>JAABUR0100004267.1_pt1 | contig 19242 bp, 14 predicted proteins | sample 5560091 | NCBI WGS metagenome assembly JAABUR01 (sample SAMN10711879, study PRJNA513375) | rock metagenome | isolation source: Antarctica rocks | place: Antarctica: Victoria Land, University Valley sud | reverse complement strand
GATCTCGATGCCGCCAGCCGCGCTGGCGTGCTCATCCTGAATGCGCCTGGAGCGAACGCGGTCTCTGCGGGCGAACACACCATCGCGCTGCTGCTGGCCGTGACACGGCAGATCCCGCATGCGGATGCGTCGACGCGCGCGGGCAAGTGGGAGCGGAAGCAGCTGCGCCCGATCGATCTGCGTGGCCGGACGGTGGGGATTGTCGGCCTGGGCCGGGTCGGATCGGTGGTGGCGCAACGCCTCCGCGCTTTTGAGATGCAGGTGCTCGCCTACGATCCCTATATCGGCACCCAGCGCTTCACCGAGATGGGCGCGGCGCCAGTCGACTTCGAGACGCTGCTCGCCAAGAGCGACGTGGTCACCTTCCATGTGCCGGCGACAGCCGAGACCGCGCATATGCTCAACGCGACGACGATCCAGCAACTGAAGCCGGGGACGATCGTCATCAACGCGGCACGGGGGGAGGTCGTCGATCAGGACGCCCTCGCCGAAGCGCTGCGAAGTGGGAAGGTCGCTGGCGCGGGGGTCGACGTCTTTCCCCACGAGCCGTGCGTCAGCAGCCCGCTGTTCGACCTGCCAAACGTCGTCGTCACCCCGCACACGGGCGGTTCGAGCGCCGAGGCGCTTGCCGCGATCGGCGAGGTGATCAGCACGACCACGCTCGCCGCGCTCCGCGGCGAGGCGGTTCCAAACGCCGTCAACATGCCGGCATCAAGCGTCGACGCCCCCGAGTTGCAACGGCTCACCCAGGTCGCCAGCGCCGCCGGTCACCTCCTGGCGGTGCTGGAGCCGCGAACCCCGTCGGCAGTGACCGTGACGATCAATGGCCTCGTCCCCGCCGATGTCGTCGAGCATGTCACCGGGGCGGCGCTGAGCGACGCGTTGCAGCGGTGGACCAATCGTCGGGTGACACCGGTGAACGCCCGGTTGATCGCCCAGGAGGTAGGTGTCGCGGTCCGCACCGTCGCAGGGGACTCCGCGCCCGACCGCTCCCCCGATTTCTCGTTCGCCGCCGGCGATCCGCCGCATTACGTCAAAGTGAGCTGGGATCGGGTCAACGCCGCGATCATGGAGGTCGACCGGTTTGGTCTGGAGCGGCCCCTGGCGGGCGATGTCTTGATCACCCACCATCACGATCAACCAGGAGTGATCGGTCAGATGGGGACGATTCTCGGTCGCTATGGCGTCAACATCGCCGGCATGCAGGTCGGTCGCCATGCGCGCGGCGGTGAGGCATTGATGGTGACCAACGTCGACGATGCCATCCCAACCGAGGCGCTCGCCGAGATCATCGCGATTCCTGGCATTGGCACGGCCTTTGTCGTGTCGCTCCCGCCGGCCGAGCCACGCGCCGTCCAGGCGTCCATGCTCGCCCACCTTACACCCTAGATGGCACACGGGGGGGCGGCTACCCGACCGCGGCCGTGACCGCCGTCAGACTTTGATCGAGCGCGATGACCAACTCGTCGACCTGGTCACGCGTGATCGTCAGTGGCGGCGCATACAGGAGATGGTCGCCAGCTGAACCATCGGCCGAACCGCTCCCCGGATAAGAGACCAGACCACGCTCCAGCGTCGCCGCCCCGACCCGTGCTGCCACCCGCAGCTCCACCGGGAACGGCTGTTTCGTCGCCCGATCCTGAACCAGCTCAACCCCGGCCAGCAGACCCAATCCCCGCACGTCACCGACGATCGGCTGATGTCGGGCCAGTTCCCGGAGCTGAGCCAGCAGGTATGCGCCGGTGACCGCCGCCTGCTGAACCAGATCGTGATCGAGGATGTACTGGAGGACCGCTGACCCGGTGGCGCAGGAGAGCGGATTGCCGCTCGAGGTGTGACCGATCACGAACGACCCGCTGCGTTCCCTGACCTCCGACACAAAACCCGGCCGTACCAACACCGCGCCGAGTGGTGTGTAGCCGCCCCCCATCCCCTTCGCACAGGCAATGAGGTCAGGGATCACGCCCCAGTGATCGATCCCAAAGTGACGACCGGTGCGGCCGAACCCGGTCATCACCTCGTCGGCAATCAGCAGCACCCCGTGGCGATCGCAGATGTTTCGAACCATCGCAAAGTAGCCGGGCGTCGCGGGCGCCGCCGCCAGCGTTGCCCCAACCACCGGCTCGGCGATAAAGGCGGCGACGTTCTCGGCCCCGAGCTGTCCGATCATCCGATCGAGCTGGCGGGCACAGCTCAGGTCGCAGGGCGGACAGCCGCCCGTCGCGGTGCAGCGGTACGGATGACACGGCGCAACATGCTCGGCCCGCGGCATCGCCGCCAGGTACGGACGCCGCCTACCCGCATTGCCACCATAGGCGAGCGCGGCCAGGGTCGAGCCGTGGTACGACATCCAGCGACCAATCACGGCCTGTCGCGACGGCTCACCTCGCTCCCGGTGATATTGGAGCGCCATCTTGACGGCGCTCTCGACCGCCTCCGACCCTCCGGAGACGAACCAGACCCGACCGAACCCTGGCGGCGCGAACTCCTCGATGATCAATCGCGCACAGGCTTCAACCGCCCCGGTCGTAAATGCGTGCGTGGGGGCATACGTCAGCTGCGCCGCCTGCGCCGCCATCGCCGAGAGAATCTCCGGCACGCCGTGCCCGACGGATGTCACCGCGGCCGACCCACCCGAGCCGTCGAGGTAGCGCTTACCGTCCTCGTCGTAGAGATAGACCCCCTCGCCACGCGCCATGGTGGGGTACTCGACGCGGAGGTCACGGTGGATCACCCTGGTTTGCACGCCGTCTCCCCTGACCACATCCCGGTCTACCTGCCGAGCCGACCCTCCGTCGATCGCGGCGCCTGCCGATCATACTATCCGGTTCCGGTCGATTAACGGCCCCATATCGCCCCCCGCACATCAACCATCGGCAAGCATTCGGTCAAAAAATGGTCCCCTGCTCCGAGCGAACGCTCGGAGCAGGGGACCGACCAGGCGAGCGCAGCTGAGCATCAGTCTGCAGCACCCTCCGGCACGATTGTCGAGCCATGAGACCCGCGCGCGACGTCAGGACGCCGCGGCGCTTCCACGCTCAGGTTTGGAAGCCACTGCAGCCAGCTCGGAAGGTACCAGTTCCACCGACCGAGCAAGGCCATCGCCGCAGGCACCAGAATCGAGCGAACAATGGTCGCGTCGAGGAGGACGGCGACCGCCAGCCCGAATCCCATCTGCTGGAACATCACCAACTGCCCCATCGCGAAGCCGGTGAACACCACCACCATGATCAACGCCGCGCCGGTGATGATTCGTGCGGTCGATTGCAGACCGACGGCGACCGATTCGGCATTGCGCCCAGTCAGGTCGAAGTGCTCCTTGATACGGCTGAGCAGGAAGACGTGATAGTCCATGCTGAGACCGAAGAGCACGCAGAAGAGAAAGATCGGGATCCAGGCTTCAATCGTCGGCGTCTTTTGAAAGCCGAGAAGATGGGTGCCAACGCCCTTCTGAAAGACGAGCACCATCAGCCCATAGGCGGCCCCGACCGACAGTAGATTGAGGATAATCGCTTTCGCGGCGATCACGATCGACCGGAAGACGAGCAGCAGCAGCAGGAAGCTCAAACCGAGGACGAAGGCGAAGACGATTGGGGTCCAGTCGTCGACGACCGTGAAGAAGTCGGCGTTGAAGGCCGTTTCGCCCGTCACCAGAGCCGTGGCGTCGGTGCCGTCGAATGCCGCTGGCACCACGCTTTGCCGCAGTTGGCTGATCTCCGCATAGGCTTCCGGGGCGTTGCTGTCCATGCTCAACGAGGCGGTGATCAGCGCGAGATCGCCAGCGTCGTTCCAGACCGGCGCACCGACCTCGGCATAGTTCGAGTCAGTACGCAATGCCGCCGACAACCGTTCGATTGCGGCGTCGGTGTCGGTGCCCCGGACGCCGTCGACCACGACCTCGACCGGCGCGAGACGGCCAGCGCCGAAGTCGCGATTAAGGATGGCAAACGCCGACTTGACGTCGCTGTCGGGAAGCGTGGCCACACCGGCCTGGCCCCGCTGCAGATCGAAGTACGGAAGAGCGGCGGCCAGCAGCAGGATGACACCGAGGGCCAGGCTGACGACGGGGCGCGCCATCACCAGCCGGGTCACCCGACCCCAGAAGCCGCCGTGATACATCTCGGCGTCAAGCGATGCCTGCCGGGCAACCGTCTCGGCGTCATAGCGGCGCCGCCTCGGCCAGTCAATCCGATCGCCGAGCAGGCTGAGCATGGCGGGGATCAGCGTCAGCGTTGCGAGCACCGCGACGACCACCGCGAGGATCGCGCCGATGCCCAGCGAGCGGAAAATCGTGGTCGGGATCAGGAGCATGCCCGTCAGGGCCAACACGACCGTGATCCCGGAAAACAGCACCGCTCGGCTGGCGGTCGCACCGGCAATCGAGATCGCGTCGAGCTTCTGGAGGCCACGACGGCGCTCCTCGCGATACCGATCAACGATGAAGAGCGCATAGTCGATCCCAACGGCCAGCCCGATCATGGTGATCATATTGACGACAAAGAAGGAGAGATCCGTGAGCTGCCCGACCAGCGCCGCGAGCCCGACCGCAATCACGATCGACATCAGTGCCAGCGCCACGGGCAACCCCGCGGCGATCAGCGCCCCGAAGACGCCGACCAGAATCACCAGCGCGATCGGCAGACCAATCCCCTCCGCGGTCTGGAGATCCTGCTCCGCGATGCCGTTGAACTCATCATCAATGCTGAGGTCACCGACCGTCAGCACCTGGAAGCCGGCTCCACTCTTCGCCGTCGCCACTCGTGCGTAGGCGTCGTACTGGTCCGCGGCATCGTCGAATGTGGCCGCGAAGGTAACCGGGATGAGGGTGGCGTGGCGATCCTGAGAGATCAGCCCCTGCCCCGCCGCATCGCCGTTGGCAAGCGCCTCATAGGCATTGAAGACCGTGACTCCTGGCAGCGCGCGTACACCCGCGGTCGTCTCGGCGACCAGCGATTTGAACGCCGCGTCATCAACTGTCGCGGTCTCCGAACGGAACACGATCGTTTCGGAGACCGGGTCTGCCAGCTGCGGCATCCGGTCCTCAAGCAGGTTAAGACCCTTGAGTGACTCCGGCTCGCCGGTGAAGCTCACCTCGGAGGTAAGCGCACCGCCAAGTAAGGTCGCCGCCGCGACCAGGGCAAACACCAGGGCGAGAACCCATGCGCCGACGACCCGCCACGGCCGGCGCGCGCTGGCGCTGGCCAGCCCCGCCGTTGACAACACTGACGCCATCCTTCGACCTCCCATTGGACTACTTCGACAACCGTATTGAACATCGTTCTTATTACCGAACGTTGTTATATTATCGTATCGAATCCGTCCTGTAAAGGGGGCCGCCCCGGCGCGCGGACCCAATCATCAACCGGTAGCCTCACCATATGTGACGAGCGTCACAATTAGATGACGTTCTCGTGAAACAATTGTGACGAACATCCGAATGCGGCCTGGCGGCATCGAGACATCGTTGCACCACCGGCAAGTGCCAACGCCCAGCGAATGAGATGGTGCGCCGGGTATCGTTAGCGTCCGCACTGTCCCTGTTTCCGGCCGCTGCAAGCGTTCTGGCGGCCAAGCGAAGGATCGCCGCCATGTCTAACGAGCCATCCAGTTCGACCGGCCCGGGCACCACCGCGCTCGATCGCGGCGATATCGTCGTCCTTAATCGGGACATGATGTTCGGCATCCAGATCGCCAACGTCCTGCGCGCATCCGGTTTCCGCGTCGTACCGACTTCGACCACGCGGGCATTCGTCGACCGACTCCTTGATCCCACGTCCCCAGCCGTCCTCGGCATCGTCAATATGGTCGCTCTCGTTGACTGGGAGCTCATCGGCGCCATGATGGCCGGCGATGCCCCCCCGCCAGTCCTCGCTTTCGGACCGCACGTCAATGTCCCGCTCTGGCGATCTGCCAGAGGTGCCGGTGTCACCCGCGTCGTTTCCAACGGGGACTTTCATCGCGACATGCTGGCCCTGGTCGAGCGCTACGCCCGCCTCGGCCCACCGGAACGCCCCGCACCCGTTCGGTAGGGACCGCGACCCTGCATTGGGCAGCCGCACGGTCTCACGCACGTCGGGCGTCCTCGTCACCCGACTGCTCCTCCATACCCCCGGAGCCTGTGGTACAGTGTGTACGTACACTCAATGAGACGGGTCTGCCGAGCTGGACCGAGGGAATGTCCACGGCTGGAGGAGCACCAGATGGCGATGACCGCTCAGCGATCAACCGGCCCGACGATCCCGAACCCTGACGCGCCCCGGCTTGTGGTCGAGTCGCCGGACCTCCACCCGGCCGGTACCGGGGACGATCCGGTCAGCATCGCGACGGCGGTGGAGCTCTTTTTCGGCGATCTCCGGCTGGCGCCCCGCTCCAAAAAGACGTACCGCCATGGCATCGCCAAGTTCCTGCGTCATCTTGAGCGGCATGAGGGGATCGACGCGAACGCCGCCCCGGTGACGATCATCAAGGCCGACCATGTCACGTCCTTCGCCACGGTGCTCGTTCCGTCCGATATCCGGAGCCCGGAAGAGGTCTCCCGGATGCGGACGGCGCAGAACAACCTGTCGGCGGTGCGGAAATTCTGCTCCTATCTGGCGGCGTACGATCTCCATCCGGGGCTTCCAAACGATCGACTGCGGGTCAGGATCGCGGCGATGATGCCTCGCTTCACGCCTCCGCCACCCGACGTCAAGCTGGCCGATCTTGAGATCATCGTCACCTGCGTACGCGACCTACCCCGGGAGACGAAGGCGCATCTTGAGCTGCGCCGTCTCAAGGTCCAGGCGATGATCCTGTTTCTGTTCCGGTCAGGGGTGCGGGTCTCGGAACTCTGCGCCCTGCGGCGACGGGATGTCGACCTGGTCGAAGGGACCGCCAGCATCTATCGCGCCAAGGGCGGGAAGAGCCGCACCGTCCACTTCGACAACGAGGCCGCGGCGGCGCTCTCCGCCTACTGGAGCGGTCGCGGCGACGCGGTCCGCGGGGCCGGCGCCCAACCTGCCTTCAGCGGACGGGATAAAATGGGGGTGCCGGGTCGAGCAATCAGCCCCCGCACGGTGGAACACATCGTCGCCGAGCTCTGCTCCCGGGCCGGCATCGAGAGCGAGGTGACGCCGCACTCGTTCCGACATGGCCTGGCCACCGAGCTCGTTCGCCGCCGGGTTCGGGAATCGACCGTTCAAACCATTCTGGGCCATGCGTCGCCGACCACGACCCGTATCTACGTCCACAAAACGGCGCTGGACGTGGCCGAGGAATATCAGGATGCGTTCGGCCCCTATCGTCCACCAGCACCCATCACCGATCCCGCGCCGTAGACCGAAACCGGCCGCGTCAATCGGCCTCGTCCTCTGCTGTGTCGTCGTTCTCGGACTGTCGGCCTGCGCCACCGGCGACGCGACCGATGCCAGGCGGGGGGAGAGCGCCGACGCCCGGAAGACCCCGAACGTCGTGGCCGCGCAGGCAACCGAAGTGGCACGGCGGATTCGCCCTGGAACGCCGGTCGCCACCGCCACACCGCGTCCGGTGCCGACATCGGTCGAATCGCTCGTCATCTCCCTGTCGCTCGGTCCCGGCAATGTCCCCCGCGACCAGTACGCGGCGGTGCCGACTGATGCGGGCACCATCTATGTAACCGCCCTGCTCCATCACCTCCACGCTGGAGATACCATCACCGCCGAGTGGGTCACTGCGGCAGGCGTGCAGGTCAACGCGTCCAGCGCGCCGAGCCCCGGCGATGGCGACCAGGCCTGGATCGCGCTGCCGCTCAATGTCGGTGGACTGGCGCCGGGGGACTATGCGGCGTTCGTGTCGGTCGATGGCCGGCAGCTCGACTCGATCGTCTTTCGATTGCTATCCGCTGGCAGCCTGGCTCAGGTGTTGCCGCCCTTACCAGACAATCCCGCCGTGACCGAAGGCGGTGGTCCCAACGCTACCGGGCAGGCGACCGGCCCGGCGATCGAGCCCATCAACAACCCAGACTCCGGGGACGTGGGCGCCGGCGAGGGCGGTGATCCCGGTGGTGACGTTCCGGGGGAGGGCGCCCCGATCGAACCGATCGAAACGTTCGTCCCCGTTGAGCCTGCCCCGGCTGATGCGGGCATCGGCGAGATCGTCGATCCGGCACCCGCCGTCAGTGCCGACCTGCCGACGGAGACTCCCTGACCGGTCGAAGTTTCCGTTCGCGTAAGCTCACCACTATGGTTTTCCGAATGATAGGGGACGAGTGACGCGCCAGCGTGCCACTTGCGCTCGACAGAAACGGCCCGTACACTCCGGCCGCTCGACCTGTAAGATGCGACGCCGGGGTGAAAGATGCGCGACCGGGATTGGCTCAAGCTCGCGATCGTGGAGTTCCTGGGTCCATTCGCGCTCGTCTTCGCGGGCGTCGGGGCAATCGTCCAGACCCAGGGGCAAAATCTGGTCGCCGTCGCCCTCGCGCACGGCCTCGCGATCGGCGTGATGATCTCCGCCCTCGGTCATATCACGGGTGGGGTCTTTAACCCGGCGGTAACGCTCGGTCTGTTGGTCGCCCGCCGGATCGAGGCGCGGCGCGCGCTCCTCTACGTCGTTGCCCAGCTTCTGGGAGCCATCGCCGCGGCCGGCCTGCTGACGCTGGTCTACCCAGATCTCGGCGCGCTCGGCCGCAACAACGCTGGAATCAATCTCGGCGTGCCATCGATCGGCGGCGGTTTTTCCACGACGAACGCGCTGGTGATGGAGATCGTGCTGACCTTCTTCCTGATGCTCGTCATTTTTGGTATCGGCGTCGATCATCGCACCAGTCGCACGGTCACCGGCCTCGTGATCGGCCTCACCATCACCCTCGACATCTTCGCCGGGGGAGCCGTCAGCGGCGCCGCCATGAACCCGGCGCGGGCGTTCGGCCCCGCCCTCATTCAGCAGGATTTCGCGGACCACTGGGTCTGGTGGGTGGGTCCGGCTATCGGCGCCGCCATCGCGGCCCTTCTCTACAACGACGTTCTCCTCCGGGGCACCGCACCATCAGATGACGAGACCATGTCGCAGCATCGCCCCCGTGAAGCGCCCGATTCGATCCCGGTCGGCCAGGTTGAGGCGGTCCGGTCACATCGATCTCGCCGCTCGGCGCGGCGACGCCGATGAGCGACTCGACCGGCTCGCCACAAACTGAGGAGGAGCGACTCCGCCGCGCCCTGGTGGCAGAGAAACATGCTCAGGCCGTGGCATTGTTGGGGCAGCATGGGCTCGACTGCTGGCTGACCTTTGCCCGCGAAGGGAGCGATCTTCTTCTTCCTTATGTTCTCGGCAACGAGGAGATCGTCGGCACGACGGCGTTGATGCTCTTCGCCGACGGTCCCAGTGTCGCGATCGTCGCCGACTACGATGTCCTGGGCGTCGAGGGCCTCTTCGACACCGTGCTGCCCTACTCGCTCGATTGGCGGGAGCCGTTTCGTGATGTCCTGAGCGACCGGCGTCCGGCGCGCATCGGCATCAACGTCTCGGAGAACGACCACGGCATCGACGGCCTGACCCACGGACTCTTCCTGCAGCTGCAGCACACCCTGGAGCCGCTTGGCATCGCCGGAGCACTGGTCTCTGCAGACGCGGTGTCGTCACGAATCCGCTCGCTCAAGACGCCGTCTGAGGTCGAGCGAATCCGGCGCGCCGCGGAGATCTCCGTCCGCATCTTCGACGAGATCGGAGCGATGCTCCGGCCCGGTCTGACGGAGCACGACATCTTCGAGATCGCCGTTGAGCGGATGCAGACGTACGGCGTCGGACCCGCCTGGGAAGCGTCCGGCTGTCCGGCGGTGACCTCCTCACGCTCCCGCGGTGGTCATGGCCCGGCGGGTCTGACGCGGCTCGAGCTCGGCGACAGTCTGCGACTTGATTTCGGCGTGCGGTCGGAAGGCTATTGCTCGGACCTCCAACGCACCTGGTACTTCCGGCGCCCCGGTGAGACAGCCCCGCCAGCGTCGATCCAGCATCCGTTCGATGCCGTGCGCGATGGCATCGAGCTGGCAAAGGAGCTGCTCCGGCCAGGGGTTCGTGGCGTCGACGTCGATCGTCCCGTGCGGCAGCTGATCGAGCAACGAGGGTACCAGTTCACCCACGCCCTGGGTCATCAACTCGGCCGGCTCGCCCACGACGGGGGCATGCTGCTCGGACCGGACAACGCCCGCTACAGCGCCCTTTCCCATGGGACGGTCGAGGCCGGCATGGTCTTCACCCTGGAGCCGGTCGTCGGACCGGTCGGTATCGAAGAGGACGTGCTGGTGACGGAGGACGGGTGCGAGTTTCTCGTCTCGCCGCACCGGGAGGTCTATCTCGTCTAGCGCGCTCGACGCGGGCGCAGGCGACGCGCCAAAGCGACCCCAGGGGGAGCGTTGCCCTGCCCGATGGTTCCTCCGACCTGGTCGACGCGGTGGTCAGGCCCGAGTGCCGCGTTCGGGTTTCCACTCCGCCCGGATCGTGTCGCGAAACGTCTCGTACTTCTCACCGCGCTCGATCGCGCGCTGAACTGCCGGCGCGAACACCCGGTCGTAGAACGCCTCGCCCATCCGCTCAATGATCTCGTCGGTCTGCAGGTCGTTCCCGGCGTGTTCGAACCGGTCCAACGGGTCGCCGGCCGGCCGCGGGGCATTGCCGCTCCAGCCTGTGCGTCTCCGCCTTTCGTCCGCCGCGGCGTCCGGCCACCACCGTCGCCAGCTAGATGCCGTACCCCTTCGCTTCGTCCTCGGCTCGACCCTCGGCCAGCGCCTCCAACCGGTTGACCTCGGCAAAGACATCGAACCGGCGCACCGGGTGCAGCGGCTTCAGCGAGCCCTTTGCGACCATCGTCTGTTGCTCCTTTCACGATACCAACCCGTTCCCGTGAGGCTGATATGATCCTGCGAGGAGGGAACCGAGCTTGATTGCAGGAGACGCACGGCCCGCGCCGTCGGCATTGGCCGTCAATGGCATGGTCGCCAGCCCGCATCCGCTGGCGACATCGGCGGGGCTGGCGGCCCTGCGCGACGGCGGCACGGCCATCGACGCGGTGATCGCCGCCAATGCCGTCCTGACCGTCGTCTATCCCGATCAGACCGCGATCGGTGGCGATTGCTTCATCCTCGCCTATGAGTCGGCTTCTGGCCGCCTTCAGGGCATCAACGGCTCCGGTCGTTCACCGCTCGCCGCCGATCGCCGGGCGCTTCGCGAGACCGGTGACGGTTCGATGCCGGTACGCGGGATTCACGCGGTGACCGTGCCGGGAACCATCGACGCCTGGGAGCGGGCGCTCGCTCTCGGTGGGCGTCTCGGGCTCGACCGGTTGGTTCAACCAGCGATCGAGCTGGCGCGCGACGGCTTCCCCGTCACCGAGGCGCTCGCCCGCCGGATCGCCCTGGCCAAACCGGTGGTTGATTCCCATCCCGGCATCGCGGCACTTATCGCGCCCGGTGGCCGATTGCCCGCCCGAGGCGACCGGCTCCAATCCCCCGATCTGGCCCGGACCCTGGAGCAGATCGGCCGAGTTGGACGGGACGCATTCTACGGTGGAGCCTTCGCCGACGCCTTCGTCCGGACATCAAAGCGACTGGGAGGCTACTTCTCCCTCGACGATCTAGGGCAACACCGCGCGGAAGCGGTCGAACCAGTGACAACCGGGTACCGGGGCGTCACCGTCGCGGAGGTGCCGCCAAATGCCCAGGGGCTGACCGCGCTCCTTGGGTTGAATATGGTCGAGCACGAACCCGTCGCCCCATGGGGCACCGCCGAGCATCTGCACCCCTTGATCGAGGCCAAGAAGATCGCGTTCGCTGTTCGGAACGAGCGGCTCGGCGATCCGCGGTTCACCATGATTGACGCGGGCCAGCTTCTCTCCAAGTCATTCGCCCGGCGTCTGTGGACGCAATACGATCCTTCTCGCGCTCGGGCGGCACCCAGCACGCGCGCCGGGGACACCGTCTATCTCTGCGCGGTCGACCGCGACGGCAACGCGGCCTCGTTGATCCAGAGTCTCTACATGGCCTTCGGCTCCGGTGTCGTCGTCGACGGCACCGGCGTGGTCTTGCAGAATCGCGGCGCCGCCTTCTCGCTCGACGACGATCACCCCAACCGGCTCGAAGGTGGAAAGCGACCGCGCCACACGTTGATGCCCGGCATGTTGCTGGAGGGCGACCGGCTTCTCGGACCGATCGGCTCGCAGGGTGGAGACGCCCAGGCGCAGATCCGGCTCCAGCTCGTGACAAATCTCGTTGACTACGGCCTGGAGCCGCAGGTCGCCATCGATGCCCCGCGCTGGATCGCGGGCGGGGACGTTGACGATCCCGCGACCCTCATCACCCTCGAAGACCGCTTCCCGGCGGCGACCTTCGGCGGTCTGGAAACGCGGGGGCACCACGTCCGCCGGACCGCTGCCTGGGACCCCACCTTCGGTCACGCCCAGATGATCCTTCGCGATCTCGAAACCGGGCTCCTCCGGGGCGCCGCCGACCCTCGGGCCGACGGTCTGGCGCTGGGTTACTGAGATGACCTCGCTACCGCGTCCCGCGCCACCCACCGCAATGAGTTGGACCGTCGCCACCGTCCCGGATCTCGATCCGTCGCCGGCATCGCTCACGGCCGTGGTGCGGAACGCGCCGGCTGGCGTCAATCTGGTCATTTTGCCGTTCCTTGCAACAACGCCGGACGTCGCGACCACGATGGAACGGGCGCTCCTGCGCCAGGCGGAGCGACCGCCCTCCCGCACGGTCGCCCTCGTCAGCGCGGCCGCCAGAGCACGGGGGATCAACGTCGCCGTCTCGTTCTACGAGATCGTCGGCGAAGGAGTTCGTTACAGCTCCGTCGCGCTGGTCGGGAGCGACGGCTCGATCCTCTCGACCTACCGGCAGGCGCACGCCGTCAACCGCCCCGGCCAGCATGAACAGCTCTTCTTCCAACCCGGCATGGTCGGGTTCCCGGTCACCGCGGTCGATGGTGTCCGCACCGGTCTGCTCCTCGGCGGCGACGTCTGGGTTCCGGAAACGGCCCGTCTGCTTGCCCTCGGCGGATCGCAGCTCCTGATCCTGATTGCCGCGCCGCCCGCCGCCGACCGGCCGTTGACAATCACTCTCGCCCGTGCCCGTGCCGCCGAGAATGGCCGTCCGGTGCTCGTCTGTCTGCGCAATGATGGCGACCTTCCCGGTGAAACGCTCCTCGTCGGCGCCGACGGCCTCGAACGGCGGACCGAGCCGGCGGACGGTTGGACCCTTGTCACCCTCGACCCGGACGACCTGGCCCCGGCCAATCCCGCCACTGACCCGTTCCGCCTGCGACGGCCCCGACTCTACGGACCGCTCGCCCACGGCGATGAGGTGGCATCCGACGAGAGGTCGGCCATCGCGGATGGACCACCATGACTGAACCTGCAGCGGAGCATGTGATGGCCGGCGACCACGCTGGCCTCCGGCCGTCGCCAGACCACGCGCGGGAGTCACCCCTCGTCGGGATCGTCAGCCACCCGTTCTACCGGGCGCACGACGCGGGGGACCAGCCGGACAACCGGTTCAAGACCGATCGCATCCTCGACGCGATCGATGCCGCCCCGTTCAGCGACCAGGTGATGCGCTTCTTCCCTCGCTATGCGACCCTCGATCAACTCGCGCTCGCCCACGACGAGCGCTTCGTCGCGTTGCTCGCGGCGACCGCGCATACGCGGGGCGGCTGGATGGACACCGATACCCATCTCGGTCCCGGGTCGTTCGATACGGCGCGCCTGGCGACCGGAGGCGTGATCGCCGCCGTCGACAACGTCATGATGGAGGCGTTTCAGCGACCCGACAGCCTCTTCTGTCTGGTGCGTCCGCCGGGGCACCACGCGACCGCCGACCGCGCGATGGGCTTTTGCTTCTTCAACAACATCGCGGTCGCGGCCAGATACGCCCAGCGCACCTATGGCCTCGATCGGGTCATGATCCTCGACTGGGACGTTCACCACGGCAACGGCACCCAGGATATCTTCGCGGCCGATCCGTCGGTCCTTTTTGTCTCCCTCCATCAGTGGCCGCTCTATCCCGGATCGGGCTGGTTCACCGAGGTCGGAGAAGGGGACGCGGAAGGGCTCACGGTCAATCTCCCAATGCCGCCCGGTGCGGGTGATGCCGCCTATCGCGCCGCCTTCGAGCGGATCGTGGAGCCGATCGCCGAGCAGTTCGCCCCCCAGCTGATCCTCGTCTCGGCCGGACAGGACTGTCACGCCGCCGATCCGCTGGCTGACATGGCGGTCACGCTCGACGGCTTTCGCTGGATGGAGCGATCGGTGCGGCGCATGGCCGGGCACGTCGCCGGGGGTCGTCACGTTCTCGCCCTGGAAGGCGGCTACAACCAGCACACCCTCCCCTGGCTCGTCGCGGGTATCGTCGCCGCCATGGGCGATCTCCCGGACCAGACCGTTGATCCGTTCGCCACGCCGGAGGGGTCGTCGCTCCTGCCCGCCCAGGCCGAACGGCTCGATCAGGTCGCCAGCGCGCTTCGCCCCTACTGGCGATTCTGAGCGACCTGACATCGAGCCGAAATGTCTACGAGCTGGTCGGACGTTCAGGTCAACGGTGTTCCTCGCCAGCATCCCCTTAGGAACCCCCGGCATGGTCCCCTGGATGGGCGGCGACCCTCCCCGGCAATCGGCGATCTGCCCCATCATCGAGTGCCGTGGGCACGTCGGGATTCATCGACCTCGTGCCATACTGAACGCTAGATCGTTGCTCACCCTGGCACGCTTCCCGCGACCATGTCCGCGCGGCACCGCCACCTGTTGACGTGGTGCCGTCCTACCCGCCCTCACGAGGAGGTTGACTCTTGGCAGTCGCCGTTGACACGTCGCTCGAAACCCTCGCGATCAATGCTATCCGCACCCTGTCGATCGATGCGGTGCAGCAAGCAAATTCCGGTCACCCGGGGTTGCCGCTCGGCGCGGCGCCGATGGCCTATGCGCTCTGGACTGACTTTCTGAAGCACAATCCACGAGACCCGGAGTGGTTCGACCGGGATCGCTTCGTGCTGTCGGCCGGTCACGGCTCAATGCTCCTCTATTCGCTGCTCTATCTGACCGGCTACGACCTCCCGCTCGACCAGCTGAAGAAGTTCCGCCAGCTTGGCTCGATGACCCCCGGGCATCCCGAGCGGAACCACACGCCCGGCATCGAGGTGACCACCGGTCCACTCGGCCAGGGGTTTGCCAATGGGGTCGGTCTGGCGATCGCCGAGGCGTTCCTGGCTGCCCGTTACAACCGGCCCGGCCACACGGTGATCGACCACTTCACCTACGCCATCGTCTCGGATGGCGACATTATGGAGGGGGTCGCCGCCGAAGCCGCGTCCCTCGCCGGTCACCTCGGGCTCGGCAAGCTGGTCTATCTCTACGATCAGAACCATATGACCCTGGCAGGCACGGCCGGTGTCAGCTTCTCCGAGGATGTGACAGCGCGCTTCGACGCCCTTGGCTGGCATACGCAGACGATCGACGGGATGGATACCAATGCGGTGCGGTCCTCGATCGACGGGGCTCGTCAGGAGACGACCCGACCCTCGCTGATCGCCTGTCAGACGGTGATCGGCTTCGGCTCGCCAAACAAGGCGGGGACCTTTGGCGTCCATGGCTCCCCTCTCGGACCGGATGAAGTGCGGGCCACCAAAGAGCAGCTCGGCTGGCCGGTCGATCCTCCCTTCTTCGTGCCCGAAGAAGCCCTCGCGTCGTTCCGCGAGGCGATCTCGCGCGGTGAGGACGCGCAGCGCGGCTGGCAGGCGCGCTTCGACGCCTATAGGGAGGCCTTCCCCGCCGAAGCTGATGAGCTCAGCCGCGCCATCAGCGGTGAGTTACCAGACGGCTGGGACGCCGATCTGCCGCATTGGGATGTCGGGGCGAAACCGGTCGCCAGCCGCAAGGCCTCCGGCGAGACCATCGCCAAGTTCGCGCCGAAGATCCCGACGTTCATCGGTGGCTCGGCGGACCTCGACCCGTCGACCAATACGGGGATGAAGGGGGCGGGCGATTTTGAGCGCGCCGACCATTCTCCCGATCCGGCGGCCCAGCAGGGGTTGTTGGGTGGACCATGGGGCTTCGACGGCCGCAACGTTCACTTCGGGATCCGTGAGCACGCCATGGGGAGCGCCGTCAACGGCATGGCCGCTCACGGCGGCATCATCCCGTTCGGGGCGACCTTTCTCGTCTTCTCTGACTACATGCGGCCGGCTGTCCGCCTGGCCGCCCTCTCGAAGCTCAAGTCGATCTTCGTCTTCACCCACGACAGCATTGCCGTCGGCGAGGACGGACCGACCCATGAGCCGGTCGAGCAGGTGATGGCCCTCCGTCTCATCCCCGGTCTGACGGTCGTGCGGCCGGGCGATCCGAACGAGACAGTCGACGCCTGGCGCGTCGCCCTCACTTCAACTGGTCCGACTGCGCTGATCCTGTCCCGCCAGGATCTGACCATCCTCGATCGATCGCGAGCGACCGGCGATGTCGCCAGGGGCGGCTACATCCTGGCCGACCCCGATGGCGCGCCGGACGTCGTGCTGATCGGCGCTGGCTCCGAGCTTGAACTCGCGGTGCTCGCCCGCGACCTGCTGGCCGAGCACGGCGTGGAGGCGCGGGTCGTCAGCCTCCCGTCGTGGGAGCTCTTCGACGCGCAGAGCGAGGAGTACCGGCGGCAGGTCCTCGGCGAAGCCGGCACTCCGCGCGTCTCGGTCGAAGCGGGCACGACGCTCGGATGGTGCCGCTACACCGGCGCGACGGGCGCCAGCGTCGGTATCGACGAGTATGGTGCGTCTGGCCCGGGAGCCGAGGTGCTCGCCCATTTCGGCTTCACGAAGGAGCGGGTGGCGGCCACGGCACTCCGCTTGCTCGGCAAGGATGAGCTCGCTGACCAGATCGATCAGCGAGGCAGCGGTGAAACGGCCGGCGAAGAGGCCGAGGGAGCCGAAGGACATTCGTAGCGACACGGCCCCATATCTCCCATCGAACTGGAGCCATAAAGGAGATCACCATGGCGACGACCTCAGCGACCAACACGATCAAGGCGCTCTGCAACCTCGGACAAAGCGTCTGGCAGGACGACATCAGCCGCCAGATGCTCCAACAGGGCGATATCGCGCGGGCGATCACCGATACCGGCATCCGCGGCCTGACCTCGAACCCGTCAATCTTCGAGAAAGCGATCGGCTCGGGTAGGGCCTATGACGAGGATGTCCTCCAACTGCTTCGGGACGGTAAGGGTCCCGAGGCGATCTTCGAGGCGGTAGAGGTCGACGACATCCGCGACGCCTGCGACCTTTTCGCGCCGGTCTATCAGGAGAGCAACGGCGCCGATGGCTTCGTCTCGATCGAGGTTTCGCCCGGTGCGGCGCGTAACGCCGATGGCACGCGAACCGAAGCTCGCCGGCTCTGGGAAACAGTCGATCGCCCCAATCTGATGGTCAAGATCCCGGGAACTGCCGAGGGCGCGGCGGTGATCGAGGAGATGCTCGACGCGGGGGTCAACATCAACATCACCCTCCTCTTCGCGATCGAGAGCTACCAAGCGGTGGCGCTGGCCTACGTCAGCGCGCTCGAGCGACGCCATTCCCGGGGCGAACCGATCGACCGAATCGCCTCGGTCGCGTCCTTCTTCGTCAGCCGGGTCGATACGATGATCGATAAGCTGCTGGAGGAGAAAGCGACGGGCGACGCGGCCAACGCCGACCGGTATCGTGCGTTGATGGGGAAAGCGGCGGTAGCCAACGCCAAACTCGCGTATGAGAAGTTCCAGGAGATCTTCGACGGTCCGCGCTTTGCCCCGCTGCGCGCAGCGGGGGCGCGAGTCCAGCGGCCCCTCTGGGCCAGCACCTCCGTCAAAAACCCGGCATACCGTGACGTGCTCTACGTCGAGGAGTTGATCGGTCCCGACACGGTCAATACGATGCCGCGTCCGACCATCGAAGCCTTTCTCGATCACGGGAAGGTCCAGCGAACGGTCGATACCGGGTTTGATGCGGCGCGCCAGGTGATGGCTGATCTTGCCGAGGCCGGGATTGACCTGACCACGGTGACCCGCCAGCTTGAGGACGAGGGGATTACGACGTTCACCAAGGCGTACGACGGACTGATCGCCGGGGTTGAAGGCAAGCGGTCACAGCTCGCCACGGTAGCGGCTGTCAGCTAGAACGCGCGGCGCCGTGGCCGGCTCTCATCAGCCGGATGGCGACCTCTCGTGACCGCCCGCTGTGCGTCGACCGGAGTGATCATGGAAGCGTCCGTCGTGTCACCAGTCCGCGTCGCGATCGTGGGGACCGGCCATGTGGGGGCGACGTTCGCCTATGCCCTGCTCCTGAGCGGGCTGGCGGCGGAGATCGTCCTCATCAACCGCGATGCGGCCGATGCCGAGGGCGAGGCGATGGACCTGGCCCACGCGACGCCTTTGGTTCGGCCGGCCCGGGTCTGGGCGGGTGGCTACGCCGATTGTGCCGGAGCCGCGGTCGTCGTCATTACGGCCGGCGCGACCCAGGGCGAGCACGATTCGCGGCTCGACCTGGCGGAGCAGAACGGGGCGATCTTCCGATCGATCGTTCCCCAGATCGCCCGGTACACCACCACGGCGGTCCTCGTCGTCGCGACGAATCCGGTGGATGTCCTCACCTATGCGACCATCCAGCTTTCCGGTCTGCCACCTGGCCGCGTGATCGGCTCCGGGACGATTCTCGATACCAGCCGCCTCCAGTCACTCCTCGGCGAGCGTCTCGGGGTCGACCCGCGCTCGGTGCATGCCGACGTGATCGGCGAACATGGCGACAATCAGGTACCAGTCTGGAGTCTCGCCACGGTCGGGGGAGCGCCGGTGCGAGACGCCGCGCGTTCGCTGGGGGTTCCCTTCGATGCGGGGACCGAAAGGGAGCTTGCCAAGGCGACCCGCGAGGCCGCGCACCGCGTCGTCGACCGCAAAGGCGCGACCTACTACGCGGTGGCCACCGGCCTGATGCGGATCGTTGAGGCGATCGTGCGCGACCAGCGAACGGTCCTGACCGTCTCCACGCTGGCCGACCACGAGCCGGGTGATGATGGCATCTGCTTCAGCATGCCAGCCATGATTGGCGCCCAGGGGGTTCATCGTATTGTCCAGCTCCCGCTGGACGCCGACGAGCGTCATGCCCTGCGGCGCTCGACCGATACCCTTCGCAAAGCGACAAGTGCCTATGATCGGCGCTAGCCCCGTAGCCATGAAGGTGGTCCTCCTCCTGACGACGAACCAACCATGACGGTAAACTCCGCGG
>JAABUR0100004266.1_pt1 | contig 19244 bp, 25 predicted proteins | sample 5560091 | NCBI WGS metagenome assembly JAABUR01 (sample SAMN10711879, study PRJNA513375) | rock metagenome | isolation source: Antarctica rocks | place: Antarctica: Victoria Land, University Valley sud | reverse complement strand
TTCCGCGCACTCTAACCTAGAAAGGTTATTTACAGATAGTATCGGGTTTAGCGTGCTAAAAAGAGCACTAAGATAATTAGTCCTAGTTAGCGTGCGCGGAAACCCCATGTGCGCGGAAACCCCGTACGACATGCAGGGTTTCATCTTGGCGTTTTTGCGCAAACTCCGCCCCTAGAAGCAGCTTCCTCGGCCAAATTGGCTGTCAAAGCTGCCCCAGGGCGCGAAGAACTCCCTCTGTCTATGCGGCTGAGCCTATGGAGTAGGTGGGCGGGCAAAAGCGAAAATTCTATCAAATGACTGCTTGCCCGAATTCCAAATGGATGAGGGCGAGCACACGAGCAGAACGCCCCATTTTACCAACTCCTTCGGCCCCTTTTATCCCTTCCAAGGCCACTTTTGATCCTTGACTCACCGACAATCCTTCCGCCTAGCCAACGAGCTGAGCATGCTGACTGCCGATAGCCTGGGGTTCAGCCTGATAGTTTAATCCATATATACTAAGGTGGCAGCTGTTTTAGTAATAAAGCGGAAACATTGCTTAGGTGATAAATCCACTTTTACGGATCCTTAAGATACCTGCGTAAGCTGAACTCGACGAAACCTGAAAGGACTCGAGACCCTCTTCGCCGCAATTGGGGTGGCTTTGGGCACGAAAGATTCGTTTCATCATGTTCGGGACTTTGCACTGGAATTCTCATGATAAAGAGGCGGAGTTTGTTGAGAGGCTACATGAATCGTCAAATCCAGAAAAGAATTCAGCTTGCGATCGATGCAGGGCCAAAAAGGTAATGTCATGCGAATCTAGATCACATATGGTATAGAAATCAGGACATTCATACTGACAGATTTGGGCTACGTATGTAGGTCAAATGCAGTACCAATGACGACGGTTGCAGCCGATGCAAGCGCCTTGGAAAGACGTGCACTTCCAGTTCCTTAAAGCATAAAGGCAATCAGAGAATACGGAAGTCAAGCATCAATTTTGCACAGCAGGAGCGCTCGCTGGACTTGTTAGTTCAGTCATCGGCTTCTTCGAGCTTGGAAGACACCGGGCATGAGGAAGGGGGGTGTTCAGACAAGCGGCCCATTGCGTCTTCACTCCTAGCGGACGGCAACATTGATGATAGTGAGCGAGGACAACTACTTACGGAACCTCTAGCCGACAGATTGACCGACATTCAACCGAACTTTGACCTGTCTTTTCTCGCTGAATTTGGCCAACAAACTAGCTATCAAGACGGAGATAATATCTTCAACCTTGCCCTCTCACCATTGCCTTTCTTCTCTACGATTTTGCCCAGCACGCACCCTGAGCCAATCCAACCCGCGGCTGCTAGGACGTCTGGAAATCTCCGATCACCGTCATTAAGCTCAGGAGATGAGATACCACGTTGCATTCCACCTACCGATTTAGATTCTATGATTTCGATTTACGATTCACCTACCAGACAATCCCAAGATTCGTCCCTCTTCGAAATCGGCTCCAACGCTACGCCCACATCCTTACACGCATCCACCTTAGTCTCAACGGCGTTTTCGTCTCAGAACCCCTCCGGGCAGTCATGCCAGTGCTTGGCTGCAGTCGTCTTCGCCGTCGAGGAATTTAAGGCTAGTTGCAACTCCGGCAACCGCGCCGAACTGGACTCCATCGTCGCATATCAGAAGCAAGCCATCAAGTGCTGTCGTTCGATGCTCAAGTGCAGCAGTTGTATGGCTAAGAGAGAGAATCTTGTTCTATTGGTTTTCGTGACCGAAAAAATTGTTGCGGCTTGTGGACGGATTGTCGTATTGTACCGTATGAAAGACGGCGACAGCCGGGCAGGCTCGCTACCATCCTCGTTGCTGGGTTGCTTACCCACCGATCGCCTTTCACATCGCGTCAACGTTGAGGATCGGGATCTTGCTACATCCGCTTCCTCCTCTTCATCCAAGACCGACTGCATGCACTCCGGCTCAATCATGTCAACGCGCACGGGCACGTCGTCGGACTGGCGACAACTCCTTCTAGGTGACTATGAGATTAGTTCCCCTCTGGAATGGGAGCATCTAGTCCGCGTTTTAATCATTCTCCAATTAAGGGCGGTGATGGAGTTGTTGGCAGACATGAAGAACATGGGTAGCAAGGTTCTGGGAGAGACGCAGACGGCAAGCCTGGCGCAAGCTGAAATAAGAGTTGGCGAACTTGAGAAAGATATATACATTATATAGCTTCAATGCCGGGCCTGCCCAGATGCAAACGTTCTAGCCCTCCACACACTCGTTATATGCCATTTAACCTTTGCCTCTCACTTTTGCTCTAGATAACACCACGCCATAGCGCGCTTTCCGGGATTTAAGAGACGATTATAGCGACTTTCCACGATATCGCAGTTGGCCATCGCTTCCAAAACCACCTCTAGACCGTTTGTTCTCTACAATGGTTTTCGGGCTCAAAGATGGTTATGGGGCTGTTCAACAGAAGGACCGCATATTTTGGTACGGATCTGTTAACACTGGTTGCCAGCCTGAAGAAGGAAGGCGGACTTCAACGATATGAAGGAACTTTAAGTCCAAGAGTTGAATCAATTAAATTGAACTGGATTGAAAGCCTCGAGATATCGCCGACGAATTGCCGAAAGCGAAAGAAAAAAATACCTGCAGAGTATCGCCAAATGATTGTGCGACGGCTAGTTTTCGTACCTAAGCCGGAGGACGAATATAAGCGGAGAATAGGACGCTCTTTCCTTGACGGCGCTCCTTCCAGAAGTATAGACTATTTCTGAAAGACCATCTTCAGCTCGAAGACCGTCAGGGCCCGAAAAAAAGGTCTAGAGGTGGTTTTCTATGGGGGAAACTGCTGGCTGCCAAAAAACCCTAATACCTGTGACCGTCTCCTAAATCCCGCAAAGCGCGCTACGGCGCTTAATGGAATATGATCCGAACACCCTTTGTGCCCAGCTTTGGCATAGGTACTATCAAATCGTGAGCTGGCATGACGTCCGATTCATCTGTCTCGTACATGTCGAAATCGGCACCTCCGGGACGGAAGAGGGCGGAGATGATGAGATTGAGTTCACAATACGCAAGACTATTCAAGTTGGCAAGTCAGAGACATTTTCCCCTCTAATCAACCCGGTTGACAAGCAGGTCAAGGCTAGTGGACAGGCTTACTTCATTCCCAAACAATACCGTGACCCCCTTGAAAAAGGAATAAAGTTGAGCTTCATCTCTGGAGTAACGTTCTCCAGCCATCGCTCGGGTATGAATTCTAATGGTCGCGGGAAAATGCGAGGATCGCGATGCTGGAAGTATGCGGACATGCCGACTGGGACGCCGGCTGGGATCACCCACTGCTTGAACTGGAGAGGCTGTTTTGGAGAAACACGCGGACGGCGGTGCATGGTGCCGTAGCTGAGGCTATTACACAATGTCAGTCAGCTTGTTTTAATGATGGCTCGGCCACGAGGGATATGAGAAAGAATACCGAAGGCACTCCTTAATCAACGCCTGCATATATGCTAGCTGCTCAAGTTGGGCCCAAGTCGGTTTCTTCTGCGGGTAGCCCTTCATGACACCCTTCAGTTCTTCTGCTAGACGCTTCCTGATAGCAGGATTTGCCATTATGTAATAGCAAATGAAGCCTAACGTCCCAGCTGTGGTGATGGTACCAGAACCGATCAGGACCTGGGCTTCCCTTGACAGGCGCTCGTCTGTGAGCTCAGATGGCGGAAGGTCACTGTTGACAAGATGCCGGAAAAGGGTGAGGCGCGCACCCGTCGTTGACGTATCTTTGGATCCTAGGGCAGCCTTTTCACGCTTGGCCACCCTGATATGGCCTTCGCACATCTAAATAAATTTCAGCAAGGTAATGAAGGTAGAAATAATAGGATTCAGGGTTTATTAATACCAGCTTGAACTTGTTGAAGGTCTGGCTCCTGGGATCCAGCCACATAAGAATGCGCTCAGGAATAAGACGGATCAAACTATTCTGATTAACGAATGAACTCTTTGAGTGCGGAGGTTACTTACTGGATTAGCCAAGGCAGACCCATGAACAGTGGCAATGATACGATACCATTGTGGTAAAGTTCAAACCACCCCGGAGCGAACTCCGGATCGTCCACGAAATTGGGCGGGTCATCAATACAAAGCCTGCTGATTACATCGCCAGAGAAGGCAGTGAAGGCATGATCCAGCCTCACTACTTTCCCGGTTCCCTTAAAGCTTTCGAACCGTCCTACAATTAGCTTTTCGCAGAGCTCTGCCACCATGGGTTCTAGCCTTGTCACGCCATTTTTAGAAAAATAAGGGTCGAGTGGCTTTCTCCTCTTGCGGTGGAGCTCATGTCGTGTAGTCGCAAGATGAGATCCCTCGAAGTCGACAACACCCTTTGTGAAACCCTCATATCTGTCTGTTGGGCGGACGGAGCCCGCGACGTAGAGTTCATCGTAGTATTCAGAGTCGCGAATGGAAAGCTCGTACGGATTAATCCTTACAATCGGTCCTACATAGTTTGAAAATATGAGCTTTATTCCTTTGCAACATGCGCAGTGATTCTTGTGCAGTGGAAATTTTGACAATCAGGAAAGCTATAGTACATACCATACTTGTCGTGCATCTTCTCAATCTCAAACAAGTATTTCCCTTTGTAGACAACATCGTAGTACAACTCGTACAAAGTTGTTATTGCGGCAAGCTTGGGACCTGGAAATCTTGCTATAGGAGAGAAGAAGAGGCGATGAATGACTAGGCTGGAAACATAGAACGCGCTTATGCCAAGAACGGCGACGGCAGCACGTAAACCGGCATCTTTGGGCAAGTAGGCCTCCATTTGAGATAGAGCCTCCATTTGAGATAGACCGATGGGAGCCTGGGAGGAAAGAAGCCGAGAGACCTTGTATCAAGGGGGAGCTCAGGATTAAACGAGGCCTGATGGATAAGTGGGATAACGACGCACAAGTGAGCTGCGGCGACAGACAAGAGAACAGTCTTTAGTTTACATTTATAAGGGCTTGAACCTGCGTCGCGCTATCTTACCGATATACGCTTCTTTCGGGACTTGCTCTTGCGCGTCCTAATGACGACCCCAGTGGTTTACTGAAGCTGACATGGATCGGTAAATCGCCCACTACGGCCATTCCCCATTAGGTACCTAGGTACCTAGGTAGTTACTGTAGGTCTCCCCATCCTTCAGTACAACTAGCCACATGCCAGGGAAAAGCTGAGTCTTACCAAGCCCCCCCTTTTGAGCGGCGGAAATTCGCCTGTTCCATCGTCGCCTCCCGCTGTCCTCGGTCGGGTCTTGCCGTTTAGGCAGCTTACCAGAAGAAAAAATATCCCTGTTCGAATATATATTACTACGGCAGGTGGCTCTATCCTTACCGCCCAGCAACGTAGTAAAAACGAAATTGACCATTTAAGAGAAGCGGATCGCTCCTAGAAGCGTCTATCGAACCGCCTTCGAACCACGCTGTTCAAATGCTAGCACTGTTAACACTAAGATATCCCGCATGTTGAAAACAATTTCTCAAATCGGAAAAGAAGTTTGGAGTGGTATCATCTTCATCATTGTTATCCATCTTCTTCTGCTGAGCCTGTACGCGTTCGTGTATTACAACTTATCTCATTTCTCTGCGACCTCAAAGCCTCAGTACCCCTCTATCAAAGCAACCATTTTTGGTGTCTGCTTATAAAATGGACTACAAGTATTCGCACATCATCGACTCTTCTAAGTACGACACGCAAGGTCTTTGCAATGGAATCGATCTCAGGAGGCACGTGGCTGGCGATCTTGAAGAAATCGGTGCATTCAGGGTTCAGGAAGATTGGCGCCGCTTGGTTGGGCCCTTAGAGAAGCCTTTTAGGGGCGGCTTGGGTCCAGACATTAGTTTCATTACTTGCGCGGTGCCCGAGTGTCTCCCGGATAGACTGGAGATCACCAGTTATGGGCTTGAATTTGGTTTCATTCATGACGGTATGTGCTAATTGTCCGTAGGTCTGTGGGATATCCTGAATGAGGCTAATTCATTGCAGACATCATCGATAAAAACATCGACGACGCATCTTTGGACGAGATGGAGCAAGCCTTGGAACAGGGCGGTCAGACTGGCAAGATCGATGAGAAAGGCGCCTCTGGAAAGCGTAAAATTGCTGCTCAGATTCTCCGCGAGATGATGGTAATTGACCATGAGAGAGCAATGGTTGTCGCCAAGAGCTGGGCCGCCGGCGTCCAACATTCGAGTAGACGGCAGGATGACACAGACTTTAAGACTCTTGAGGAGTACATCCCGTACAGGGCCCTTGACGTGGGATACATGTAAGTCTCCTGCACCTACCAATCCTAGATCAAGCCTATCTAACTGGGACTAATTTTATCCTGCTATCGAGGCTCTGGCACGGCCTTGTCACGTTTGGCTGCGCTATTACCATCCCTGAGGAAGAGGCCGATCAAGTTAGGGAGCTTCTCGCGCCTGCTTTGATCACTGCCTCTCTCACCAACGATCTATTCTCCTTCGAGAAGGAACGCGATGACGCCAACGTCCAAAACGCCGTCTTGGTTGTCATGAAGGAGCACGGCTGTAGCGAAGAGAAAGCCAGAGAGATTTGTAAGGAGCGCATCCGCATCGAAGTTGCCAAGTACGTCCGCGTGGTCAAGGACACCAGGACGCGGACGGACCTCTCTGATGACACAAAGAGATACATTGAGGTCATGCAGTACACCCTTTCAGGCAACGTTGCTTGGAGTACTCAGTGTCCGAGATACAATGCAGGGGCTAAGTGGAATGAGTTGCAGTTGCTGAGAGCTAAGTATGGCGTAGAGAGATACCCGGCAATGTGGCCACCGAAGGACGCAACTGACGGCCTTTCCGTTAAGACCGAACGCAAGGAGCCCCAAGTCAACGGTAATATTCAGGCGAACGGCCACAAGAGGAAGAGGAACGGCAGCAGTACGGGTGACGACATAAAAATGAATGGCACTAATGGTGTCAAGAAGTCGGCACATATCTCGCAACCGAGCAGGGATTCACTCGTTCTTGCGGATGTGGTGTCTTTGACCCTTGATTGGAATTTACCGGAGTTGAGCGATAACGTGAGTTGAACATCTTCCCTACGCTGCATACCCTCAAACGATAGACATATCCTTGGAGCTGTAACTTACAGTGATTATCAGGTTGTTCTCCAACCATATCGATACCTTACCTCCCTCCCTTCTAAGGGTTTCCGTGACCAGGCCATAGACTCCCTCAACACATGGCTCAAGGTGCCTCCGAAGTCGGCTAAGATGATTAAGAACGTTGTCAAGATGCTGCATAGTGCATCTCTCATGTTAGTCTTCTTCTGCTCATTCAGGCCAATTCCCTTGCTACCCTTCTTTCTCCCGCTCTTCCATCCTGCCGTGTCTCATTTAAACCGCCTAACGACGCCCAGGCTCGATGATCTTGAAGACGGCTCACCACTTCGTCGTGGCAAGCCCTCTACCCACAATATCTATGGCATCGCCCAGACAATCAACAGCGCGACGTACCAATATACCCAAGCGACAGGTATGGCTGCCGAGCTCAGCAACCCGTCATGCTTTCGTATCTTCATCGAAGAGATGCAACAGCTGTATGTGGGGCAGAGCTACGACCTCTACTGGACGCATAACGCACTATGCCCGTCCATATCAGAGTATCTGAAAATGGTTGATAAGAAGACGGGTGGCTTGTTTCGCATGCTGACACGGTTGATGGTCGCCGAAAGTCCGGTCAGCGAGAAGGTGTCGGACGACGATCTGAACCTGTTGAGTTGCCTCATTGGGCGCTTCTTCCAGATCCGCGACGACTACCAGAACCTCGCTTCGGCTGACTACGCTAAGCAGAAGGGCTTTGCCGAAGATCTCGACGAAGGAAAGTACTCCTTCACACTTATTCACTGCATCCAGACTCTGGAGTCAGAGCCCAAATTCGCGGGTGACGCGATGCAGTTGCGGGCATTCCTCATGAAGAGGACGCTTGAAGGAAAGCTCAGCAATGAGGCCAAGCGAGAGGTGTTGACAACTATGAAAGAGACAAAAAGTTTGGGTTACACGCTCGGTGTTCTGAGGGAACTGCATGGCGAGTTGGAAAAGGAAGTCGGAAGCTTAGAAGCGAAGTTTGGTGAAGAGAATTTTTCGTTGAGGTTGTTGATAGAGATGCTGAAGGTGTAGGATAGCTGCTGGACGAACTATGGGTAGAAAGATGGCCGTGGATGATTGATATCTCTCAAGGGGTGGAACGTCAAGCTATCCTTTTGTTTCTCAGGAAGTGGTCAGTTGCTGGCAGGGGGTATAATTAGCAACGCAGTTGCTTCTACTGACTGATTTTGACCCCTTTTGCGAAAACCTTAATTCGATTCTTTGTAAAACGGTTGGCTCTTTTTCCAAGGTCACGGAAGCTACCGTGAAGCTAAACCTGTTACAGTTAGAGATCACGGAAGCTAAACCTATTACAGTTAACCGTTCGATTTTCAATGAAGTTCGGCTCACCTACTCGCTCACCTACTCGTTCATCTACTCGCTCATCTACTCGCTCACCTACTCGCCCACCTACTCGCTCACCTACTCGTTCATCTTCTCGCTCACCTACTCGCCCATCTACTCGCTCACCTACTCGTTCATCTACTCGCTCATCTACTCGCTCACCTATTCGCTCACCTACTCGCTCATTTACTCGCTCACCTACTCGCTCATCTACTCGCTCATCTACTCGCTCATCTACTCGCTCATCTACTCGCTCACCTACTCGCTCACCTACTCGCTCATCTACTCGCTCACCTACTCGCTCACCTACTCGTTCATCTACTCGCTCACCTACTCGCCCTACCAATCTCTCTACCAAACGCCCTACCAAATTCCCTACCAAACGCCCTACCAAATTCCCTACCAAACGCCCTATCGAATTCCCTGCCAAATTCCCTACCAAACGCCCTACCAAACTCTCTACCAAACTCCCTACCAAACTCTCTACCAAACGCTCTACCAAACTTCCTACCAAACGCTCTATCAAATGCGTCGGTCGAACGCATAAAACACGTCAAACAGTGCTTTAAACAATGCTTTCTACATGGCTTGAGAACAGTACTGTTATCTCTGTGGTTAGTAATCTTCGCTTTCAGCCGAAGACCGACGCTAGGAAATTCAGGAGATTCAGAGTATTTACTTCTTCCCACTTCTTTCTTCCTTCGTAGAACAGTTTCTACTTTCTATTTTGTACGAAATAATGCTAACTGACTCAATAGAACGCACTCTTCATGACTCGATATCGAACTTCCTACTGACCTTTCTGCTGAGCTTTCTACTGACCTTTCTACTGACCTTTCTACTGACCTTTCTACTGACCTTTCTACTGATCTTTCGATTGAGCTTTCTACTGACCTTTCAATCGAGCTTTCTACTGACCTTTCTACTGACCTTTCTACTGACCTTTCTACTACTGAGCTTTCTACTGAGCTTTTCATCGAGCTTTCGACTGAGCTTTCTACTGAGCTTTCTACTGAGCTACCGACTGAGCTTTCTACTGAGCTTCTCATCGAGCTTTCCATCGAGCTTTTCACTGACCTTTCGACTGAGCTTTCTACTGAGCTTTCTACTGACCTTCCGACCGACCTTTCGACTGATCATCCTACTGACCACCCTACTCACCACTCTACTCGCCATTCTACTCGCCATTCTACTCGTCATTCTACTCGTCACCCTACTCACCATCCTACTCGTCATCCTACATGCTCACCATCTACTCGCTCATCTACTCGCTATCTACTCGCTCATCTACTCGCTATCTACTCGCTCACTTAAATTCCCTATCAAACGCTCTATCAAACTCTCTATCAAACGCTCTACCAAACTTTCTATCAAACGCTCTATCAAACTCTCTACCAAACGCTCTACCAAACTTTCTATCAAACGCTCTATCAAATTCCCTATCAAACGCTCTATCAAACTCTCTATCAAACGCTCTACCAAACTTTCTATCAAACGCTCTATCAAACTCTCTACCAAACGCTCTACCAAACTTTCTATCAAACGCTCTATCAAATTCCCTATCAAACGCTCTATCAAACGTTCTATCAAACTTCCTACCAAACGCTCTACCAAATTCCCTACCAAACGCCCTACCAAATTCCCTACCAAACTCCCTATCAAATTCCCTATCAGACTCTCAACCAAACGCTCTATCGAACTTTCTACCAAATTCCCTACCGAACTCTCTACCAAACGCTCTATCAAACTCTCTACCAAACTGAGCTTTCTACTGAGCTTTCTACTGAGCTATCGACTGAGCTATCGACTGAGCTTTCTACTGAGCTTTCTACTGAGCTATCTACTGATCTTTCTACTGACCTTTCTACTGATCTTTCTACTGACCTTCCGATCGAGCTTTCTACTGACCTATCTACTGACCTTTCTACCGACCTTTCGACTGACCATCCTACTGACCACCCTACTGACCACCCTACTCGCCACCCTACTCACCACCCTACTCACCATTCTACTCACCATTCAAGGATCAAATTTGTTCCCTATCGAGCATCAAATATGACTCTATCGAACAGCCTTCATGATTTCTACATGACTCCCTACATGGCTTCCTACATGACTCTCTACATGACTCCCTACATGACTCCCTACCAAGCTTCGAATTGCTTCGCAATCAAGGATCAAATTTGATTTCTACCGAGCATTCAATATGAGCTCTACCGTACACCCTACGTGACTCCCTATCGAACATTCTACATGACTCTCTACCGAACATCCTACATGGTTCCTTTCATGACTCCCTTCATGACTCCCTACCTCATTAGTTTATCCATTAACTTCCCCATTAACTTCCCCGTTGACTTCCCCATTGACTTTCCCAGCGCATATATATTAAATTGTGTAAATAGCTATTATTTAGTTAGTCAAATTAATTAGTAATTAACCTATTATACGATCGCAATAACCAATAAGTTCTGAGTCAGCAATAGCTGAAAACTGCGTTGCTTTCCATTGGTAACAGACTTGCTCGGGCAGCCAACGAACCTAGTAGTTAATCCGACGCCGCCTTGGCATTATTGGCATCACAATCCGGGATGATTTACCTCTCACACTGTAATTAGTATGATAATGACAATGGCTTCTCCGCCACCCTTACCGTCGCCTATCCTGTCTACCTCGCATTCTCGATATGGCAGACACCGTATACCTACTGAAAGAAGTCAGCCTACACATCCTACAGCCATGTCCATTATCAAACGTTCCACCAAAGGCCGTAAGCCCAAAGCCGCCGTCCTTTTACCCACTGCCTCTGCTCTGGCAATTGTCGAGGGAGAAGATATCAAGGAAGCTTTGAATGAAGCAGTGACGACGGTGAAACCAGTGAAGGTTGTCAATGAGATACAAATTCAAAAGCCCCAGAGGGGTACGCAGGCCACAATCACAGTCAGCAAGACAGTCAGATCTGAAGAATTTAAAGAAGAAGGTAGATAAGATCAAAAAATACTCCAAAGACCTCACTATCGAGTAATTTCGGGCTGAAGTATGATAGTATCTGACGTGCAGACAGTGATCTTTGACGCGCTGTCTACAGACGTTGAGATGAAGGTCAGACCACCGTCAGCTTTTTAGCAATATCAATTCTTCTAATTCATATGCGTTGTTCTCTTTATTTTGATCTGAAATTTAATGAAAAGTCATAGCAGACAACATTAATCTGGCACTACGTCATCTTGCAGAATCATGTCTTTAATTCTGCAAAGCTTGAATGATATTTAACTGTTAAATCAATCACAGTGAATTTTATGTTTCTGCTCTTTAATTTTACGATAATAATAATAAAATTTAAGAATTAAAAGAAACATATATGCATATGTAGACAGTAGAACCATAGAATTGAACTATTTTAAAAAGTTATGGCGGAAGAAGTGAAAGATGAAAACTTTGAATCCTCTAGCGCCAGCCCTACAGGGCTCGAAGTGGAGATTACCAACCACAGGGGTAGCAGTACTGTTCTCTATATTCAACATTAACAAGTTTTAAGAGCTCAGTATTGAGGCTGGCCGTGGGAGCCCAGGGCCATCCCAGGGCTTTCAGGGCCGGCTGGGCTCGCTGGGCCATGCACTTTTCTCGGGCCGGCTCAGAAATCGCCGATGCTGTCAATGCTTTAGTAGAAAGTTGAATAGCAAGCTGAATAGAAAGATTAATACAAAGACCGGTAGAAAGGCTGGTAATGGGGCTGATAAAGAAGTTGATTCGCGAGCTGATAGATGGTGATAGATATTTATGGTGGTAATTCTGGTGGTAGTAGGTAGGGTTATCTACTTCCTACTTCTCCTACTTCTCCCTCTTTACCCCATCCTCTGTATACAATACACATTATATACTTTGCCACCTGAGATTCCTCGCTCAAAGGTCAACCCAGCTCTAGACCGAACCCTACCCATTTGCTGGATCGCCCAACCCAACCCGTTGCGCGGCGTAAGGTCAACGAGTAGATTAAGCGGTCGACGTGGCTACCTTCTCATCTTCATGCTGTATCGTTGCCTGTTGATAGTAAGTTAGAGTTGATATTGAAAATTATGAAAACTCACCATCCGATAAAAGCGTCCCCGGCGGCTCATGAGATTGTCGTACGCACCAAGCTCAACAATTCTTCCCTGGTCTAGAACAGCTATGAGGTCGAAATTCCGGATTGTCGAGAACCGCTGGCAGCAACAACATTTGTGTCAGCGCATACCGATGAATGACGCTAGCCAAAGCAAATTCACGACGCCCACTGAAGCTCTCTAATAGACATAGATGATTGATGGTATGAAATAAGGAAAACGTACATGGGCAACAGCCACAACGGTCACATCCTGCGGAAGAAGCAGCAAAGCCTCCGTGAACAACCGTTCGCTCTCGACGTCAAGAGCGGAAGTTGCCTCGTCAAGCAATAGGATCTGAGGCTTCCGCACAAGCGCGCGCGCAATGATAAGACGTTGCCGCTGGCCTCCAGAAAAGGCGACACCTCCATTGCCACCACATGCGGTGCTAAGACCTGTAACAAGTGAGCAATGGTCGAAGTCCAAGACCACAACAAGCTACCTTCAGGCAACGAATGGATGAATCCGTAGATCGCGGCTACTTCACATGCTTCCTGAAGCTCGGTGTCTGATACTGACCGGTTGAGACCAAGGCAGAGATTTTCTCGTATGGTGCCTGGGTCTTGTAAGCTTGTTCTGTGGAAAGGAATTATCTTCTCGGTCTTACCTCGGTACAGAAAGTGGTCCTGAGGGACGATGGCCATCTGCCGCCGGGTTTGCTCGATATCTAAGTCAGATATACGCGCTCCCCCAATACGGATCTCACCGGCATCCGGGTCGTAGAATCTGCATTTTGTGAGCCACTTCTAAAGGCTAGACCAAGAGAGTAGCCAACCTTTGCAAAAGTGACAAAACGGTAGACTCACACTTGTGTCAGACTGATTAAAGAAATGTCAAGTATACAACTTACCTTTCCGCAACCTGAGGGCCCAACCAATGCAACTCTCTGACCTCTTCCGATCTAGTGCAATGATTATCAGTCATGAGGCACAATGTTTTGAAGAGGTGATGTTCATCTGACTAACCTCAATAGTCAAATCATTCAAGATCCGCACGTCACGAGTCGGGTATTTGAAAGACACATTCTGAAATGCGATTGTACCTTCCTTCTCAGTATCAGTCGACAAGTTTATTGAAGACACCTTTCTGGGCTCTTCTGATTTGCCGAGGTTTAATATGTGATTTGCTGCAAACTTGGCCTTGGTGAAGCCTAAGCAATGTTACTGAGAAACCTTTCAACCACGCACGTTCGAGATACGCACTGTGAGAAAAAGCGAATAATTTCGAGGTAGCCTGTCCGCCAAATATTACGGCTGCAAATATCGTGAAGAATTGAGCCAGACTATATTGTCTACCAGTCAAAACAGTACCTCCGTACCTGTGAGATATTAGCTGTGCTCATGTTGCAAGCCGGAGCAAGGCTTGTCTTGCTTACCAGAACGATAACGCCATACCACCTATCTCAAGCGAGTCCGCGAGCGCGAGAAAGACCATGGTGTATAATGTCATTCGCTTCGCACCATGCAAAGGGCCTTTGAGTAGCGTGCGATATTCTGACAGAAGCGTATTCTCCAGGCAAAGTGAGGTCACTGTTCGCATAGATCCTATGAATTCTGCTGCAAATCCAGAACTCTCGAAGTAAAGACGCTGATTTTCTTCTTCGCGTGCGTTCTGCAGATGTACACGCACAAGCCCCGCCACGCAGATTGGTGGAAGAGACCCGAACACTGCTACTAAGCCAAATTTCCAACCAGTAGCGATTGCGAGTATCGAGCAGGAGACGATATTGACCAAGATAATTATTATCAGAGCGACATTCATGCCGAGCAGGTCTTGCAGTTGAGTTGGATGTTGCGTCAGCTTGGCCGTCAAGATCTCCGCAGAATTTTTTGGATCATCGAAGAATGTTATAGGCTGCCGTAACATGTTTTGAAGATACTGCAAGCGATAGACTCTGCTCAATTTCTGGTTACCAGGATGTAAGTATATAGCGGCACTAAGGCAGATGTATCATCAATTCTTTCGACTTACATAAGTCAATACTGTCCCGTTGAAACCGATGAGACCATAAATTAGGACGGTTGCCAGAGCAAGAACGAAAAACATTAGGGCCCAGAAATTGGTTGCGTTGTGCACCAATGCCACAGGCCCGACAAAATTATTTACCATTTCTCCGAAAAGAAAGGCTTCGGCCGCGAATAGCAAGCCTGTTATACTGTCTTAATTTCGAGGCAGACAGTAAGGAATGAGAATTCTTACCGCCGAAGAAGCAGGGAACAAAAACTGCTGCCATCCAAGGCCAGTACTGTCTTTGTCCGTAGAATATGATTAATACGCATTGAAGTAATGAGAGATCCCTGGGCTCAGTTCGGCTGCTGCGGAAGTCTTCATGATCAACGACCCGGCCTTCTTTGATTAGTACGTCATGTGGGGCAAAATCGTCCACAAGAGTCTCTACAGATGAATTCTTCGTTTGAGCTTGTGATGATGTTGCGGTCGCCTGAAACTTTGCGTACAAGCCTCCTAATTCGATTAGTGCTTCAGGAAATCCTTGCTCCCCAATTCCATCTAGGGTGAAAACGATAACATGATCAGCTCTCTTTGAGGTCGCTGCTTTGTGAGTGATACAGATGATTGTTCTGTTCACTGATGCGTTGTCGAGAGCAGTCTGAACAGCTTCCTCACTATATGCATCTAAAGCTGCTGTTGCCTCGTCGAGAATCAAGATCTTGGGATTCCCGACGACGGCACGACTTTAAGAAGAAGATTCTATTAGCTATGTACTTCAAGCGTCTTGATCTTTGGAAGGTAGGAAAACACCGACGCTATAGCTATTCTCTGCTTCTGGCCCTCAGATAGAAGCGTACCGCGCCCACCAGTTCATGTATTGTAGGTCTAGAGAACCGGATCAGTCGCCTCGACCGTCAACCGAGAAAAAGGTTACACAATTTACTTCTGGTAATATCGAGATGAAGTCCTTTGCATTTGCTAGCTCACAGACCATCTTTACAAGTGACAGCTTTTCCTCGTATGGTTTGTGCTCGTAGATGGTACCTACTAGACCACGTGCGACGTTGTTAAAAATCGAACCTCGAAAGAGCGTCGATTCCTTTTCTCATAACACGTTAGCACATGTCCTTATCGTGTGTTTGTGAGGCTGGGATTGTATCAACATACTTGCTCGACTAGACCGATCTGTTTTCTCAGCCAATGAACATCAAGGCGCCGAATGTTCACACCGTCGAGGGATATCCTGCCGCCAACTATGTCATACCAGCGCTCAAGCAAGGCAACAATTGTACCTTTATAAAGTACTTTTCATCAGCTTTGTTGCGAAATTGACCCTGTGCCGTAAAAAGGAGTAATGTCTGCGAAAAGATGTAAAGCATACTTTTGCCACAACCCGAAGCCCCAATAATGGCGGTTGTTTTACCCGCAGAAATCTCCAGTGTCATGTGATTGTAGATGCGCACATCGGATCGAGCTGAATAGCTGAAATCGACGTCATCTAATTTTATGAATCCTTGAACATCGTCGAGGATGATGTTGTCCTCTTGACCCGAAGGCAAAGATGGCCGAGATGCTTCTGTTATTTCGAAGATGCTCTTTGCCGCTGCATATCCGTTGCTTAGTGCTGCGACCTGAACGAAAATACCAGTCATACAGCTGTTCGCGAACGTAACACAGAAGAAGACTCTAAGACACGTAAGGTGAGATATTCAGAATTTAGAGAACATGCATCGTGTCAACAGCTTTTGAATACTCGATGACAGGCATGAAAAGAGAAACGTGGAAAACTACGTACGTTATAATACTCCCAATAGACACACCACCTCTGCTATAGAGCATCGAGCCATACCAGAAGGCCAAGGAATAGCCGCAGCAGAGGAAGAATAGCTCAAAGGAGTATTGAAATGCGACCGCAGAGGCCTTCTTATACCCCAGCTTATTCGCTTGTAAAAGTAGTTGATCATATTGCGCGAAGATGCTAGCTTCAGCTGTAGACGCAAAAATGTCTCTAATGTTTCCCAAGACATCTTTAGCGATGTTCGACGTCGCTTCATAAATTTCCAAAATCCTTCGCTCCAGGCGCACGTCGATGATCACGAAGACGGCTACTGTAAGAACGATGAGGGAAATCATAGTGAAGACTACGAGCGTCAACTTCCAGTGCCTAGAGCAAGATGTCAGCCAATGCTCATTGATGCACTGAGAGATTATATGATGACCTGACGAATGCAATGATAAATGCCGACACAATGACTGAGATGAGCTGCACAGCTTGACCAAGTTGATCACCTAGTCCAATTTCCACCGTAGAAATAGTGTTTATCACTTCCGTAGCGCCTCCGATAGATTTTGAATTGATCCCGTCGAGAGTCGAGATGTCTTGCTCAAGTACGACACGGACAAATCTGACTCTGAGGTTGAAGCCTATGTCCGCTGCTGTGACAGTGTATAGAACCATGTAGATGTAGCTTAGCTATCAACAGTTGATGATGACTCAAGAAGCAGATTTATTACTAGTAAAAGTTATGCATTGACTTACGACGAATTTCCCAATGAAAAAATAAACGATTTGAAGCCTGCCAAATATCAACTACCAGCACCGAAGCTGCCGCAGAATTCGCCCACCCACGAATTTTTGTTGATCTCATGCTGGAAGTCCGCCGAAGTAAAGGTAGAATCTCGCCGCGCAAACCGCAAAAAGGAATTTGCCAGCTCTCCCCACAGCAAAAGAACCAGAGGAACCATGGTGCCTGCTCCTCAGGCGGCCACCGTTGCGATTATTTGAAGACATCGGCCCCTAGTTGAACCGTACTGAAGAATGCGCTGAAAAGAGCGTCGTCAGCTTTTGCGACGACGTGCATACGATGAAGCGGACGCAGCACTTACTCGATAAGTGTGAATAACTCCAGCTTGACCGTCTTTTAAGCCATTGACAGAGACCATCCCGACGGGCACCAGACGATCAATCGAAGACTCACGTGACCTTTTTGATAGAAAGATTGCGAAGTTTTGTGATGAGTTGTATCAGCGATGTGAACGCAGTAGGGTGAGCTGAGCACAATACACAATGCACAATGCACAATGCGTAATGCATAATTCATTGCTACAGGGCAATGTCTACCTTACTCCGTACCTTACTTCCCTTGCTCGTACCGCCAATTTCCTCATGACGCGAACGCGGACGCGGAGGCCGAGCACGAGCCCGAGCCAAAGTACTTCCCAAATTCGAGCAGCATCCACGGAATCGCTGAAGATGACTGTGCATCCAACAGGCGTCACAGTGTTCCATCTCATCAGATCATAGAACAAGAGTGTTTTTGATAAACCTTTGTTTCCTATTATTGAGTGACAAGCCTGCAGGTGATACTGATACGTGACCTGTACTGTTACTGCTACTGATATTGATCAACGCGTAATCTTCAAATTATTTCGCTACAAAAGACTTAGGTCGTACCGAGGGGACGATTGATTATGTGCGCGTCCATATCGCAGAGTCTGCCTATCGAAATCCCGCCTCACGAACCACCACACAATCGTGGCAAACCAACCGATAACAACGTCATACATGCCATGATGCCTGAGACTGAGTCCACGCATGTTATTCAATAGCAGCTGGCCCTCAAAATTCACCGTAGTAAAGAACTCTCCAGCCTCGAGACCGCTCACGCACTTCTGCGCGACGCTCGTCACGCTCTCCGTTCTCTTCCTTAGCTCCTCCAACGGCGCATTGCTCTTCTCCATGATCTTCGTCAACTCCGCCTTATTCTGCTGCTCCTGCACGAAGAAGTCCGTCAAAAAGATGCCTGAAAAGAAGCAGTGAACTTGATACGCGTCTTTATCGCCGTAAAGAAGCAGCTCTTGCCGCAGCGTGTCTGCTACTGCGCGAATGACGGTCTTGGTCGAAGTGTACGCGATATAGCCTGGCAGGCTTACAAAGGCGGCGATAGAGAACGTGAAGACAATGTGTCGTGTGGATGTGCTCTGAGACGCAGCTAGCCAGAGTTTCAGACAGCTTTGCGCGATGAAGATTGCTGTGTAATAGTTCAGTTCGAGGCAGAACTTGATGACGTCGAGTTCGATGTCAGCAAGAAAGCCACCTTGAATCGATGATTCGCCAGCAGTGCATATCAGGACGTCTGAAAGAATGCCATATTTCTTCAAGACGAGATTCACCTAGAAACACCACTGTCAATGCGTTCAATAGCCCTCGGCAAGCCCTGATATACAGAAGAGAATTTCCTCCACTTACCTCTTCTGAAACGATGAGGTCCACCGAGATAGCATCTACCAACTGTTTGTTCGATTTGCGCACCAGAAATATCTCTTCCCCGACAGCATCCAAAGTGCTCTGTGTCCTCGCCAAAACCAGTAAATTCGCGCCTTCCACCAGTGTCAATTAAATTCAAAGAACGTCGCTCTGACACAATTAGACTCGCTGCTCACCTTTTGCTGCAAGCTCTAGCCCCAAGACCTTCCCCAAACCTTTAGAGCCGCCGACAATGACGACTAGCTGTCGAATGTGTGAGCTTCTTGCGTCCTTGATGCGCTTCACAAAAATGTACAAACCTTGCCATCCACATCGTACTTTGTCATTATTTTAGTGTCTATACGAGAAGTTCTATCGCAAAAGCATGGCACAGGCGACATGCTTCCAATATAATGAGCAGCTGACA
>JAABUR0100004263.1_pt1 | contig 19251 bp, 20 predicted proteins | sample 5560091 | NCBI WGS metagenome assembly JAABUR01 (sample SAMN10711879, study PRJNA513375) | rock metagenome | isolation source: Antarctica rocks | place: Antarctica: Victoria Land, University Valley sud | reverse complement strand
CCGCGGTACGGCCTCCACGGCGAAGGAGGTGACCCCGGCGTCGGCCAGCGCCTTGGCGGTGTCGCCGTCCGTGAGCGGCTGGAGGAAGCCGATCAGCACGGCGCCCTCGCTCATCTTCTTGATCTCCTCGGGACTTGGCGGAGCCACCTTGGCCACCACCTCGCCTGAGAAGCCCGAGTCGGCGGTCAGTGTCGCGCCGGCCTCCTCGTACGCGGAGTCGGGCACGTGGGATTCCTCGCCGGCGCCGGGCTCGATGACGACGTCCACCCCTGAGGAGGACAGCTTCTTGACGGCGTCCGGCACGGTGGCGACCCTGCGCTCACCCGCGGAGGACTCCTTTGGGACAGACAGCTTCATCGGCGGGCGCGGAAGCCTAATGCAGCGGCGAACGACGCGCGGTCAGGCCACCTCGCGACCGCGCTCGCGCCACATCCCCAGGCCGAGAAAGAGGGCCGTCCAGGCCGCCAGGACGCCCAGTGCGCCCAAGAAGGAGAGCTCGCCGACGTCGAACCCCCCCAGCCGGGCGGATCCGGCCGAGATCGTGAACTTGCCCAGCTCCTCCTTCGCCACGGCCACGAGGCTCTCGAGGATGAAGAAGTAGACCAGCGCGCTGACCACTCCGGCCACCTGGTTTCCCACCAGCGCGCCGAAGCCAACGCCCATCGCCGCCCCCAGGGCACAGACGAGCATGCCCCCGCCGGCCACCGTGAGGTAGTCCGACATAGCCAGGCTCGGGCCGTCGGCTTCCGCAAGCAGGGGAATTCCGAGCGCGAAGCCCACTATCACCATCAAGGCGGCCACGCCGGCGGCAGTGACCGCATAGGCGAGCGTCCGGGCCGCGAGCAGGCGCAAGCGGTCGGGAGCGATGAGGACCGCCGGCGCGACGGTGCGGTGGCGGTACTCACCCGTGGCGCCGACTATCCCGAAGATCACCAGCACCACGAAGATCGATCCGCCGATGCTCAGGGTGCTGCGCTTGTCTTCCAGGGAGGTGGGGTCACTGCCCACGCTCTGGACCAGCACGGTCAGGAGCGTGAGCAGAACGCCGGCCAGGGCGAAGCCCAGCGCCGTCCGCGTGGAGCGCAGCTTGATCGCCTCGCCGCGGATCAGCGCAATCACGACTCGTCCCCCGTGGTGAGCTGGAAGAAGACGTCCTCGAGCGAGGCCTGGCTCTGGTAGAGCTGGTGCACGGCCACACCGGCTTCGAAGGCCAGGTCGCCCACCGCGGCGGCGTCCATGCCTTCGACGCCCAGCGCGCCGTCCTCGTAGGCGTTGGCCGTCGCTCCCTTCGCCCGGATGGCCCCGGCCAGCTTGTCCGCCTGGGGGGAGCGGACGATGGCGGCCCCCGTGGCCGCCCCGGTCAGCTCGCCCACCGGACCCTGCTTGACGATCTTTCCCCGGTGGATGACCACCACGTCGTCCACCGTCTGCGCGACCTCGGCGAGCACGTGGCTCGACACCAGCACCGTCTTGCCCTCGCCGGCGGCGCCACGCAGCATGTTGCGCAGCCAGCGGATGCCGCCCGGGTCGAGCCCGTTGGCCGGCTCGTCCAGGATCAGGATCTTGGGGTCGCCCAGCAGGGTGACGGCCAGTCCGAGGCGCTGGCGCATGCCCATCGAGTACTTCCCGTAGCGCCGGTCGGCGGCGTCGCTCATCTCCACCTGCTCCAGCACCTCGTCGACGCGGGAGTCGGGCAGGCCGGCCATGGCGGCCAGCGAGCGAAGGTGCTGGCGACCCGAGCGCCCGGGGTGGGCTCCGGACACCTCCAGGTTGGCGCCTACCGTGCGGGCGGGATCGTCCAGCTGGGGGTAGGGCCTTCCCAGCACGGTGGCCGTGCCGCCCGAGGGCCGGGCCAGGCCCAGCAGGCAACGCAGCGTCGTGGTCTTGCCGGCCCCGTTGGGACCCAAAAAGCCGGTGACCGCGCCGGTGCGTACGGAGAAGGAGACGTCGTCGACCACGGTCTGGTCGCCGTAGCGCTTGCTCAGCTGGGAGACCTCGATGGCGGCTTCGGACACAAAGAGCGACCTACCCTGGGAAGCCCGGCGGCGAAACGCGGCGCAGGCAAACTCGGCGGAGGCGTCTCCCGCCGGCGCTGCCGGCGCCGGCGGGAGAGGTGCCTGTGCAGCGTCAGCTGCCCTTCTTGATGAACCCCTCGGACTCGAGGTACAGGCGCGCCACCTCGGCGGGCTTGTCCTTGTCGATGTCCACGCGCGAGTTGAGGTTCTGCATGTTCTTCAGGGTCAGGCCCTTCTGAACGTCCACTATCACCTTCTCCGCGTCGGGTCCGAGCTCCTTGAGCTTCTTGGTGTCGATCCCGAAGGAGATGTTGTAGGGCGGGAAGAGGCCCTTGTCGTCCTCGATCACCGTGTACTTGCCCGAGGTCAGCTTGCCGTCGGTGGAGAACACCGCCGCCAGCTCCGCCTGGCCGTTGTCCAGGGCGGCGTAGGTCTGCTCGGTCGAGACGAACTCGGGCTTGAGCTTGTAGTTGCGCTGCAGCCCGAGGTAGCAGTCCGTGCGCTGACGGCACTCCGGGAACCCTGCGAGCTTCAGCTTCGCCACTTCGTCTGGCTTGAGCTCGGAGAGCTTGGTGGCGCCGCCGAGCTTGTCCTTCTGGATGTCCTTGGTGGTGCCGACCTTGTATGTGTTCTCGAACTTCGTCCGCGCCAGCGCCGTGATGCCCTGCTTGGCGTACTTGGCCTTGGCCTCCTGGTATGCCTTGTCCGGATCCTTGGGCACGGCGTCGGTCTTGATCTTGAAGAACGAGGTCAGCGAGGTACCGGTGTACTCGGGGTAGCCATCGATCTGGCCGCCCTTGAGTGCCTTGTAGGCGATCTGCTCCGAACCGAGATCCAGGTCCTTCTTCACCTTGTATCCGGCGGCCTGCAGCGCCTGTACGTAGATCTCACCGAGGATGTACTGCTCGGTGAAGTTCTTGGAGCCCACCGTCAAGCTCTTGCCGGAGTTGGCCGGGTTCTTCTTGATCTCAGAGCCGGCCTTCTCGCCGCCTCCGCCGCTGTCTGAACTCTTGCTGTCGCTGTCGTCGCTTCCGCATGCGCTCACCGCAAGGGCGAGCACCAGCGAGGCGAGGACGGCGAGGAGTGCTCTCATTTGCCTGCTCACGTCGGTTGTTCCCTCCTTCGTACTAGGGGTATGGAGAAGCCCTTGGCGTTTCGCCCGCCCTGCGCCAGCTTGATCCCCTTGGGGGTCACGAGCCGCTGGACCACGCCCAGGCCCGCGTCTGTCCCGAGCGTGATGAGCGCCACCACGATCGATGCCCCGATGGTTCCGGGGAAGCCATAGGTCTGCGGGTTGAGCACCGGCTCGCCGAGCGTCTGCACGTTGGCCAGCGGAGCGATGGTGGCGGTGGCCAGCACGCTCACGGCGGAGGTGCGCACGCCGCCGAAGAAGGTGGGCAGCGCCAGCGGCAGGCGCACGCGCCAGATGATCTGGCTGCCGCTCATGCCCATCCCCTCGGCCGCGTCGATCACGTCCCGGTCCACTTGGCGGACGCCCACGTAGGTGTTGGTCAGGATCGGCGGGATGGCCAGCAGCGTGAGGGCGAGCGCGACGTTGGTGAAGCCGACCCCGATGAAGGCGATGAAGAAGGCTATGAGCGCCAGGATGGGCACGGCGCGCCCCACGTTGGAGATGCTGGTGGCGATGAACTGGCCGCGGCCCTTGTGGCCCAGGTACAGCCCAATGGGAGCGGCGAGGGCCGTGCCCAGGGCCATGGCGGCCGCGCTTACCTCCACGTGGGTCAGCGCCAGTCCACCCACCTGGCCCAGACCGCCCACCTGCACGCCGCCGCTCACCGACTCGCGCTCGTGGAAGATGAAGTCCAGGCCTTCGCCGAAGTCGCCCAGGAAGGCAAGCACGGTGGGAACGATCACGAGGCCGCCCTCATCCACGGAGTGGCCCGGCGCTGGACGCCCAGGATGATCAGGTCGAGGACGGCGGCAAGCAGCACGCACAGCCCACCCGCCAGCGCCACGTTGGACTTGAAGGTGATCTGGGCGTCGATCTGCCTGCCCAGTCCGTCGCCGCCGGCCAGGTAGGCCAGGGCGACCAGCCCGACCGTGGTAGTCGTGGCGATCCGCACGCCGGCCAGGATCTCGGGCAGGGCCAGCGGAAGCTCCACGCGCCAGAGGACCTGGCGGTCGGTGAGGCCCATGCCCTGGGCCGCATCGACGGTCTCGGCGGGCACCGCCCTCAGGCCGGTGGTCACGTTGCGGAAGATGATCAGCAGCGTGTAGGCCACCAGGGCCACCAGGGCGGTGGTGTTGCCGCGTCCGGTGATCGGCAGCAGCAGGAAGAAGGCGGCGATCGAGGGAATGGTGTAGAGCGCGCCGGTGAAGCCGATGATCGGTCCGGTCAGCCAGCGCTGACGGTGGGCGAGGATGGCCAGCGAGAAGGCGATGGCGAAGCCGATCACCACGGTCACGACCGTCAGGTAGGTGTGGTCCAGCAGGGGCCGGACGTAGTCGCCGAAGTTATCGACGATCCACTGCGGACAGAAGCCGTCCTCGGCTACGCATTGATCCGACGCGCCCGTATCTCGCTCTGGCACCTGCGCCAGTAGGTCGAAGACCATCAGCGCTCTTCCCGAACCAGCTCCGCGCCGCTACGGGACTCGGTGGGCGGCTCCTGGAGGAAGTTGGAGATAACCTCCAGGGAGAGCACGCCCCTGACCTGGCCCTGCGCGTCGATGACCGGCCCGTAGCGCGTCTCGCCGGTCAACAGGTCGGCCAGCGCGTCGCGCAGGATGTCGTCCATCTCCAGTACCGGCTCGGCCTTCGAGCGAAGGTGCGCCTCCACCCTCTCGCCGGACAGGGCTCGCTCGCTCAGCCATCCCATCGGGCGGCCATGCTCGTCCACGAGCAGCGGTACCGGGACGTCGGAGTCGTCGATCTTTGCCTGCGCGTCCCGCGTCGACTCCCCGACGCGGAGCTTGGCCGGCTTCCACAGGTCGATGTCCCTGACCCGCTGGAGCGCCAAGCGCTTGAGGGCGCGATCGGAGCCCACGAAATCCTCGACGAACGAGGATGCCGGGTACATGAGCAGCTCGGCGGGCGACGCGAACTGGGCCAGCTTGCCCCCCTTCTGCAGCACGGCGATCTTGTCGCCGATCTTGATCGCCTCGTCGATGTCGTGGGTGACGAACACCACCGTCTTGTGGATCTCGCGCTGGAGGCGCAGGAACTCGTTCTGCAGGCGCTCGCGGTTGATCGGGTCGATGGCGCCGAAGGGCTCGTCCATGAGCATCAACGGGGGGTCGACGGCCAGGGCGCGGGCCACGCCGACGCGCTGGCGCTGGCCGCCCGACAGCTGGGCCGGGTAGCGGTCGCGGGTCTCGTGGGGATCGAGCGAGACCAGCTCGAGCAGCTCGTCCACACGCGCGGCTATGCGGCCCTTGTCCCAGCCGAGCAGCTTGGGCACGGTCCCGATGTTGTCCGAGATCGTCAGGTGTGGGAACAGCCCGATCTGCTGGATGGCGTAGCCGATCTCACGCCGCAGGTCCGAGGGCTTGCGGTCCTTGACGCTCTTCCCGTCCAGGAGGATGTCGCCCTCGGTGATGTCGATCATCCGGTTGACCATCCGCATGGCGGTGGTCTTCCCGCACCCCGACGGCCCGACCAGCACGCAGATCTCTCCCGCCGGGACCTCGAGCGAGAGGTGGTCGACCGCCGGGTCGTCCTGGCCCGGATAGAGCTTGGTGGCCTCTCGGAACTCGAGCGTGGCCGCCTGGTGGGCGCCCTCGGTCGGCTTCTCGGAAGGGACGGTTCGGTCTTCGGTCACGGAGGGGGCGGTTGCGCAGCTGAGGGCGGGTTGGCGCAGCGGAGATGCTACAGCGGGTTGTAAAGGCTCGCGTTTCGCGGATCGCCCGGGGTGCCGGGAGCGGTATCGGCGCCCGTCATGCGCGAGGCCCTGACCTCTCCCGAGGAGGCCAGGCGGTCGAGCTCGCGCGCCAGATCGTCGCGCAGCTCGGCCACCTGGGCGTCGGGGACCTCGGGGTCACCCTGCGCCGCCTCCACCATCGCGGCGGCCAGGCGCTCGCTGGCCAGGTTCAGGTCGCGTCCGGCGCCCTCCGGATCGCCGGCTCCACGCAGCTCCAGCGCGCGCTCCTTCACGTCGTCGGCCAGCGCCTCGAGCCGCTTGCGCTGCGGTGCAGCCATCTTGCGCCAGCGGCCGTGCAGGCCGCGGGCCACGCGAAACCCCAGTGACGCGGCATCGGCCAGCCTCGGTCGGGGAGTCATGCCCGCATGGTCGCTCAGCGGGTGGATGGAACGGGGGTCGCGCGCCACGCGCGGCTGCAGCGCATAACCTCCGCCCATGCGAGCGGTGACGATCCACGACGGCGAGCTGGCGGTCTGTGAGCACTCCGACCCGGTTCCCCGGCACAACGAGATCCTGGTGTCGATCAGGGCGGCGGGGCTCAACGGGGCCGACATGCTCCAGCGCAAGGGGGCCTATCCCGCGCCACCCGGCGAACCCGCCGACATCCCCGGGCTCGAGCTGGCCGGGGAGGTGGTCGGACTGGGGCCCGGCGCCCAGCGGTTCGCCGAGGGCGATCGCGTGACCGCCGTGTTGGGCGGAGGGGGCCAGGCAGAGCTGGCCGTCCTGCACGAGCGAGCCGCCATGCCCGTTCCCGACGTCCTGGACTGGCCGGCGGCCGGAGGGATGTCGGAGGTCTTCGTGACCGCCCACGATGCGCTCTTCACCCAGGGCGGGCTGCGTCCCGGTGAGCGGCTGCTGGTCCACGGCGCGGCGGGCGGCGTGGGCACCGCGGCGGTGCAGCTGGGGCGGATGGCCGGGGCGTCGGTGACCGCGACGGTTCGCAACCCCGACCTGCGCGGGGGCGTGGGCGCGCTGGGCGCCGAGGTCATCGAGCCCGAGGGATTCGCCGATCAGGGCCCCTTCGACTTGATCCTGGAGCTGGTCGGCGGCCCCAACCTGGCCGACGACGTCAAGGCCCTGGGCACCGGCGGCCGGATCGTGGTGATCGGCGTGGGCGGAGGACCCAAGGCCGAGCTCAACCTGGTGGCCCTGATGGGCAAGCGCGGAGCCATCCGCGCGTCGACCCTGCGGGCGCGGCCGCTGGAGGAGAAGGCGCTGGTCATGCGCCGGGTCGAGCGGGAGGTGCTGCCCGGCTTTGCGTCCGGCGCGCTGACCGTGCCGGTGGCCGACACCTTCGGCCTCGACGACGTGGAGAAGGCCTACGAGCGCTTCGGGGCCGGGGGCAAGCTGGGCAAGGTCGTGCTGACGATTCCATGAGCGCACTGGCACGCACGGCCATGGTTGTCGCTTTCACGCTTCTGGCCATGCCGTCCGGCGCGCAGGGATCGCCGGCGAGCGCGGCCGTCGCCTGTCCGCAGCTGGCCCGGGCGCAGTGCACCACCGTGACCGTCCCGCTGGACCGGACGGGGGCCACGCCCGGCTCGGTGAACCTGGCGGTCGCCCGCGTGCCCGCGCCCCAGGGACCCTCACGCGGGACGATCCTGTTCCTGGCCGGCGGGCCCGGTGAGTCCGCGCTCGCCTCTCTGCCCGAGCTCGCGGGGATCTTCGCCGCGCTCGCACCGGGCTATGACCTGCTCACCTTCGACCAGCGCGGCACGGGGCGGTCCAGCCCCCTGTTCTGTCCCTCGCTGAGGGGGCCCGGCGGAGAGACCACGGTGTTCGCCCGCTGCGGCGCCCAGCTCGGTCCGGCGCGCGGCTTCTTCCGCACCAGCGACTCGGTCGACGACATCGAGGCCGTGCGCCAGTCGATCGGCTCTCCCCAGGTGGGGCTGCTCGGGGTCTCCTACGGGGGCCGGGTCGGCGGGGAGTACGTGCGCCGCTACCCCGGGGCGGTCTCGCGCATGGTCCTGGACTCGCCGAGCACGCTGGAGGGCACCGACCCGTTCACGGTCTCCCGCCAGCAGGCGGTGCCGCGGGTGCTGCGTTCCATCTGCGGGAGCCGTTCCTGCCGCTCGTTCACCCGGTCCTCCGCCTCCGATCTCCGGGTCGTGGGCCGGCGTCTTGGCCGCAAGTCGCTTCGCACCTCCCTGATCACTCCGCGGGGCGGGCGGGTCAAGGTCCGGTTCGGGATCAGCGACCTCTACGCCCTGGTCGCCCTCACCGACCTCGATCCGGTCGGCCGGGCCCAGCTCCCGGGCGCCCTCGCCGCCGCCCGCCGGGGCGACGGTGCAGCCCTCGCCCGTGCGCTGAGCCGCACGCTGTCGGCGCTCGGCGGCGCGCAGGCGCAGGAGGAGGAACCGGTAAGCAACGAGGTCTTCGCCGCCACCTCGTGCGCGGAGGCCCCGCTGCCCTGGAACCCGGCCTCGCTACCGGACAGGAACCGAAACGGCGCGCAGGCCCTGCGCATCCGCCAGCTCGGCGCGAAGGCGTTCGCGCCCTTCGGCTCCAGGGCGGTCACCCAGCTCAGCTTCCTCAACCAGTGCGTGCGCTGGCCTTCGGTCAGGCCCGCGCCGAGGGCGCCCTCCGCCGGACCGGCCATCCCGACGCTCGTGCTCGCCGGCACCGAGGATCTGCGCACCACGCTCGCGCGGTCCGCGACGGTGGCCGCCGGCTACCCCGGCGGGCGGCTCCTGCCGATCCCGGGCACCGGGCACTCGACGGTCGGCAGCGACGCCTCCAAGTGCGCCGCCCGCGCCGCGTTCGGCTTCCTCGGCGGGGGCCCGGCTCCGGCCGCCTGCCCGCGGGCGGCGCGCGAGATCCCGACGGCCGGCCGCCCACCCGCTCGCCTGCGCTCGGTGGGGGGCAAGACGCGACGGGCCAAGACCGTCCGCGCGGTCCGGCTCACCATCCGCGACGTGATCCTCTCCGTGCTGGGCACCTCCTCACCGCGCTTCGGCGGACTGCGCGGGGGCCGCGCGACGCTCCTCGGCCGGCGCACCCCCGCGGTCCGCCTCAGCGCCTACCAGTACGTGCCCGGCGTGAAGGTGAGCGGCGGGTTGCGCGTGGTGGGCGGCGGGCTGGCCGGCACGCTGAGGGTGTCGGGCGGGGGCACGGCCCGGGCACGGCTGAAGGTGGGCTCGAACGGCAAGATCCGGGCGCGGTTCAGCGGGGCGGCGAGCCCGGTGGCGGCCGCGGCCGCCTACGCGGGCGATCCGCTGGTCCTCCCGGACCGCCCCAAGCGCCCGCGGGCGCAGGGGCCGCTGCCGACGTTCCCCTGAGACGAGCTGCGTCGCCGCTGGTTCGGAGCCTGGTGAGGCACGTCAGCTAGAGGCTGCGCCTGCGCGCGGCCCACGTGGCTGCGGCGCCAACGACGAAGGTCGCGGCGAGGAGGACCGCGACGGCGCCTTGCCCGAGGTCGAGCAGCAGGAACACCGGGAAGGTCAGGCCCACGAGCCCCGCCAGGAGCGCAGTGCGGATTCGCTCGCGTCGCTCCTCGACGGGCGTGTGGTCGGGCGACCCGGGGGCCACCCAGGCCATCGCCAGGGTCGGAAGCACCGCTGTCAGGAATCAAGACGGAGTAGCCGATGGCGAACGCGCCCCGACCCGTGGGCAGCCAGGTGTCGGTGCCCGCCTGCATCACGGTCCAGATCGCCCCGAAGTTGATGATCACCTGGAGCGTCCGGTAGGCGGATTGATACGCCCGGTCTCTCAGTGCGTGCTCGCGCTCGTCCAGGTTCCGCGCGGGCTTGCCCGCCGCGTCGCCGAGCGAGAACTGCAGACCCGCGAAGGCCCCGAAGACGAGCATGACGATCGGGATCGTCCAGGGTTCGAGCAGGCCCACCGGTTCTGCTCGGTCCCCACCGGCGCCGACGTTCGCAGCGATGGCGAACCCCGCGATCCCAGCGCCGCAGGCGAGGGCGAAGCAACGGCGGCTGAAGCGGCCGGCGGGAGCGAGCGGAGAGAAAACGCGATCGCGCGTGGCCACGTCCTATCGCCTCCCTTCGCCGGGCCAGCGCGTGTAGACCTGTGCCGACAGCGGCTCGAACGGCTCCGGCGAGAAGACCGCTTCGATCGGAAGATCGAAGTAGCGACTGATCTGGAACGCGAGCTCGAGGCTCGGACTGTAATCGCCGCGCTCCAGGTATCCGATCGTCTGGCGGTTCACGTCCAGGGCCTCCGCAAGGTCGCGGCGGGACAGTCCTCGTTCTGCCCGCAGCGTCGAGAGCCGGTTGTACAGGGGTTCGGTCCGTTCACGCTGGGACAAAGCGATGGCTCCAAGACGACATGATGCTAACACACAACAGTCTGATCGGTATGCGCATGCTTCGGTCGCGCTTGGGCGGTGGAGTGGGAGTGGAGTGCTCCTTGCGGTGAAGCGGCGCCGCTAGAGCCGCTCCACGATCATCGCCTCGCCCTGGCCGCCGGCCACGCACATGGTTTCCAGGCCGACGGTCTTGTCGTCGGCCTCCAGCCCGTTGAGCAGCGTGGTCATGATCCGCACCCCGGTCATGCCGAAGGGGTGTCCCAGGGCGATCGCGCCGCCGTGGGGGTTCATCTTCTCCAGGCCGATGTCGCACTCGGCCATGATCGGGATCACCTGCGCGGCGAAGGCCTCGTTGAGCTCCACGGTGTCCACGTCGGCGATCGTCATCCCGGCCCGCTCGAGCACCTTGCGAATGGCCCGGATGGGGGCCACGCCCATGTACTCCGGCTCGTTGGCCGCGGTGGCGGCGGTGACGATCCGCGCGCGCGGCTTCAAGCCGAGCTCCCCGGCCTTTGCGTCGGACATGATCAGCGCCGCCGCGGCGCCGTCGTTCAGCGGGCACGAGTTGCCGGCGGTCACGCCGCCGCCGCCCTCGAAGGCCTCGGGCAGCGAGGCCAACTTCTCCAGGGTGGAGGATGCGCGGGGACCGTCGTCCTTGTCCACCACTGTTCCGTCGGGCAGCGTGACGGGGGCGATCTCGCGGTCGAAGAAGCCGCTCTCCTGCGACTGCACGGCCAGCTCCTGCGAGCGCTGGGCGTAGGCGTCCATGTCCGCGCGCTTGACGTCGTAGCGCTTGGCCACGTTCACGGCGGTGTCGCCCATCTGGATGTAGACGTCGGGCTCACCCTCGTTCTGCCCTTTCAGGTGCTCGTTCTGGTCGGCGGCCCCGGCGGCCTCGCTGCGCTCGTTGAACTGGGACACGAACTCGATCCCCGCGGCGATGTAGACCTCGCCCTGGCCCGCTTTCACGTTGTTGGACGCGATCCGGATGGCCTCCAGGCCGGAGGCGCAGTAGCGCGAGATCGTGCTGCCGCTGACCTCCAGCGGCAGCCTCTGCGACAGCAGGGCGATGATTCGGCCCACGTTGAAGGCCTGCTTGCCCTGGGGCATCCCGCAGCCGGTGATGACCTCCTCGACCAGCGCCGAATCCACGCCGGGGTTTGCCTCGAGCAGCCGATCGACGACGAACGCGCCCATCTCGTCCGGGCGCACCTGGGCCAGCGAGCCCTTGAAGGCGCGACCGATGGGAGTGCGGACGGCGTCGACGATCACTGCTTCGGGCATGCGAGTTTGGCTCCTTTGGTTGGACGGCAGCCGGAAGGCTAGGGCTCAGCGCAGCGAGGCCCGGCTCAGCGCGAACAGGCCTTCCGAGTCGGTGTGGAAGGCCTCCATCCGCAACCCGGCGTCGTCCAGCTCGCAAGCCACCGCCTCGGGGGTGAACTTGCAGGAGATCTCGGTGCACATCTCCTCACCGGCGGCGAACCCGACGGTCATGTCGAGCGCCGGGATCCGCACCACCAGGGCATCGCGGGCGCGCAGCCGCATCTCTATCCGCGACTTGTCCTGGACCCAGCGTGACACGTGCTCGAAGGCCTCGGGATCGAAGTCCGCGCCCAGCTCGCGATTGATCACATGAAGCACGTTCTTGTTGAACTGGGCGGTCAGGCCCTCGGCGTCGTCGTAGGCCGCCTCCAGCGCGGCGCGGTCCTTGACCAGGTCGGTGCCCAGCAGGAGGGCGTCGGTAGGACCCATCAGTCCCGCCACCTCGCTCAGGAACACGCGACGCTGCTCGGCGTGCAGGTTGCCGATGGTGCCGCCCAAGAAGGCGAACACGCGGTGCTGCCCGGGAGGGATCCGTCCGAGGTCGGACCCGAAGTCGCCGACCACGCCGTGCACGACCAGCCCGGGGTAGGCGTCCACCAGCTCGTCGGCGCAGGCCGCGACCACCGACTCGTCCACGTCGAAGGGCACGTAGCGCTCCAGCGCGCCGGATCCCGCCATGGCGTACAGCAGCGCCCGGGTCTTGGAGGCCATGCCCGACCCCAGCTCCACCAGCTCGCGGGCGCCGGCGGTCAGCTCCGGGGCGCGGCGGTTGAGGATCTCGCGCTCGCAGCGCGCCGGGTAGTACTCGGCCACGGTGGTGATGCGCTCGTAGATCTCCGAGCCGCGCGCGTCGTAGAAGTGCTTGGGCGGCAGCACCTTCGGCGCCGCCCTGAGCCCGTGACGGACATCGGAGGCCAGCGTGTCCTCCCCCGAGGCGCCCTCACCGCGCACGATCGTCACCTCGGCGGCGGCGGGGACGCTGGCCATCAACACTCCTTCACGCAGCGAAAGCCGCTGAAGATCTGGCGACGCTGGGGCAGGTCCCAGTTGCGCGCCGTGTTGCTCGCGACCATGGGCCTCGTGGCCCACGACCCGCCGCGCAGAACCCGGTAGGGCCCACCGAAGAAGACCTCGCTGTACTCGGGGTAGGGAAAGGCGCTAAAGCCGGGATAGCCCTCCAGCCCGCTGGCCGTCCACTCCCAGCAGTCTCCGATCAGGCCGGCCACGCCCTCCGGGCTCACGCCTTTCCCCGCTCCGACGGGCAGGGGCCCGAAGGCGGTCTGGTCGAGGTTGGCCAGGGCCGGCTGCGGCGGCTCGTCGCCCCACGGGTACTCCCGCGGCTGTGACAGCGAGGCGTCTCCCGCCGCGGCACGCTCCCACTCGGCCTCGGTGGGCAGGCGGCCGCCGGCCCAGCGGGCGAAGGCGTCGGCCTCGTACCACGAGACGTGCATCACGGGGCGGTCGGGATCGATCTCGGCGATCCGCTCGAAGCGGCGCTCGGTCCCATCGGCGCTCCAGTACAGTGGCCGCTGGATCCCCTCGGCGCTGCGCCACTCCCAGCCGTCCTGGGTCCAGAGCTCCTCGCGGGAGTACCCGCCGTCGTCCACGAACTGCGCGTAGTCGCCGTTTGTCACCGGCGCGCGGTCGATCTCGAAGGCCTCCAGGTGGACCTCGTGACGGGGCCGCTCGTTGTCGTAGGCGAATCCGCCATCACCGGCGCCCATCGCAAAGATGTCCGCTTCGATACGCGCCGCGCCGGCGACCGGGACACCCGCTGGGGGCTCGGGCCGCCGGTCGGGGGCGAGGGTGCCGGGGCGGGCGAGCTGCAGGGTCTGGAGCATCGTCTCGTTGTGCTGGTGCTCGTGCCGGATGAGCATGTCCCACACGAAGCCGTTGGCGTTCAGACGGTCCGAGCCCGGGGAGAGGTCCACACGGCGGAGCACCTCCAGCGAGCGCTCGCGGACCGCCTTCATGAAGGCCAGGGCGTCGTCGCGGCGCAGGTAGGGGATGTCGCCGCGCTCGGCGCGCGGGGTCTCGGTGGCGTCATAGACCGCCGCCAGCTCGGGCCGCAGCGGTGAAAGCCCGCCCGCGCGCTGGCCCAGCCACAGATCCTCGAAGGCGGCGATGTGGCCCAGGTCCCACACCAGCGGGCTCATCAGGGGGTCGTGGACCCGGTCCAGGCTGTCGGTCGAGACCGGCTCGATCAGGTCCAGCGTGCGGTCGCGACCCTCTTCGAGGGCGTCACGGTACCTGCCTTCATCCAGCGACTCGGCCCCTCCTCGGGGCAATGTCTGAGAGTGTCGAGAGCGCACGGGGACGTACCGGTGTGAGACGAGCCTACCGGCGCTTCTGTCTCTGAAACATTGCTGGCACACAGGCGTTCACCTTCGGTAAGGACCACACGGAGACAGTCACCTCGCGAGCGCTCCGGTGGTAGCTTTCGCTGCGTGGAAGCGTCGATTGCGGAGCGAAGGGGCTACCTGCAGCCCAGCCGGCTGACGGTGGGCGAGCTGGCCGGGTGCGTGGCCGCCCTGGTCTTCGTGCTCACGCTGTTCCTGCCCTGGTACGGCACGAGCTCCACGAACGATCAGTCGTCGCTTGGCCTTACCGACGGCTCGCAGGCCAGGCTCGGTGACACGGCCAGCGCATGGCAGACCTTCCCCATCCTCAGGTGGATCCTGCTCGCGGCAGCGATCGCGCCGTTCATCCTGGTCTGGATCGTCATGCGTCGGCACGACCTCGACTGGAAGCCGGGCGAGGTCACGATGATCGTGGGCCTCACCGCCTTCGTGCTGGTGCTCTGCAACGGCGTGATCCTCGGCCGCCCCGGCGACAGCGTGGAGATCTCGCTCCAGTGGGGCTATCCGATCGCCCTGCTCGCGTGCCTGGGGATGACGGGCGCGGGGTTCCTGCGCCAGCTGCACCACACGGACGCCAGAAAGCCTCCGGGCGTACTGTGAGCCTCGTGCTGCGTGCGGTGCTCGCCCGACCGGCGCTCGGGCTGCGCTCCTGCGCCGTAGAGCTGCCGGCGTGACGCCACCAGAGGAGAGAGCCGCCCCGGACCGCAACCTCGCGCTCGAGCTCGTGCGGACCACCGAGTACGCCGCACTCGCCGCCGCGCGCTGGGTCGGCCGCGGCGAGAAGGAGTCCGCCGACGGCGCCGCCGTGGACGCCATGCGGTTGATGCTCGGCTCGATGACGATGAAGGGCACCGTGGTCATCGGCGAGGGCGAGAAGGACGAGGCGCCGATGCTCTACAACGGCGAGGAGGTCGGCGACGGCTCGGGACCCGAGGCCGACGTGGCCGTCGACCCGCTGGAGGGCACCGACCTGTGCGCCAAGGGCATGCCCAACTCGCTGGCCACGATCGCCGTGGCCGAGAGGGGAGCGATGTTCGACCCGGGCCCCTGCGTGTACATGCTCAAGATGGCCACGTCGAAGTCGTTCGCCCACCTGCTGGACATCGACCGACCGCTGGGCGAGACGCTGGAGCTGATGGCCAAGGAGAAGGGCACCCCGGTCGGCGATCTGATGGTGATCATGCTCGACCGCCCGCGCCACGAGGACGCGATGGCCGAGATCCGGGCCACCGGCGCCCGCATCCGGCTGATCCCCCACGGTGACGTGGCCGCCGCGCTGCTGGCCGTGACCGAGGGGTCGACCGCCGACCTGCTGTGGGGCATCGGCGGAACGCCCGAAGGCGTGCTGGCCGCGGCGGCCATCCAATGCATCGGGGGCCGGATCGTGGGCCGCCTGTGGCCGCGTGACGACGACGAGAGGCGGGCGGCGCTCGACGCCGGCTACGACCTCGACGAGATTCTGGACACCGACCGTCTGGTCTCGGGCGAGGAGATCTTCTTCTCCGCCACCGGCGTGACCGACGGCGACATGCTCCAGGGCGTGCACTTCGAGGGCCCCGAAGGAGCTTCCACCGAGTCGCTGGTCATGCGCTCACGCTCAGGAACGGTGCGCCGCGTCCACGCGCGGCACGACCGCGCGAAGCTCCGGGCGATCACCAACGAGAAGGTCGGCTGATCCGACCAGGACGGCGACGGGTGCCCCTCACCGCCCTGGACGGGTCAACTCTGGTGTGCGCTTCGGGGCTACGACGTCGCCCGCGGCCACGTTCCTCATCGCCCCCACCACCGACGGCGCCAGGTCCAGCCGGGCCAGCGAGCGCAGGAATGCGTGGGTCACGACGATGTGGATCCGCAGCTGGGTGATGCGGTACAGGTAGCGGCCGATCCGCGAGAACCAGCCCCAGCCGGCGATCAGGGGGTAGAAGTTGGCGACCTCGGACGTCACGGTGCCCGTGACCAGGTCGGAGTGGGGGTCCTCCTCGCCGTCGGCGGGCGGACGCTTGACGGTCAGCTGCAGGTAGCCCTTGGTGCGACCCGCCGGCGCCACCAGGAAGCCCTTCTTGATCCGCCACGTGACCGAGCCGCAGTCGCCCTCGACGTCGTACTCGGGCTTGTGGAAGGTGAGCAACACGAAGGGGCGCCCGATCAGGGCGATCTCGCGCCCGTCCTCGCTGTAGAGGACACGCAAGAGGCCCAGCGAGACCCGCGTCAAGAAGCGCCAGTAGGTGCGGGCAAGGCGCTCGAGGTACTCGGGAGTCCAGACCTTGTCGAGCTCGGACCGGGGCAGGGTCACCTCGGCCTCCTGCATGGTGCTCACGCTGCCGTCCGGCGCGGAGCCCGACGCCGGCACATCGAGGATCTTCACCCGGGCGCGGGCCTCGCGGCGGCGCCCGAGCACCCGCCTGGGATCGCGTCGTCTCACGTCGGGAGACGATATCCCAGGCTCAGCCCCGGTCGAGCAGCTCGGCCTCGACCGGATCGCCGGGGGCGAGCTCGCCCTCGCCGGGTGCCACGATCGCCAGCGCGTCCGCCCCGAGCATCGACGTCAGCTGGTGTGACCCCTGTGGTCCCGTGGGCGTGACCTGCCAGCCTCCGGTACCGGCCCGCAGCCGGCACCGGAGCGCCTGGGTACGCTCCGTCAGGCGGGGCACGGCCTCGGTCAGCTCGGCGCGGATCCGGGTGGTGGAGGGATCGGCCCCCTGCAGCGCCCGCAGCGCCGGGCGCACGAAGAGGATGAAGGTGACGGCGGCCGAGACCGGGTTGCCCGGCAAGCCGAAGCACGCCACCCTTCGCTCGCCGGCCGGTCCCAGCCCGAACCAGGTCGGCTTGCCAGGCTTCAGCGCCACCCGCCAGAAGCGTTCCCGTACGCCCAGCTCGGCAAAGGCGTCCTTGACGTGATCGTGGGAGCCCACCGACACGCCGCCGGTCACGCACACCACGTCGGCCTCCTCGATCGCCCGGCCCAAGGCCGCCCGGGTGCCCGCCGCGGTGTCGGGCACGTCCGCGCCCAGGATCACACGCCCCCCGGCCCCCTCCACCAGCGCCGCGAGCACAGGGGTGTTGGAGGAGTGGATCTGGCCTGGGCCCAGCGGCGCGCCCGGCGCGGCGAGCTCGTCTCCGGTGGCCAGCAGGGCCACGCGCGGGAGGCGGGCACAGACCACCTGGCTCCTGCCGATGCTGGCCGCAACCCCCAGCGCTGCGGCCCCGAGTGGGACCCCCGGCTCGAGCACGGTCTGGCCCCGGCGGATGTCCTCGCCGGCGCCGCGGATGTTGGCTCCGGCCTCGAGGTCGGGCACGGTCACCGTGCCATCGGCCTCCACGCTTGCCTCGACCATCGCCACGGCGCCCGTGCCCTCGGGCACCACGGCGCCGGTGGAGATGCGTACCGCGGTACCGGGCTCGACTCTTCCCGCAAAGGGGTGTCCGGCCCGCGACTCGCCCGTGATCCGCAGCGGGCCGCTCTCACCGGTAGGCACCGCAAACCCGTCCATGGCCGAGCTGACGAAGGGTGGGACGTCGGCGGCGCTCGCCACCGCCTCGGCCAGCACCCGGCTGCGGGCTCGCTCGATCGGCACGCTCTCGGCGTCCAGCGGCTCGACGGCGTCCAGCACCAGCCGGCGAGCCTCCTCGATCGGCAGAGGGTCGGCGGCCACGCCTCCATCCTGTCAGCAAGGCCCTGCGCCGCGGTGCGGACGCCTAGCCCGTGTCCGCGTCTCCCGTCTCGTGGATCGCGAATCGCAGCGCGTTGAGGATGGCGCCCGCGAGCAGGACGATCGCCAGCGCGTAGAACCAGATCAGGACGATCAGGACGAAGACGAACGTGGTGCCGAACTGGGCGATCGTGCTGATGCTGCCCAGGTAGACGGGGAACCCGTAGTCCACGATCCCGATCGCCAGCGTTGCCATCAGGGCGCCGGGCCAGACGGCTCGCCACGGCACGTTGCGGTTGGGCACCGCCCAGTAGATGAGGCTCAGCACCCCGAACAGCAGCGTCAGGCCGGCCGCGAGGGAGATGCCGAAGTAGAGCCCGCGCACCTCGGAAAGCCCGAAGGGGAGGTCATCGGCGCCCGACAGCAGAAGGCTCTGGATCGTGGGCACGGAGACGGTCGCGGCGACGAACAGCAGGACCACGGCGAGCATTGCGAAGGAGAAGCGCTTCTGCTCCAGCCACGTACGGCAGGGCACGTGGTAGATGCTGCAGAAGGCGGTGTCCAGCGCGCCCCAGAAGGAAGAGCCGATCCACACGCTGGCGACGACCGCCACCACCCCGAAGCCGGTGGAGGACTCGCGAATGCGGTCGAGCGCCCGCGTCAGGGTGGCGTCGGTGGCGTTGGGGAACAGCTGCTGCAGGTCCTTGAGCACGCTCGATTCGAGATTCGGGCTCGAGAGCACCTGTCCCGCGATGAACAGCGCCACCAGCGCGAACGGGAAGACCGAGAGCAGGAGGTTGTAGGCCACCATGCCGGCCAAGCCGGTCACGTTGTCGCCGTACGCCTTGATCCAGAAGTCCTTGAACGCCCGGCCCAGCGGGCGATGGCGCTGCCCCGCGGGGGCCGGCACGAAGCGCCTAGGGGCGCGGAAGGCGCCGCAGCACCTTGCGCGTCATGCCCTCGGCCACCCGCAGTCCGGTGCCCGCCACGTTTGCGGCTGAGCGCAGCGGCCCCGACCTCCCGGCGCCGGCCTCCTGCCCCTCGTCGGGCGGCTCGGAGACGCTGACGGGGATCGGCTTCGCCTTCGGGGGCGCCTTGCCGGCGGCAGTGGCCGGGGCGCCCTTGGCGGGCGCCTTCGACTTGACCGACCCGGTGCGCTGTGTAGTCCCGGCCTTCTTCGCCGGCGACGCCTTGCCGGCGGTGGCGCCCCTGTTGGAGCCCGGCTTGGCGGCTTGCGAGCGCTTGGCCGCCGGCTTGGACGCGGGGGACCGGGATTCGGGCTCGGCCCCGCCCGGATCGGCCCCCGGGTCGCGCTTGTCGCTGCGGGTTCCCGGACGCGAACGCGGCAGGTTTCCCAGCAGTCCTGGCTCGTCGTCGGGCATCGCCGTCGAGTCTAGCCTCCCGGAGGCGTATCGAATCGCTTCGGTGTGGGTACATGGAGGCACCCGCCCGCTGCCGGGTCGTCTCACCTCGGGGCCGCTTCGCTTTTGTTGACTGGGTCGAAGTGGGCCGCTTCGCTTGTTGACTGCGCCGAAGTGGGCACTATGCTTGTCGCAGCCGTTTGAATGGCCCAGGGCCCGCGCCCAGGCCCGTGTCAGGAGAAACCAAGAACGCATGTCAGTAGCGGAACTCCAAGAGCTCGAAGAGGTCAAGCTGCTCCTCACCAAGGGGCAGACGGCCGGCGTGCTCACCTACGCCGAGATCGCCACCGCCCTGTCGGAGGTGGAGCTCGACGAGGGCGACATCGAGGATCTGCACA
>JAABUR0100004260.1_pt1 | contig 19263 bp, 25 predicted proteins | sample 5560091 | NCBI WGS metagenome assembly JAABUR01 (sample SAMN10711879, study PRJNA513375) | rock metagenome | isolation source: Antarctica rocks | place: Antarctica: Victoria Land, University Valley sud | reverse complement strand
GCCGCCAGCCAGCGAGGAGCACGCCATGCCTGACCCCATGGATCCGGACGAGGACTCAGAGCCCGAGGGATACGACGACGACGGTGTCCCCGAGCCCACGGTGACCGTGGAGATCTCGGGACTGTCGCTGTTCACCCGCCACGGCGTGTCCGAGGCGGAGCGCGAGCTGGGCCAGCGGCTGGTGATCGACGTGGCCTTCGAGTTGGCCGAGTGTGACGCGATCGTCACCGACCGGGTGGAGGACACCGTCGACTACGCCGACGCCTGCGAGCAGGTGGCGCTGGCAGCGCAGGAACGTTCCTACCGCACCCTGGAGCGGTTGTGCGGTGCCATCGCCGACAGGCTGATGGAGCGCTACGGCGCCGAGTCGGTACGCGTCAAGGCAGCGAAGCCCGAGCCGCCGATCGCGCTGCCCGTGGACGAGGTCTCCGTCGAGGTGTGGCGGGAGGCCTGATGCGCTGGATGATCAGCGCGGGGGAAGCAGAGGCAGAGGCAGAGGCAGGTTCACGATGATCTGGACCGGCGGCGGTTGCAGAAAAGGTGGCAGGGCGGGGCCGAGGTTCTTGGTGTCGACGACGATCTGCGGGCCCGGGCTGGGAACCGGGACCTGCGGTGTGATCTGCGTCTGGGGCACGGGGGACGCTGACGGCGGCGGAGGCGTGGCGGCCTGCGGGTTGCCGACGGGTGGCCGGGTCGGCCCGACCGAGGGGGCGCGCTGGACCGGGGCGGTGGGCGTGTTTCGGACGGCTACCCCGTCCGAAGGCTCCGTCCGTTGCGCAGGCGCAGCGCCCCGGCGGCGGTCGCCCGCCCGAGGGGCGGTGGGGGTGGAGCGCGGCGTCTCACCGGCCCCGGAGGCGACCTTCGGAGACGGCGGCGGAGACGCAGACACCAGAGCATTCGTCTCGCCCGCGGCCAGCTCGGCCGGCGGCACCGACGGTCCGGCGGTGATCTGGCCCAACGATCCCAGACCCCCCAGTCCTCCGCCGGCGGCCAGCAGCACGGCCGCGACCAGCAGCACCACGGGCGCCAGCGCCGTCGCCCCCGCGGCCCGGGCCGCCTGCCTCCTCCAGTCGCGTACGAGCTCCATGCCCCCATGGTAGACCGCGGGACAAGGGCCGGCAGCCCCAGCCGCGGGGAAAGGCGTGGCAGCGCTCCCCGTGCGGGGCGGTCCCGGCCGTCGTTGGCCCGCACGCTCACCTTGTCGCTGGTCGGCCTGGTCCTGGTCCTGGCGCTGATCGCCGCCACCGCAATCGGCAGTATCTACGGTGCGCGTCAGGACTACGAGGACTCCCTTGCGCGCGCGTATGAGCTCGAGTCCGCTTCCTCCTCTCTATACGCGGCGAACGTGGTCGAGCAGGCGGCCTCCCAGCGACGCGGAGGCGACGCGGCGACCCTCGTGAAGCGGGCCGGGGCCGCCTTCGACTCGCGGGTCCGGCGCATTGCGCCACTGGCCGCAGACGATGGCGAGAGCGCGCGGTTGCTGGACCGGGCGCTGTCCGCCGAGCGCCGCTCGCGGCCCCGCACGGCCGGCAACCGGCGCCGGCGGACCGCGTCAACCCCCCGCGGCCGCCGGGCCGCCTTCGCCGAAGCCCGTAGGTCCCTGATCGCGCTGGCGGGGCGTCAGCGCGAGCGGCGAGCCGGGGCGCGCGACAGGACGCGCGACGAAACCCGGACCGCCACGCTCACCGCAGGCGGCGCGGGGCTGCTGGCCATTCTCGGCGCCATCGCGCTGGTCGCCTTTCTGACCTCCACCATCCGGCGTCCGCTCTCCAACCTGGTCGAGGCCACCCGGCGGCTCGCCGCCGGCGACTTGGCCCAGCGCGTCGATCCGGGCGGGCCAAGAGAGCTCGTCCAGCTCGACGGGGCCTTCAACGAGATGGCCGAAGGGCTGGAGGAGGCCCAGGCACGGCTCGAAGCCGAGCGCGTCAAGCTGGCCGTGACCCTCGACTCCCTCGGCGACGCGCTGGTGGTCACCGACGGCGAAGGCGTCGTCACGGCCGCCAACCCACGCGCCGCCGAGCTGGTCCCGATGCTGCCCGTGGGAACCGGCGCGCACGCCAGGGACAGCCCGCTTCCCGAGGTGGATAGCGGCCTCGCAGGCGACGTGGCGGCCGAGGTTCAAGGACGCAGCCTCTCGATCACGGCGGGGCGCCTGCCCGACCTCGGCGACGGAGGCGGTGTGGCCTGGACCATCCGCGACGTCTCCGAGCGGGCCCGACTGGAGCGGATGAAGACCGATTTCGTGGCCACGGCATCCCACGAGCTGCGCAGCCCGCTGACCTCGATCAAGGGGTTCGTCGAGCTGCTGGAACGATCCGACGCCCTGGGTCCTCGCGAGCGGGAGTTCGTCGACGTGGTGCTGCAGAGCACCGATCGCCTCGTCGAGCTGGTCAACGACCTGCTCGACGTGGCACGCCTGGAGGCGGGCCGCATGGAGATCCACCCGCGCCTGTTCGATGTGGGTGAGGTCATCCAGGAGGTCTCCCGGCTGCTCGGACCGCGCGTGGCCGACAAGGAGCAGAAGCTCTTCCTCGACCTGCCGCCGGGCCTGCCCAAGGTGCTGGCCGACCCTGTGCGGGTGCGCCAGATCATGACCAACCTGATCTCCAACGCGCACCTGTACTCCGACGTCGGCTCGCAGATCACCGTCACCGCGGACGCCGACCGCGATGAGGTCGAGCTGGCGGTGGCCGATGACGGCCGCGGCATGACCCAGGAGGACATGGACTCCGTGTTCGACCGCTTCGTGCGCCGCAACGACGCGCTCGGGGGCACCGGCCTGGGACTGTCGATAGTGCGCTCGCTGGCCGAGCTGCAGGGGGGGACCGTGGAGGTGGCCAGCACGGTGGGTGAGGGCACGGTCTTCACGGTGCGCCTTCCCGCCGAGGGGTCGGGGTCGGAGGCCTCCCGGCGGGCCGTGGCCGGACGGCGCGTGCTCGTGGCCACGCCGCGGCCGGACTTTGGCCGCGACCTGCTTGTCCGACTCGAGAGCCGGGGGGCGGCGGGGGCGGTCGTGGACAGGGCCGGTGTCGCAATCGAGCGTCTGCGCGAGGAGCGCTACCACGCGATGGTGCTCGACGTCGAGGGCTTCGGGGCCGAGGGCCTCGAGCTGCTGGCCCGGTTGCGGGCCGATCCGCAGCTGGAACGGTGCCCGCTGGCTGCGATCTGCTCGCGAGAGCAGGATGATCGCCTGGCCGGTGAGTGGCGCCTGCGCGCCGACTCCGACGCCGACATCCTCGCCGGCGCCCTGGGGGCGGCGATGCTGGCCGAGCGGTCGCGCGTTCTCGTGGTGGGACGGTCATCCCTGCGCGGGCGCCTGGAATCCGAGTTGCTGCGCCTGGGCTTGGACCACGAGTGGGTGACGAGCGGCACGGCGGCCGCCCAGGCCTGTCGGGCCCATCGGTTCGAGGTCGCCCTCGTCGATTCGGGCCTACGGGCGGTCGAGGACGCCGTGGGTGCGCTGGACCTGCGTGGGCGCCGTCACGGCAAGGGCGTGATCATCTTCACCGAGCAGGGACCACCCCCGGGCGCGGCGCCGGCCCCGTCCGCACCCGGGGTCTCCGCCACCGTCCCGATCGAGGAGGCAGGCGAGGCGGTGCTCGTTGCCCTGGCCGAGAGATCCGATGAGTCGTTTCACCCCACCAATGGGTAAGGGCTACTGTGTGAGTTGGGGCCAGGCATGGGAAAGTCGTTGATAGAGGCCGAGATAGCTGCGACCAGAGAGGGTGGGGTCACTCGCGTCCAGATACGCGAGCTTCGCGAGGAACTGGAGCGCGAACGAGCCGAGGGACGCGAGCGCGAGCGCCAGCTGGAGCGCTATGCCTCCGACCTGAGCGACATCTTCAAGGCCGAGCGCCGACGCTCTGACCAGTTGCGTGAGTCCTACGTGGCCACGGTTCGCGCGCTCACCAACGCGGTGGAGGCCCGGGACGCCTACACGGGCAAGCACGCGGAGCGGGTCGCCGCCTACGGCCTGGAGCTGGCGCGCCGCATCTCGCCCGCGCTGGCCGCCGACCCCCAGACCGAGTTCGGCTTCCTGCTCCACGACGTGGGCAAGGTCGCGATCCCCGACGATGTCCTGCACAAGGCCGGCGACCTGACCGCGGATGAGGAGGCGCTGATGCGCCGCCACCCCGAGATCGGCCAGGAGATCGTCGCGCACATCCACTTCCTGGATACCGCCTCCCTGACCGTGCGCTACCACCACGAGCGCTGGGACGGTTGCGGCTACCCCGACGGGCTGGCCGAGCGCGAGATCCCCCTGGCCGCGCGGATCTTCGCGGTGGGCGACGCCCTGGACGCGATGACCACGGACCGTCCCTACCGGCCCGGCACGCCCTTCGGTGCCGCCCGCGCGGAGATCGAGGCGGCGGCGGGCAAGCAGTTCGACCCGACGGTCGTCGAGATGCTCGACCACATACCCGACGAGCTCTTCGAGCGGCTCAGGGCACAGACCGGATAGCCGAGCGATGTCCGGCGTACTCGTAGTGGACGACGACCCCTTCATCCGCAAGCTGATCGTCACGACCCTCGAGGACGTGGCCAAGCAGACCCCGGTCGAGGCCGGGGACGGCGAGGAGGCCGTGCTGGTGAACCAGCGCGAGACCCCGGAGATCGTCTTCCTGGACCTGAACATGCCCCGGATGGGGGGCCTCGAGGCCTGCCGGCAGATGCGGACGCAAGGCAAGTCGCAGCCCACCATCGTGGTGCTCACCGCCTTCCCCGGCGACGAGAACGAACGTGCCGCCGAGGACGCGGGCGCGGATCTCTTCCTGACCAAGCCGTTCAGCCCACTGGAGCTGCTGAACCTGGTCAACGACATCGGCCGCGCTTAGACAGCGGTGCGCGGCTTCCTCGGGCTGGGCTCCAACGAGGGGGACCGCCTGGTCGCGCTGGAGACAGCCCGCGCGGCACTCCCGGCGCTGGGGGTCGAGGTGACGCGCTCCTCCTCGGCCTACGAGACGGCGCCCCAGGGTCAGGTGACCGACCAGCCCGACTACCTCAACGCGTGCCTGGAGGTGGAGACGGGCCTCGATCCGGAGTCGCTGCTGGACGTCTGCAAGGAGATCGAGCTGGCCATGGGCCGCGATGAAGGCGTGCGGCACGGGCCCCGGCCGATCGACCTGGACGTCCTGCTGCTCGGCTCGCTCGAGCACGCCTCGGGTCGCCTCTCGCTGCCCCACCCCGAGGTCGTCGCCCGGCGATTCGTGCTCGAGCCGCTGCTGGAGCTCGACGAAGGGCTGGAGCTGCCCGACGGTCGTGCGCTGAAGCCGTTGCTGGCCGACGTTGCCGGCCAGCCGGTCGTGCGCTTCGCCGACTTCTGAGGCGCGTGGATCGAGCGGATGGCGGCGCGCCCCCGGAGCTGAGCCATGCCCGCTGCTGGAGCCGGCACGCGCGCTGATGGGATGATCCTGCGCATGCTCCTCGCCATCGACGTCGGCAACACCCAGACCCACGTCGGCCTCTTCGACGGCGGTCAGCTGCTCGAGCACTGGCGCTTCTCGACTTCGCGAACCGCCACCGCCGACGAGCTCGCCGTCTCGGTGTCGGCGATCCTCGCACTGCGTCAGAGCCGCCTGTCCGACATCGGCTCACTGATGGTCTCGTGCGTGGTGCCCGCGCTGGCCCAGGAGTACGACCAGCTCGTTGTCCGCTACCTCGACGGGCGCGGGGCCCTGGTGGGGCCGTCGATGAAGACCGGCATGCCGATCCTCATCGACAACCCGCACGAGCTCGGAGCCGATCGCCTGGTCAACGCCGTGGCCGCCTACGAGCGGATCGGGGCGCCGTGCATCGCGGTCGATTTCGGTACCGCCGTGAACTACGACGTGGTGTCGGGCTCGGGCGAGTACCTCGGCGGGGTGATCGCTCCCGGAGTCGAGATCTCGCTGGAAGCCCTTTCGGCGCGGGCCGCGGCCCTTCCCCGGGTGCGTCTGGGCGCCCCGCCCTCGCCGATCGGCCGCAGCACGATCGAGGCGGTCCAGTCCGGGGTCGTCTACGGCTACGCGGGGCAGGTCGACGGGTTGGTCGCGCGCCTGCGAGAAGAGATGGGCGAAGAGGCCACGGCGATCGCCACCGGGGGACTCGCAGGCGTGATCGTGCCCCACTGCGAGCAGATCGACGAGGTGGACGACCTGCTGACGTTGCAGGGCCTGAGGATCATCTTCGAGCGCAATAGGGCATAGCTAGCCTTTTACCGGTGCTCCTCGCCAACGTCCTGTCGCCTCTGACCAACGTCGAGGAGTGGGTGCTCGAGCGGCTGCACGACATCGGCCTGGGCTGGGGGCTGGCCATTGTCGGGTTGGTGATCCTCGTCCGCCTGTGCACGCTCCCGCTGGTGATCCGCCAGTTTCGCTCCCAGCGCGAGCTGCGCGAGCACATGCCCGAGCTGCGCAAGCTCCAGCAGCGCCACAAGGACGACAGGCAGCGCCTCCAGCGCGAGATGCAGGCTTACTACCGCGAGCACGGGATCAACCCGCTGGCCTCCTTCGCGCCGCTGCTGGTACAGATCCCCGTGTTCATCTCGCTCTACTACCTGATGCGCCAGGACGTGAAGAGCGGGCTGTTCGGCACGGAGGGCTTCCTGTTCATTCCGCACCTGACCGAGAAGCCGGTGGGCGCGGTGCTGGTGACCCTCGTGCTCGCCTACCTGGCCTCGCAGATCACGGGCAGCCTGGTGGCCACGCGCGCCATGAAGGGCAGCCAGAAGGGGTTGATGCTGGCGTTGCCGCTGCTGTTCGTGGGAGTCGTCGCCCGCTTTCCCGCCGGCCTGGCCGTCTACTGGATCACCACCAGCCTCTGGACGCTGGGCCAGCAGCTCGTGATGTGGCGCCTCCAGCCCAAGCCCGAGCCCCACGGCCGCCGGCGCTGAGAGCCTCGATGCGCTCGCTGACGGATCCCTGGACGCTCGCCGGGCACGAGCTGCCCAACCGGCTGGTGCTGGCCCCCTTGGCCGGGATCGGCAACTGGTTCGTGCGGCTGCAGGCGCGACGCTACGGGGCCGGCTTCGTGGTGTCGGAGATGGTTTCGAGCTTCGGCCTCAAGCACGGCAACGAGCGCACGCTGCGCGAGTTCCTGCGTATCCACCCCGACGAGCACCCGGTCTCGATGCAGCTCTTCGGCCACGACGCCGACGTGATGCGCGAGGCCTCTGCCCTGGTGGCGGAGGCGGGCGCCGACATCGTCGACCTGAACATGGGCTGCCCCGTGCGCAAGGTATGCAAGACCGGCGCCGGGGCCGCGCTGCTCGACGACCCCGACAAGGCGGTGGCAATCGCCAGGGCGGCGGGCGAGGGCAGCGGCCTGCCCGTCACCGTGAAGCTGCGCCCCGGCCAGCGCCCCGGCGACCGCGCCGGCGTGACGCTGGCCCGCAGGCTGGTCGAGGAGGCCGGGGTGGCGGCCATCGCCTTCCACCCGCGCCACGCGTCTCAGCAGCACAGGGGCAGTCCCGACTACGAGCTGGCCCGCGAGGTCGTCGAGGCCCTGGAGGTCCCGGTCATCGTCTCGGGCGGCCTGCTCTCCGACGACCGCGCCCAGGAGGCGCTGGACCGCTCCGGGGCCGAGGCGGTGATGCTCGCTCGCGGTTCGCTCGGCAACCCCTGGCGCTTCGAGCGCCTGCTGGGCCGGCGCGACGACGGGCCCTCGCCGACCGAGGTGATCGCCGAGCTTCACTGGGTGATCGACCGGGCCGAAGAGCACCTCGGCACCGATCGCGCCGGGCGCTACCTGCGCAAGTTCTACCCCTGGTACGCCGAGCGCCTGCAGATCGCCAAGCCCCTCCACCAGGCGCTGGTGACGGCGTCCGACACCGCCTCCGCCAGGACCGTGCTGAGCGAGATCGCGGGAGCATCCGAGCTGGTCGCAGCGGCCTGACCGAAGCGATTCGGCCCGCGTGCGGCGGTTGCTAGACTGCCGCGGCTCCGAGCCGCTCCAAGCTTCCCCGAAAGCCACCCCTGATGCCCAAAGAGACGCTGCTGACCCCCGAAGGCCTGGAAGAGCTCGAGGCCAAGATCGAGCACCTTTCCAAGGATCGCCGCCGGGAGGTCGCCGAGCGAATCCGCGACGCCCGTGACTTCGGCGACATCACCGAGAACTCCGAGTACGACGACGCCAAGAACGAGCAGGCGATGCTCGAGAAGCAGATCTCCGACCTCGAGGAGAAGCTGCGCAACTCACGAGTGATCGACGAGTCCGAGGTGACCACAGAGGCCGTCGGGGTCGGCGTGACGGTGCACGTCAAGGACCAGAAGACCGACAAGTCGAACAAGTTCAAGATCGTCGGCTCGGCCGAGGCCGACCCCTCGGAGCAGAAGCTCTCCAACGAATCGCCGGTAGGCAAGGCGCTGATGGGGCACAAGCGCGGCGAGATCGTGTCGGTGCCGGTGCCGCGCGGACCGGCGCGGAAGTTGAAGATCACCAAGATCGAAGCCGCCTGAGCGCGGCTGGCGGCTGTAAACCGTCGCCTGGCTGCGTCATCGGGGGTGGGGCCGTGCGGAGCACTGTCCCACCCCCTCTTCCTTGCCATGCTCGGTTTTCGCTCGCCAGCCGCGCTCAGGTCAGGTTGTTGAGGGCCGCGTTCGACGCGCTGTCCTTCCCGGCGGGCGCATCCGCCTGGGTGTGCTACAAGTAGCTCATGCGCTCCATCGGCGTCCGTGAGCTGCGCCAGAACGCCAGCCGTTACCTGCGTGAGGTCAGGCGCGGCGAGACGGTGGAGGTGACCGACCGGGGCGAGCCCGTCGCTCGGCTGGTGCCGATCCCCGAGCAGGAGACCACCTATCAGCGACTGGTGGCCGAGGGCCGGATCATTCCGGGAGGCGGCAATCTCCTGGACGTGATCGACCCCGCCGAGCCCGAGGCCGGCGCGCCTCTTCCCAGCGAGGTGCTGGAAGAGATGCGAGCCGATGAGCGCTGACGGCGGCTCCACCTACCTCGACTCGTCGGCTCTCGTCAAGCTGGTCGTGGTCGAGGCTCAGACGAGCGCTTTGGTGGGCCACCTGCAAGGCAGGGGAGGGTTGGTCTCGAGTGCCTTGGCGAGCGTCGAGGTGATACGGGCGGTGCGCAAGGTCGCCGCCGCCCGGGTTCCCGCCGCCAGACAGGCACTGCGGGAGCTCGACCTCATGCCGCTCGACGAGGCGTCGCTGCGAGTGGCAGCCGACCTCGAAGGCGAGTCGGTCCGGTCGCTCGACGCCATCCACGTGGCGGCTGCCCTCTCGCTGTCGGATGATCTTTCCGAGCTGATCACCTACGACCATCGCATGGCGAGCGCGGCCACGGGCCTCGGCCTTCCCGTGATCTCGCCCGCCTGATCCGCTCGCGTAGGCTCCACCGCCGATGGAGGACGATCGCCGAGGCAAGCTCGAACGCCTGCGCGAAGAGGGCATCGACCCCTTCCCGCACTCCTACGCGGGGGTCCAGCCGGCGCAGTCGATCACCACGGCGCACGCCGACCTCGAGCCGGGTGACGAGACCGGAGTCGCCTACCGCGTCGCCGGCCGACTGACCGGCCGGCGCGAGTTCGGCAAGGCGGCCTTCCTCGACGTCACCGACCGCTCGGGCAAGATCCAGATCCAGGCACGCAGGGACGACCTGGGGGAGGAGTCCTTCGGGCGGCTCACGTCGCTCGACCTGGGCGACATCCTCGGAGTGGACGGCACGGCGTTTAGGTCGCGTCGCGGCGAGCTGACCCTGCGGGCGAACGACTGGCTCCTGCTGGCCAAGTCGCTGCTTGCTCCGCCCGACAAGTTCCACGGGCTCGAGGACACCGAGACCCGCTACCGCCGCCGTGAGCTGGACCTGATCGCAAACGCGGAGGCGCGCGAGCTGTTCATCCTGCGCTCGCGCGTGATCGCCGCCGTACGCCGCTGGCTCGACGGTCGCGGCTTCCTGGAGGTGGAGACGCCCGTGCTCCAGCCGCTCTACGGCGGTGCCCTGGCCCGCCCCTTCACCACCCATCACAACGCGCTGGACCGCGAGCTGTACCTGCGGATCGCCACCGAGCTGTACCTCAAGCGGCTGATCGTCGGCGGGATGGAGCGGGTCTATGAGCTGGGCAAGGACTTCCGCAACGAGGGTCTCTCGCCCAAGCACAACCCGGAGTTCACGATGCTCGAGTGGTACGAGGCCTACGCGGACTACACCGACATCGCATCCGGCCTCGAGCAGCTGGTCTCCTTCGTGGCCGACGAGGTGGAGTACGACGGCGAGATCGACTTCTCGGCTCCGTGGCGTCGCCTCACCTTCCGGGAGGCGATCCTTGCCGAGACGGGGCTCGACGTGCTCGCGCTGCGCGACCGCGATGGACTCGTGGCCGCAGCGAAGGAGAAGGGCATCGAGCTGGATCCCACCGAGACGTGGCCCCGGCTGGCCGACGAGCTGCTCTCCAAGCACGTCGAGCCGAAGCTGGCCGACCCGACCTTCGTCACCGACTACCCCGTGGAGCTCTCGCCCTTCGCCAAGCACCACCGCTCCGAGCCCGGCCTGGTCGAGCGCTTCGAGTGCTTCGCCGCGGGCATGGAGTTCGCCAACGCGTTCACCGAGCTCAACGACCCCGACGAGCAGCGCGCGCGCTTCGAGCAGCAGGCCGCGCAGATCGCCGAGGGCGACGACGAGGCCCAGCCCTACGACGCGGACTTCGTGCGTGCGCTGGAGCAGGGGATGCCGCCCACGGGCGGGATCGGCGTCGGCGTCGACCGGCTGGTGATGCTGCTCTCGGGGCGCAGGTCGATCCGCGAGGTCGTGCTGTTCCCGGCCATGCGGACCTGAGCCCGTCATCTCGGCGGACACCTCGCTGCGAGCGGCCGTTCCGGGCAGCTCGACCCGCAAAGCCGACCGGGGCCCGTTGGTAGACTGCCCCATGGCCGCGGAAAGAGAGCCGGAGTTCATCCCCGAACGCGCAGCAGTCGAGTAAAGGGATAGGACGCCGGATAGGTTCCGGACCCGCAAGACCCCCGAAAGAGAAGGATCTGCACCGTGTTCGAGCGCTTCACAGAGCGGGCCCGCCAGGTGGTCGTCCTGGCCCAGGAGGAAGCCCGGATCCTGAAGCACAACTACATCGGGACCGAGCACATCCTGCTTGGCCTTCTGCGCGAGGAGGAGGGCCTGGCCGCCCGCGTCCTCGAGTCGCTCGACATCACCGTCGAGCGCGTGCGCGCGCAGGTGGTGCGGATCGTGGGGTCGGGGGAGGAAGTGACGTCCGGGCAGATCCCCTTCACGCCGAGGGCGAAGAAGGTCCTGGAGCTCGCCCTGCGCGAGGCGCTGAGCCTGGGGCACAACTACATCGGGACCGAGCACATCCTGCTCGGCCTGGTGCGCGAGAACGAGGGCGTCGCCGCCCGCATCCTGCTCGACTTCGACGCGGACTCCGAGAAGATTCGCAACGAGGTCATCCGGATGCTGTCGGGTCCCGGCGGCCGTCAGCGCTCGGGCGCGCAGGGCGGTCAGCAGGGCGAGGGCAAGAAGTCCTCCAAGCTGCTCGACCAGTTCGGCCGCAACCTGACCAAGCTGGCCTCGGAAGGCAAGCTGGATCCCGTCGTCGGTCGCGAGACCGAGGTCGAGCGGATCATGCAGATCCTCTCGCGCCGCCAGAAGAACAACCCCGTCCTGATCGGCGAGCCCGGCGTGGGCAAGACCGCGGTGGTCGAGGGCCTGGCCCAGCGGATCACCAGCGGCGAGGTTCCCGAGCTGCTCAAGAACAAGCAGATCTACACGCTGGACCTGGCTGCCCTGGTGGCCGGCTCCAAGTACCGCGGTGAGTTCGAGGAGCGGCTGAAGAAGGTGATGAAGGAGATCACCCAGCGAGGCGACATCATCCTGTTCATCGACGAGCTGCACAACCTCGTCGGCGCGGGCGCCGCCGAGGGCGCCATCGACGCGGCCTCGATCCTCAAGCCGGCCCTGGCCCGAGGCGAGCTGCAGACCATCGGGGCCACGACGCTCGACGAGTACCGCAAGTACCTGGAGCGGGACTCCGCCCTGGAGCGCCGCTTTCAGCAGATCCGCGTGGAGGAGCCCTCCACCGAGGAGACCGTGCAGGTGCTCAAGGGGCTTCGCGACCGCTACGAGACCCACCACCACGTCGGCATCACCGACGAGGCGCTGGAGGCTGCGGCCGAGCTCGCGTCCCGCTACATCTCCGACCGCTTCCTGCCCGACAAGGCGATCGACCTGATCGACGAGGCGGCTTCACGTGCGCGGATCAAGTCGATGACCGCCCCGCCCGTGTACAAGGAGCTCGAGGAGGAGATCGAGACCACGCGACGCGAAAAGGAAGCGGCGATCGAGGCGCAGGAGTTCGAGAAGGCGGCAAACCTCCGCGATCAGGAGCGCCAGCTCACCAACAAGAAGCGCGACCTCGAGGAGCAGTGGCGCTCGGGCGAGTCCGGCGAGCGCCCGGAGATCGGCGAGGAGGAGATCGCCGACATCGTGTCGATGTGGACGGGCATCCCGGTGTTCAAGCTGACCGAGGCCGAGACGCAGAAGCTGATGCGCATGGAGGAGGAGCTGCACAAGCGGGTGATCGGCCAGCACGCCGCCGTGGACGCCGTCTCCAAGGCGATCCGCCGCTCGCGCGCGGGGCTCAAGGACCCCAAGCGGCCGAACGGCTCGTTCATCTTCCTGGGCCCATCGGGCGTGGGCAAGACCGAGCTGGGTCGCACGCTGGCCGAGTTCCTGTTCGGCGACGAGGACGCGATGGTGCGCATCGACATGTCCGAGTACATGGAGAAGCACTCCGTGTCCCGGCTGGTCGGCTCGCCCCCCGGCTACGTCGGCTACGACGAGGGTGGACAGCTCACCGAGGCCGTGCGGCGCAAGCCCTACAGCGTGCTGTTGCTCGACGAGATCGAGAAGGCCCACCCGGATGTGTTCAACATCCTGCTTCAGATCCTGGAGGACGGGCGCCTGACCGACTCGCAGGGGCGCACGGTCGACTTCCGCAACGCGATCATCATCATGACCTCGAACGTCGGGGCCTCGGAGATCGCCAAGAACACCGGCATCGGCTTCACCGTCTCGGACGCCGAGGGCGGCGTGAGCTACGACGACATGAAGTCGCGGATCATGAGCGACCTGAAGAAGGTCTTCAGGCCCGAGTTCCTGAACCGCATCGACGAGGTGATCGTCTTCCACAAGCTGGCCAAGGACGAGATCCGCGTGATCGTGGACCTGCTGATGAAGCGGGTGCGTGCCTCGCTCGCCGAGCGCGAGCTGTCGCTCAACCTGTCGGAGGCCGCCGCCGACCTGCTGGTGGAGAAGGGCTGGGACCCCGCCATGGGCGCCCGGCCGCTCCGCCGCGCGATCCAGCGCTACATCGAGGATCCGCTGGCCGACGAGGTGCTGGCGCAGAGCATGCCGGCCGGCTCCACGGTCGAGGTCGACAAGGCCCCGGAGTCAGACGACAAGGACGCCGACGAGGTGACCATCACCGTCACCAAGCCGGTGCGCAAGCGTGAGGCGGTCGGCGTGGGTGCCGAGGGCGGCTCTTCGGACTCGGCAGAGTTCGAGGCGGACGACGTGGGGCGTGATGCCGACTCGCAGCTGCCCGACGAGCCGCCGGTTTTGCCGGATGTGCCGGACGCTCCGCCGGAGCCCGGCGGCGACGAGAACTAGCGCCGCGTCTCACCCTCGCGTGGAAGCCTGACCACTTCGACCGCCGTGTGCTTCGCGGCCGCTTTCGCCAGCCCCGAGTCCTTCGTTGCGAGTGGCTCGCCGAGCTGCTCGGCCAGCGCGACGAAGAGCGCGTCCGCCGCGGTGAGGTTGCTGCGCAGCTCCCACGCCCGGCCCCGAAGGGGAAGGGAGGGGAAGAGCTCGACCGCCAGATCGCCCAGGTCCTGCACCGCGCCGGTGGCGCGTGCGTCGGCGAGCTGTCCTCGGAGCACCTGCCGGCGAATCACGGCCAGGACCTCGAGGACGAGCAGATCGGGCGCGGCCAGCTCGTCCTGGCTCTCTATCAGGACCTCGACGTCCGCCGCGACTCCCGCTCCGAGCAGTAGGTCGACGGCGGCCGAGCTGTCGATGACCGTCACTCGCCGGCGTCGCGGATCGAGCGGACCGCCACCTCGCTCGGCTCTTGCAGCTCCACGATCCCGCGTGCCTTGATCCGTGCCGTGAGCTCCGCGGCGGTGGGGCGAGCGGCGGTGCGGGCAAGGAGGGTGCGCAGATACTCCGACAAGGAAAGCCCGGAAGCCGCCGCGCGAGCCTTCAGCGTGCGGTGCACCTCCTCGGGGACGTCGCGGACCTGAACGAGCACTCCCATACGCCTTGCAAGGCTACCATGCGCCGCTCATACAAGGGGATCGCGGTCAGCGGTGGGTCATCCAGGTGGTGCCTGGCCAACCACGGTGCCCGTCTCGTCGGCTGAGGCCTTCATCTACTGGGGTGCGGCACCGCGGCTTTCCGACGCTACCTTCGCTGGGATCAGACCAGCAGGGTCTCCACCCCTGGCGTGGCGTGGAGCTGGCGATCGCGGGTCAGCAGCAGCAGTCCGTGGGCGGCGGCGGTGGCGGCGATGAGGAGGTCGGCCAGGTGGCGACGCACGTCGCGACCCGCCCCGACTGTCCTCTCCGAGATGCGTCCGTACTCGGGGGCCACGCGCTCGTCGACGGGAAGGGCCTCGAAGGTCCGCTCGGCGTAGGCCAGCACCGCAAGCCTCGTGGCCCGGTCGCCCGCCTGTGCGGCGAGCACCCCTCGGTGGAGCCCGCACAGTGTGACGACCGAGATCGTGGCCTCGGCCGGCGGATCCGGGAGCGCGAGCGGCTCGCCTCGAGCGAGGGCGATCACTACCGAGGTGTCAAGCAGTGCCCGCGTCGCGACGCTCACGCATGACCTCCTCATAGCGTTCGAACGGGTCCTCGGGCCCCGCGGCCATCAGGTCGCGGATATCCTCGTCGAGCCGCGCGTCCGCCGGCAGGAGACCGCGAAGGCCATCGGCGATCTCAGCGAACCGCACGAAGCTTCTGGGGCGCTCGACCGGCACGAGGTCCGCGATCGGGTGGCCGTGCACGGTGATCGTCAGGCGCTCGCCGCTCTCGACGCGGCGGAGCAGCTCGGCGGTGTTGTTACGCAGCTCTCGCTGCGGGACCGTAGCCATATGGCTACAACGTAGCAGGGCACCCAGCCTCTGCGGGGTGGGGCCCCGCTCCGAGTCCTCCTTGAGGGTGAGCCACGTTCACCGCCCAGAATGACGACCCGAGGCGGCTCCGCCGTTTGACTGCCCTCAATGGCAATCGAGCGAGAGGACCGGACATGAACCCCAGGACCAAGGCAGTCGCGGCGGCAGCGCTGGCCGCCACCACAGCCGCCGTCGCGCTCCCCGCACTGGTGGGCGCGCAGACCGGCGACCGGGAGATAACCGCACGCGAGAAGGTGCGCTCCGTGAGGATCGTGCACCAGAAGCGCACGACGAAGGGGGAGCGACTAGCGACCGGCGACCGGGTGCTGACCCGTCAGGCGATCTTCAACGCCGGCGGCAAGGCCAGTGGAACGCTGTTCACGGACTGCGCCAACGTCGGCAAGACCGCCGCGGTTTTTAAGGCCACGCTCCAGTGCACCTTGACCTACCGCTTCGGCGATGGCCAGATCGTGTCCGCGGGGGTCGTCCGGCTCGGGTCGAGTGGCGTTGCGGCCGCGTTCCCGATCGTTGGCGGCACCGGCGCGTACAAGGGCGTGCGCGGCGAAGCGAAGGCCGGTGCTCCCGTCAAGGGCTACGACTCCGTCGACGTCCTGCGCTTCACGAACTGACGCCCACCCACACGTAGATCGGAGTCGCCAGCGCCAGGGGGCGACGAGAACCAGAAGCCACTGGGAGAGGCGCCGCCAGGCGCCTCTCGCGGTCTCGGGGAGGTTCAGCCGGAGTCTTCTTCGACCGGCCGGAGCTCGGGTGCCACCAGCCCAGTCTCGTATGCGAGAACAACCGCCTGCACCCGGTCACGCAGGCCGAGCTTTGCCAGCAGATGAGCGACATGCGTCTTGATCGTGTTCTCCCCGAGCACGAGCTCGGCTGCGACTTCGCCCTTCGAGAACCCACGGGCAACGAGCCGCAGCACGCGGGAGGGAACTAGCCGCTCCGGAGGTCCTCCACCGCGCAGGGCAGGTCGTTGCGCCGGAGTATCTCGGGGTCGCCGGTCAGCAGCGCAAGGCGGCGACTCGCGGCGGTGGCGACCGCGAAGCAGTCGGCGAGCGCGATCGGGAGCGTCGCCTTTAAGCGTGCCGTCTCCACCATCCGCGACGCGCCGGGCAGCTCCAGCTCCATCAGCCGCCGCAGATCGGTCAGCACCTGGTCGGCCGCCGGGCGGCCATGATCGCGCTCGACGCGGTACAGGACCTCGACAGAGTTCACCCAGCTCATCAAGGGCCCTTGGTCGAGCAGAGCCTCGACCCGTCGGTACGCCGGCTGCTCACCGTCGAGCCATGCAAGCACCGCCCACGAATCGAGGCAGACGGTCACTTGGGCTCGCTTGCGCGGTCGACCAGCAACCGGTCGGCCATGCCGCTACCGGCAAAGCGGCCACCGGGGCCGGTCTGCGCAGGGCGAGCGGCAAGCAGGATCCGCTCGCCGTCGAGCTCGAACTCGACCTCGCTGCCCGGCCGCAATCCCGCACGCTCCCTCATCTCCTTGGGGATCACCACCTGGCCCTTGGCTCCTACCCGGTGAGTCATACCGGCTAAGTATAACCGTCATGGGCCAGTGTGGCTGGTTAGGCCTGGGCGAGCGGATGGGCCAGCTCCGGGATCTCGAGCGTAGCGTTGCCCGTTCCCGCGGGTGAACGATGGCGCTGGGGTTTCGGCAACCAATTGCCACCGATCACCGAGCTCTCCCGACCATGGTGGTCAGGACGTTCATGTTCCTGGTCGGCGTGGGGGTGCCGATTCTGCGAACCCGTGCACCGCCCAAGTGGCTCGGAGTGGTGGCGCTCCTGCTCGCGGTCACCGCGGTCACGTCCAGGTCGTCATCAGGTTTCGCAGTGGATCTCGCTCGCGACTCTGTTGCCGGGTACGGTCCGACGTCGTGGACGCCCAGCGCTCAGCCCTGATGGTCATCGACATGCTCAACCCCTACGAGCATGAGGACGCGGACCAGCTCACGCCGAGCGTCGAGCGCTCGGTGGGCAACATCCGCGACCTGATCGCCCGCGCCCACGACGAGGGCGTGAAGGTCATCTACGTAAACGATAACTACGGGCACTGGACCTCCTCCCGCGAGGAGCTGGTCGAGGCGGCATGCCGTGGAGCGCGGCCCGACCTCGTCGAGCCGATTCGCCCCGACGACGAGACCGCCTTCGTGATCAAGGCCCGCCACAGCATCTTCTACTCCACCCCGCTCGAGTACCTGCTCGGTCAGGAGGGCATCGACCATCTGGTGCTCGCGGGGCAGGTGACCGAGCAGTGCATCCTCTACAGCGCTTTGGACGCCTACGTACGCCACCACCGCGTGACGATCCCGCGCGACGCTGTGGCCCACATCGACGACGGCCTCGCCGAGGCGGCTCTGACCCTAATGGAGCGCAACATGGCCGCCGAGATCTCGCCCGCGGCGAAGTGCACGATGGTCTCCGGGCAGGTCCCCGCCGAGCGGTAGGGAAGACCCTGGCCATGGCTGACACAGAGATCACCGTCCGCGAGAACGGGCCCTACAAGGTGACCGGTCCCATCACGCTGGTCGACGCCGACGGCGGCGAGTACCGCCTGCCCGACGACGGCAAGCCGGTGGCGCTGTGCCGCTGCGGGGGCTCGACCACCAAGCCGTTCTGCGACGGGACCCACTCACAGGCGGGCTTCGAGGCGGCCGAACGGGCGGTGTCCGAAGAGGATGCCTAAGGACGGATTGGGCATCGTGCCCAATCCGTGAACGGCACACCGCAGTGCCTCTACCCAATCGCTAAATGTCAGGCGGCGGCACCCTCCAGCGGGAACGAGACGCCGGTCAGCTCCTCGGAGAGGTCCCACAGCTTGCGCGCGTCGCCCGCGTCGCTGGCCCGCCCGCTGCGGCCGACCAGTGTCGGGTGGCCGCGCTGCTCCTGGAAGCCGTCGGGTCCCACGTAGCTGCCGCCGGGCAGGCTCTGGGTGGCGGCGTAGAGCGTGGGCAGGGCTCCCATCTCGTCGCTCTGGGCCATCACCTTGTTTCCCACCGCCATGATCGCGTTCTGAACCGCGTTGCCCGTCCGGTGCTGGAGGTTGGTGGCCGCATAGCCGGGGTGGGCGGCGTAGGCGTGGACGTGGGAGCCGGCCTCGGCCAGCCGCCGCTCCAGCTCCATCGTGAACAGCAGGTTGGCCAGCTTCGACTGCCCGTAGGCGGGCCAACGCTTGTAGTTGGTGCGCTCCCAGTTCAGGTCGTGGAGGTTCATCTTCCCGATCCGGTGGGCGGCCGAGGCGAGCGTGACCACCCGGTCGGTGACGTGAGGCAGCAGCAGGTTGGTCAGGGCGAAGTGGCCGAGGTGGTTGGTGCCGATCTGCATCTCAAAGCCGTCCTTGGTGCGCGACTCGGGGACCGCCATCAGGCCGGCGTTGTTGATCAGCACGTCGATGTCGCCGTCCCAGGTCTCGGCGAACTCCCGGATCGAGGCCAGGTCGGCCAAGTCCAGCTTGCGCACCTCGGGCGGGCCGGCGATGCCCGCCGCTGCCTCGTCGCCCTTGGCCGTGTCGCGCACGGCCATCACCACCCGTGCCCCGTGGCGCGCCAGCTCGCGGGCGGTAACCAGCCCCAGGCCGCTGTTCGACCCGGTCACCACGAACGTACGGCCGTCGAGGGAGGGCAGATCGGCGGCGGTCCACTTCGAAGAGCTCATGGGGTCAATCTAGGCGCTGGGCCGCACGCTCGGTTCCGAGGCGTCGTCAGTCGTCGGCCTGCGGAGCCCGGAACACGAGTCGCTTGACCCCTTCCAGCGAGGCACCCCCCAGGCGCAAAAAGGTGTTGAAGCCCTCCGAGCCCAGCTCCCCGGCGTCGAGGGCGCGCCGAAGCCCGTTGAGGGCGTCGCGGTCCTCGTCGGCCACCTGGTCGCGAGTCGCCTCGACCAGTACCAGATGGCAGGGGCGGCGGTTGGCCGACGCCATGCGCACGTAGCGCTCGCGCTCGGCGGCATCCAGATCCTCGGCCACCAGGGCCACCGAGTCACCGGCCGTCAGGCGCTTGGCCACGGTGGCGTCGAGCAGCTGGCGCGCCTTGTCGTCGTCCTCCATGCCCCGAGCGGCCAGCAGTGATCTGACCTTGCCCAGCGAGAGCAGCGCCGACTTGTCCTCGACCACCCGCTGGGCCAGCTCCTCCCGGGCCTG
>JAABUR0100004254.1_pt1 | contig 19282 bp, 27 predicted proteins | sample 5560091 | NCBI WGS metagenome assembly JAABUR01 (sample SAMN10711879, study PRJNA513375) | rock metagenome | isolation source: Antarctica rocks | place: Antarctica: Victoria Land, University Valley sud | reverse complement strand
TCGTTGGGGGGGCGGTGGGGGTGGGTGGCGGCGATCAGATCCAGGATGCGCAGGGCGAGGGCGTGCATGGCTGCAGAGTAGGTTTCGGCCGGGTGTTGGAAGGTGGAGGGCTGGAGGAGAGAGGCGGGGGGGTAGACGTTGGGGCCCATGAAGAAGCGGCGGGCGAGGACGAGGGGGGAGGTTGGGGGGAGGGAGGCGCCGATGTAGAAACCTTGTGGGGGGTTAGATGGGGAGGTAGATGGGGTGGCAGGGGGAAAGGACTTCTTTGAGGTCGGGCATTACGCCTTCTTCGTAGGATTGCGAGGCGAGGACGTCGTAGCCACGGTGGCCGACGGTGGTTTTGGCGTCGAGTTTCTTTTTTTCTTCGAATGGCAGGGCGAAGAGGGCGGCAGCGGCTTGGACGATGGAGTCTTGGAGGGAGCGCGGGATGCCGTGGCCGGTGATTTGGAAGAAGCCGGTGGAGATGCAGGCGGCGCGGATGTCTTTGATGATGCTTTCTGCAGCCGGGGAGGTGGGGTCGGCGAGGTAAGGAGCGATGTTGACGGTTGGGACGTAGAAAGGGGTTGGGGGCTTGTTGGCGGTGGGCATGGTTGCGGATGGAGTTTGAGCTATCGAAAACGACTTTGTTTGGAATTCAAGTGACGCGGAAGGGTTTTGGTGACGAAAGAGTGAAGACTGGTGTCAAGAAGGCAAGGAACCATAAGGAGACTCGATCAGTTAAGCCCTTAGGCCGACATCAAGAATACACGTGGTAAGCGTGGACGGAGATCCCTCATAATAAAGGTTGGGCCCCGAGAAGAAACCTGAGTACAAACGGATCTGGCCAACCACCACCATTGCGAGACTATCATCGAGTCTCCAGGACCACGCTATTCCCAAATTAGTACTAATGCCCTGTCAAAATGTAGTGCAAGATTTCTTAGTCAACTAGGAACAGCTGCCAGACCTTTGACCACTTATACAGGAAGAGAATGGGTCTGATGCACATGGTGAAATGCGTTGGAGGTAACAAGGCATGGATATGGAATCGGAATATACGAGAAAGGAAGAAATAGAGGAAGAGAAAGTTAGAAGTGGTTGTTTCTTTTCCTGCCAGTCCAACCATAGCACAGTCGCATCGACTTGCACCAGCACACTTTGAAACCATTGCAAATTTGGCTCGACTTTGTAGGGCTTTCTCCAGATCCATCTATTTTGAAACGACCGAGATCCTGTAGGATGTCATAACGCTCAAGCGTAGCAGCATCGACTCTATTGTGATGCTTGCTACCAGAATAAAATGTTAAGAGTCAGAGACCAGTGATAGCCATAGGTACACGGAGACAACCTAGAAAGAGCAAGAGGCCTCCATAGAGGCAAGGATACATCTCGAACGCCACAATTTCAGCCCTCGAATTATCTCACTCTGTTGTCCTCATCAGTAGCCATGCTCCTTCAACATCTTGCCACTCTCGTCCCACAACTTTGACACGGCTGTCTCATCATCGATCCACTTAGCGGCACGCGGATCTAGTTTCCCGAAAGGAAGAAAGAATTGTCCGCTATTCTTAACAGCATCTGAACTCGTTGCGCAGAACAATGTCGTTCGTGTGCCATCCGTTGGTGTGACCGAGCCCGGCATTATGTGCCAGTGTACCATGTGACGAATGAATGAGCCAAATACGGTTGGATCAGCGCTCTGGAGATTTGTGGGCACAATGCCCGGGTGAAGGGAGAAAGCGGAGATCCCTTGATCGTGATAACGGTTGTGAATAGCACGAGCCTGCATAATGACGGCGAGCTTGGAATGCGCGTACCGTTTCCTGTAAAGATAATTAGAAGTATTTCGACTTCATTCTCATCATCTCCTTCTTACCATGCTGCGCTTGGCGGCCCTTTCGCATTGACCATATTGACGTCTGAATATTCTATAGCTTTAGGTGCCATAGATATGATATCGCTAGAGACGTTTATCACCCGAACACGAGTTTTCGAAGAGCTATTTGCCGCGGTTGATTCAAGAATTGGAAGTAGTAACAAGAAGAGTAAATGTGGAGCAAGATAGTTCGTCTGCCATTGGGATTCGAATCCATCGCTAGTGAGCTTGAATGGTACACCCATAATCTGAGTTATCATGCATGTCAGTCAAGTCCGCTTTGCCTACATAGAACATGGCCCTTACACCGGCGTTATTGATCAACAAGTCCAAACGTGACTCAAGTTTCATGAATTCGGCGGCTGCCAATTTCACGCTCTGCAGACTCTGCAAATCCATCTCGAGAAAGTGGAGGTCGAGATTGAGTTTTGAAGCTGCCTTCAGCTTCGCAATAGCTTCTTCTCCACGCTTCCGAGAGCGGGCAGCAATGTAAACTCGAGCATGATGTGAGGCAAGCTGAAGAGTAATCTCGTACCCGATTCCAGAATTACCTAAAGAAGTCAGGAACATATGGAGATAAAAGGCCAGCAGCTAGAAATCATGGCGAGGAAATCAAGGCATACCTCCAGTAACAATGGCGACGTAGTCCGTGAGGTTCGGAACCTGCGTTAGCTGGAAACCTGAGGGCATTTTGATGATAGCTGGAGTTGATCACGAGTAATGTGAGGCTCGGAAAACGGTTGTTGTGTCAACAAGGTGGAATCCAAGAGATGGTAGAAGAGAGAAGCTGTTTCTGAGCAAAGAACATGTCGAGGGCGAGTGTTGTAAGAGACTAAGTGTTCTTTCAGAAGAGGAATACGGATACACGTCTGGCTCACCTTGTGGTGAAGACAAAAAAAGGTCAGCCATAACTAGTATTCTGTCAGAAAATAGGAAGATTCCCCTGTTTGCCTCAAGAACATGTAACGTTGGTCGAAGTGTAGTCAGAAGAGGGATCTGCGACAGGGAACAGTAACGGGAGTCTCCGCTTCCGCTCATCTAGAACTATTCTAAGGCAACTAGGGCGACGCTAAATTCTGACTGTAAATTACAATCGTAAAATAAGTTACCTTATATCCTAAATTTCAGGTTTTGAGTAATTTTACAAGAACAATACGGCGCGGTAGCATAGAGGGAAGGATGTGTGCCATTGTTATTAAGCGCTCGCCTTCAATTTCGTGTGTTAGTACTACAGCTACTGGATTCACCGAATCTCTGAATGGCTTCATTTACATAGACTGCCCAAACAACTTCCGCACGACTCACCGCCCCCCCGAACTTCATCAGACCGTCACCTTCCAGCGTTTACACAGTGATACCGTCGATAAGGAGGGCGTTGCAATCATATCAGATGGGCTGTTTGATGGCTGAGTGGCTCGAGCCCATCGAGGTCAAATTGATCAGATTGATGAAGGTTTACAAGGTTATGCGCTTTCGATATAGATATCAGTCAATTTCTTTATCATCAGTGCGAGTTAATGTCTTTCATTTGAAGATCTGCTCGAGCTTAACAGATCTCTTTAAACGCTTTCTATTTCGACCTTCGCTAGTAGCCTTTACACGCGCCTTATGTTTAGCGATAGCTTCATTAATTTAATGCATCTTGACGTGCTGGGGAGTGCCGGGAATTTTGGCCTGCAAGTGATCCCCGAGAGCTTTTTCTTCCCCCAGCCTATTTTCTTCTGCTAAGGCCTTCTTATTCTGCTTCTTCTCCTTCTCATCCTCATAAATTCAGCAGTACTGTGGCCGCTTCACACGCTCATCTTCGCAGCAGAAAGCTCAGTACATGACTTCGAATTGCACAAGGTGAAAGAGTTGCAGTACCTCGGCATCGTCACAACAGCTTTCTTACCTATCTCCATCTCTAGAAGAGCTTTCTCGAGATCTTGAGATGCTGATATCAGTAGTGCCGTATTTATGATAGTCCGGAAGTTTCATATACCTTCAATAAGCTTGCCTTGATCAATCTTGACTTTGAAACTTGAATGCTCGTGAAGCCTCCAAGAATCAGAATCAATATGAGATTTCGGCTTTCCGTTGCGAAGCGTATATATCTCCTTTGTGGTCTTCTTTTGACTCTTCATGTCGATATATGCAATATGAGATGACAACTTCATTCAAGGAACAGCCGATAACCGACATTCAACGCCAACTGAAGGAATCACCGGTCGCAGCACAGGACAATCTTCACGCGGCGAAATACGTGTTCGCGGAAAGAGTTCAGGCCATCAACGCGCTCTTCACCTTCGCCACATCATCTATCGAAGAGAAGTGTCAACGGCGAACAGCAGCTATCCACACATTGATCGCGCTCTGCAAGAAGCAGGAAAGCCAAGGCTCCCGTCGCCGCAAGACGAACATCAAGATCAAAAAGAAGCAGACTTCACCGTTCGCTTCTCCACCGCCGAATCCGTCAGAAAACCCTTCCCGTCGAATGCAAAGCCATTCAAATACATCTTCTGCCTCGGCAACGAAAGAGCTATCGGCAGCTGATCGCCTGAAGACTTTCGCGAGTCGTGGCGATCTCAAGAAGCACTTTCATCGCAAGCATCTTCGCCGCCATCCGGACCATCAGCCGATCACGTGTCCGCATCCCAAGTGCGACGGCTACCTTGACAGGAACAGTGCACTTGCAAAATCATGCAGACGGATGTAGTGCACAAAGCCCTCGCGTGCCCCTCCCTTGCTTTCGAGCACAGATCGATGTTTCCAAGTTCTCCAGAAAATTACCATTTACGCTTACATCACTCTTTTCTTCGAAGAGCATCGATCTGGTGTTGAGATTGGCCCTACTCAATATCTATATGTTATTGTCAATACGTCTTGAGTGTCCCTTGAAGCCCATGGATTAGAATCAACGAAAGATTAGCGGCTTTCCTCATGGCATGGCGTGGGTTTTCTGCCAACAGCACCTGGATGCACGAGTTGGAAATGCAACTCATGACATTCCACAGCTCTGAACGTGGCCTACTTATAAGGTCTTCAACGCATATACTGTAGCATTGGTGCGAGGGCAGAAAAGGCACAAGATTCTCATGGCTTACTGGGTTCCCTACGGGTTGCACTCGGATACAGTTGAAGGAGAAAGCTTACTTAACGAAGCAAATGCGCAGGTCACTTTCAAGCGCAGAAACTGGCTACTAGCTTCGCGAATCGTTACAGATTGAATTAATGCAAATCATTCCACTTCATCCTTTATAATTCATATAGAAGAATATATCTACATAAGTCGCGTAGCAGCTTACTTACCTGTCATAATCTTCACCTTGAGCGCTGATCTTCGCCCCCTTCTCCAGCAGCTGCTGCACCACTTCATTATGACCTCCAGCTGATGCCGCCTGCAATGCATTATCAAAGAATCCACCTTGAGCGTTAATCTTCGCCCCCTTCTCCAGCAGCTGCTGCACCACTTCTTTATGACCTCCAGCTGATGCCGCCTGCAATGCATTACCAAAGTGTCCACCTTGAGCGTTAACCTTCGCCCCCTTCTCCAGCAGCTGCTCCACCACTTTCTCATGACCTCTCCATGATGCCGCCTGCAATGCATTATCAAAGAATCCACCTTGAGCGTTAATCTCCGCCCCCTTCTCCAGCAGCTGCTGCACCACTTGCTCATCACCTCTCCATGATGCCGCCTGCAGTGCATTACCAAAGTGTCCACCTTGAGCGTTAATCTCCGCCCCCTTCTCCAGCAGCTGCTGCACCACTTTCTCATCACCTCCTTGTGATGCCGCCTGCAATGCATTACCATACTCTCCACCTTGAGCGTTGACCTTCGCCCCCTTATTCAGCAGCTGCTGCACCACTTTCTCATCACCTCCTTGTGATGCCGCCTGCAATGCATTACCATACTCTCCACCTTGAGCGTTGACCTTCGCCCCCTTATTCAGCAGCTGCTGCATCACTTTCTCATCACCTCTCCATGATGCCGCCTGCAGTGCATTACCAAAGTGTCCACCTTGAGCGTTGATCTCCGCCCCCTTCTCCAGCAGCTGCTGTACCACTTTCTTATGACCTTCAGCTGATGCCGCCTGTAATGCATTATCAAAGAATCCACCTTGAGCGTTGATCTCCGCCCCCTTCTTCAGTAGCTGCTCTATCACTTCTTTATGACCTCCAAATGATGCCGCCTGCAGTGCATTATCAAAGAATCCACCTTGAGCGTTGATCTCCGCCCCCTTCTTCAGCAGCTGCTGTACCACTTTCTTATGACCTTCAGCTGATGCCGCCTGTAATGCATTACCATAGTATCCACCTTGAGCGTTGATTAGTTTAGAGGCCTTAGACGTAGATATAGGTGCCATGCTTTCCAGTTGCCCAGTGTTAATCAGTTCGTACAAAACCTGGTCATGTCCTAGTAATGACGCATAATAGACCGGAGCTGCAATTTGGTCCAACGTTAGATTAAACTGATCTCGAGTGCGCCGTCCCCGATCTATATTGTGCAACCTGACCCACATCAAGAATGTTTCCTGCCGCTGAAACAACTTCAGGGCAAGGTTGACAAGTTTAGAGTCGGGACATACTGCTTCTTTATAATGGTGATACCAATACGTGGCTGCAAATCGGGCCAGTGGATATTCCTTAAGAACAGTCTCGTTGAGCTCGGACCTTGAAAGAGCTGGTTCAAGTAAATATATTAAACAGATCTGTGCGATCTCCGCATGTTCTATAACGCTAGTCAAGCTGAATTTCATAGCCTTCTGATGCCGGATACGGTCGGATTCTAAGTATTCCTGAACGGAGAAGTGAGCAATCCGAACGGTCGATGTCAACTCTTTTTCGTAGTAGGTCTCATCTGTGGGATCAGCACCAAGACCGATATCAATAAAGCCCAGACAAATCTCGCGGATATCGTTGGAATCTTGCAATCGACGTTTACGGTTGAGTCCCGGAGAATGATAGATTTCGACGGCGATTCCATCGATAAGCTCCTGCACCGTTAATGGTCTGGGAGCGAAGCAAAGCAAAGCCAGGATCCGTCGAGCATCTTCGATTAAACCATGATCGATATTACACAACATCCGCTCGTATGTCTCGTCCAGGGATTGAGGCAACGAACCGAGTAAGCGGTCGAGGTGATCTTCGCTGCGAGGACATGACTGCAAGGATCTCAATTGGCATTCGACCCATCGAAACCTATACACCTGTCAGCCAACATCTTCTAATGCTGCCACTACAGGATCATTGTCCACTTACATGCCCTTGGCACGGGCAGCTAATGTTTCTTGAATCTTGTCGCGGTGTGGCAACCATTTGCGAAGCCGTCGGTCTGCATCAAGCCGACCTGATATGAAGTCGGCAATATCCTTATCTATCCCTGCGCCTTCCATAACGACTTGCTGGTGGATAGCAAGGTCGAGAGATTCTCGGATGTCCGGCTCATCCCGGCTGGTGAGGAAGAGATGCAGACCTTGTATGCCCCACTTTCGCATCGCCTCTAACATCTCAAGCACGTGCTCCCGTGGTCCATTCCGAGGACTCTCGTCGAGCGCGTCTAACACGATATACACATGGTGGAACCTCTGAACTAAGCGCCGGAGATACTCAATTATCACTAGAGATGAAGGTATGCCGGCTTCGTAGGAATCATGCAGTTGGGTAAGATCCGCATAGCCGTCATGGAGCTGGCTCGACAACTGTAGCAGCAGCGCTCGTAGCATAGCGGACTCGTCTTGTTTCGACTCATCGTTAAAAGTGAAATAAAAGAATGCAATGCCGACGTTGGGGTCTGATCCTCGATGCCGCAGAGCGAACTGTGTCGCCGTGGAGCACAAGACCGATTTGCCAGACCCGGCAAATCCGTTCAGCCACATAATAGAGTTCCCTTCTGTCAACCATCTCGAAAAACCGGGACTCTTGACGAGCCACATTCCCGTGCCGGGTTGTCTCTTTACGCATGCCGCATTATGGTCGACCTTGGCATCAGGTGCTTTCAGCCAGTCGCGGAGATTCGATGAGACTTGATCGGTCCTGACCAAATCCAGAAGGACTTTTATTTCAGCAATGTCATCTTGGGTTCTGTTGTTATACTTGAGCTGCAACACGTCCAGCGCAGAGGAGAGGTTGGCGCGTATTTCATCAATATCTTCGTCGAGTTTCTGCAGGGTGCTCCGTCGGAAAGGGTATGTGGCTCGACGTCCCGCCAATCTCACAGCAGCTTTGATTCCGTTTGAGATTTTACTGAATTTCTGACATTGCTCCTGCAGTTCTTGAATCAATTCATCGCAGTCTTGGATTGACGTCTCAATGTTCTTGATCAAGCTTCGTTCGTCCGCTTGAAAATGGCGATCTAATAACGTCTTTTCGAGGCTTTGGAAGATGTCTAAGAGGTATTCAAGCCTCTCGGTCATGCGGGCGAGATCCGAGCCTTGGTCTCTGTACGAAGTATAGAAATCGACGAGCGACCGCGTGACTTGAATTCCGAGCGAGACCAACCCCGCCACGCCTGCGGTGACGGAGAGCGGATCCGCCATTAAGGAAGTCGATCTCGATCTCGATATTATTCAGTGGTGGTGGTTATATCTTGGAGAAGAATTGGCCAAAAAGTTAGACACAGACACAGACACAGATATGGTTGTTGTGTTCTAGAAATTTCCGGTTAGTGGAGACAGCCGTATGCGCGCACAGCTTCTATCATTCTCAGCCTATCATCATGCGCTTTCTGAAGCTCATCCTTCGCTTCGTGCAGCCATGCACCACTAAATCTTCATATTTTTGATCCACCCCTTCAAAATTCCACCAAAATTCCACGCAATGGCTTCTACATGCGCTATCATCGAAGGTCGCATTCAGCAGGCTATTGAAACCATACACACGCGTCAAATCCTAACCGAGCAGAAATTGCGTGCGAGTTTCATGTTCCGTGCGACAGACTTTGATCTAGACTAAAGAGTTATCAGTTCAGAACTGCAGTACAAGAACTGCATAACAGAGCTTTAAAATCTGATCAGAAGTCGGCTTTACAACACTACTTAATCAAAATGAATGAGTTAAAGACTTCTTTATAGTATCTTACTACTTAGAATGAGAAAGATTCGTAGTTGATGTGTTGAGGAAGAACTCAGTATCGAATGACTAGGCTGGTGCAGAATTCCTCGTTGTACGTTGCTCAGATCGAGTTTTATGGTTGAAGCTCTAGTCCATTCATAATTCCCTGTGCATGAATTTCTGTTCTTCTGTGCAGATTAATCACAGTCTCAAATTCTTGAATATTCATTCAATCAAGATCTCTTTGATCTCTTGATCATATTTGTAGTTTATCACTCATGACATAAAAGTCTTAAGTCAAAGCAATCGAGATCCGACTGATAAAGTAATGTTGACTATTTTGACCACAGAATCGAGTTGTGTTATATGTAAAGTTAAGCAGATTGAATATCAGAGACATAAATTCTATCTTTGATGTATCTTTTTAATATTTTTTTCTAGCGTTGCTCTTTTTAATTCTACCTTCTTCAAATAAGTTCTCATAATCACAAAACAAGTTGCTTTCTACCATCAATCTTCATTCTCTCATTCTGTGTCCTCTGAAAGAGCAAGAAACATGCACACACTGCTTTTGACCTTCTTACTCTATGTGTCTCTGGTCGCTGCCATCTCCATCCCTTTCATTGCAGCGCCGTCCGGCCTAGACAGCAATGACCGTTTTGGTCTGACCCAACGTCGCCGCCCAAGTCCATTTATTTCCCTACTGGGCGACGCCTCAACCCTTACCCGTAAGGCATACCCACCCAGTCCGACCAATGCTACGGACAGAATCCGTCCAATGACTGTTTCAACGCCATAGGTGGATCGAGCGGCTACCTTTGGTTTGACAAAAACTCGCAACGCAGCGACTCTCAAAAGTCCGCGCTTGGGACTGCCGTGTGGGATGGAACGACGCTCGCCAGCTATTCATCCAACTTCCCAGAAAATGGTGAGGGCACTCACGGCTAAGCCTCCGGCATCTTCTACAATGGGCCCCGATTTTGCCTCTCAGCAGACCCGAACTGCCGGCAACCTGAAGCGTGTCTTTCAGTCCAAGACCAGTCAGACCTCTGACAAGATGTACATCACGGTCAGCTACAAGAATATCAACAGCATTTGCTACCAGACGATCGAGAGCAAAGCCGTCGGAGGTTATGCTTGGACCTACAACGGCTGGCTCGCTTATTACCACTACATCACCCTCTGCCCGACTTTCTTCTACCTAGACACTCTCGACACGAACATCAACGACGTGAGGCAGGAGCTCGCCAGCGATAGCACAAGAATGGCCAAGGACATGACCTGGCTAAGAAGTACCGGTCAATTTTTCCTCCACGAGATGATGCACACCCGCATTGCAAGCGGCAGCGTCGAGCTATATATTATCGATGAATACGTCGCCCCGATCCCGGGTGGCGAAATTCACGATACTAACGATCTCAGGGCGTACGGGCCAAAGCTTGTTCACCTCCTGGCAACACGGAGTCTCAAACAGGGTGGTGGCGCGACTCGAGCATCGACAAACGCTTACAGCTGAGCAATGCTGGCTAATGCTGCCTGGTGATTTCGAAATCAGGGTAACAACGATGCAGTACAAGCTAACGTTCTCTTTTGAGGTGGTGGGACACTACGGGCTACTTCCCTGGCGTACCTGGAAAGCAAAACCCAAGCACGGCCCAAGATGACTTTGACGATGCCAACTTCCCAGTCTCCCTCCACATCGATCTCGAAAACGGCATGAGCCCGAGTGCTGCAGACTTCACCAGCCTGTTTAGCGATGGTCTACAGGCTAACGGTAACGGGCCTCCTGACCCGGATGACCAGGTCGACAGCACTCCCATCTCGCCAGCGCCCCCACCACCGCCTCCCCCGGCAGCAGACACTTGCGGTGATTGGTACAAGTTCTTTTTCGACCACTTCGAGATCAAGGGCAAGAACTTTGATGCCAGTAAAGCTCGGCACCGGTGGTTCTGGGCTAAAGCAACAAATTCAAGGTATGTGAAGGGAGACTCGTCCCCCCCCCGGGGCACGCCAATTGAATTCGGCACACTTGTCTATGCAAAGGCTGACGTTATATTTGAACTCAGGCTGTGAATACTTGACTGAATGGAGCTTCGAGCCGTCAATCGTCGATTCTCAAGGATACCAGTGGTTTGTGAAGAGAAACATGTTCTGTTGAAATATGATATACATACCTGAATAGGATTGTTCCAAAGTGTGTTCACATTTTGGCCGATTCGTAAACCAACATGTTCATAGGAACGAAGGCATGCGTAGGCCGGGCTGTCGTATCTGCGAGCGAAGCTTTCTCTGATGACTGCATGAGCGTCGTACGATGATCATGTTTGCCAATGCGCTGCTCTTCTCGCCGATTGTCATCGAAGATTGTTGATCCCTACTCGCCTATACTATATTGAAAACCAGGGCTAACACATAATGGGTGGGCAGCCAGTGCGAGGGCCGGAGACTTCAAACATCCCGCATAGCAATTCAGGGAAAGGTGAGGGGGGAAATCTTTTCATTGAGGACAGGATCGTGGTTACAGTAGCCCCATACCGCAAGGGATGCAGTTTGATGGGCGATGCGGAAATCACCCACCGATATTTGCTACGTGAGCTAAAGTAATTGGTGGTGTGTACTCGTAGAAAGCGTAGAAAATGCACAAAGCTCAATTCAGCTCCAGGACTTCAAGTGAGTAAACTCTAGACAGCTTCAAGAATGCTTCAAAGCCCCCAAAGCACAGAAAATGACTTAAAGGCTCAAAGAAACTTGAGGACGCTTCAAAGAGGCCTACTAACCATACTGAATATAAGAAAGACAAAAAGCGCAAAAAGTCTAATAAGGCACAGGGAAGCTTCAAAAGCTCAAGCGAGTTTTCATGAAGGCATTGTCGAAATCGTCGCCTCACTGGGGCGCGTTGTAAGACAGTTTTACCAGCGCTCTCGCCTTACGGATCATCGTACTTCTAGATTGATCGCAGCTGATTTCTACGAATAACATATTTAATAAGTATTGCCCTACTTTTACTCTCAGAGGTTTCGGGCCCGAGGAAAACACGGGCAGTCCGAACATCTTCCGCTTCACGCTTCTGTGTTTTCAGAGCCCGCACTATTGGCTTGTGCCACTCAATCTCCATATGTTAGAGACAAGCAATCACCTCTTGCGGGTCCGGCTCGCATTCGCCAGCATCTCATGAGTCCGCAACCTTTTTAGGCAACGATACTCATCAAGATGGCCAGATCTCGGCCGTTGCTCTTCTATAAAAGACGCCTGCACGACCTCAGCTGAGGGTGCAACAGTCCCATTCCTATCTCAAGGTTACACCAAATAACAGTAGAAAACCCTTTCAACCCCATAATGGCCCCATCAGCCACCCTGCGCATCGCTATCATCGGTGCTGGGCCCGGTGGCCTTACCCTCGCCCGCCTCCTCCACCAAAACAACATCCCTTCCACTATCTTCGAACGTGAAGCATCCTCATTCTCTCGCTGGCAAGGCGGCACCCTAGACCTGCATTCCGAATCCGGCCAGGCTGCGCTCAAGAAAGCCGGTGTGTGGCTAGAGATCGAACAGAGTCTTCGGCGCGAAGGCGAGGATTTTGTGTGCGCGGATAAGGATGGGGTGAGGCATATTGATGAGCAGGGAGAGGAGCATGACCGGCCGGAGCTAGACCGGGGAGATTTGAGAAGGATTTTGCTGGGTTCACTGGCGGAGGGATTGATTCGGTGGGGTTCGGCGGTCGCTCGGGTGAAGGAAGGAGGCGTGTTGGAGCTTTCGGACGGGAACGAAGAGGCATTCGACCTTGTGGTCGGCGCAGATGGAGCCTGGTCAAAGGTCCGACCTATCTTGTCGGCTGTGATGCCGTATTACTCCGGTATTAGCGGTATCGACGTGCACTTCGCGGATGTCAATCGCTGGCATCCTGAGATCGCAAAACTCGTTGGCCAAGGCAGCTACTTTGCCCTTGGCGAAGAGAAATGTCTCATGGCGCAACGGAACGGCGACGGCAGCATCAGAGTCGCCGTGTGGGCCAAGAGACCTGAAAATTGGATCCGAGACTGCGGGATTGATTTCGACAACGGCACCGCTGCCAAGAACGCTGTTGCAATGGACTACAGCAATTGGGCGCCGGAGCTGCGAAAGCTAATTACCAGCGCTGATGACGATGTGATCCCCCGGGCTTTGTACATGCTTCCTCCAGACCACCGGTGGGAGTCGAAGGCTGGCTTCACGCTTTTGGGAGATGCAGCCCACCTCATGACGCCGTATGCCGGCGAAGGCGTCAATCTGGCATTGCTGGATGCGTTGGAATTATCTCAAGCCATCGTTAACACAACGAACACAACTTCTTCCGGAGAGCGAGAAGCAGTCCTAGCCTCCGCGGTCCGGTCATTTGAGCAGGGGATGATGGAACGGGCGCGGGGAAAGGCGACCGAGACGTGGAAGAATTTGGAGTTGATGATGAGCTGGGATGCTCCGGGTCCTTTTCTTAAGCGGATGGAAGAGTTGATGGCTGGAGGGGGACCGCCACCGTGAGTGGTGGACTGGGTATTGGTTGAGAGTCTTTCGGCGTGTTTTTGCATGATGCCCACCGGTGGAAGCAAGAGATAGTCGATATATAAATTATCCCACTATCAACAAGTACAAAAGTAAAAAAAGCTTTCCTTAAAGACCATTGCATAACGTCGGATACCCGAGCCCCCAAAACCCCCTCCTCCACCCCTCCCTCAAACCCTCCTCCACATCCCCAAATGCGCAATCCCATCCTCCACCCACCCCCCCAACCCCCCATCCCTCACAAACCCCAACCCCGCATACCACCCCTCCAACCGCCCCTGCGCATGCACCAGCACCAACCCCCTCCACTCCCCCTCCCCCGCCCTAGAAACCTCCCCCCTATTCCCCCCCGCCCACTCCAACGCCTCCCCCACCAACGCCCTCGCAACACCCATCCCGCGCCACTCCCTTAGCGTCGCCAGCCGCCCGAGTTTCACAAACGGCTCTGTCCCGTCCCAGACGTCGCTGGCGGCCATGTCGGGTTCCTCGATGCCGGGGACGGGGTCGTGGCTCGTTTCGGCGGCGAAGGGGACGAGCCGCATTGTGGCGATGGGGGTGGGCGGGGAGGCGGGGGGGTGGGCGAGGACGAGCCAGTGGTGGCTGAGGGGGTCGGCGAAGTCGAGCTCGTTGGTGGGGGAGCAGTGTTGTTCGTGGACGAAGACGGCGGTGCGGATGAGGAGGGCGGAGTGGAAGAGGGGGGGGGTGGTGGGGGGAGGGGTGGGGGGAGGGGGGATGGGGATGGAGAGGATGGAGGGGCCGGGGGGTGGGAGGAGGGTGGTTGTGAAGGTGGGGGGTGGGGGTGAGGGCATGGTTGGGGTGGAAAGGGTGGGGGTGGGGTTGGGGAGAGTTATATTGTGGTTATAATTGATTCTGTGAGGCGGATCAGGCAAGCTTTTTCGTGAGTCGTCTGATCTGTAAGCGCGGAGCCACAGGTTGAGTTAAGAATAGTCGATGGGGCAATGAAGAGCGCAGACGCACGGGATTGTAAAGATAAATCTGTGCAGCAGCAGCAACTCTACCAGTACCATTTGGCTTCGGTCTGTGGGGTGCTACCTTAGAGTAACGGATTGAATTCCAAAACGCCATATTGGGACAGCTAAGGTATCGTTCCTGAGAGTGCTTTAGGGCTTCAGATTAGGGTTTCCTACTCGCTTAAACTGACGCAGGCGGATGTCGCATCCTGGAGCGATGATGTATTGCGTCGATGACGTTACTTCTGTATCGCTTCAGATTTGTGTTGTTCTAAATCAGATTTCACTTTCTATGTACAACTGTTGAATCCCACTCTCTAATCGAAAGACAAAAAAACCAACTGACCGGCTCCTCCATAATCACAAAAATCAACCACATAGGGCATCAAACCACAGCAATGGCCGCCAAAAACCCCGACGCCGTCTCCAACCAAGGCGAATTCCACGCCGCCCGCCCTCGTGACGAGCCCCTCACCACCTCCGGCGTGAGCATCGCCCATCCCAACAAGTCAACCCCTTTACCAACTAACACCCCTCCCTAGCACAAACCAGGCGTCCAAGTCGGCAACGACGCCGCTCCAGAATTCAGCGCCAAAACCATCCCCCCGGGCTCCGCTCCCTCGGACCGCACATTCCAGCCGAACCCCACCTCCGAAGTTCCCGGCCAAGCCCTCAACCCAGACGTGCTGCGCTCTCACGGCAAAGAATCCACGCATACAACCGCCTCGTCGACGCTTGGTGGCGCGACGTCAGGGGATGTGTATCAGGGAATGGGGAAGCCGATGCAGGGGCAGACGACGAATGAGACGGAGGGGGGAACGAAGAAGGTGAGGGAGGGGGGATTGGCGGGGGTAGGGAGTAGTGAGAGTAGGGAGATGAAGGGAGCGGATGGGAGGGTGCAGGAGAGTCAGAGGGGGTTGGAGGAGGAGGAGGCGGTGATGGCGGGAAAGAGGGGCGATAAGACGGAGATCGGAGCAGAAGAGCTACCGAATGAGACTACTCATTAGAGTGCTAGTTGTAGGAGTGGGTGGTGCGTTGAAAGTGAAAGTTGAAGCTGATCAAGGCTAGTAGAAAGAGCTGAATAACGTCTTGATGATAGGGCAATCTTGCTCGATAAATGAAACAATTTACTGCTTGGGAGTACGGAGTAGTGAAATGGGCGAGCAGCGAAACTAACCCCTAAACCGAAACGTCGCTGAAGTATATATCCATAAAGTCTAATATGACAATGTATCTCGCCACCTTGTTCTTTGCGTCAAATAATCTGGTCAGACCCTGCGAGGTCGTAGGAGGCTCCACAGGTAATGCCAGATAAGGGTCCGACACAGACACAACTGGTCGACCACAAACGCCTTCGTCAGGTTTGAAAGAGCACATCGATGCTTGCCATCTCCGAATTATGTTTCAATGTGACGTCGATGGATGTGGCGCCATGTTCTACCAAACTTTGGTTGGATCCAGCACTGCTACCGTGTACACGAAGGGGTTGAAAAGGCCGACCTCTCATGTTCCAGAATAAATAAGTGCAACGAACGGCGTTAGGTGGACCTGAGGATGAAAGCGGCAGGAGGATTATGTTGCGTAATCTTGTCCTGTCCCTAAAAAGGCATGTAAGTGGAAGGCGAGTCATTCCAGCCTGCGAAGCACACGCCAGACATGGCTGTGCCAGAAGTTGCGCCTTCGTCGCCCTAAACTGAATCCCGCTTCGCGCCGTCCACGGGAGGGTTTGGGAGTCGATATGAGCAACCCGGATGAGATGGAAGTATGTCTATCCATGGTTCCTGTCCAGTCTGCTATTGTTGATCTGGTTCAGAAGATCGAACGACGAATAAAGAAGGTAGTGATTTTTACATCGAACTCGAATTCGCGTCATTACCGCGTCCACGAAAAGAAGAATTGGTAGTAGTGAGAATTCCTGTCAAAATCGCAGTTCTCCGTCTCGATTGACAATTTGTCATTGATACTCCCATCAAGTATAGCCGGTCAATTCCAGAACTACTAGCTGGAATTCCTCGTGCCGGAATCCCGGCGAATTTCACTTGGGGCGTTATGCGGAGTACCTATGGTCAAGAAGAAGACACGTTGGGGAAGACCTGGGACGAAGTCAGGCAGATATTGCTCGACGCAGGCATGAACAGGAATAATTACCTCGTGGAATGGTCGAATAGTTGGATCGACTACAGTCTCCTGAAGATAGTCATGGAAGAGCACACTCCTTCACACTCAATCTGCTTATTCCCCTACCGGAAAACCACCCTTTCAGGATTATTAAGGATGAGTCTATCATACTTTCATCATTTTATCTGTCCAGATTCCAAATTTCACGAGTATGCCCACCAAGCGGGCTTCCATAGCTTCATGCTCATTGATAGAATGAGTACTATGGTTAATATCGCTCATCGAGATGATACTAAAGTTGAGAACCGGGTTGTTAATAAACTGCGGACCGATGAGCAGATTATGCAGTCACGAGAGCAGCTGAAAAAGAAGTATGACGATGACGACGATATTGATCACGATCAAACCTGGACCGATATCGGCTCTCTTGGTATTCAGGTTGCAGATAAAGAGACAATAGAAGCAATGACTAGCGAAGACAAAGAACTTGTTGATCTCTTTCTGAGGTCTTTAGGTACTCTACCGTCTACCGACGAGACCTCTAGCCCTACGAGCATTCCCAGTGTCAGGGGAAATGAAAACTATAAAGTCAAATCGGATCTCGACCACGAGAAGGATGAAGTCTAGAGTCGGCGAGATGCCTATGGACATCGGAACGACGCAGCGGAAATTATAACATGTATCATGCAATGGAAACTATTTCACGGTCACATTTCAGCCTTTACGGGTAGTGGCAAAAGAAATTCGACAAGCTATGAGTGAACGTACATATTATTGAGGTGCCTCCGTCGGAGATACGGTTCCCAAATAAGTGAGGGCGAGTCGTTTTTCAATCACAGTGACAATCTCATTCCAATCGCACATCCCTCCCTGCCGAACATCACCACAGAACGGAATCGACATTAGGAAGCAAGGCTAGGGAGGCCACTGTAGGCTGTTCCAGAGACTACCTTAACCAGCGAGAAATATGGCCGCAGATTTAGTAAGAATGACGCGAATCGAGAGGTTCGAGTGATTTTCAAACGAGGAAATAATGAGGGGTAATTTGCATGAGATGCGTTTTGCTATCATGGATTGCGGCTACAACTGCTGCCGCTGGCGTCGGCGCTGGCGCTCGATGTGCTTCCTGGAGGTTGTCCTCAGGTCTAATTGTCATTTTTCTTTTCTTAGATTATTGTGGAATTTCTGAACACTTTGGCGAAGAGTGTAAGAAGAAAATTTTAGACTCAGCTTTTCGAGGACAACCCCTAAACCTACGATTAGCGAGGAAGTTTGGTTAATACTAGCCCCTGATGAATGTACTTGTAGAGTAAGGTAATCTTCCCTTTCCCAAACAACGAACTCCTCCCATGCTTGAAAAACGCTACTGACCTCTCTCCCCACCCCAGAACCCATTGCCACCACTTCTTCCACGCCTCCTGCCTCTTCACCTAGTGGGATCAACCTGGCCGCTACAACTTCATTTGTCCCCTATGCAGCCACAGCCCCGGTCGTCTACGCGACCCGTGCCACCTTTCAAGCTGAGCGTACTGACGTCGAGCTTGGTAGCCACGATACTGCGATGCCTGCTCACTGGATGCAGGCGACTGAGGACCAGCTTCGAAGGGATGTTGAGGTTGCGGATCTACCGGTAGCGACGCAGGAAGTCTGGGCGAGGGAGCAGGAGAAGAGAAGGATGAAGTAATGTGATCGGGAGATGGAGTGGAAAGGGGTAGGTATTAATTCCTCGAATAGGCCTTTAGGGGGATTATGGGCGCACGGGCGATAGGAGCTAGAAGGAAGCGGGAGGAAATTTCTGACTATGATACCTTGTGAGATTCACGTCCAAGGCTTTTCCCAAAGATTATGCATGGGCGATTGTTCAGCTATTCTCTCAACATAGAAGTCTTGTAGGGGTACCCTATGTATGCCAAAGAAGTTCTACTGTGTACTCGTACGCGCACATATTTGTCTTCGGGCTTATGCGGCTATCTCCAGGTCGGCGAACTGGCCCGTTCTACCGGTACCAAGCTCCTCTGGGAAAACGCTCTCTAAAGCCCAGCCCCTCTCAAGTCTCAACGTCCATTCACGGATGCTTAAGGGTGACTGGACACTTCTCACCACTGCACCTTGATTTGAAATCACGCCCACCATGTATCCTATACATCAATATCAACCCTATATGAGGCCTTTAGCTGCCACTCCGCAGTTGAGAGTCCCAACAATCACCAATCTCTAACTCTCATCGAGTCTACAAAGCCACACAACGTTCCTCTATGCAAAAATACATCATCACATAACAAGGGAACATAGGAGGATATTCAAGCGCCCAGACAGTCGAATATGTCTTCCCAACACAAATCCCTCCAGGCACTCTACCCGTGGACCAAATCTCCTATCATCGTCAATGGACCCATGTACCGTATCTCCATGTCCCGCCTCGCGACAGCCGTCACTCAATCCGGTGGTATCGGTTTCATAGCCTCCGGCCTAGACCAATCCTCCCTCCTCAACGAACTCTCCCTCATCGCCAAAGCCCTGAACCATACCCCTTCCGCCGAGAACCCTCTTCCCGTTGGCGTCGGCTTCATCAACTGGGGCTCAAACCTAGACTACGCTCTTCAAGCCATTGAAAAGTACATCCCAGCCGCAGCCTGGTTCTTTGCTCCGCGCCAACCCGAAGACCTGAAACTATGGAGCGACCGCGTTAGAGAAGCCAGCAAGGGTAAAACGGCCATCTGGGTGCAGGTCGGCACTGTCGCGCAAGCTTTGCAAGCAGCTGAGCTCTGCAACC
>JAABUR0100004253.1_pt1 | contig 19286 bp, 14 predicted proteins | sample 5560091 | NCBI WGS metagenome assembly JAABUR01 (sample SAMN10711879, study PRJNA513375) | rock metagenome | isolation source: Antarctica rocks | place: Antarctica: Victoria Land, University Valley sud | reverse complement strand
AGGGAACGAACGGCAACGCGCCCTTGACGATGGACGTGATCGTCTCGGGCCCGATCCCGAGCAATCCGAGCGAGCTGATCAACTCCCAGCGGATGCGCGACCTGATCAGCGGGGCCGAGGACCAGTACGACCTCGTCGTGATCGACACCTCGCCCGTCGGCATCGTCGCTGACGCGATCCCGCTGATGAGCGAGGCGAGCGCGGTCATCATCGTCAGCCGCGTCGGCCGGATCACCAGCGTCGAGGCGGACGCGCTGCGCGATCAGCTCGAGCGCATCGACGCGCCGGCGTTCGGGCTCGTCGCGAACTTCGCCGGCGCTGCCCGTGGCAAGGGCTACGACTACTACTGAGCAGGCTCGTCGGGGTCACGGCGGTCCGCCGGATTCGCGGCACAGGCCGATGAGGGTCCTGCGAATCACCGACGTCTCGCGCGCCCACGCCGGTGGGATCGCGCGCTTCATGGGCAAGAGCGGTGAGGCGCTCGCGCGCCGCGGCGTCGAGGTCGAAGAGCTGTTCGCGGAAGATCTCGCGCTGCCGCCCGGTTTGCGGCGGCTGCGACGCCTGGCGGTGCCGTGGCTCATCGCGTGGCGCGTGCTCGGGCTTGTCCGCGGTCCGCGCCGCCCCGATGTCGTCGAGATCCACGAGCCGCTGGCGGCCCCGTACGCGGCTCTGGGCCGGGTCGCGTCGCGGCGGCTGCCGCCCTGCGTCGTCATGTCGCACGGGTTGGAGGAGCGCGGGTGGATCGCGCAGCGCGAGCGCCTGACTCTAGGCGGGCGACAGCCGTCGCTCAAGAGTCGGTTCAGCGTGCCGCTGACGCTCCTCAGCCAGGCGAGGATCGCGCTGCGCCACGCGAGCCAGGTCATGGTGCTGTCAACGCAGGACGCCGAGTTCCTGGCGACGCGGCGGTGGGTCCCGCGCGGGCGCGTCGGGCGCGTGAACGGCGGCGCCGAGGCGGAGCTGCTGAGCGCGGAGCGCTCGGCGTGCGCGGCGCCCCGGTTGCTGTTCGTGGGGTCCTGGCTCGACCGGAAGGGCACTCCGGAGCTCTGCGAGGCGTGGCGGCGATTGCGGCTGATCCATCCCGACCTGCGACTCACGCTGGCCGGCACGACGCTTGACACTGATCGGGTCCTGCGGGATTTTGCCCCTGAATGCTGGGACAGCGTTACGGTGGTGCCGGCGATCAACGACGCGCAGCTCCTCGGGCTGCTCACGAGCCACGACATCTTCGTCCTGCCATCGTGGTATGAAGGGATGCCGCTGTCGATGATCGAGGCTGCGGCGGGAGGTCTTGCCTGCGTCGTGACGTCGATCTGCGGGAACCTCGACGTCTTTCGCCCAGCCGACCCTGAAGCTGATGGGGCGCTTCTCATCGCGCCACACTCGGTGGATGCGATCGTCAACGCGGTGCGCACGCTCGCCGACGACCCGGTCCTGCGAGCGCGGCTCGGTGAGAACGCGCGCTTCCGGGCGGCCAGCTTCACCTGGGATCACACGGCCGACCAGCTGCTCGACGTCTATTGGGCGGCCTTGGACGATGCCTCGGAGCCGCGCAGCGAGAGCGACGATCTCCAGGCGCCCGACGCCCCTACCGTGGACGGGGATCTGCCGATCTCCGTCTTGATCGCGACTTGGCGTCGCCCGGAGGCGCTGCTTGGTTGCCTGGCCTCGCTCGACGCCCAGATCCATCCCGCGGCGGAGGTGGTCGTTGTCGTGCGCGCCGCCGATACGCCAACCTGGGAGGCGCTCGCCTCGGTGACGCTCGCTCATGCGACGCTGCGTACTCTCAGCGTGGATGCTCCCGGCGTGGTTGCTGCGCTCAACGCCGGGCTGGACGCCGCAAGCGGAGCGATCGTGGCGATCACCGACGACGACGCGGCTCCGAGGCCCGATTGGCTGGCGCTCATCCACGAGCATCTTCGGCGACAGCCTGACGTGGGTGCGGTCGGCGGACGCGACTGGGTGCACCCGCAACCTGAGGTCGCAGCCGGCGAGAAGTCCGTGGTCGGTAGGCTCCTCCCCTTCGGGCGTCTGGTCGGCAACCATCATCTTGGCAGTGGCGGCGCGCGCGACGTCGACGTGCTCAAGGGCGTGAACCTCGCGCTGCGGCGCTCCGCGCTCGGGGCGAGGCGTCTCGACGAGCGGCTGCGCGGCGACGGCGCGCAGGTGCATTGGGAGCTCGATCTGTGCCTGGCGCTGAAGGGCGCAAGCTGGCGCGTGGTCTACGACCCGGCGGTGGCGGTCGACCACCACCCGGGTGAGCGGTTCGGCAAGGATCAGCGGGACGATCCGCCGCTGGACGCGCTCGCCGACGAGGTGCACAACGAGATGTACGCGCTGCTCAGGTGGCTGCCCGTCTGGCGCAAGATCGTGGCCCTCACCTACGGTGTGACCGTCGGCAGTCGTCGAGCGCCGGGGTTCGCCATGGCGCTCGAGCGTTGGGTGCTCGAGGGCGACAAGTCTGCCGTTGGCGCTCGCCTGCTGATGGCGCAGAGGGCGCGGCTGGAGGCCAGGCTCACCGCGCGAACGCCTCTGTGAAGCTCTACGAGATGACGACCGACCAGCTACGCATCACCCGCCCCGCGCCGGGCCCGCCCGTGCGCGTGCTGGCCTCCGCCGCAGCGCTGCCCCTGCTGGCGTCAAGCGCCGCAGCGGCCGGCTTGATCGCCGTCAGCCAACCACAGAGGTACCGGGCGACGCTCGCGATAGCGCTCGGCGTCAACCTCATCGTCCTCGGGATGAAGTGGCCACGGGCCGCGGCGCTCGCCACGCTGCTCTTCCTGCCGTTCCTGGCCTTGGTTCGCCGCCTGCTGATCGCCGACGCGGGGTTTACGTCCAACGACCCCCTGCTGCTTGTCGCTCCTGTGGTGGCGCTGTTCCTCCTCTATCGCGTCTATATCGTCGAAGGCCGCCGCAGCCACGACCGGCTGTTCAAGCTCGTGGCCTGGCTGCTCGGGCTGACGATCGTCCAGGTCTTCAATCCGTTCGCGATCGGCGGGCTGCTCGCGGCCGCCGGCGGCCTGCTGTTCGTCGGCGTTCCGCTGTTGTGGTTCTTCATCGGTCGTGAGCTCGGCGACCGGCGCAGCGTCACGATCCTGCTGTACAGCACGATCGTCGTCTCCTGCCTCGTGGGGATCTACGGCCTCCTGCAGACCCAGTTCGGAACGATCGCCTCTTGGGACCAGGCGTGGCTGGACGTCAACAGCTACGGCGCGCTGCAGGTCGGCACGAGCGGGACGGGCAACGAGATCCGGCCGTTCAGCACCTTCTCGAGCAACGAGGAGTACGCCGTGTTCCTGGGCATCGGCGTCACGTTCGCGGCCGCGTTGCTGTTGCGGCGGCGATTCAGCGTGGTCGCGGCGCTTCCCCTGCTCATCCTGGCCCTCTTCCTGGCCGGCGGCCGCAGCTCGCTGGTGACCGTGCTGCTGGCGATCGTGATCCTCATCGCTCTGACAACGCGCCGGTGGCTCAGCGGCCTGCTCGTAGTGGCCGTCGGGATCGCCATGGCATATGGGACGGCGGCGACGCTCGGACCGAGGATCGACCGCGCGGCCGGGCTGGGTGGAAACGCGGTCGTCGAGCGCAACGTCACGGGGATCCTGCAGCCACTCGATCCGAACAAGTCGACCGTGATCGCGCACTGGGACAGCTTCCTCGAGGGCGTCGGCGAAGGCCTCAACAACCCCCTGGGTCAGGGCGCGGGCGCGACCAGCATCGCGACGAAGCTCACCGACAGCGACGACGCCAACCAGGACAGTGAGATCGATTTCGGCAACGCGTTCATCAACCTCGGGATCGTCGGTGGCCTTCTCTACCTCGCGATCATCGTCCTCCTGTTTCGCAGGGTGTTCGCTCGCTACGTCCGTCACCGCGACGAGCTCTCGTTCGCGGTCGCAGGCCTGCTCGTCGCGTCGTTCGGCCAGTGGCTCAACGGCGGCGAGTACGCCGCCGCGCCGCTGCTGTGGTTCTTCGCCGGGTGGGCGTCGAGACCAGACCCCCGGATTGCCGGCGATGAGGCGCCGATCAGCCGCCCGTTCGGGCCGGGCGCGTCGCGCGCTCGACGACCTCTACGAACTGCGGACCGACCGTCTCCCAGGTGAACTCGTCGCGCATGAGCTGCCGGCCCTCGGCCGCCAAGAGCGAGGCGAGCCCCGGCGGCGCGCGCCGGCGGGGGCCGCGAATGACTCGACCCGCGCCCCCACCCGCGGCCCGAGCTCGGCGGCGAGCTCGTCGCTCGTGTCGCGCCGGCACAGCGCCAGGACGTGGAGCTCGTGCGCGCCGGCGAGCGCGCGCATGAGGCCGAAGATCCGCAGCGGCCCACCCATGTCCTGCGGCAAAGGAAACTGATTCGTGATCGCAAGGATCTTCAAGCCGTCGTCCTCCGTCGTGCCCGGAGCCTCGCGAGCACGGGAGCGACGAGCGTGGAGTGCACCTCGCGGGGCATCGCCCCGAGCGCGTACAAGCAGCCGGCGTAGACGGCGATGCTCAAGGCGCCGAGCACGACGATCACGGCGACCGGGCCCGTGGCTTCGGCCAGCGGGACGAGCTTCAGCAGCGTCACCGCGGCCATCGCGCCGCCGGCCACCAGCAGCTGTGGCATCCGGTGGGGACGGGGAGCGGCGCCGATGCGACGAAAGAGCGCGAGCACGAGCACGAGCGCGACAGCCTCCGAGGCCACGTAGGCGAGAGCCGCGCCGCGCGCTCCCAGCACGGGAATCAGCGCGAGGTTCAGCGCCACGTTGGCCACCAGCAGCGCCCCGGTCGTGTACATCAGCCACACTTGGCGGTTGACCGCGATCAGCGCCTCGGTGAAGACCGCCCTGAGGAACCCCGCCGCGACGCCGAGCATCAGGATCTGGAGCACCACCGCCGCGCCCTCGAAGTCCTCCCCTCCTGCGATCGTGGTGACCTCGTCGGCGAATGCGACCATGAACACCAGCAGCGGCACGACGGTCACCTGCATCACCGTCGATGCCTTCTGCACGAGCTCGTCGCGCCGGCCCGGGTCCTGACCGAGACGCGCGAACGCCGGGAGCAGCGTCACCATCACCATGACGGGGAGGATGTACAGGGTGTCCACCACCTTGTACGCCAGGCCGTAGATGCCGACCGCCTGCGACGAGCCGACGAGCGAGAGCAGGATGACGTCGATGCGCAAGTACAGCGAGGTGAGGACGTAGACGACGCCGAGCGGAATCGCCCACCTGAGCAGCTGCTTGCAGAGCGCGACATCCCACGAGCAGCGGAAGCGGACCTTGGGCAGCGCGTAGGCGAGCATCACGGCGGCGAACACGATCGACTGGGCCACGTTGGCGATCAGCACCGCCGTGAATCCGAGGTCCAGCACGACGGTGACACCGAGGATCAGCGTCATCGCGACGCTCGCCGCGGTGCTGGCAACCGCCCCGGTGTAGGCGCGTTGCGCCGAGATGAGGTACGCGCCGGCCGGCGCGGCCGCGGCGGCGAACGGGAACGGCACGAGGATGAGGATCGCAATCGCCTCGCGCTCCAGGCGGTCGCCGGGCGCCGAGTAGACAAGGAATCCGACCGCCAGCCCTACCGCCGCCGCGAACAGGGACAGCCCGAGCCCGATCGTGAAGAGGCTGTTCAGCAGGCGCTGCCTCTCAGCCGGTCGCTTGGCGAGCTCACGCGCCCCGATCGTCCACACGCCCATATCCGTGAGCGCCGCGAGCAGCGTCGTGAAGACCGTGACCGTGACGAGCGTTCCGTAGACGTCGACGCCCAGGTAGCGGCTCGTGATGCCGACGCCGAAGATCCCCAGTCCGGCGTTCAGCAGCCGGCCCATCGTCAGCGCGGAGGCGTTGAGCGCGACCTGGCGAGCGAGGCTCTCAGGCGGCTCCTGCTGCGACGCTTCTCTTGGTGGCGGCTGAATTGCCACGCGAGCGGCTACCTCAGCGCCGCACGCGACGAGGCGCCCTGCCCGGATGTCGCGAGGCCCGGGATCAGGTTCTTGGCCAGCTCCTTGGTGAACGCCCCGGGGCGGGCGCCGCCGCCAGGCGCCTGCTCGGCAATCGCGTCGAGCACGACTCCCACCTTCCAGCCCGCGCGTTGGATCCGCAGACAGAGGTCGGCCTCCTCGAAGTACATGAAGAAGCGATCATCCCGGCGACACATTAGGGATCACTCCGCGCTGGTCTGGGTCAATCGCGCCGTCTCGGCCATGAATCGGCGCTTGAACGCGTCGGTTGAGAAGCCGGCGGCGTGTGCCCGGATGCGATCGGATGAAAAGCGGTCGAAATCGGTGTGGCGCATCGCCTCGGCGAGCGCGGCCACGTCACCGATCGGAACCAGGACGCTGGTCTCCCCGGAGATCGTCGTCTCGATCACGCCGCCGCCGTCGGCCGCGAGCACGGGACGCCCCGCCGCCTGGGCCTCCACCGCGGCGATCCCGAACTCCTCGACGTTGGGCACGACGAGCGCGCGCGCACGCGCGTAGAGATCTGCGAGCGCGGGGTCGGCGAGCCGCCCCATGAACGTCACGTCGGGGCCAGCGTATCGTGCTTCGAGGCGCTTGAGGTCTGGCCCGCCGCCGACGACGACGATCGGCTGGCGCGCCAGCCGCGCTGCCTGAAGCGCGATCTCCACGCGCTTGTGCCACAGCACCTCCGAGACGACGAGGAAGAAGTCTTCGGGCGGCGCGGAGTGAAAGCGGTTGACGTCGACCGGCGGGTGGATGACCGTCGCCTCGCGCCCGTAGTATTCGTGGATTCTCTGCCGGGTGATCTGTGAGATCGCGATGTAGTGGGTCACCCGGCCCGAGGCGGCGACGTCCCATTCGCGTCTGCGGCGCAAGAACCCGCGCGCGAGTGGACGCAGCGCCGCGGGCGTGTGCTGGATCGTGGAGTCCCGCTCGTGCCATGCGTAGCGAAACGGGCTGTAGCAGTAGCAGATGTGCGTGGCGCTCGGCTTGGTGCGCACGCCGTGGGCGAACGCGCTGCTGCTCGAGATGACCACGTCGTAGTCGGAGACGGGCAGCGTTTCGACGGCGTGGGGGAACAGCGGCAGCAGCCGCCGGAAGTGAGCCTGTCTGGGCCTCAGGTGCTGCAGGTAAGAGGTGGAGATCGGGCGGTCTGCGAAGTCGGACCCGACGGTCTGACGATCACAGACGAGCGTGAACACTGGGGCCTCCGGCCAGCACGACGCCATGGCGGCAAAGGTCCGCTCTGCCCCGCGCATGACCAACAGGTAGTCGTGGACCAAGGCAGGGTTCTGCACCAGCGGGAAGTTTACGGTTAGACGTTCGGTTGCGGCGGTGCGGCCACGCTCCGCGCGATGTCCATCCTTGCCGCGCGGTAGGCCGCCCGCATCTCCTTGGCCACCACCTCCGGCGCGAACGAGGCGACGCTCGCGCGCGCCGCGGCGCCGAGGCGGCGGCGCAGCTCCACGTCGCCGGCGAGCCGCTGTAGCGGCTCCACGAGCGCGACCGGGTCGTCTCGCGAGGCGAGCAGGCCGTTCTCCCCGTCGCGGAGGAGCTCGGCGGGGCCGCCGGCGTCGGCCGCGATGACCGGGAGGGCGAGAGCCATGCCCTCTTGGACGACCTGCCCGAAGGGCTCGGGTGAGGTCGAGGCGTGGACGAGGACGTCGAGGGTGGCGAGCTCGCGCCAGACGTCCTCGCGGAAGCCGCGGAACTGCACGCGGTCGCCGATCCCCAGGCGGTTTGCGAGGGTGCGCAGCTCGCGCTCGTAGTCCTCCTCGCCGAACAGCGGCGCGCCGACGAGGACAGCCTCGTGCTGACCGTCAGGGAACGCGCGGGCGAAGGCATCGAGGAAGACGTGCTGGCCCTTCCACGGCGTCAGGCGGCCGACCATGCCGAACACGAGGCGCTCACGCTCCTGCGGAACGTGCGGCGCGGGGAGCGCCGGCGGGAGCGCCGAGGGGATCACCCTGGGCCTAGGATCGCCGCGTAGGGTCGCAGCAGTCGTTCGGGAGTTAGCGACGACGCCGGTGGCCAGGCGAGCGATCGCGAATCGGATGAGGGCGACGGCGGGGCGCGGCAGGTAGTCCGGGTCGAGGCGATCGTGGAGGTGCCAGACGAGCGGGACGCCCGCGAGGCGCGCCGCGGCCCCACCGTACAGGCCGCTCTTGAGCGAGTTCGCATGCACGACGTCCGGAGGCTCCCGGCGGAGGAGCCGAGCGAGGCGTACGACGTAGGCGGCGGAATCCCAGACCGCCCGCCACGGAACTCGTCCGGGGCGCACCGCGTCCTTGCGCAGCTCGCGCGAGGCGACGCCGAGGGGCAGCACCTGGACGGAGACGCCGGCCTGGCCGAGGCGGTCGGCGAGCGGGCCGTCCTCCGCGAGGACGACGTGGACGTCGACGTCTTCGAGATGCGGCAGCAAGCGCAGCAGCGCGATCTCGGCGCCGGACAGCTTCGCGACGTGATCGAGGACCACGACGCGCAACCGGCGCTCGTCCGGCACTCCAGTCGCGGCGCTGAGAAGGCGCTGATGGCGCTCGGCCACCATGGGCCACGCCGCGCCTTCCGCCCAGGTGCGGAGCGCTGAACGAGGAGGGTTCGACGCAGCCGCCCCAAGCGCGCCGCGGAGCGCGTCCGCCTCGCCCGCGGGGACGGCCTGCGCGCCCGGCGCGCCCTGGACCGCCTCGGGCAGTCCGCCCGCGTCGGTGACCACCGACGGCGTGCCGCAGGCGGCCGCCTCGAGCACGACGAGTCCGAAACCCTCGAAGGCGAGCGTCGGCACGACGTTGACGTCCGCTGCGCGGTAGAGCTGAAGCAGCTCCTCCTCGGGCACGCGGCCGAGCAGTCGCACGCTCGGCCGCAGCGCGCCGGAGCGGATCCGCGCGGTGAGCGCCTCGCGCAGCGGCCCGTCACCCGCGATGAGCAGCCAGCGCGGACGCGCGTCGTCGTGCTCCCACGCGTCGAGGAGCACCTCCAGGCCCATGCGCGGCACGAGCCGCCGCACGCACACGGCGACGAAAGCGTCCTCGGGCAGGCCGAGCGCCGCGCGCGCCGCTCCTCGGTCGCCCAGGGCGAAGCGCTCCACGTCGACGCCCGGCCGCTCGACCTGCACCCGCCACGGCGAGACGCCGTAGCGCTCGACGACGATCCGGCGAAACGCGCTCGTGAGCGTCACGACCGTGCTCGCGCGGCGGTACACCGCGCGCTCGAGGCGGCGGCGCGCGGCGCGCTTCCATCGAGATCCGTCACCGGCTGCGGTGTTCTCATCGGCCCACGGCCCTTGAAAGTGGACGATGAGCGGCTTGCGGCGCAGCGAGCCGAGCACCACGGGCCAGAACGCGTACAAGGCGAAATGGGCGTCGACGACATCGGCGTGCTCCGCCCGCCGGGAGGCGGCGCGCGCGATGGCGACGAGTCGCCGCGCCAGCGACGCGTCAGTCGCCGACACCATTGTCACCCGAGGGGGCGCGTCCGCGCCCGGCCCGACAACGATACCCTCGGCCTGCGGTAGATGCTCCAGCAGCTCGCGGTAGTAACGATCCAGGCCGCCGATGTCGCTGGGGAACCACCCCTTGCCAAGCATGAGGACGCGCGGCGGACCGTTGGCCAGAGGCGTTGTCACCGCGGCAGCATCCCACCGCTGCCGCCGGCTCAGCGCCGCCAGAACCCGATGAGCCCCACGGGCGAGGCTCATCAGCGTGGCGAGATCTGTCGCTCGTCCCTACTGTTGCTTGCGCCCGTGCTCGCCTTCTCCGACGTCTACGAGCGCCACGTCTGGCAGATCTACGGCTTTTTTGCCTACCGGTTGAGCAGCCGCGAGACGGCTGAGGATCTGACCCAGATGACGTTCGAGCGCGCGCTTCGCGCCTGGGGACGCTACGACCCGAACAAGTCGCTGCCGCTCACGTGGCTGCTGGCGATTGCGCGCAACCTCCTGATCGACCACCTCCGCGCCGATCGCAGCGATCGACACCTCCCGGCCGAGCACGGCCACGCCGTCGCCGCACCGGCTGACCGGCCCGATCTGGGCCTCGACCCCCGCATGGCATCGGCGCTGGACGGGCTGGACGAGCGCGAGCGCGAGATCCTGGGACTCCGTTTCGGCGCGGAGCTCACGGGTCCCCAGATCGCTGAGCTCACCGGCCTATCGCTGGCCAACGTGCAGCAGATTCTCTCGCGAACGCTGCGCCGGCTGCGCGAGCAGCTCGAGCCGGTGCGCGACGAGCTGTAGCGCCCGGCCGACGTCCGCTACAGGATGCCGCTAGCCGCGACGCCCAGCAGCGCGAGCCCGCCGGCGGCCAGGGCGCCGACCCTCGCCCAGAGGTGCGTCGGGCGGTGGCGCGCCCTCGCGGCGCCCGCGTCGAGCAGGTGGCGGCCGAGCGCGCCGCGGAAGGCGGCGCCGGGAATCGGCCGGTCGCGGTCGAGCTCGGCGCCGACGCGGGACAGCCGCTCGCCCTCTAACGCGTCAAGCTCCGGGTCCAGGTCGCCGTGGACGTCGCCGGCCATCAGCCTTTGGCCCCGGCGAAGAGCGGCGAGCGCGGGTTCAGCCGCTTGGCCGTGCGGTAGGAGGCCAGTGAGGCGGTGGCGTCGCCCGTCCGGGCCTCCAGCCGTGAGCGGGTCAGCCACGTGCGCCAGTTCGTCGGCTCGTCCTTCGTGGCCATCCGGGCCTGGGCGACCGCCGGCGACAGCGCACCAGCATCCTCGAGCACAAGCGCCTGCTGGAGGTGCGTGGTGGCGCCGTAGGGCTGGGCGGCCTCGGCATCGCGGGCCCGCTCCAGCGCCGTTGGCAGGTTCCCGTCACCGGCCAGGCGCTGGCTGGCGCGCACGTTGACCACTCCGGCCATCGGAATGACGATCGCGACAGTCGCCACGAGCACAGCCCCGAGCGTGGCCAGGCGAAGTGGCAGCGAGGCTGTTCGCGGGCCACGGCCCGTGTTGGCGCGCTGAAAGATTCCCGTGTCGCCGATGCGGAGGCGATGCTTGCCGCTCGCCGGCACGAGGACGATCGCGACCAGCACGAACACCAGCGCCGGCAGCACGGGCATCTCCCACGCCCACTCGTAGCTGGCGCCGGTGGCAAAGGCCGCGATGCCCGCGGTGGCGCCGGCCAGCGCCGTACGGCGCACCGGGTCACCTTCGCGCAGTGCGCAGATCACTCCGCCGAGCAGCGCCAGGACGAAGAAGAAGGCGAGCAGGGCGAGCCCGACCAGCCCCGTCTCGGCGAGCGTCTCGAACCACAGGGAGTGCGCGTCGCGGATGAAGCCGCCGCCCACCGCGCCATCCCGAGCCCACCAGTACTCGAAGGTCCCGGCGCCGATGCCGTGCAGCGGCGCGGACTCCTGCGCCCGCTGGGCGGACTGCCAGTACTGGTAGCGGCCGTTGCCCGAGAGGCTCTGGTTCAGCCGCGAGAGCGGGCTGGTTCCCGCGGCGGCGCTGGCGCCACTGAGGTTCTTGAACTGGTCGACCCGGTCGGAGACCGCATCCGGGCCGCCAAGCGCCAGGAACAGCGTGGCGCCCGCGACGAGCATTGCCCCGAACGCGGCGGCAGTCGGGCCCCGGGCGGGCGTGAGCATCCGCGGGCGGGTGGCGTGGCGGTCGGCCAGCCCGATCGCGGTCTGCAGCAGGGCCACGGCCCCGCAGACGATGAGGGTCAGGACGAGCAGCTCGCCTCCCTCGCTGCGCGCCACCGCGGTATCTACGCCAGCCTGCAGCGCGCTGCGCTCCTCGGCGGCGACGAGCAGGAGCGCGGCGCCGACGCCCGTGCTCAGCAGCGTCAGCAGGACCTGCAGACGGTCGGCGGTGATGAGGAGGTAGACGAGAAGCGCCACGGCCACCGCGATGGCGCCGCCGCGCGAGATCGTCAGGAAGACGCACAGCGCCATCACCGGCACGGCGGCGGCGGCAAGGGCGCGGGTGGCCAGCATGCGCGAGCTCGTCGCGCACGCCAGCACGAGCGGCAACCCGACCGCCGTGAGGATCGCCAGCAGGTTCCAGTAGTTCAGCGGGAAAGCAAGACGGTTGCGGGCCGTGGAGAACGCGCCGTAGAGGTCGGCGCTCGCGCCCCACTGCGGGTACATCCGCGTCAGGACGGCGGCGGTGGCGACGATCGCGACGGCCGTGGCCGCGCCCTGCACCGCGTAGCGCGCGGAGCCCGCCCGTCCCTGGGCCAGCATGGCGAGCGCGAACAGCCCGAGGTAGGTCGCCAGCCGGCCGACCTCGGCGACGGTGCGCTCCTGGCTCTCGCTCCAGCCGACGCCGAGCAGGGTCCAGGCGCCGAAGAGCGTCAGCAGGCCAAGCGCGGACCAGCCAAGCGCACCGGGCCGTACGCCGGCGATGCCGGTGCAGACACCGACCAGAACCAACCACCACACGGCGATGCCGGTCTCGGCACGGACAAGCGGGTCGTAGCCGCCGCCCGAGAAGGCCAGCAGGAGGACGAGCGCGAAGGGCAGACCCCAGGCCGCGAGCGCAGGCGCCCGCATCCGGGGCAGCGCCGGGGACAGCCGGCGAGTGCCCGCCAGCGCGACCTGCGTCACGCGGCCGACCGGCGCCGCAGAAGTACGATCCCGATCGCGGCGGCCAGAACGACGATCATGCCGACCGGCAGCAGCAGCCCGAGGCCGCCGTCGCCGGAGTCGGCGGCGAGGACCCGGCCGATGGCGTCCAGCCCGTCGCCGTCCGCGGCGGCCGGCAGCGGCGGCCGCTGGCCGCCGGCCGGCGGCGCCGGGGCTGACGGTGAGCCGGAGGACTTCGACGCGCCCTGCCTGGGCGCCTCGCCGCTCTTCGGGCTCGTCGCCTCGGCCAGCGCGGCGGCCGCCTTGCCGTCCTCTCCCTTGGAGGCCAGCGTGCTGAGCGTCGTCTTGGGGATGACCCGATCAGCGCCGGGGGTGAGCTTGGGCGCCACACCGGTCCCACCCGCCGAGCCGGAGCCCTTGGAGCCGGGAACGGTCTCCAGATACTCGTCCACGCCGGCGTTGCCGGGCGGTGCCTGCGTTGCCTGGGCCTGGGCGGCGACGGGGGGGGCGACGACACTCAGGAGCACGGTCAGAAGCGCGATGGGACGGCGAATGCTCATGGTTATCGGTACGGGCGGCCGACATCCGGGCTGACAGGCGAACGGGCCGGCTCCCCGGAGGCGCCGATGCGTCACGCTGTTCTCCGATGCGCTGCCCTGCTCGTCTCCTCGCCGCCGTCGTCGCACCCGCCGCCGCGAGCGCCGCCGCTGCGCCCACCGCCAGCGCCGCGCGCCCGCTGCGCATGGGCTTCTACGACGACATCCTCACCGCCGCGCCGGCCGAGGCCGCGCCGTGGCAGAGCCGGGCGCTCGCGATCGGCGTCGCGCGGATGTCGAGCGGTTGGGGCGACCTGGCCCCAACCCGGCCGGCTAAGCTCCGGGCACGTGGCGCCCGGACGGCAAGGCCTACGCCGCCTTCGCTCAGGCACTCGCCCGCCGCTACGACAGCGCCTATCCCGACCCGCTGATGCCAGGCACGAGGCTCGCTTGCATACGAAGAAGGTACGGCTTGCGGACAAGGCTGCTGACACCGCTCCGTCAGGCCGCGCCGTGTGCTGGCGTAGGCATGAAGGTGCGCTTCCTATCTCTCCTGGCCCTGACCGCTGCGTTCCTCGCGTCGGCACCGTCCGCCACGGCGGCACCGCCGCTCCGGCTCGGTTTTCTCGACGACATCCAGACCAGCACGCCGGAGACGTCGGCTCCCTGGCTGCAGCGGGCCGTCGACTCAAGCGCGGATGTCGTGCGCGTCTCGAGCTCCTGGCGCAGCGTTGCGCCCACCCGCCCCACCGATCCGACGAATCCCGCGGACCGGGCCTACAACTGGGCCGGGCTCGACCAAGCCGTCCGCGGCGTCGCAGCGGCCGGGCTCGACCCGTTCGTGTCGCTCACGGGAGCCCCGGACTGGGCGGAGGGCGAGAACCGCCCGGGCAGCGCGGTGGTCGGTACCTGGCGGCCAAACGCTGACGCGTTCGCCGCGTTCGCCCGTGCGCTCGCCCGCCGCTACGACGGCACCTACCCGGACCCGGCGCGCATGGGCGCGCTGCTGCCGCGCGTTCGGTCCTTTGCGCCATGGAACGAGCCGAACCTCGCGCTCTACCTCGCGCCGCAGTGGACGAAGCGCTCCGGCCGCTTCGTCAACACCGGGCCGGTCATCTACCGTGACCTGCTCAACGGCTTCTACCGCGGCATCAAAGCATCCCAGCCCGGCGCGACCGTCGTCGCCGGGCTCACCGCGCCGTTCGGCGATCCGGACCCCGGGGGACGCCGCACGATGCCCGCGCGGTTCGTGCGGACGATGCTGTGCCTCGACGCGAAGCTGCGCCCGAGCTGCCAGAGCACCGTGCGCTTCGACGTGATCGCCCATCACCCGTACTCCGTCGGCGCGCCGAGACGAAAGGCGCTCAACGAGGACGACGTCTCGATACCGGACCTCGCGAAGATCACCCGGCCGGTCGCCGCCGCCGTTCGTCGTGGTCGCGCGCTGCCACGGCGCAGCAAGCCGCTCTGGATCACGGAGACCTCGTACGACTCCTCACCGCCGGATCCCGACGGTCTCCCTGTCGCCGTGCAGGCGCGCTATCTCCAGCAGGCGTTCGCGTCGCTCTACCGCCAGGGCGCGCGGGTCATCACCTGGTTTCAGATCCGTGATCAGGCCCCCGAGCCGAGCTTTGCCGCCACCAACCAGTCCGGCGTCTACTTCCGCGACGGACGGCCGAAGGCCTCCCAGACGGCGTTCGCCTTCCCGCTCGTGGTGACGAGCAAGACGCGGACCCGGGCGCGGCTGTTCCTCCGCGCCCCGGCTGCGGGAAGCGTGCAGATCCAACGGCGGATAGGCGGGCGCTGGCGACCGGCCGGCAGCGTGCGCGCCGGTCGCCACGCGGTGGTGCAGCGATCGGTCGCCCGCAGGGGCGCCACGGCGTTTCGGGCGCGGCAGGGCACGGCGACGAGCCTCTCCTGGCGGTTGAGATAAGCGGGCAGTTCCCGCCACCTCCGCCGAGCGAAGAACCGGAATCCGACCAGATACTCCATCGAGAGCTGGAGAAATGGGCAATTGCCGAACCAACGCCCTAGACTGCCGCGGTCGGGACGATCAGGCACGACAGCCATCCCGGAACCAGTGAACAGCCACTCCATAAAGGACCCTCGGTGGAAACGCCCGTCAGAGTGCCCCGGACACAAGGACGCCGCCGGCTCACCCCCTTCCGGGAGGGCCGTGGCGCCGCGCCGTCCCCCCGCGACATCGCCCACAGTCTCATCAACGATGGCGACGGCTCTGCCGTCGTCCTCCGCCGCGAGATGCTGTGCCGCCGCCTGCTCGTCGCCGCGGACGTGCTGGCGTTCCTCTTCGCGGTGACGGGGACCGTCCTGATCTTCGGGGGGCCGCAGCCTCGCCTGACCTCGTTCGTCGCCGTCTTGGCGTTCGTCGTCGGCGCCAAGTGCGTTGGTCTCTACGACCAGGACGAGCTGGTCCTGCACCGTTCGACCCTGGACGAGCTGCCGCGCCTGTTCCAGTACGCGACCCTGGCCGCGCTCGTCTTCTCGCTCTTCGACTCCGTGTGGCTGCAGGGGCGCGCCAGCAGCGCCGCCGTGGGCGGGCTGTGGCTCTTCCTCGTCCTGGCGCTGGTGGCCGCTCGCACCGCGGCTCGGCGGTCGGCGACGCGCTACGCCCCGCCCGAGCGGTGCCTCGTCGTCGGTGACGTCACCGACCGCGAACGCCTGCGCGCTGCGACCTCGCGCAACGGCGCGGTGCACTGGCTCGGCTCGGTGCCGTTCGAGAAGGTCATCGACAATCTGCCCGAGCTGCGACGGATCGCCGCCGAGCGCGGCGCTCACCGGCTCATCATCGCCCCACCGTATGCAGGCGCCCACGAGGCGGCGCTGAACCTCATCCGGGGCGCCAAGGCCACCGGCCTGCGAGTGTCGATCCTTCCCGGCATCCTGGAGGTGGTCAGCTCGTCGGTCACCTTCGACCATCAGCCGGGCCTGACCCTGCTCGGCGTGCGACGCTTCGGGCTGTCGCGCTCGTCCCAGGCCCTCAAGCGCGGCTTCGACGTCGTCGGCGGTGGTCTGGCTCTCCTCGTCTTCGGGCCCTTGATCCTCGCGGCCGCGCTGTGGATCCGCCTGGAGAGCCCCGGCCCCGTCCTCTTCCGCCAGCCGCGCGTCGGGCGCGACGGCCAGGTCTTCACGATCTTGAAGCTCCGGTCGATGGTCCACGGCGCCGATGGGATGCGTGATGCACTCGCAGACCAGAACGAAGCTGAGGGCGGCCTGTTCAAGATCGCCGAGGACCCTCGCATGACCCGGGCGGGCCGGATCCTTCGCAAGTGCTCGCTCGACGAGCTGCCGCAGCTGCTGAACGTCATCCGCGGCGAGATGTCGCTCGTGGGGCCCCGGCCCCTCGTCGTCGACGAGGACGAGCGCGTCAAGGGCTTCGATCGCCGACGCCTGGCGCTCACCCCGGGCATGACGGGACCATGGCAGGTGGCCGGCAGGACCCGCCTGCCCCTCCACGAGATGGTCAAGCTCGACTACCTCTACGTCGCCGGCTGGTCACTCTGGTCCGACGTGAAGATCGTCCTGCGGACCGTGCCGTACATGATCAGCGCTCGCGGGCAGTGAGCCGGGCATCTGAGCGGCTCTCGCGACGAGGCGTGTCAGTTCTGGCGCGTGCCGCACGTAAAAGCTGTTCGAGGAAGCCCTTTAGGTCCACACACATCGCCCCGCCTTCGGCGGAAAGGAACTTATGAAGACGAACTTCGCCAAGGCCGCGGCACTCGCGGCTTGTATCGCAGGCATCGTGGCCATCCCCCAGGCGCAGGGCCAGGGCCGGTCCGGTGACCGGCCCCGAGACTGCCCGCGCGGTGGCGGACAGGCCACCGCCTACTGCCAGACGCAAGGCACTCCCGGCAACGACAACATCGGGGGCGGCAACGGCCGCGACAGGATCAACGGCGGCGCCGGCAACGACACCATCAACGGCGGCCCGGGCAACGACGACCTCCGCGGCGGCTCCGGCAACGACTCCGTCAACGGCGGCGCCGGCAACGACAGGGTCAGAGGCGACTCCGGCAACGACACCCTCACCGGCGGCTCCGGCAACGACAGGGTCAGCGGCGGCTCCGCCAACGACACCCTCAGCGGCGGCTCCGGCAGGGACAGGCTCGACGGCGGCTCCGGCAACGACACCATCAACTCTCGGGACGGCCAGAGGGACACGATCACGTGCGGGTCCGGCACTGACACGGTCAACGCCGACCGGAACGACAAGGTCTCCAAGAAGACCTGCGAGAGAATCAACCGCAGGTAGCGCGCGGCGTTCCGCCGCAACATGACTACCCCGAGGGGCCCGCGATCAGCGGGCCCCTCGCCGTTCCGCCGCGATACGTTCTCGGCGGCGATCGGACGGTCGCCGAGCTCTCGCGGATCGTCTGGGAGGCCCTGCGGGCGCGACCCGGAGTCCTTCGCGCTCGAGCACGCGCCGAGCTACGCGGTCGACGTCGTGCGGCGCTGGCTGGACGTGTTCAAAGGCAGGGCGCTGAGAACCGGTTCGTTGACGTACATCCGATAAGTCTGTCCGATCGGGGGGGCCGCTCGGCCACTGGTTCAAACGCCTGCAAATAGCCGCGAGGATCGACTGAGCGGTGCGCTTCATGGCCCCGACTCGACCGACGGTCCAGCGCAACTCTCCGGTTTTGCGTAGACACGGCGCTTATGACCGCATACAGTCCACCCCTCGCCGGTCGTCATCCCCGAAGTCGCCGGCGCACGTGAGTTCCAAACCCGTGTACGAGTTCACTCCGCTCACGTCGACCGATGCCCCGAATCGGTACGACTCGCCTCCGACCCGCCCGCCTGGCCCGGCGACGGTCGGCCTCCCGCCGGAGTCCGACACCGTCGCGGCGGTTCGCCGACGCGAGACGAGCTATCGCCGTGCGCTGGTCATTGCCGACATCGTCGCCACGCTCGCCGCGCTCTTCGTCGCGGTCATCCTCCTCGGCGACGATCAGCTGCGCCTCACGACGCTCGTCATGGTCCCGCTGGTCATCGCGGCCGCCAAGATCACCGGTCTCTACGACCGCGACGAGCTGCTCCTGCGCAAGACCACCATCGACGAGCTGCCGCGGCTCTTCCAGCTCGCGACGCTTATGACGTTCGTGTTCTGGCTGCTCTCCGACCACCTGCTCCGAGGGACGCTGGGCCAGGGCCAGGCCCTGGCGCTGTGGGCCGTTCTGACGCTCGTCCTGGCACTCTCGCGGGCAATCGCCCGACAGGCGGCGGGCCGGCTCTCGAGCGTCGAGCGCGTTCTGGTCGTCGGTGACGCCGTGGTCCTGGACCGTCTCCGGGAGAAGCTCGACACCGACACTTGCGTCGAGCTCGTCGGCTCGGTCCCCTTCGAGCACGTCGTCGACAACCTCGGCGAGATGGGCGCCCATGCCCATCGGCTCGGCGCCCACCGCCTGATCGTCGCGCCGGGCGACGGCGCGATCGCCTCGCCCGAGACCGTGCAGGTCATCCGCACCGCCAAGCGCACCGGACTGCGGGTGTCGCTGCTCCCAGGCGTGCTGGACGTTGTCGGCACGTCGGTGGAGTTCGACTCGCTCTCCGGCATGACCCTGCTCGGGGTGCGGCGCTTCGGCCTGTCGCGCTCATCAAGGCTGACCAAGCGACTGCTCGACCTGACGCTGAGCAGCATCGGCCTGGTCATCATCTCCCCCCTGCTGGCGATCATCGCGGTGGCCATCAAGCTCGACTCCCGCGGGCCGCTCGTCTTCCGCCAGTCCCGCGTCGGCCGGGACGGCAAGCCGTTCGAGATCGTCAAGTTCCGCTCGATGATCGATGGCGCCGATGCCCAACGCGCGGGCCTGACCGACCTCAACGAGGCACCGGACGGCCTGTTCAAGATCGCCGGCGACCCGCGGATCACCCGCGTCGGAAGCTACCTGCGGCGCTCCTCGCTCGACGAGCTGCCCCAGCTCTTCAACGTCATCCGCGGCGAGATGAGCCTCGTCGGACCGCGACCACTGATCCCCGACGAGGACCGCCGCATCATCGGCTCCGACCGCCAGCGTCTCCAGCTGACGCCCGGCATGACGGGTCAGTGGCAGATCGCGGGCTCGGCGCGGGTCCCGCTGTCGGAGATGGTCAAGATCGACTATCTCTATGTCGCGGGCTGGTCGCTGTGGTCCGACGTGAAGATCCTCATCCGCACTGTGCTCTACGTCGGCGGCGGACGCGGCCAGTAGCGCTGCGACGTCAAGCTGGGAGCGCAGTAGATCTCGGCGAGGCGGCCGACGCCGAATGCGGCGTCAGCACGAGCCAGTACAGGTCGGACGAGCG
>JAABUR0100004252.1_pt1 | contig 19292 bp, 33 predicted proteins | sample 5560091 | NCBI WGS metagenome assembly JAABUR01 (sample SAMN10711879, study PRJNA513375) | rock metagenome | isolation source: Antarctica rocks | place: Antarctica: Victoria Land, University Valley sud | reverse complement strand
CGGGGCGGGCGCGCAGGATCACAAGTACTTTGACAGCGCGGACTACCAGCTGGCCAAGCAGGGCGTGCAGACGGCCGAGGCGCCCCCGCTGGCAGGCAGCCAGCTGGCGCCCAAGCTCGCGAAGAGTGCCGCGCCGGTCCGCCGCGCCTCGCACCTGGGGGACGAGGAGGGCGTGAGCTAGACCGCCCGTGAGTCGACTGCCAAGAGAGGCAGCTTGCAGCACAGTATTGGACCTGGTGCATTGCATAGTGTGGTGTGGCCAGGTACCGTACGCCAGCGAAACACCATACCAGACGACCTGGTGGATTTGTGAGGGGTCGGTGCCATATTTCGTGTTCAGTGGTTTGTTATCTTACAGCCCGTTCCTACAAGCCCAGCATCCAGCACTATGCAACTGCTAGCGCGTCTCAGGGCTTGTAGCGGCCTGAGCTACCTACGCAGCACTTCAGCTGACCAGCACGCTTTGGCTGCCGTTGAGACTAGAGCCAGACACAGCAAAAATGCACCCTCGTCTCTCAAAGCAACTAAATACCCGCTCCGGTTTGCACAACACCGCATTCACACCAGCGCACAGGCAGGAGCAAGCAGAGAAAAGGAGCAGAGACCCGGACAGCTACACAACACAGCACTTCCCACAGGCTGAAACCGCCACCGGACAGCTACGCCGCAACCCGCCATGCGCACGAGACAAAACCTGCCGGCTCACTGTGCGTGCAGAGCCAGGGAGGGCACATGCGACAGCACTCGCCGACACAACTTCAATCACAACACACTATGCAAGCAGAGGAATCTTCAGGCATTTTACAGTGGCATCCACACCTCAGCAGCGCCCTGCGCAAGGCCACATCCCATCAGCGCGCCCACTATGAGCGAAGCCTAAATACTTCGACCCGACGTAGCATGATGGCGGGCAGCAGGCGCCTCACCTGTGCAGCCCTGCAGGGCTCGAGGGCGAGGCACTGCCCGCCACGGCGACTGGGGTAGGCAGGCTGCATCGTGCGTGCTGCGCACTGGGCGCGGCCGCGGGCGCGAAGCAGCGCCTGCGTCAGGGCCGTGCCGCTGCACTCACACGCAAAGGCTGACATGCGGCAGCCACGGTGCAGCCCTCCGCTCGAGTTGCCGTTGGTACCCCGCGCCCTAACCAGGGCCCCTGCAAGACGCCCTAACACGGCCCCTGCCAAAAAACAGCTGCCAAGCTGCGCGGCTGGACGCGCCCACCCAGCGGCTGCGGCCGGCGCGCCGCTGCGTCAGCGCTCGCAGCCTCAGGCGCTCGGCGACACGGGCGTCCCCTCCCCAGGCAGATCTACCTGCGCGCCCCGTCCAGGCTGTGAGCACATAGCACAGGAGCTTCACGTGCTGCTCGACATCCCAAGCGTCTGTGGTTCCATGCAGGGTACCCTGATTGCAGGGTACCCCCTGATAGGAAGGCGCATGTACCCTGCACGTCATGTGAGCGGAGCAGCAGAGCGCCGGTTGCAGGCCGCCGAGCAGCAGGAGTGCGGCCGAGACATGCAGGGCCGCACGAGACCCAGGCCACACTGGCACGCGAGCGCAGCGCGCCTGTATTACAATGGCAGTGATGTCGTCCGTGCGCGTCTCGTACTGCAGCCAGAGCCGGTACGCCTCCACCACCAGCGCCACGGTCGCCTCCTGGGGGTCGTCATACGCTGCCACCTGCGCAGCGCGACGCGCCCTCGCTCCGCGCCGCCCCGGGCTGCTCAGCTCGCGCGCGGGCCACCCGCAGCCGCGGCGCGCGTGGCGCGCGGACCCACGGCAGCGCAGCCGGCGCGCGCGCGCCGCTCGGCGGCGCGGCGGCGCGCGAGCGCACGCACCCGCGCGCCTAACCCTATAACACTAACCCTATACACACTGTCCCTGCGTGCGCACCAGGTCGACCACCTCCTGGTTGGCCATGAACTCGAACACGCCGTCGCTGGCCAGCACGATGAACGCGGTCGCCGCGCCCAGCTGCCGCGTCAGCACCTCCGGCTCCGCCACCACGCCCAGCCGCTCCGCCGCTGCGCGCCCGCCACAGAGTCAACTGCTGTCCAGGCGCCGTGCGCGGGCGGAGTAGAGACTGCTGTCTGTGCCCTCCTCTAAGCTCAAGGTGGAAGGACCTGGAGGAGGAAGACGTGAAGAGGAGGACGAGGCGCGCTGCCGACAAACGCACAAGCGGCTGCACAGCGAGGCGCCGCTGGGCGCCTCCCGGCGGAAGCACGCGGGAGCGGGGGCGCGCCGCTGTCGCCGATGCTGCGCGTGAAGGCGGTGCCGGGGTACAGCGCGTTGGGCGCCCACAGGCGCGGCGGGTCGCCGCTGTCCTCCGCCTCGCTGCCCCAGCACTGGACGCTCGGGTCCTGCGCGCGCGCTCACGTGCTCACACACCCGCGCCTCGCTGCCTTCCCAAGTCGTCGATGCCGCTGCGGTGCAGCGCACAGTGCGGCACAGGCGCACAGCCGTGCTCGGCCAGGAGACGCGCCGGCGGCGGGGCACGTCAATCAGTAACAAAACGCACCTTTATGCCCTCGATCTGGTCCAGCGTGAGTATCCGCGTGCCGTACTTCTTCACCCGCACGCACTCGTCCTTCCTGCGCCGCAGCGTCAGCCTTTCGCGGCAGCCCTGGAAGCTGACACGCGCTGTGAGCGAGCGCCGTGTGCGTATGCAGACACGCGCGCTCGTCGCCAAGCGCCGCAACCAGGCAGCCAAGAGTCGGGCCGCGCCTGAAGGGCGTGTGGTCGAACGACAGCGGCACGGCCACGGCGCGCCCGCCCGGCCCGCGCTCCGCGAGCACCGCGCGCGAGTCGCCCACGTTGGCGACGTGCAGCGCCCGCCCGCGCACGAGCGCGGCGACCGCGGTCGTGCCGCTCATCGCGTCGTCCACCGCGCTCGCGTGCAGCTGGTCGTTGGTGGTCAGCACCGCCTCCGCGAATGCCTCCTCCGGCGCGGCGCCGAAGGCCGGGTCCATCACCAGGTTGGCCGGCACCTGCGCCGCGCCCCGCACCCATCGGGCGCTCGCGGCTCCGGCGCGCGGGCTGCCAGGGGCTGCCAAGCAAGGCTTGCTTGCTTGCTCTGCAAGCAAGGCTGCAGGGGCTGGCAGCCCGGCGATGCTGGACGGCCGCAGGCGCCGCTGCCGCTGCCGCTGCTGCAGCTGCCGCGGCCGCTGGCCGGAAGCTGCGGGCGGGGGCGCCGGCACGAGCGGGCCGCGGGCCGCGCCTTGTCCTTGGCGAACTGCGCGCAGGCGGTGCCCTGCACGCCGTGGCCGTCGAACACGCCGAAGAAGGCTTGTTCGGGGTCGTTGGCGAAGCGGCGGTAGGCGCACACGGCGTCCTGGTTCGCCTTGGTCAGCGCCTCCGGGTACAGGCCGCGGAAGGACACGAACGCGTAGCGCAGGGCCAGGCCGGACCGCTCCAGCAGCGCGTGCTGCGCGCCGTCGGTGGAGAGCAGGCGCGCGCGGAACTCGTCCAGGCTCAGCGGGCCATCCAGCGGGAGCAGGGACACAAGGTCGTCCGGCAGCGGCAACGCCGGCTTCGCGCTGCCGTTGCAGGCGTCGGCCGCGGCCACGGCTTTGACCTGCGCGCTTGACTGGGTGCAGCCCATCGGCGCCCACCTCCGCCGCGCGCCGCTACCTGGCGTGTGCGCACGCAGGAGCCATGGCGCGCGCTAAGCCTAGCTGGAGCAGAGTATCGGCAGGTAAATCTAGCGCCAAAGTCATGGCCTGCTGCTGGGAACCGGTGGGCACCGGGGGAACCGGGGAGTTGATAGAGCCGTAAACGGAGTGTGCAAGGTGTTGCCGGTACGACAAGGTGCAGCAAAGAAGGCTGCAGAGAGGATTATTTGCGTGTGCCTACGACTTGCGTCCGTGTCCCACTCTGTGCCAGTACGCCTGGCTGCACTGTGTTGCCTCCGGGTGTGCCCGGCAGAGGGGACTGACGCGCGTCCGTGCTCCTCCCTGTGTGCTGGGCAGAGCGAGGGTGCTCGCCTGCGAGTCTCCCACACCCTTGGCGGCAGCTGCCGCGCCTGGTCGCTTCGGGCGCGCGCCTGTGGATGCCTTGCGCGAAGTGCGCCAAGAAGCAGAGCGGGAAGCCGGTGCGCCGCCGGCGCCCCAGCGCTGTCGCGCCTGCAAGGCTTGTGAGCCTTGAGCGCGTGCTGACGGCACCTGCGCGGCCGCAGCTCGCCTGCCCGGACAAGTGGAAGGATGGCAGCAGGGAGCAGAGCAGCGGCGGGCGCAAGCTCAACGTCAACAAGCTGCTGCTGAAGCGGCCGGGGTGCGTGGCCCCCTCCACCACAACACAGCGCAGTCGCTGCGTGTCAGGCGCAGGGCACGGGTCGGTTGCAGTGGCTGGCAGAGACGCTGAGCTCCCGCTGTGTGTTGCCGCAGGGTCGGCGCCAAGTGCAAGACGTGCAAGAGCACGCTGCACCAGCCGGAGGCTACGTACTGCCAGGGGTGCGCGTACTCCAAGGGCATCTGCGCACTGTGCGGGGCGCAGATCTTGGACACGGAGAAGTACAAGCAGTCCAAGTGAGCGGTGGTTGTGCACAAGGCCTGCAGCTGCGATGCGGGCTGTGCGGGTGAAGCACGTGCTTGGAGCGGAGTGGGACTGCCAGACCTCGCGAGCTTATTTGCGGTGGTATGTCGCAAGCAGCGTCACTGCGTATGCAAGACATGCAAGTTGTGCAGGAGGATAGTGTGTATTGGAATGGACGAACAGTACTTGAGCAAGTGCAGGAGGAGCCGCACCCACGCTGGTCGTGAACTGACTTGAACAAACAATGCGACTGTCCAACATGTGCAATAGGTTTGTGCAGCAGGCACATGATGAGAGCAGAAGTCCTTGTATCAACGGGACTGATCTGGCAGTGCGTCAGCTGCCTCTTATGCCAAGTGTAACACAAAGCAGGAGGGATGGGAGGCACTATACAGACCATCTTATGCCCACATGCATTGTAGCTGACTTTGCATGTCTTTGGAAACTCTCAACACATATATCGAGCACGGTTTACTCGACCACTGTTCAGTGGTTCATACAGCCTGCTGGCACCTTGCTTGGCAAATCGTATTGTTGTTAGGCTGTTTGATGGCTGTCTGATGCATAGCTTGCTCACACACTGCTTGCATAAGAATCAAAGACCTAGCACAGAGCCACTGTGCCTTTACAGGAAGGCGCTACAGCCTCTCTCGTGCTGCGGCAAGTGTTCAGCACACTGCGGGTCCGAGAAGTTCCAAGCTACACATAGGACACCCGCCACTGTCGCTACAAGTGGTCCAAGGCACGTGCAGGTGCGCGGCCAAGCAGTGCCAGGGCATAAGCAAGAACCCGCTCAGTACGCCTGGCCCTTGGTCTTCTTGTCTCCGCCAATCTCAAAGTGCTTGCACCGCTGCGCGCGCACGCCGTGACTTGCCTCAGACCCTGGGAGCGCCAGGAGCGCAGGTGCTGCGGGACAGGAAAGCAGAGTGCGCACACCTTGAGCGCGTGCATGTGCACGGCCTTGCACACGGAGCACGCCAGCCGCAGCACAATCTTCTTCGTGGTCTTTGCCTTCTTGTGGAACACAGGCTTGGTCTGGCCGCCATACCCAGACTGCTTGCGGTCATACCGCCGCTTCCCTGCACGCACACACCCGCTACCACTCGACCTGCAATTTCCATATGCTCGCACAGACTTCCTACGCACGCCGCGTCTGCCCCAGTCTCTCCTCACGCAACATCAGCAGCGCTCTGTCCCTTGAGCGCCCCTTCAAGTACCCACCAGAGCTCACACAGACTGGCCATACTGGTCATAGCAGCAGAACGCGGGTGCCAGAGCAACGCCAAGAGGATAGCTGGGCTCTCCATAGCAGCCTCCGCCCGCCAACAGTCTAGAACCTCCTCAAGTACTGATGTGCGCTACAGTGCGCGCAGCGCAGCAGCCCGATCATGGCTCGCACCCTGCGCGTACAGGCTGGCCTTGCCGGTCTTGTACTGGGTGACCTTGTGCACGGTGTGCTTTTTGCAGTTCTTGTCCTTGCAGAACGCGCGCTTGGTCTTCGGCACGTTCACCTGCGCACGTGCACGGGCCAGGCTATGAGCCCCCCGCTTGCGCCCCGGCAGCAGCTGGGCGGGAGCACCAGCACCAACGCACCATCGTGCCGGCCTTCTGCTGCGCAGGCCTCGCCAGTCCAGGCGTCGCGGCGGCTCCTTCCTCAAGCAGAAGTGGAGACCCTAGGGCCTGCTAAGGCGCCCGTATAAGGCCTTGCCAGGGCAGAGGAGCTGGCTCTCGGCTTGGCCAATAAAGGAGAGGTCAGGAAGACAAGGAGTGACAGTGACCTGTCATAGCTACGAGGACGACGCGCTGACTATGGGTGTTGTGCTGCTGCTTCAGCAGCTCGCACTGTTGCTGGTTTGCAGAGCTTGAGCAGGGGCTGCGGAAGTGCATATTCTTGTGGGGCGGGAACGCTCGCGCAAAGGGCAGGCTGCCTAGCGCAATGGCTGACTCCCTCGGCATACGCGCCAAGTATGAGCAGACCTGTCCCGACTGCGGCGGCGCGGACTTTGTGGAGGACCACGCGCAGGGCGACCTCATATGCACAGTGCGCCTGGCCGTGCTGTGGATATTGAGCTAGGCCTGCGCACACACAGCAAGGTGCCCCCGCTTACATGGCGGAGGAGGCCTCTGCAGCTCGACTGGCGGGTCTGGGCTGGCTATCTGTGTTTCTTTCAGGGGCAGTCTTCCGCCTGTTAGATGCGCGCTTGGTGGCGCTGCACTCACTTGCTCGGTGGTGCCGCAGAGCTGCGGGCTCGTGGTGGAGGCGCACGGAATCGACGAGCGCTCCGAGTGGCGGACCTTCAGTGACAAGGTGTGCGCCCTGGCTGCCTGTGCGGTTTACTGTCTCCGCCTCGGCCCCGGCGCGGTGCACCTCTGGGGCCCTGCGCAGCGCAACGCTGACGCAGCACCTGCCTCACGTCCCTATGCAGAGACTGCGCAGTGCGCAGGCGTAACGCGTGCGTCAAGAGTGAACCAGGTCTCACGGCGTGCAGGACAAGGAGAGCGTGGACCCGACGCGCGTGGGCGGGCCGACCAACCACCTGCTGAGCGACGGCGGGCTGTCGCTGGTCATCGGCGACGCGACCAAGGGCACCGGCAACGCGGCGCTCACGCAGGCGATCCGCCGCGCGCAAGACCGCGGCGGCAACCCGGACCGCGGCCTGCTCGTCGCGTTCGGGCACATCGGCCGCCTGTGCACCGCGCTGGGCCTGGTCAAGTCCATCCAGGACCGCGCGTGCGAGGTGTTCAAAAAGTTCTCCGAGTCGAAGAGCATCCGCGGCCGCGGCCTGGCGGCGGTGTGCGCGGCGGTGGTGTACATCGCCTGCAGGCGCGGTCCTGCCCGGCTTTGTAATGTAACGGAATTGCGGCACCTTGAGGGCATATGCAAGGTCACAGCCTCGTCAGAATGTGTGTATTGTGCACACATATCATGAACTTCTCAAAGCTTCAGAAATTTTTACCGTGCAGCAGGCATTTTGTAGCAGGACTACTGTTCCGTACAAACTTTAACAAGGTACCCGAGTGCAGCTTCGCATGTGCCTATGCATGCCAGGTTGTCTCGTTGCATCCAGCTTGTGTGTGTTTGGAGGCGCACGCGCGCGAGCGCTGCGCGCAGGCACGAGAACAACCCGCGGACGTTCAAGGAGATCGGCGCGGTGGTGAGCAACGCGTCGAAGAAGGAGATCGGGCGCTGCTTCAAGGACATTATCAAGGAGCTGGAGCAGGACATGGGCACCATCCATGCGGCCAACTACATGCGCCGCTTCGGCTCGCACCTGGGCCTGGCTAATAAGGACATCCAGGCGGCGGAGGAGGCGGCGGAGGTGGCCTGCCCGCGCGACGGCAGGCGCGCGAGCACGCCTCGTCGCGGCTGCGGTACAAATTGCTAGGAGGCAGTGCTCAGGCTGCGGCGCTGCGGCGGGGGCTGGATCAGAGATCGATGCAGTTCCCCTCTTGGCCCATGTAGTGAAGGACTTGCAGGCGTGCATGGAATTCTCGTACCACCGGTCTTGCCAGCGGCCTGGCCAGGCTGCGGCATGGCAGCCTGCTGCTTTGCATGTGCGTCGCCGTTCACACGTCTCGTGGCACCGTGCAGGCACCATGTAGAGGGTTGGAAGCTGAGCCTGGGGTGGCAACCTTCTGTGTTCTGTTCCTGGTGACTCGTGCGCATGCAGCCAGCGGCCGGCGCAGGCCATTGTGCGGGGTGCGCATGACCATTGCCGGACATGTATCACGAACTCCGCTGAGCTGGCACGGCGCACGAGCAGGCCGATGGGCGGCCATTTGCAGCCGTGGGACGGCAAGTCGCCGCTATCCATCGCGGCCGCGCTGCTGCTGCTGGTCACCAGCCTGCCGCGCGCGACGCAGCACCCGAGCGCCGCCGCCATCGCCGCCGCGTCCGGCGTGGCCGAGGTGCGTTGCGCCCACCATAGGCAAGCACTTGTTCGCTTGGCTTCTGCAGCAACCTCTTGTTGCAATGAATTGTGCATATTATGCAATGCGCTCAACCGGGCGGTGCAGTGCCCGCAGCAAAGCAGGGCATCATGACCGCTCTGCGTAGTGGCATGACATTCATCTCTTGTCCTCCTGCCGCCAGCGGGCATGTGTACGTGCCAGCGGGCATGTGTGTGGGATGAACCGTCCATATACCACACTTCTGGCGTGTGGTAGCTGCACTTCATCTGCTGTACCGTACATAAGCTCACCTGTGGTGGTAGCTCGGCAGTTGTGGGCGTTTGGGAGTAGAGGTGATTTGGATCGAGTTGATTACCAATTGTGGTGTTTTGGGCAAGCTCTCTGAACTTCAGCAAGCCGACCTGCGCAAGCAAGCTCGCGCATGCTGAGGCTTGGGCGGCGCGACCCAGGGGACTGTGCGGGATACGTACCAAAAGCTGTACCCCGCGGCGAGGGGCCTGGTGCCCGACTGGTTTGCCAGCCACCAGGAGGTGGCCGCGTTGCCGGCCCCGGGCGCGGGCCATGGGCTGCAGGCCTTCCCGGCGCCCGGCCAGCTGCTAAAGCAGGAAGCGCAGCTAGGTGTGAAGCACGAGGTGAAGCCAGAGGTCAAGCAGGAGGCCTTTTAAGGTTTCTGTGCGCTGGCCGGCCATGCCGGTGTGATACCCAGGTTGACCAGGCAGGTGTGTCAGAGCCGCTCGCAGTGTGATATGTGTATGCTACAGAATTTGGGCATTGGCCAGTCTGGTGGGAGTCTTTGTCTGTTGTGTCTGTATGAGTGCTTTCAGTATGTCTTCAGACTGGTCTGCTTGTGGGGAACTTGGAAGCCTGACATTGATCAAAGGCCGCTCACGACAAGGAGGACATGCAGCGTTACCGCGGGCTCTACTGTAAGTGAGCTGCACACTTGCAGCACTTACACGTCAAACAACGCATTACTGACTGCACAGCACTTGCTAATATGTTGCGATCTAGACCCAATGCAGGCAGAGCCTATTGTCACCCCCAGGTCCCAGGGCCGCACGACGCGGCGACCTCACTAGTAAATGCCCTTCTTCACCAGGCCATACACGTACTTGTCCAGAACTGCGGCTTGCCGCTTTGCCGCTGCCATCTGCGCGTGCGCAGCATGCTTTTCACTCCCCTGCACCCCTTCCTGTGCAGAATCGCGCTGGCGCGCAGGTACAGAGCGAAGCCTGTCACCCACACCAGCTCCAGCAAGTGCATCACAGACTGTGCGCTCAGCCACAGAGGTGCAGCGCAGCGCAGGGCATGCAAGAGGGAGGTTGGCTGCAGCACTGTCGCCGGCGCCAGGAGCTCCGGGCCCCTAGGGACTTGATAAGCATGTCGAGACAGTGTGTCTCGGCTGCAGTGCGCGCCAGACAGGGCGGCGAGCGCGCATGGGCGTGCAGACTGCAGGCTCACGCCAAGCGCCTGCTACGATGGCATGGTGTACGCATGCGAGCAGGGGGGTGGAGGCAAGCTCGGGCGCAGGCACCAAGCCGAGGCTGCGCAACTGCATGGCGATCTGTGAGCGCAGCCCCAGCGCGGACTTGTTGGGCAGCTCGCGCAGGTCCAGGAGCAGGTCGTTGCCCGTGCGCTCGGTCGCCCTGACCTGCACAGCCGGACGAATGCACAAACATCACTCACCATAATTGCTCACAATCAAACGCAGATCAACATACACTCACCTGTTGGTTGTAGTGAGCAGGTAAAAATAAAGCAAGGAGTATGAGTGAGGAGCATCAAGACGAGGGCGCCATGGAGACATGCGAGCGCATGCATGCGCTATGACGGTGAGCAGATGGCGGGCTTGCATGCAGCAGGCCCAGCTGAGGGCCAGCAGTGTGCAGCAGCCCCCTTGCCACCTGCTATGTTGTCCTTGGTGCACATTGACTTGCAGAACATTGCTTGAAGACGCAGACAGCCCCGCGCCTGTGCAGACAGCCGCTCCAGCTCGCGCGCCGTGGAGCGCAGCTTGGACAAGCCGCTGTCGTACTGCTCGCGCGCGGCCGCCAGGCGCTGCTCCAGCTTCACCGCCTCGGCCTCCTGCTGCGTCAGCGTCTCCTGCGTCTGCCGCGCCCGCATCTCCGCCGCCTGGTACCTGGCCTGCCCAGGCCAGGCCGCCAGTCGTCAGCAACGGGTGTCGGCGTCTTGCCGTGCTTCAACTTCCGGCGCCTCGCACCAGGCAAGCTTAGCTGAGGCTGCACAACACCTGCAAGGTACTCGCACTGCTGTGCGGCTTGAGGCAGCAAGTATCAGAGACGAACCCCTGTGCTTGCTCTGGCAAGCGGGTGCAAGCACTGTCACGGATACCTCTTGTGCACTGCAAGCACAGGAGCCAGCTCACCTCCTCCGTCCGAAAGCGGCCAAAGCTGTTCCGCCACAGGAATCGCCTCGGGCCTGGACGCAGACAGGCAACCATGCTAAGCAGCGGGCACGTCCAAAAGCAGACTGTGCGTGAGGCCTGTTGGACACAACAGCGTGCCTGGCAGCACCACCAGAGCGACGCCCGTCGCCACCGCGGCACTTGCGGCCTGGCGCTCCCTGATGTAGGCGACGCCCTCTGCGGCAGCATAAGGCGCTCATCAGCGGATCGTGCTCTGTCGTGCCAGGCCCGGCGGGTCCTGTCCTCTATCGAGTGGTGCACCTTTCAACTTATCGAACGCTGCCTGCTCAGTCGCGCGGTAGTGCGCGGAGGCGGTGTCCAGAAACCGCTCCGATCGCTCCTGCGTGGCCTGGTACTGCGCAGCAGCCTCGTGCGCGCCGCTAATTAGCAGCTCGGACGCGGCGCGCACGCCGCTGTCCACCGCCTTGCCAGTCTCCTGGGCGGCTTCGCGTATGGTATCCATTTTGGCGCCCTGCCCCGCTGAAGACCCGCTGTATGCCTACCTCACTGACTCTTGCACCCCACTTGGGACTTCGATGCAAGGCTTGGAGGTCCCAGGCAAAAAATAGACGCACCAATGCGGTGAGGCCCCAAGCCAGACCTAACCAGGCAATCTGCCCCAGCACATGAGCCCTGTTCTAGGCTAGAGGCTCCCTTCACGTCCTTTTTTACACACATCAACATAGAATTCCATGACCTCAAGAGTCAGCGCACACAGTCCTTCAACCTGTACATAGTCGTGCTGGAGACCCATAAACATGACCCGCGCCTCAACCCTAGAGAATAAGTTTCTGCAGCAACCTGGGAGTTCAACAGACATTTGTTTAGCTGGCCAAGCAACCTGCGAAGCATGTGCATGCGCGCAAGGTGAGGCATACATACGGGTAGGAAGACTTGGCAGCACGCATGGGCATGTGGCTCAACTTACCAGCAGCGTGCCAGCCCTGATCCAGGCGAATAACAACCGGCATACTTGCTGCGCGGGGCACGCCACTGCCGGCAACTCCCGATATGCCTGCCACATGCAGCATGATGGGGTTGCTCATTGCTCTTCCTCGCTGAGGTTGTCGCCCCACCGCACGCCATGCTTGGCGGCCAGGTAGTGCGACCCGACCGGCCCGCGGCTGCCATAGGGGTACAGCTCCGGCACCATGTCCTTCTCCTCAATCTCCTGTGCGCGCATGGTAGGGCTCAGCGCAAAGCAAGGCATCGTTGATCGCTGATACATGCCGGTGCTCAACTTATCAAGTACACCGCATGACTGAAATATGGCAGGTGATGTAATCTAGAAACAAAGGTGCGAACAAAGAGATACTATTACCAGCACAAGCACACCTTGCACAGCCAGTACACTGATCCCTCTCCCAGCACAGGCCCCCTCGTGGCCAGTAACGCCGGGGCGCTGGGGACGGCCATGGGAAGCGCCAGAGGCAGCGCCCGCAGATCTGGGCTACGAAAAGACTGTGTGAATGCACGTCAGCGGCAGCTCAGGCCACGGGCCTTCAGGATGGGCGTGAACAGCCGCCATGCGGCGTCCAGCTCGTCGTCGCGGATGAACAGGCGCTTGTCGCCGTTCACAACATCCAGGATGAGGCGCTCGTACGCATCCGGCAGGTGGCGCGACTGGCGCGCGCGCATGGCGCCTGTCAGTCGCCACGCCCGCACAGCCACCACGCCCTACCAAGCCATGTACCACAAGCGCCCAGGCCTGATGGACTGCGCCGCCTCGCATGCTGATGCTTCCTTGGTCGTTCGTGATGCAGCGCCATATGGCTTAGATGCATGTATGCCAAATTGATTGAACCTCGCATGGGTACACCTCCCCTACCAGAAGTATTTGGATTGCAGTGTCCAGGGCATGCCTGAGACAGCTCCAGACAGTGAAACTCAGCGCAGCGCTTGCAAAGGCACGCGCGCGGGAGGGCCCGGCACCGCAAAGCGCTCGCGGTAGGTGAGGTCGAGCCGGGTCACGTCCAGGTTAAGGCCCAGCCCGGGCACCTTGTTGTTGATCTTCAGGTAGATGGCCTCGTCGGGCTGGATGCGGATCACCTACAGCGCGCGTGCGGCCGACACTGACACATACTCGTCACTGACATATACTCGTCATTGAATGCGCGGCTCATCCGGCACATCATAACGTGCACTGTCGGCCCTCAGCTGAGCCGCTTGCTCGTGGAAGCGTTGCGCAGGCGCTGCCCTGCCCCCGCTGCTGCCCTGCGAGCTGCATGTGCTGGCGCATGGTAGCATGGATGAAGTTGCCGGAGCATCTGTGCAGACCCTGCTACAGGTCGCCCTCTCAAAACACAGTGCACAACAGCGCGCAAACGCCATCCGAGCGTCCAGGCGCGCCAGCTCGTTGGTGGCGCGGTCGAGGTCGAGGCCGAGGCGGTTGCGGAAGAGGTTGCCCGGCACGTGGCGGAACTGCACGCGGATCTCCGCGCGCCGGCTCGCCAGCGCCTTGCCCGCCTTGAGCAGGAACGGCACGCCGTCCCAGCGCGCATTGTTGATGAACAGCGCGACCGCCGCAAACGTCGGGCACAGGCTGCGCGGCGCACATCGGTGTCGCCTGTCACCTCCGCGCAGGTTTTGGCGGCCATCTGTGGGACCAAGTGCACCTTGCACTGCTGCAGGCGCGCAGTCCTCGGGAGGCTGTGTGCATGCAGGCGGGGACGTATCAGCACAAGCAGCTGTGGGGACACCTGCTGGCCCTCACGTCGAGAGTGCACAATGCTCCCGCAATGCACCGCTGTCCGCTGACACCATGCGCCCGACCTCAGAGCACGCGGCACTCAGCTCCATCAAATAGTACAACAGGAAGCCTGCCGCGGGCGCGCGCCTGCCGGAGGGCACGGTCTTGTCGTCCAGGTAGCCGGGCAGCTTGGCGGCCTTGGTGCGCCGGCCGCGGTACTGCCCGATGACCACATCCTCCATGGACAGCGCGCGCATGCTGCGCAGCACCTTGACCTTCTCGTTGCGGATGTCCTCCGCGTCCAGGCTGACCTGCGCGCGCGCGCGTGGCGCCTGCTTGGCAGCGCCCGAGCCGCCTGCTCGGACCAGCGGCCGCGGCAGCGCCTAGGCACTGCCTAGGCGCTGCGTCGGCCAGCCTCCGAAACCTCCTGCATGTCAGCCCCGGGCCTACACAGCGCCTACTCTGGACACAAGACATGTCTTGGATGGAGGTCAGTGCCTTGCCGGAAGTGCACGGGCATGCATGCCAGCAGACCGTGCTCGACTCCGCCAGGACAGACAGACGCAGGAGCCGTGTGCACCCACTTCTAGCCGCAGGCATCCACTTTCTAGCCTGGACGGTACTTTGAGCAACTGGGAGGACGTGCGCACCGGCGCCTCCATGGCAAATAGCGACACGATCTGCAGCAGGTGGTTCTGGATGACATCGCGGATGATGCCGTACTGGTCAAAGTAGCCGCCGCGGCCCTCGGTGCCAAAGTCCTCGCTGAAGATGACCTGCACGTTGCGGATGAATTGCCGGCTCCACAGCGGCTCAAACACCAGGTTGGCGAACCGCAACACCTGCCGTCCCGCGCGCGACACAGCCCGTTCAGGTTCAGGCTCTGCAGTGGGAGGCAGGGCTTTTGCGCTCTGGCAAGCGAGCGCTTGCATGAAGCGTGCCACCCGCCCTTTTGCACAGGAAGCAGGGCAAGGACAAATGTTTCCTTTTGTCATCCTTTTCACTGCAATGCGCACTTAACGAGCGCCCTCGCCTGCTGACAACCCTGTTTTGCTGCAAACAATTGAATGTCACGACGAGCTCACGCGCAGCGTTTGCACACGCCCTGCAGCGCGCGCGCGGCTGCCCCGGGGGCGCGCGCCGTCAGGTTCTCGATGAGCTCCTTGCCGAGGTAGTGGTCGATGCGGAACATCTGGTCCTCCGTCAGGCTCTTGCTCAGCTCGGCGCTGAGCTCCTGGAAGGAGGCCAGGTCGCGCCCGAAGGGCTTCTCCACGATCACGCGGTTCCAGCCGCTTGCGCTGCTGGCCGCCTCGGACGCGCAAGCGGCCACGTCCGTGAAGATGGACGGCGGGATGGACAGGTAGAAGATGCGGTTGGCGCGCGCGCGCCCCTGTGCGGCCCCATGCATGGGTGGGCTGGCGGCGCCCGGCGCGTGCCTGGTCTGCAAGGCGCATGCACAGCGCGGGCGCGCGGTGGCGCCTGCGCCACTCCAGCGACGAGGACCACACCGCTCCCATCCAGACATGATCATGCTCAAGTAGGCCTGGAGACCGCAGACAGCATGCGTACTTATTGCGTGTTGGGCACGACTTGGCAGCCCGGCGCATAAAGCATGCAACCAGCGCAGCTGCGTCTGCTTATGGGGCCACCACGCCCCCTGTATCATAGCAGGCGTATGCAGCCACCCGCGCCCCCACACGGTGCAGGACTGAGAAGGCCAAGCAGCAGAGCCCCGCAGCGCCGCGCGCCTGCTCGGTGCCGGCCAGGCGCTCGGCGAGCGCGGCAAAGTCGCCCTTCTCCGCGTACTGCCCCGCGTGGTACAGGCAGCGGTCCAGGAAGAGGCCCATCTTGTCGCCGCACTTGTCCTTCTCGGCCAGCCGGCACGTGAGCGAGCCGCCGATGTAATCGCGGAACTCGGCGTCGCTCATCTTGGAGCGCGCGTAGCCGTAGATGTGGAAGTGCTCCGGCAGGTGGCCCTCATAGTACAGCGCAAACAGCGAGGGGTAGATCTTCTTCCGCGCCAGGTCGCCTGCGCCACGGCCGCGCGCGCGGCCCAGGTCGGGCGTGCAGCCCCACGGGACGGCTTATGTTCACTGCCGGCAAGCCCTGTCCGCAGCAGCAGAAGAGCGGGAGAACGCGAGCTGCCACGCCCGCGATGTTGGTTGCATGGTATTCGCCCAAACAGCATGACAGCGCACTGACTTGCAAGGAGTCAGCAGCGTGTCGACACACTTGGATGCGAAAGAACAGAGGCGGCTGCGTGCCACAGCTCATGAGCACACGCAGTGCGTGTCTGCTCCAGTGCCCCACGCCTGAGGCTGCACACGGTCAGCAGGAGCTGCCCCGCCACATTAACACCCGCGCCAGCACTCGCTCATGCTGTGCCTGGCAGCCCGCCGGCAACAGGGCTGCCCGCCCAGGGCGCGCTTGTAGCAGCGCGTGCGTCGCAGGGCGCTGGGGGCAGAGCACCGCGCCTGATGCGCCAACGACCACGACGCTCAGCGCGGCGTGGCTCCAGTCCTCGGGCGACAGCCCATACACGGTGTTGGCGGTGGCCTCGCCATCCACCAGCGTCTGCGAGTCCGCCGTGGTTACAGACACAGAGGGCGCCGCGCCGTCGCTGACGCTGCGCTCGCTGCCTGCGCGTGCGCGAGGCAGTGAGCCGCGGCGAGCTGGTACCTGAGTTGCACCCACCAAGGTACGCCCCCCAAGATGCAGGGCGTCCCTGATACGCGTCACTGAGTTGCAGGCATGGCTGGCTGCGGGCGCGCTGCCCTGGGGGTGCTTGGCCGCTCGCTGTGTTAAATTCAGGCGGCTGTATGCCCACGTGGTGCGAGGAGGGCAGGCTCACCCTTCTCGATGGCTGGTGCCACCGCGTGCAACGCCGAGCGGCGCCGCCTGAACGTGCAGTCACGCCTCCTGCCACCGGCCAGCATCAGTACCAGTGTGGCAGCACAGGCTGCAAGCGTGCACGGAGGCAGAGGAGGGGCGCTGCACAGGCTGCGTGAGGGCTGCATGGAGGCGCAGGAGCGCGCAGACCGCTAGGTTTGCCAATCGTTCGCACAGCAAGCGGGCACACCTGGGCGTGTGCTCTGCAGACTGCCTGTGCAGCAGCCAGGCCCGCGGTACAAGGGCCGCGGCCCGTGCAGGGCGCCCAGTGGGGCTGCACTTTGGCAGACTCTGCATGCTGCCCCAAACGGCGTCCGGCGCCCCTCTACAGAGGCTCCGCAGCCTGGTGGGTAGGCGCACTGCCTTGCTGCTAGCCCTGAGCTGAAGCGACCCCTGAAGGGCCGAAAAGGCTCCTTTTTCTGCTCCAGGTCACTGCCCTAGGCACCGCACCAAGGCCGCCCTGTTTGGATAGCAGCCTGTGGCGTTGCAACGAGGTCTATATAGGCGCAGGGAAGGCGAGGAGCGCGAGGGAGACTCTGCACCTGTGAGTTTGTCCTAAAGTAAAACAACTGGGAAGAGGGTTTGTTGACCCTGGGCTGTCAAGCCAGTGCTCCCTCAAGCACAGGGCTATGCTGCACAGCTCCGAGCTTGACCCTTGCTGAGCACGGGCTTGGACTGATTGTGAGTGCCCCTTGACAGAGCCCACTGCGCAGACTAGCAAGGCTTCTGAAGGTGGCCCGCTCTCAGGCGCCCCCCATGTTGCGCCTGCCGGGGTGAGCCGCAGCCTCGCCGCCGCCGCCGGCTGAGCGGAGCCGGGGATGGCCGCCACAGCGCAGGACCCCTCGGCTCCCCTGCGCGCGGAGAAGAAGGATGAAGACCGGGATGAGGACAGTGCGCACCCCGATCGGGCGCCCGCGTGCCCAGGATTGTGCGTTGACGACCAATCAGAGGGACCGGGCCAGGCCCTGCGGCGCGTGCGAAGCATTTGCATGCACCCGCTCTGCACAGCTGCTGAGGCAAGCTGCTTGCGGCGCCTGCGCGGCAGTGGAGTACTCGCCGTTCTACGGCATCGAGAAGGGCGCCGTGCTGCAAGAGGCGCGGATCTTCAACGACCCGCACATCGACCCGCGGCGCTGCCAGCAGGTTTGCTCCAGGCCGTGCGCAGCTGGTATGAGCGCCGCTCCATAGCCGAGGGGAGCATTCTGACCGTGCCGCTGCCACGCAGGTCATCACAAAGCTGCTGTACCTGCTGTGCCAGGGGGAGACGTTCACAAAGGTGCGCTCACCGCGCACACGCTTCGCTGAGCCTGGCTCAGCGCTCGTCGGGCGCTGCCGGCTGCTCGACATGTGCTTCGCCAAGCGGCTCAGCGCTGGTTGGGCGCTGCCGGCTGCTCGGCGGGCACGGCGCGACCGCGCTGCGCCATGCCGGCGCAGAAAGAGGCGTCGGAGGTATTCTTCAGCGTGACCAAGCTCTACCAGAGCAAGGACGCCAACCTGCGGCGGATGGTGTACCTGGTGATCAAGGACGTGTGCCCCGGGTCGGACGAGGTGATCATCATCACCAGCTCGCTGATGAAAGACATGAACAGCAAGACCGACCTGTACCGCTCCAACGCAATCCGCGTGCTCTGCTCCATCATCGACTCGCAGCTGCTGGGCCAGATCGAGCGCTACCTGAAGCAGGCGCGCTTCGGATGCTGCGCTCCGGCCCCTCCCGCCCTGCCCCGCCCCGCGCAGGGGCGTGGCCGCGCCTCGCGCAGCAGCGGTGGGGCTTGGGCCGCCCGCTGCCGGCTGGACGAGCGAGCGAAGGCTGCCGCCACGGGCGCCCCGCGAGGGCCGCTGCCGGCCCTGTGCGCTGGCCGCGCCTGCCGCACAGGGCGCCGAGCAGCGCGGGTTCCTCAATCGGGCCGTGCGGCAGCGGCGCCGCCCGTGCGAGCAGTGCGGCGCCTGATGCGCAGGCTGCGCCTGCCGGGCTGAGGGGGCATGCGCTGCGTGCGTATCTGCAGGCCATGCGCCCCGCTCGGGAACGCACGCCGTGCCGCTCGACCAGAGCGCGCAGGGAGGCAGGCCGGACGCAGGGGAGCAGGGCGAGGCCGCTGCCGCAACGGGGCGGCCGGCCGCTGCGCATCCTGCCGAGTCGGACGCGCGGCGCGCGCGCAGGCGGTCGTGGACAAGAGCGCAGTGGTGGCGAGCGCGGTGCTGGTCAGCGCGATGCACCTGCTGGGCAGCAACGCAGAGATCGTCAAGCGCTGGACGAACGAGATCCAGGAGGCGATCCAGAGCCGGCACGCGATGGTGCAGTTCCACGCGGTCGCGCTGCTGCATGCGCTGCGCGCCAGCGACCGCCTGGCTGTCAGCAAGCTCGTGTCCAGTCTCACGCGCGGCGCCGTGCGGTCGCCGCTCGCGCAGTGCCTGCTCGTCAGGCGCGCCGCGCGCGCCGCCACCCCGCCCGGCGGCGCCGGCGCGCATGCCCTGCTGGGTATTGAGCGACGCGTGTCTGCGCCGCTTTCCCAGGAGGCAGGCGCACTGCATACACGCCACCCTGCGTGGAGCTCACGCCCACAAGCTAAGCGTGTGTGCATGCAAGGCGGGGTGGCCTGCATGGCCGAAGCAGCCCGCAGGCAGACGAGCAGGCAGGGCTGGAGCCTCGCCGAGTGCGCGGTGTGCGCGCGCACCACGCGGCGCAGGCAATGCTGAGGATCGCCGCGCGCGCGCGCAGGTACGTGGCGCAGGTGATCGCGGAGTCGGCGGGCGGCGGCGGCGGCGAGGCGCGGCCGTTCTACAGCTTCCTGGAGTCGTGCCTGCGTCACAAGGCGGAGATGGTGATTTTTGAGGCCGCGCGCGCGATCTGCG
>JAABUR0100004251.1_pt1 | contig 19296 bp, 15 predicted proteins | sample 5560091 | NCBI WGS metagenome assembly JAABUR01 (sample SAMN10711879, study PRJNA513375) | rock metagenome | isolation source: Antarctica rocks | place: Antarctica: Victoria Land, University Valley sud | reverse complement strand
CTGCAGGACGAGCGCTTCCTGGTGGATGATCGCGCCGGGGGCCATCGCGGGTCCTTCCGGCATGATCGTGTGGATCTGGTCCCACGCGGCCGCGGGGTCACCGCGGAGTCGAGCCACTGCCGCGATGCTGCCAGTGATCTCTCGCCGGAAATAGACGTTGCCGGAGATCGGCAGCTCATCGACGATCTGGAGCGCCTCGTCCCACCGGCCGTCGAGCACGAAACAGCTGAGCCAGCCCAGTCGAGGTGACGCTCCAGCCGGGAGCGCCCCACCCGCCCGGCGGAGCGCCGTCTCCGCCTCAGCCGCCAGGCGCCGCCGCTCGCCGGGGTCGTTCGCCTCATAGGGCATCACCCGATCCCGGAGCTCAGTCAGCAGCGAGATCGCGATCAGCGCGTGATGATCGAGCTCGTGGTAACTGGCGCGGGCCAGCTCGTAGGCCCGGCGCGAGGCGTCGGGCAGGCCAAGCGCGCCATAGGTCATGCCCAGCCCCAGATAGGCGTGGCCGGTGTTCGAGCGCACGAGTCCATTGACGGGAACGCCGATATCGACCTGCGCGACATAGGCCTCGCCCAGCTCACGCGCCTGGCGCAGGTGACCGCCAGGCGCCAGGACATAGGGATAGCTGCCACGACGGTAATAGATACCGGTGGCTCCGCCGACGCCAGCGTCCTCCTCCTCCGGCATGCCGACCGTTGCCCTGGCCGGCAGCACATCGGCCAGCCAGTCCTCTCCCATGTCGGAAGCCCGTCGATGACCGGCCGGCAGAGCATCGAGCATGTCCAGGCCGGCGCCTTCTTCGGGCACCCCAAGCCCGAAATCGCCGGTGTAGCAGCGCAATAGGCCCCGCGAGTAGCGGGCGTCTCCCGCCAGAAACCCGTCGCCCGCAATGCTGGCGAGACGCTCGGACTCCACCAGCGCCTGAACGCCATCGGCTGGCCGTGAGAAGCGCTGCAATCGGGCGAAGCGGTAGAGGAGCCAGCCCCGCCGCCGTTCCTCACCGGCAACATCGGCCAGCAGTGCTGCTGCCGCGCCAAACCGCTCGCTTGCCGTCAGCCAGGCGTAGGCCCGTTGCGCTCGATCTCCGGCGCGGATCAACCAGTCGACCGCCTCGGGATCGCCCGCCTCCTGGAAGTGGTAGGCAACCGCATCCGGGTCGGCGTTGACCCTGGTCGCCAGCGTCATCGCCACACGGCGGTGCCAGACACGGCGGCGCGGCGGCACGATCCCATCGTAGAGCGCCTCACGCGTCAGGGCGTGAACGAACCGCACCCGTGCGCCCTGTCGATCTCCTTCCATTACATGAGACTCGATCGCCCGTTCAACGATGTCGAGGAGGAGACGCTCCTCGACATCGCTGACCTGCGCCCAGAGATCGAGCGGCACCTCCTGGCCGATCACGGCGGCGACTGCCAGCGGCTGTCGCATCCCCTCGCCCAACCGGTCCACCCGGCCGTCGATCACCTGCCGCAGCAGCGCCGGCAACACCAGACGGTGGATGTCGCCAAGCACCCAGCGATCTGCCCGCCATCGCAGGAGCCCACCTTCCTCAAGCGCACGAAGCAGTTCCGTCGCAAAGAACGGGTTCCCCTCCGCATGCTGATCAAGATAGCGAACGAGCCGCCCTTCGTTTTCGGAGGTCAGGGACCATTGACCCGCGATCAATTCCTGAAGGTCGCGTGGGTCGAGCCGGTGGAGGTCGAGCCGCAGGGCGTTCGCTTCGCGGACGAGCGCCGGGAGTTGCTGGTAGAAGGGGTGGCGCCTCGTCAGCTCGTCGACACGGTAGGTGGCGCAGACGAGGAGCGGTCGCGCCCCGATCCGGGCTCCCAGGTAGCGCAGCAACTCGATGCTGGCCGGATCGGCCCAGTGCAAATCTTCAAGCACGACCAGTGTTGGCCGCTCCGCCGCAACCGCGGCGAAGAAGTCGTGAACCTCGGCGAACAGCGCCGCCTGATCGGTGACCGTCCCCTGAAGACGTCCGCCGGCAAAGGCAGCCGGTGGCATCGGTCCGCCGTCCGGCCGATAGCCCGCGAGGAGGTTGAGCCATGGCCCGTAGGGCGGTGTGTTGGTCAGATCGTAACAGTGCCCGGTCAGGACCTGGAAGCCGCGCTCCGCCGCTTCCCGCGCCAGATCGCGGGCCAACGTGGTCTTGCCGATCCCGGCTTCCCCGCCGATCAGAACGAGCCGACCCTGGTCGCCGGCCGCGGCGGCCAGCTCCTCGCGCAGGAAGACCTGCTCGCGTGCCCGGCCGACAAGGCGGGGCGCGGCGGCAGAGCGACGCTCCGGGCGGTCAACGGCGTCCGTCACGGCAAGCTCGATATGTGGCGCGCGATGCGTCACCCGAAACGACTTGCGATCGATAACTGCATAACCACATCTTACGCCACCCATACAAGGCGCCAGGGCCGTCTCGATTCGAGCCCATGATCGCGCGCGACATCCTGGTGCCGGTGCTCGGCGCTCAGGGACCCGGAGATCGCCGGAGCTTGTTCGGTCCATGAATATCAGTCATCGGAACCACACGTTCGGCCAGGATTGGAGGGCGACTGGCGGTAGGCGTCGACGCGATACGGCGCCGACAACGACGCACCGCGGAGGACGCGGCAGGTGACACGCCCTACCTCCTCGTCGTCACCCCCCTTTCCGGTCAGAATGGCCAGAGATTCAGTTCCTGGGTCCAGGCTCGATCGGGCTGGCGCAGGAGGAATTGCACCGCCTCGGCGACATCGACCGGCTCCAGGTATCGCTTCGTCGGGTCGGCCTCCGCCGCCGCTCGCTTCCCCGCGGCGGACCGGCCGGCGAAGCCGGTCAGGATCGACCCGGGAAGAATGGTGCTGACCTTGATGCCGTCATCGGCCACCTCGGCCGCCAGCGACTGCATGAAGCCGATCAGCCCGAACTTTGAGGCGGCGTAGGCGGCCAGGTTGGCATAGCCCTGTTTACCAGCACCCGATCCGATCGCCACGATCGCCCCGCCACCTCGTGCCCGCATCGGCCCAACCACGGCCCGGCAGCAGAGGAACGCCCCGGTCAGGTTGGTGGCGAGCGTCGTCTGCCAGTCGGCCAGGGAATAGTGCTCGACCGGACCGTAGAGCCCGACGCCCGCCGCGTAGACCAGCACGTCGACCCCGCCCATCTCGGCGACCACCCGCTCGGTGAGCGCGCGGACGGCCGCCTCGTCGGTGATATCGGCTGGCACCACCACCTTCGCCCCACCCGCTCGGTCGACCAGCCGGGCCGTCTCCGCCAGCGCCGCCGCATCGCGGCTGACGAGCACCTGGCGCAGACCGTCACTGGCCAGCAGCTCCGCCGTCGCCCGGCCGACACCGCTGCCGGCGCCGACGATCAGCGCGACCTGCCCGCGCCGGTCGACCGCCGCTCCGCTCATGGCTCGACCTTATCAGCGGTGTCGAACTCCTGGACGATCTCCCGCTCGTTGAGCCATCGCTCGGTATAACGACCACCGGTATAGGCGCCGATGATCCCGCGCCAGAAGTGCTGCGCCGTTGGATTGGCGGCCACCTCCAGCACCTGCCACGGACCGGGAAAACGGTCGAAGAGATGACGGGCGACCGCCGCGCCCAGTCCCCGGCGCCGGTAGGCTCGCATCACGAAGAAGGCGGCGAGGTAGCACCGGTGCGCGCTCTCCGGCATCGGACTCTGCTCGTCGAGCAGCACAAGCCCGGCCGGTTTCCCCGCCACGCGCATGACGAAGGCGTGACGACGGGGCTGGCCAATGAATCGGGCGATCCAGGGCGGTGCGGGTGGCCGGAACAACCCATCGTCGGCGACATCGGCATGCTCCATCTCGCTAAAGTCATAGAGATAGAGCTCGAAGAGCCGCTCCAGCAACGACCGCGTCTCCTCGGTGACGAGTGACAGCGTCCACTCCGGTCGTCCGCCGATCGTGGTAGTGGCGCTCATGAATCCCCCAAGACTGTTGGGCGGCGGACCGGTCGGATGGCGGTCGAGAGGCACCACCAGACATGATGATGGGGACCGTTGCTCCGGCGGTCAACTCCCCAGACAACACCCGGCGCCGATCGATGACGCCCGTGAAGGCGGCAGCAGGAACGACCGGCCATTGCTCGTCGCACCTACCAATCGCGCCAGGCCACTCACTCGCACCGAGCATTCGGTGAGGGTGAGCCGATCGTGGTCCCGGGAACCTGTGTGCCCCGGTGCTATGATGCAGGCGGCGACACCGTCGCCATCGCGGAAGGAGCTCCCCTCCATGTTGACCACTATTCAGGCGGCTCCTCCGGTCTGGGCGGCCATCGCAACGCTGCTTAAGAATCTCTGGCGGGTCGGCCGGCTCGCCCGCCGGATCGCCACCCAGCGGAAACGCTCAGCGGCCGGTGAGCCGCCCCCGGCCCCGTAACTGGCCCCCGAAACGAGGGGCAGCGCACGTTTATCAGGGCGGATGTGACGTGTTCCGGGGAACACGATCTGTCCTTCCCGATGCGCCGCTCCCGGTGGACGGGCGGCGATCCCCCCGGGGGATCGTTCCAACCGGAGGCACCGGCACCGGCACGCCAGGTTGCCATACCATGCCGCGATCGAGGGACGCTGGCCCGGTAGGTCGATGAACAACGCCACGTGAGGAGCCTGTTGGGACGGGATGTGCCGAGGCACCGTCACCTCCTCGCGGTCATCACCCCTCAACCACGATCCTCCCCCTGCAACCCGCCGCCCACGTAACGACCACCGGCACCCGATCAGCTCCGACGAGACACATCGGACCCGTCCGCCACGACGCGCCGGCAGGCCGAGCGCGTCGGGTGATCCGGTACGCCAGGTTCGGGCAGACGGACGCACCGCGGAATCGTCGTCACGGGGCGGCCGGGGGCGGCAAGCAGCGCCCCTGCCAGGACGACGATCCGCCCACTGGCTCGCTGGAACCACGCGGTCCGGACCGACGGGCGCATGCCATGCGTTCCTGCCAGGGTGACGATCCACTCGGCACCTGTGATGCGGGCCACCCGGCCCGGCAACATGGACTCGGACCATGCGCCCTCCCGCCGGGGCCGATTCCCGGCAAGGTGGCCAATGACCCGACCGGTACCGTTGCCGTGCCGCGGTCTTACGACCCACCCGGTAGCGGCACGCCGGGCGTGATAGTTGGGGCACGTCACCACCCCGTTCGTGGGAGGCGGGCATCGCATGGGCACGGCTCCCCGACCGCCTCATCGCGCTTGACCCGGCGCCCGGCTCCCAGATCACCCCCTGAAGCTCGACTCCGACGCTCCCTCCTACTCGACCTTACCGTCACGGTGGGCGTGCGCGCTGGTGCCGCACCCGGGCGGTCACCATTGGCCCGGTATGCGGACCTGCTGAAACTGGAACCCCATCGTGGGAGGGGCGCACGGCATACGCCCTGGTACCCAACCGCATCGTGACGATTGCCCACGACAGGTGGCCTCACCCTCGATCGTACGTGCGGGCACTGAATCCCGCGTGCGGTGACATCGGCCCGGTAGACCGTGGCGGCAGCGCTCGTCCATTCCGGCCAGGGCGCCGACCGGGCTTCAGCCCCTAGTCGGCTCGTAGCCGGCATCACCAGCGCCTCGCCGGTAGAGCCCCGCCAGGAAGGTCAGCAGGATCGAGCAGCCGGTGCGGGTGGTGAGGTCCTTGACGTCGCGGCTCGGGTCGATCTCGACCAGGTCGAACGCGCCGACCTTCGGATGGAGCCCGCAGGCGAAGACGCCGTCGAGCAGCTGCCAGGCGCTCAACCCTTCAGCGGTGGAGGCGGCAGTCCCGGGCGCCCAGGGATAGGCGAGGCAGTCGATATCGACGCTGACGTAGATCAGCTCGGTCCCGTCGCCGGCGACACGCAGGGCGTCACGCACACAAGCCTCCATGCCCCGGCGCTCGACCTCGCGTGCGGTGACGATCGTCATGCCCTGTTCCTGGGTCCACTGATGGTAGCGCGACGACCCCATGAAGCCGTGAATGCCGATCTCGACGACGTTCCGCCCCGCGATCGGCAAACTTCCGTCCAGAATCGCCCTGAATGGCGTCCCGTTATGCCGCCCATGCTCGAAGTTTCGGACATCGTAGTGAGCGTCGAAGTTGACCACACCGACCCGTTTGCCCGGGTGCGCCGCGCAGATACCGCGAATCGCGGGCGCCGTGATGGAGTGATCTCCACCGATGAGCAGGGGTACGAATCGCGGCTCAATGGCCGCGATTGCGGCAGTCGCCTCCTCGATCTTGCGGTGCGCCAGCTCGACATCAGTCAGGTGACCGCCAATGTCACCGAGATCGCGGACCCGGAGCCGCTGGATATCGGTATCGCGATCGGGCGAGTAGGTCGTGTTATAGCGAAACGCCAGGCGAATCCCCTCCGGACCACCATACGCGGCCGACGAATTGATCGAGGCGCCGGAATAGGGCACGCCGACCAAACCCGCGTCGATCTCCTCCGCACCGTCCCAGCCAGTCAGCCAGTTGCTGACCCTGATCTCCTCACTGTCCTGCCAGCCCGCGCGCTTCACCACCGACGGCGGGTTCAGGTGCGGAATCTCCACGCTCGACCTCCTCGCCCATAACGCGGCGACCGGCTCAGATAGCCGTCCCCGATCCAGGCTCGCCCTTGGCGGTGCTGGTTCGCCACCATCGCCAGATCCGATCCCGAAAGCCGTCTACCGAATCATCAACGGAGAACGCTACATCGACTCCCCCCACCTCCAGATGTTCGAGGATTCAAAGTCCTTCAGGTGCTCCCCAATAGTCCTACGTCTGCTATAGTACTTTTGCCGTTTTTACATCGCGTTAACCTGATGGTCCGTTCGGCCGATCAGGCGTGCACCTCATCCGACGCCCGCAAGAGGAGCAGGGGATGACCCACAGGAATCTCGTCCAGGCGCTCGACGCCGCGATGGTGCGGCGAGGGATGACTGAGGTCGAGCCTCGGCGGTTGGACTTCACCGGAGAAGGGCCGCTGGCCGCTGATCGTGACCGACTGCCACCCAGGATGTCCTCGATGCCGAGGCGGAGTTTTCCGGTTCTCCGGCCTCACGGGACACGTCCGGCCAGGCGGACGTGGGAGGACTCTTCGTCGTCCGTGGACAGATGAACCCGGGCCGGACCTCCCTGGCTGCCTGCCAGGGAGGTCCGGCCGGTGGGACAGCTATGCATCTCCCTCCGGACAGACGACATTGACGTAGCCGGAGCGAAATGGCTCGATCTGGCCGGCGTCGGGGTCGAAGCGGTGTCGCCAGATACAGCCATTGTCGATGCCGAGCAAATGCAGCGAGACCGATGTCACGTTCGATGTCGTGCGGACGCGGTGAATGTCGTTCTCCGGCAGCAGGTCGTAGAAATCGCCGTGGCGAAGCGAGTGGCGGGCCGCCAGCTCAAGGTCCGCGACGCCGTCGGTGGCGCCGTCGTCGCGCCGGGCAAAGACCTCCTCGTCCTGCTCGCCACGGTAGAGCCCGACGATCCCCCAGGCCAGATGATCGTGGACGGGTGTCTGCGCCCCGGGCGGCACCACCAGCGCCGAGAGAGCCAACCCACCGTCGATTGCCCGGTAAAGGAGCCAGGTGCCGATCCCGCTGCCCATTCCACCATCCGCCGCTGGCTCCTGGTAGCGTTCCGGGAGCCAGCTCTGATCCGCCAACAGATCGGCGAAGAGGGGCCGGATCGCGGCGATGATCGCCTCCGGCTCGCTCAAGCCACCGCGAATCTCGTGGACCTCGTCGATAAAGTGCCGCAGACGTGGCGAGTCGAGCACGTATTCATCCCGATCGGCCATGGTCGGTGTCTCTGTCATAAGGTGACCTCCACTCCATCCGGAACGATGATCGGCATTGTGCCACGGTCGACGCGGACGTTCGTGACGCGGTGCGGCAGGTCTGTGGTCAACGCACCGGTAGTGCGTGCCATGGGGTACTGGCCGTCGACGACCAGACCCCTTCAGCCATTACGTCTGGCCCCCCGGGCGACGATGCGCTCGGCACCCATGACATCGGCCCAGTGGTGACGGGAGGGACCGCGTGGGATAAGAAGCAGGGCGCGCGCTGCACGCCTCTACCGGGGTGATGATCCGCGCCCACGGGTGACGGCGACGCGGTGGGGCGACAGTGAGATCGTGCGTCTTGACCACACGAGGATGATTGATCCTCGCCGCGCCAAGCGGTGACGCCGCGAAGGGGGACCGCGGGCGCAGCAAGCAGCGCCCGGGTCGGCTACCGCCTCGTGGGTGTTGGGACACGCTGGACATCGGCTCGGGCCTGCGTCATCCGGGCCGTCGGAATCGTGGGTAGCTCCGCGAACCTAGTTTTCGCCCAGGTAGGCTTTACGGACCATCTCATTCTTCATCAGCGCCCGGGCGTCATCGGTCAGCACGATCTGCCCGGTCTGGATCACGTAGCCGCGATGCGCCACCGCGAGCGCCATCAGGGCATTTTGCTCGACCAGCAGCACGGTCGTTCCCTGGGCGTTGATCTCCCGCACGATGCTGAAGATCGTCTCGACCAAGATCGGCGACAGCCCCATCGACGGCTCATCGAGCAGCAGCATCGATGGTCGCGCCATCAGTGCGCGGCCGATCGCGAGCATCTGCTGCTCGCCACCCGACATCGTGCCCGCCTTCTGCGTCGTCCGCTCCTTGAGCCGGGGAAAGAGATCGAAGACGCGGGCCATGTCGGACGGATCAGGCTTGCCGCGGGCGAAGGCGCCCATCTCCAGGTTCTCCTGCACCGTCATCCGCGGAAAGATGCGTCGTCCCTCGGGCGACTGCGCGAGTCCCATCCCGGCGACGCGGTGGGCCGGCATGCCGCTGATCCGCGTGCCAGCCAGATCGATCGATCCCTGGCGTGGCTGCAGCAACCCGGAGATCGTCTTCAACGTCGTGCTCTTCCCCGCGCCGTTGGAGCCGATCAAGGTCACGATCTCGCCCTGATCGACCGTAAAGGAGATCCCTTTGAGGGCGTGAATATGACCGTAGTAGGAGTGGAGATCGCGGACATCGAGCATCGGCATGGGGGCGGCCTTTACGTTCCGAACGGAGACACGAGGACGGGCAGACCGGGTGACGCGGGCTTATCGTTCACATCGGCCGCTCGGTTGGCACGGGTGTCCCTTCGACCAGCGGAGCGTCGCCGATGATCGTCGAATCGCCGGGCACTGGCTCACCCCGCGGCGGGCCGTCCGCGAAGGCACTGGCCCCCTTGCCCAGGTACGCCTCGATCACCCGGGCATCGCGCTGAATCTGGGCCGGAGCGCCGTCGGCGATCTTGATGCCGTGGTCCAGGACGGCGACCTGATCGGAGATTCCCATCACGACTTTCATGTCGTGCTCAATCAGCAAGATGGTCAGGTCGAGGTCGCGCCGGATCTGGTCGATGAAGCGGGTCAGCTGCGCGGTCTCGTTCGGGTTCATACCAGCGGTCGGCTCATCGAGCAGGAGGAGACGTGGCGAGCTGGCCAGCGCCCGGGCGATCTCAAGCCGGCGCTGGTCGCCGTAGGCGAGGTTCTTGGCCGTCTCCGGCCCCTTCCCGGCCAGCCCGACGTAGGCGAGCAGTTCCCGTCCTTTGGCGCGGGCTTCCCGTTCCTCAGCTTTGACCGACGGCAGCCGCAGGATCGCCCCCAACGGGCTTGAGTGCAGGCGGCAGTGCATCCCGATCAGCACATTCTCCAGGGCCGTCATATTGGCGAACAGGCGGATGTTCTGGAAGGTCCGCGCGATGCCGCGGGCCGTCACCTCGTCGGGGCGAAGGGATGTGCCGCCGAGCCACCCGCCACCAGAGGAAACGATCGGCTGGCCATCAAAGAGAATCTTTCCGTCGGTAGGGACGTAGATGCCCGCCACCATGTTGAAGAAGGTGGTCTTGCCCGCGCCATTGGGCCCGATCAGCCCGGCGATCGATCCCCGCGGAATGACCATATCGACATTGTCGACCGCGACGAGCCCACCGAAGCGCTTGGTGACGCCGGTCGCGACCAGGGCGGCCTCGCGGGCCACCGGAGCATCCGACACCACCCCATCCATGGGCGGAGCGCTCATGCCCGCTCCCCGAGAGCTGGCTCGTTTTCATGTCGCAGGTCGTAGTGCTGCTGCGACTCGGCGACGCGGACATCCTCGCTCTCGGGCTGCATCTCGGCGCGGCGCCGGGCGTTCGGGAACAGCCCGCCCGGCCGGAGCAGCATCATCAGGACCAGGGCCGCGCCAAAGACGAGCAGGCGATCGCCGGTCACATCGTGGCGCGCGATCGGCCCGACGTGGAGCTGCTCGCCGATCCAGTGCAACGGTCCGTTGATCTCTTCAGCGAGGATGCGGTCGAAGCTGGCGATCAGCATGCCGCCAAAGATGACCCCGTAGATATTGCCGAGTCCGCCGACGATCACCATCGAGAGAACCATCACCGAGACCGAGAACTCGAACTGGCTGGGATGGACATACTGGAAGGCGGCGGCGTAGACCGACCCCGCAAAGCCGGAGAAGGACGCGCCGAGCGAGAACGCCCAGAGTTTGGTCTTGACCAGGTTGATCCCCATGCTCGACGCGGCGATCTCGTCTTCTCGGACCGCCTGCCACGAGCGGCCGAGACGCGAGTCGTACAACCGGTTGATCAGAAAGACGGTCAGCAACCCGACCAGCAGCATCAGCCAGTACCAGTTGCGCTGATCGGTCGGGCCAAAGGCAAGGCGGTGGTCGCCCCAGAGGGGAATCGGTGGCGGCTTGGCGATCGGGTTGAGACCCTTCGTGCCGCCGGTGATCGTGTCCGCATTGTAGAAAAAGTTCGGCACGATCTCGCCGAAGCCGAGGGTGACGATCGCCAGATAGTCGCCTCGTAACCGCAGCGTCGGTGCGCCGAGGAGCACACCGAAGAGGGCGGCGACCGCCCACGACAGGGCCATCGCCGGCCAGAAGTGTTGCAGCCAGCCCGGAACGTAGCCGTGGTGGATGAAGTAGCTACTCGGCGAGGTCAGGAAACCGATCGTATAGGCGCCGATCGCGAAGAACGCGGCGTAGCCGAGGTCGAGCAGCCCGGCATAGCCGACGACGATGTTCAGACCCATCGCCAGGATGACGATCACGAAGATCGACATCCAGGACCCGAGGCGATTAATCCCGAGCGCCTTGTCGACGAAGGGATAGAGCGCCAGTACCGCGGCCACCAGAATCGTCCAGCCGAGCTTGCGCCGGGAGGCCCGGCGGTCGACGCGCCGGTCCCAGCTCTCCTCTCCGGCGAGGGTGGGGGCGAAGGTTGTGCCGCTCATCTAGACCTTGTCCACCGTCTTCTCGCCCAGCAGACCGCTGGGTCGGAAGATCATCACCAGCACGAGCACGCCAAAGATGACCGCCGGGGTCCACTGGGCGCCCCATCCCGAAACATACTCTTTCATAAACCCGTCGCTCATCGCCCAGACGATGCCGATGGCGAGACCACCAACCACGGCCCCGGCGAGGTTGCCAATGCCGCCAAGGACGGCCGCGGTGAAGGCGAAGAGGCCATAGCGGAACCCCATCTGGAAGCGGGCGCTGTTGTTGTAATAGAGCGCGATCATCCCGGCCGCCCCGGCGAGCGAGCCGCCGAGCAAGAAGGCAACCGCGATCGTCCGGTTGACATCGATCCCCATCAATGCGGCAGCTTCCCGGTCCTGGGCCGTCGCTCGCATCGCCTTTCCGGTCCGGGTCCGGTAGACGAACCAGGTCATCCCGATCAGGAGCGGGATGGTGATCCCAAAGACGAACAGATCGAGCGGTCGGAGCCGGATCTTCGTGTCCAGACCGAACCATTCATGCAAGACATTGTAGGCGCGATATTTGGCGGGGATCAGCGACGGCGGGGTGATCGGGTTCGAGCCCTTCCAGTAGATGCCGATGTTCTGGAGGATGAAGCTGACGCCGATCGCCGCGATCAGGGGCGCCAGGCGCGGCGCGTTGCGGAGCCGGCGGTAGGCAACGCGGTCGATCAAGACATTCAAGGCCGCGCTAAAGACCATCGCCCCAATCAAGGCCAGAACGACGGTTCCCAGGATCGCCAGACCCGACGACTTGCCGGTGACGCCGACGGCAGCAACCACGGTCAGCGCAAAGAACGACCCCATCATGAAAACCTCGCCATGGGCGAAGTTGATCAACTCGACGATGCCGTAGACCAGCGTGTAGCCGAGCGCGATCAAGGCAATTAACGCCCCGCTCGCCAGACCGATGATCAGATACTGAATGAAGAGCTGGCTGTTAAAGTCCATCCACGATCCTCATCGCGCCGGGCGGCGCGACAGCCGACAAAGGACGGCGTGGCCCCGGTGCGGGGATGCACCGGCGAAACGAGGGGGCCGGTCTGGTCCGGCCCCCTCGTCTTCCGCGTCGACTGTTAGACCTTGGCGATGTTCTCCTGGAAGGTAATCGTGCCGCTCTTGACGACGTTGAGGCTCATCGTCGTCGCGTCGGTATCGCCGGTATCGGTGAAGCTCCAGGAACCGCCGAGCAGGCTGCTGAAGCCCTCGGTCGCGAACATGGCGTCGAGGATCTTGCCCCGATCCTTCTCCTGCACCTTGTCGAGCGCCTGGATCACCACCACGGCGCACTCGTAGGCGTAGACCGCATACGCATCGGGCTTGTGGCCGAGAATCTCGGTCATCCGCGTCGCGTAGTCGGCGCCGGGGCCTTTCAGCTCGTCCGGCGGGAAGCCAGCGAAGGTGATGTAGGCGCCTTCAGCCGCGTCGCCGGCACCGTCAACGAAGGCCTGGTTGATCAGACCGTCCGGACCGAGGAAGGCGACATCCTCAACCGGCATCACCGACCGCATGTCCTGCAGCAGCTTGGACGCATTCAGGTTGACGATCGCGCCGAGGTAGAGGATGTCGGGAGCCTTGTCGGCGATCGAGGTCATCACGGCCTGGTAGTCCGGCGCATTCGGGTCGAACCCCTCGAAGCCGAGCACCTCACCGCCGAGCTGGGTGAAAGTCAGCTCGAAGACGCGGGCAACGCCCTTGCCGTAGAGCTGGTTGTCATGGAGGATGTACGCCTTGCGCGCACCGAGCGTGTTGTAGGCCCAGTTCGCGGCGGCCGACCCCTGAATGTCGTCGGCGGGGACGGTCCGCATGTAGTTGCGCTTGCCAGACGGGTAATACTTATCCGGCTCGCCCTCTTCGGTCACATCCTTCGCGGCCTTGGTCAGCCCCGGATAGGTGTTGGCGTAGGAGATCATCGCCATACCGCCCGGCTCAACCGCATTCAGGATGGGAATCGAGATCTTGGCGGCGCCGGAGTTGTAGGTCGCCATGTAGACCATCGCGTCCGGATCATTGATGACCTTGTTAGCGTTCTCCGCTTCCTTGCCCGCGTCCCAGGCGCCGTTATTGGCGGCGAGACCGTCGTCGAGCGCCTCATACTCCAGCGCGAAGCCGCCAGCGGCATTGCCGAAGTCCTCCAGGGCGAGCCTGACCGCTTGAGCGGCATCACCACCCAGCTGCTCAGAGGCGCCAGAGAGGGGCCACGACGAGTAGAGCTTGATCTTGCCCTTGCTGGTATCGGTAATGTGGGTGGCGCCGGATACGCCGATGTCGCTCGCCTTACCCCCAGCGGCGGGGCTGGCGTCGGCGGCCGGAGTCGCATCCTGCGCTGAGACACCCGCGACGCGCAGGCCGCCGACGATCGCGGCGCCGGAGAGCCCAAGGGCCGCCGCCCGAACAACGAACGTCCGGCGGTCGATCCGCCGCTGTTGGAGATCTTGAACCAGTTGATTGAAACGATGATCCATCAGTTCCCTCCGTTATCGCGTCCGGCTTCACCGCCGGTCTGCCTATCGTTCACCCTCGAACCATGGTCGCATCCCACGACAGCGCCGGCCGTGCTGCTGATGCGCCATCACGCAACGGATGGATCCTTGAAGGGGCGACGTGCATGTTGCCCGATCCTTCCCTAACGTGATATCACGGCCTTGACTTATCCGCAGGTTAACAGTCCCGGAGCATAGCCGAGGCCGTGGAAGGTGTCAATTTTAGGGTGCACCGTCGTCGCCTGATGGCCAACAGGGTCACGCCGGTATGGACAGGGCGCACAAGATTCGACAGCCCGTAGGCGATTCAGTCGGGTCGCTACAATGTTCCGACAACGTCTGGACGTCATGGTGAGGGCGACGAATGAGCGCACGTGGACTCAGTTTGCCGCGGACGGCGGACGTGGTGGTGATCGGTGGGGGCATCGTCGGCTGCGCGACCGCGTTCTTCTTGAGCCAGTCGGGCCGCTCGCCGGTGCTGCTCGAACGGGCGCCAGCGCTCGCGGCCGCGACCACCGCCGCGTCGGCCCATTGCATCCGCGCCCAGTTCGACGACCCGGTCAACATCGCCATGATGCGGGAAAGCCTCGACATCTTCGCCAACTTCGCCGATCGCCTTGACCTGCCGCCCGTGGACGCCGACATCGGCCTGACGCAGCAGGGCTACCTCTTCGCCTCCACTGACCCGGCGCAGGTCGGTCCGTTCGCCGACCGGGTCGCGCGCCAGCAGCGGATGGGCCTGGCGGACGTCGAGCTGATCGACGGTGACGAAGCCCGGCGCCGCTATCCGTTCCTCACTCCGGAGATCGTCGCCGCCACCTTTCGGGCCGCCGACGGCTGGATCGACGGCCGCCGCGCCGCCGCGCTCTTCGCCCGGGCTTCGGGCGCGCCGGTCCACCTCGGCGTCACGGTGACGGAGATCGGGCGGACTGATGGTCGCGTCACCGGCGTCCTGACCGATGCTGGCCGGATCGCCACTGGAACGGTGGTGCTGGCGACCGGGCCCTTCGCGGGCGCGCTCGCCGGGGAAGCCCTTCCGATCTCCCTGCTGCGGCGCAACCGGGTGATCATCGCTGCCGATCCCATGATCCCCGTCAACGCGCCGCTCGTCATCGACGCCGATACCGGCGCTCACTGGCGACCTCACGCCGGTGGTGCGCTGCTCGCCTGGGGTCAACCGGAGGCGCCATCGGCGGCGACCTTCCCCGTCGCGCCTGATCCCGCCTTTCCCGATCTCGTCCTGCGCGATCCCCGGGGTGTCGGCCGGCTCAGCCCCTTCTGGCGAGCCCTGGCGGCGACTCTCACACCCGACATGATCGATCTCGCCGCCGGGCAGTACACGATGACCCCGGACCACAAGCCGCTGATCGGTGAGGCGAATGAGACCTCCGGGCTGTGGCTCCATACCGGCTACAGTGGCCATGGCATCATGGGCAGCCCTAGCGGCGCCAGGCTGCTGGCCAATCTCATCACCGGTCGCGCGGACTCCGACCACCCCTTTGGGCCGGCCCGTTTCGGCGACGGCACGCCGCTGGCAGCGGAAGCGCTGGTGCTGTGAATCGGGGCGGGCCGGGAGGAGCGCGGCGATCGGCGAGCCCCGACGACAGTATCCCCATACGCTAACGCGCTCGATCTCCAATCAGGAGGGAGTGCCTGATGACGGATCCGTCCTCACCCTTCGCCCCGTACGTCCGACAGAAGACGGTCCTGCTGACAACCTATCGTCGTGACGGGACATCGGTCGGCACACCGGTCAATATCGCAGTCGAAGGCGATCGCGCCTTTTTTCGCACCTACGCCTCCGCCGGAAAGACGAAACGCCTCGGTCACCAGCCCGAGGTGGAGCTCGCGCCGTCAACGGTGCGAGGCCAGCCGACCGGCCCTGCTATCCGCGCTCGGGCCAGGTTGCTGAGTGGCGAGGAGGCGATGCTCGCCAGCCGGGCGATTGAACACAAACATCCGGTGCTGCAGCGCGTGCTCGTGCCGCTCGCGCACCGCCTGCGAGGGTACACGACCGTGCACTACGAGCTGACCCCGCTCCACCCGTGACGACTGGCTGACGGAGGTGCCTCCGAGCTCCCAGAGGGGCGGCGCCGCCGTGCCTCTGGCATGATGAGTGCGCCACGATCGGTCAGTTCCCGGAAACGCTCATCGATCGCTCGGCATGATCGGCGACGGTCCCGGAGCCTACGCGCCGGAAACGGCTCAGGAGCCAGCACCATGGAGCCGCCTGACACCTCGAACACCGACTACGTATCGACATCTCTCGGCAACGGCCAGGGACCGCAGGATGCGATTGCCCGCGCCCGCCGTGCACTGGCCCCGGTGCTGGTGTCGCTTCAGGAAGCGGGGTTCTACGCCTACGGCACCATCGACGACCAGCACCGCTGGACCATCGCCGCCGACGATGAGGAGGGGCGAATCGACGTTCGGGTCGGGCGCGACGGCTTCGATGTCGAGCTCTGGGCGTCATCCCCCGGTCTCTACATCGAAGAGGAGAACGAGTTCCGCCGTCGCGCCCTTGAGCGCCTGGCCCGGATGACGATCCCGAACATCGCCCGCGGGTTCCTGCTCCCCCATCAGAGCGCAGCGTGGGACGAAACTGAGCAGGGGGTGGCGGTCCGGTTGCGCTACGAGCTGCCTTTCACACTGGGCGATGATATCGGCGGCTTTGTCCGTGGCAAGCTCCCGGAGCTGGGCGAGTTGCTCGCCGAGGTGGAAACCCGGGTAGCGACATAGGGGATCCATCCGGCCTGGTGTGGAATGGAGATCGTGCGCCCGGTAGAGGGGAACAGAGAATGCTGGTCAGTGTTTGACCGCTTCCCCTGCTGTGTCCAACCGCGACGCCGTGGTGTGGAGACCCGGGCGCAGGCCAGGCGCCCCGACCACGGAGGGGTGATGATCCGCGTGGTGGTTGGCGGAGTCTGCGCGACCCGCACCGGCGGGCGCAGCAAGCAGCGCCCCTACCACGAGCGGATCACGGTCCACGGGCCGACCGCCTGACGGGCGGCGTCCTGGACGCTGACGGTGCGCCACATCGACGTTCGCCCAGCCGGTCACGGGAGAGCCAACGGACCTGGGCATTGCCGGATGCCCGACGCCATCACCCCCGGCGGAAGGTGCGCTGCGTACTGCACCCGCTGGTGCGGGTCGCGCAAGTCCTGCAGGCCATGGCGCGGTCCCCGCAAACCACGGCGGGGTCCCATAGGCCATGACGCGGGGCACCGCCATCCGATGGATGGGGCGCGTGACGTGCGCCCGCTGGGCCGGTTTTACGACGACTCCAACCCAGAGCGACGCCAGCCCACACCGTGGTCAGGGCGCATGGCCTACGCCCTGACGCCCGAATCGCGGCGTCACCGTCAGCCCTCCGGTCGCGGAGGTCGCACGACGAGGTGAGGGTGTCATTCCCCAGCGTTCCTCCTCCCGCGGACCGAACGATTCTCCGGCGTCCCATCGCCCATCCGGTTCGGCTTGAGACGAACGGCGGAGACGTGCAATCCGCTCCGGTGATATCCGCCACCTCCGACCGCCAGCTCCAGGGGCTTCGACACCGGCACGGAAGCGTTCTCTCTCCTGGCGAAGGGCGGAGACGAGCTTGCCCGTATACTCCGCCGAACGGTGCGACGGACCGGCGGCGGGGAAGTGGGATGGATGAGAATCGGCGCCTCGACCGCGCGGCTCATAACGGTCAGCAAGGGGAGTTCGATGCCGCGATCTGGCGGCGACGACTGGCGGTCGCACTGGGGCGCGAGCCCGCCGATCTGATCCTGGCCGGTGGCCAGGTCGTCGACGTCATCGGTGGCGAGCTCCTCCGGGCAGATATCGCCATCGCCGACGGCATCATCGCCGGGGTTGGCTTTTACGACCGCGCCCATGAGCGGATCGACGTGACCGGCAAGACCGTGGCGCCGTCGTTCATCGACGCCCACGTTCACCTGGAAAGCTCGCTCGTCTGGGCGCCGGAGTTCGCCCGCGCGGTCGTCCCCCGCGGCACCGGCGCGGTGGTCACCGATCCGCACGAGATCGCCAACGTGGCCGGTCTGGACGGGATGGAGGCGCTGCGAACCGCCAGCCATGGGCTGCCGCTCCGGGTCGCGTTTACGATCCCCTCTTGCGTCCCCGCCAGCAGCCATGAGAGTCCGGGGACGGTGCTCGATGCCGCGGACATCGCCGAAGCTCTTCGCTGGCCGGAAGCGGTCGGACTCGGCGAGCTGATGGATTTCCCCGGAACACTCGCCGGTGACGACCAGATTGCTGCCAAGCTCGGCGTGTCCCATGGTTACCGACGGGATGGACATGCCCCCGGTCTGCGTGGTGCGGCGTTGCAGGCCTACGCCGGCAGCGGGGTGACCTCCGACCACGAGTCGACCGAGATCGAGGAGGCGCGGGAGAAACTGCGGGCCGGTCTGATGATAATGATCCGCGAGGGATCGTCCGAGCATAACCTGCGGGAGTTGCTGCCGCTCGTCACCGATCACACCTATCCGCGCTTCTGCTTCGCCTCCGACGACCGGGATTGCCATACCCTGCTCCACGACGGGCATGTCGATGCCATCCTGCGGCTGGCAATCGCCGAGGGGCTCGACCCGATACGGGCGATCCGGATGGCGACCTGGAACGCGGCCGACTACTGGCGACTCGACGGCATCGGCGCCGTCGCTCCCGGCTACCGCGCCAACCTCGTGGTGCTCGACGACCTGGAACGGGTGCGGGTTGCCCTGACTCTCTACAACGGGCAGGTCGTCGCCCGCGATGGCTCGCTCGCCACCGGAGTCGAGCTCCCAGCGGTGCCGGTGCCGGACCGGCTGCGGCAGACGGTGCGCCTTGCCCCGCTCCGCCTGAGCGATCTGCGGCTCGCCCCCGCGGAAGCAACGACAGCGGTCGAGGTCATTCCGGGGCAGATCGTGACCCGGGCGGTCGCGGTCGAGCCGGTCGTCGTCGACGGCTGGGCGGTCGCCGCGCCGGGGGCCGATCTGCTCAAGCTCGTCTGTGCCGAGCGTCACCATGCCACCGGACGGGTCGGCGTCGGCTACGTGCGCGGCTTCGGGCTACGGCGGGGCGCTATCGCGAGCACCATCGCCCACGACGCGCACAACCTGATCGCCGTCGGCGCGGACGACGCCGATCTCCTCGCGGCGATGGCGACCGTCGCCGACAGCGACGGCGGCCTGGCCGCGGTCGCGGACGGCCGGGTGCTGGCGCACCTCCCGTTGCCGATCGGGGGGATCCTCTCCGACCGTCCGCTGGCGGAGGTCGCCGCCGCCTACGCTGTTCTGGAAACGATCGCCCGCGATCTCGGCAGCACCCTGCCCTCGCCGTTCGGGCTGCTCGCGTTTCTCGCCCTCTCCGTGATCCCGGAGGCTCGCGTCACTGATCGCGGCTTCATCCGGGTCGGCTGACGACACTCAGGCCGCCCATCCCCACCGATCGACCCACCACCACGGCGTCGTCCGGGACCGGGGGCACGGCGTGGGGATGGCGGCGATGGGGGTCGAGGACCTGGCCGCACGTCGGGAATGGCGGCGACGCGGTCGAGGACCTAGACGCGGCAAACAGCTCCCCG
>JAABUR0100004248.1_pt1 | contig 19306 bp, 13 predicted proteins | sample 5560091 | NCBI WGS metagenome assembly JAABUR01 (sample SAMN10711879, study PRJNA513375) | rock metagenome | isolation source: Antarctica rocks | place: Antarctica: Victoria Land, University Valley sud | reverse complement strand
TCGTGGGGACCACCTGCGGCGTCACGTACGAGCTCAAGGTGCGCTCGCGTGGGACTAACAGACCCAATGGGTATTTCACGCCCGGGGACGGCAGAGGCTTCCCCTGCCCGTCATAACCCCGCCCAACTCTACCCAACCCTACCCAATAGACGCGGACAAGGAGCGGCGATCGGGAGGGAGGGCAGTCGCCGCGCCAGCTGCGCATATCCAAGGTCCCAGCATTTATAGCGACTATCATCAACGCAGATCGATCACGAAGGAGTGACCCAATGAAGCGAGCCAAGAAGGCGGCGGCGGTCGCCGCGACGGGCCTGTTAGCCCTCGGGGCCAGCGTCGCCCCCGAACAAACCCGGGCCAGTTCCCCGGCCGTCCCCGGCGTGACGGGCAACAGCATCTCCGTCGGCTCCACGATCCCGTTGTCCGGCCCGGCCGGCGCCTACGGTACCATCGCCCGCGGGACGAAGGCGTACTTCGACTACATCAACGGCCAGGGCGGCGTCAACGGGCGCAAGATCAAGTACACCATCCTCGACGACGGTTATGACCCGGCGCGCGGGCTGAACAATGTCAAGAACCTGGTGCTCAACAAGGGCGTATTCGCCCTCGTCGACGACCTTGGGACGGCGAACAACGAGGCCGCCATCCCGTTCATCACGCAGCAAAGGGTCCCGCTGGTCTACCCCGCGACCGGCTCGAGCAAGATGGCGCAGCCGCTCAAGAAATATCTCTTCGCCATGCAGGTCAGCTACACGATCGAGGGCAAAGTCCTCACCGACTACGCCACGAAGACGCTGCACGCCAAGAAGATCGGCGTGTTCTATCAGAACGACGATTTCGGCCAGGAAGGGCTCAGCGCCGTGACGGCGCGGGCCAAGCAGGACGGCGCCGCGGTGGTGGATTCGGAGTCGTATGAGCCGGCCGACGCCGACCTGAGCGCGCAGGCGCTCAAGCTGAAGCAGGCCGGCGTCGACGCGGTCATCATGTTCGCCATACCGACCCCCGCGATCACCTTCATGAGCACGGCCCCCAAGGTCGGGCTCACCGTCAAGCTGCTCTCCAGCGACACCGCGCTCGACCCCGCCATCGTCAGAGCGGCCGGGCCCGCGGCCGAGGGGGTCTACTTCGACGCCTACGCCGACCTGCCCAGCGCGAACTCGGCCGGCGCCAGGCTCTACCGCTCCGTCGTCGGCAAGTACGGCGACCCGACGACGACCCCCCTGAACAGCACCTTCACGGCCACGGGCGTGCTCTCGGGAGAGGTTTTCGTCGAGGGTCTGAGGCGTGCGGGGAAGAACCTTACCCGCCAGAGCTTCGTCAAGGCCCTGGAGACCTTCCGCAACTATCGCCCCGCCGGCTCCAATATCACCTACACCCCCTCCAACCACGCGGGGATTGAAGGTTCCTACATGGTGCAGATCAAGGGCGGCGCCATCGTGCCTGTGTCGGGATATTCGTACCCGAAGTAGAGCGATTAGCAGGTCGTAGCCGGTGGGTCGTAGCTGGAGACCTTTAGCTACGACCCACCGGCTACGACCCACTGGATAGTAAGATGAGCGGGCTGATCGTGGAGGTCGTGAGCGGGGTGGCGACGGGGTGTATCTACGCTCTGCTCGTGCTGGGCCTGACCCTGATCTACCAGGTGAGCGGCGTGGTCAACTTCGCTCAGGGCGCGCTGGCGGCCGTCGGCGCCTACGTTCTGTGGAGCCTGATCAATCAGGCCGGCCTGTCTTTCTGGCCGGCCGTGGTCGTCACGATCGTCGCCATCTTCCTACTTGGGCTGCTGTTCCAGTTGCTCCTGCTGCAGCGCCTGCAGCAGGAGCCCGCCGCGTCGCTCATCGTGACGCTGGGGCTGCTCATCGTGCTGGAGAACGGCGCCATCGGGCTAGTGTGGGGCTATACCAGCCCGACGCCGCCGCTCTGGCTCAACCTGCCCGTGTCGCCGTTCCAGGCGACGACGCTGGGGCCCGTGGCCCTGAGCGGGCTCGACCTCGCGACGGTCGGCGTCACGGCTGCGCTCATTCTCGCCTTCTTCGGCTTCCTGCGCTACACGCGCGCCGGCGCCTCCGTGCGCGCGGTGGCGCAATCGGCCCGGGGCGCGGAGCTGGTGGGCATCCGGGTCGGCCGCGTGCGGCTCATCGCCTGGGGCATCGGGGCGGGTATCGCGGCCGTCGCGGGGATACTGATCGCGTCGAAGCCGGGCCAGCAGGCTCCGACCATGGCCGAGGTCTACGTGCTCAGCGCCTTTGCCGGGGCCGTGATCGGGGGGCTGGACAACCTGGTCGGCGCGGCGATCGGCGCGTTGCTGATCGGCGTCATACAGAACCTCGCGACTTTTTATATCCCGAAAGATTTCGCGAGCGTCGGGATCAGCGGCAGCGCGCTCGTGTTCCTGCTGCTCCTGGTCGTGCTCTTGGTGCGCCCGGCCGGCGTGTTCGGCGTCGCCGTGCAGCGGCGGGTGTAGGACGATGCGCCGCTCCAGCCCTCTCTTGTTGGCCCTGCTCGTGGTTCTGTTGGCGCTCCTCCCCCTGGTGATCCGCAACGATTACCTCGGCGGCGTGCTCGACACAGTGGGGACGTACGCTATCGTGGCTGTCGGCCTGAACCTGCTTTGCGGCGGCACGGGGCAGTTTTCGCTGGGCCACGCCGGCTTCTACGCCATCGGCGCGTTCGCCGCGGGCATCTTGAGCGCCACGTACGGGTGGCCGTTCTGGCTCGCCGTCCCGGTCGCGGGGCTGCTGGCCGCGCTGGCCGGCGTGATCGTGGGCGTCCCCGTGTTACGTCTCAGCGGACCCTACTTCTCCATCGCCACGCTCGGGTTCGGGCTGCTCATCGCCAACGTGTTCGGCTCCGCCGATTGGGCGCACGGCCGCACGGGCATCACGCTGAACCCGCCAGCGCTCGGCCCGTACGCGTTCACGACCACGACCTTCTTCTGGGTCGTGCTGCTCGCGCTCGTCCTCGGGGTCTTCGTCGCCCACAATCTGCGGCGCGGCGCGACGGGGCGGGCCTTCGTGGCCCTGCGCGAGAGCGAGCCGGCCGCGCAGGCCAGTGGCGTCGACCTGGCGCGCTATCGCGTGACCGCCTTCGCCATCAGCGCGCTCTACGCCGGCGTCGCCGGCGCGCTCTTCGCCTATTGGGGCGGGTATATCAACGCGTCGGGACCGACCTCCAGCTTCAGCCTGGCGATCTCGGTCCTGTTCATCGCCATGATCGTCGTGGGCGGGCTCGACAGCGTGGCCGGCTCGATCATCGGGGCCGTCTTCCTCGTCGTGGTGCAGGAGTTGCTGCAGAACGCGGGGCAGGCGCAGCTGGTGCAACCGCTCTACGGCGCCGTCATCGTCGTCGCGCTGCTGTTCCTGCCACGCGGGCTGATAGGGGCGCTGGCGCTGCTGCGGGCGCGGCGCGGCGGGGCGGCGCCGGTCGCGGTGGGGGGGGCGGGGGCAGGGGCAGGGGCGCATGGCTGATCTGCTCACGGTGCGCGGGCTGACCTTGACCTTCGGGGGCCTGCGCGCGCTCGACGACGTGGACCTCGACGTGCGGCAGGGCGCCATCGGCGGCTTGATCGGGCCCAACGGGGCCGGCAAGACTAGCTTGCTCAACTGCATCTGCCGCTTCTACCATCCCCAGCGCGGCGAGGTGCGCCTCGGCGGCGTTGAGCTCTTGCGCTACGCGCCGCACCGCTTGCCGCGGCTCGGCCTAGCGCGGACCTTCCAGCACATGGAGCTCTTCGCCACCATGAGCGTGCTCGAGAACGTGCAGGTCGGCGCGCACGCGGGGCTACGCCCGAACATGCTCGGTGAGGCCCTGCGTCTGCCGTCCGCGCGCCGCGCGGCGGCGCGCCAGCGCGAGCGGGCCCTGGAGACTCTCGACCTCGTAGGCCTGCGCCACCTGGCTGGCGCGCCGGTGCAGTCGCTTCCCCTGGGGCTGCAGAAGCGCGCCGGCGTGGCCAGGGCGCTGGCCTGCCGGCCGCGCCTGCTCTTGCTCGACGAGCCCGCGGGCGGGCTCAACGCCATGGAGAAGCGCGAGCTCGCCGCGCTGCTGCGCCTTCTGCGCGACCGGCTCGATCTGACCATGCTGCTTATCGAGCACGACATGGACCTGGTGATGGGTTTGTGCGACGACATCACCGTGCTCGACTTTGGCAAGCGCATCGCCGCGGGCCCGCCCGCGCAGGTCCAGCGCGACCCCGCCGTGATCTCGGCGTACCTCGGCGTGGCCCCGGCCGCGGGCGCCGCGCCCGCCGCGGGCGCGGCGCTCGTCGCGGGCGACGCGGGCGACGTGGGCGAGCGGGCGTGAGCGCGCAACCCCTCCTAGAGGTGCGGGGACTGCGCGTGGTCTACGGCGCGGTCACGGCCGTGGACGATCTCTCGTTGAGCGTCGGCGCGGGGCAGGCCGTGGCAATCCTGGGCGCCAACGGCGCGGGCAAAAGCAGCGCGTTGCGCGCGATCGGCGGGCTGCAGCGCGCGCAGGCGGGCGAGGTCGTTTTCGACGGAGGGCGTATCGACCGCGTGTCCACCGCCGAGCTCGTCGCCCGCGGGATCTCCGTCGTCCCCGACAGCAAGGACCTGTTCCCGCGTTTCAGCGTGGCCGAGAACCTGCGCATGGGCGCGCATCGCCGCTCTGCGCGCGACTACGCCGCGAGGCGCGACGAGGTGCTGGACCTGTTCCCGGGGCTGCAACGCCGGCTCAACGCGGCGGCGTGGCAGCTCTCGGGCGGCGAGCAGCAGATGCTGGCGCTCGGCCGCGCGCTGCTAGCCAAGCCACGCCTGCTGCTGCTCGACGAGCCGTCGCTGGGGCTGGCCCCGCTCGTCGTGGAGACCATCTTCGCGGCGCTGACCAAGATCGTCGCGTCCGGGACGGCCATCCTGCTCGTGGAGCAGACCACCGCGGCGGCCCTGACGCTGGCCTCCTACGCCTACGTGCTGCGCACGGGGCATGTCGCTCTCGAGGGCGGCAGCGCGGAGTTGCGGAACGACCCGCGCGTGCTCGACCTCTACCTCGGCGGCGGGGACGAAACGACGCCCGGCCGCGCGTAGTGCGCGTGCGCGGCCACCGTCCCCTGTGCGGCCACGGGCCGTCGCCTCAGGGCAGGGGCGCGTCGATCTCGCCGTGCGCGGCCAGCCAGCCCACCGCTTCGCGGAGCGCCTGCGGTGAACTGTAGCGCGGGCGGTACCCCAGCAGGCGTTGCGCCTTGGCGATGCCGCAGTTGGGGCTGTGCGCGATGTGGTCCCACGTCGTCGCCGCGTCTTCGGGGGCGACGGTCGCGCGCCACTCCTCCCAGGGCAGGAAGCGCAGGTGGGCTTCGCGGCCGAACCACCCGGCCACGGTCTCGGCGTACCCGCGCAGGGTCAGCGCGGCGGCGGACACGATATGGAAGCTCTCGCCGACGGCCACGCTACGGTTGTCGAGGGCGCCCATGAAAGCCTGCGCCACGTCGTCGGCGTGGACGTGGTGCACGGTCTCCATCCCCAGGTTGGGCAGCAATAGCTCGTCGCCCCGTGCGAGCGTCGCGAAGACAGCTGGGTTGAGATTGCCGGCCGGGTTCACGGGCGCCCAGCCGGGTCCCACGATGTGCCCCGGGTGTAACAGGGTGGCGGGGAAGCCGCGCCGGCGCGCCTGATCGAGCAAGTACGCCTCGATCGCCGCCTTCTTCACCCCGTAGTCGCCGAACGGCCGGCGCGGCTGTTCTTCCGTGGTCGGTACCTCCACGCTCGGCCCGTGTATCCAGATCGTGCCACAGTGCAGCAGGTGCTGCACATCCCCGCGCAGGGCCTCCACGAGCTGTCGCGCGCCGTCCTCCTCGAAAAGGATCATGTCGATCACGGCGTCGGGGCGCAGGCCGCGCACGCGGTGGCCGAACGTCCCGTCCCGATCCTCCGCGTCGCGGTCGGCCGTGATTTGCTCGACTTGCCGCCACGCGGCCGGCTGGTGGTATGGTTCGCTCCGGCCACGCGTGACGTTCACGACCTCGTGGCCCGCCTCGACCAGCCTTGGGACCAGATAGGTCCCGACGTGCCCGCTCCCACCGATGATCACAACACGCATAAATAAACCAAACTCTCAGTCCGGGTCGTCTTCGTCTTCATCGCGCCGAGCGTCGATGTCGCCGTGATCTCTGATACGCTCCGTTGCCATGCATCCCCCTGCATCGAATGCAAACCCCGGTAGCATCTACACTCAGCGTAGGGGCGCCGGCGCGATCCGTCAATAGATGAGCAAGATCGCATGGCTCGACCCCATCTAGTCGGCGGCGCCCAGGATAGTATCCCTACTTTCGGTTATGCCATCTATAGTAAAAGGCTATACACCTTTGGTACGCTGCCGCTGTATATCCCTCGAACCATCGACCAAACCAACGACGGTACACGTAGAAAGGCCTACGCATAGTGGCTGCGACCGATCCTTTGCGCGCCCTCTATCCGGGCATCCCCTCCCACGAATGGGACCGCGGCGCCTGCGGCGTCGGGCTCATCGCCAACATGGACGGCCGGCCCATGCCCGGCCTCGTCGGCGAGGCCCTCTACGCCCTCGGCTGCCTCTCGCACCGCGGCGCGGCCAGCCGCGTCGACGCCGAGGACAAGGGCACCAGCGACGGCGTCGGCATCTTGCTCGACCTGCACCCCCCGTCCGTCGCCGCCCTCTTCGATCGTGCGGCGCCCCGCAGCGATGACGACGACGACGACGACGACGACCACCCCTACGGTCTCGGCATGTTTTTTCTGCCCCCCGGTGGGGCGGAGCGCGCCAAGGGCATGATTGGGCGCGTCCTGACGCGGCTGGGCCTGCCCGTGCTGGCCTGGCGCGACGTGCCGGTGACGCCCGAAATCCTGGGGGCGCGCGCGCGCGCGACCATGCCCGTCGTCGCGCAGGCGTTGGTAGGTCGCCCCCCCGAGTTGCCGGTCGAGCGGTTCGAGCGCCTGCTGTTCCGCGCGCGCCGCGGCGTCGAGCGGCGGGCCGCGCGCGATGGGCTGGAACTTACCGTGGCCTCGCTCTCCGCGCACACGGTCGTCTACAAGGGCCTCGTGCCCTCGACGGGGCTGGGCGATTTCTACCCCGATCTCGCGCGGCGCGACCTGCACGCCTCGGTCGCGATGTACCACCAGCGCTACGCCACCAACACGCTGCCCGACTGGACCCTGGCCCAGCCGTTCGGTCGCCTCTGCCACAACGGCGAGATCAACACCCTGCTCGGCAACCGCGGCTGGCTGGCCGCGCGTGAGCGGGCACTCTCATCGTCGGCGCGTCGCCGCCTGGGTCCGCTGGTCGACGACGGCAGCGACAGCGCGCAACTCGACCGCACCGTCGAGGCGCTGGCGCTCTCGGGCGTGCCTCCCGTGCAGGTCCTGCTCTCGCTCGTGCCCGAGGCCTACCGGGCCACGCGCGAGTTGCACCCTCAACTGCAGGCCTGGTACGCCCTGCACGGCGCCCTGCGCGAGGCCTGGGACGGTCCGGCCGCCCTGCTCTACTGCGACGAGCGCTGGGCCATCGCCCACCTCGACCGCAATGGCCTGCGCCCGCTCTTCGTCGAGGAGACCCGCGGGAACGGCCACCCGGCCCAACTCGCCATCGCCTCCGAGCAGGGCGTGACTCCGCACCAGCACGACGACATCATCTACACCGACCAACTCGGTCCGGGCGAGATCGTGGCCCTCGACCGGCGCACCGGCCGCTGCTACCACGACAAAGAGATCAAGGCCGAGTTGATCGCCCTGACGCGCGACTGGCAAGAGCTGCGCGACCGCCACGTCGTGCACGCCGGCGTCGCGCCCTTCGCCGCGGGGACATCGCCCTCGCCCGAGCGCTTGCTGCGCCACCAGCTCGCCGCCGGCGTCACGCTCGACGACCTGACCTACTTCATGTTGCCGATGGTGCGCAAGGGCAAAGAGGCGGTGTGGAGCATGGGCGATGACACGCAGCTCACGCCCTTCGTGGCGCGCCCGCGCGCCTTCGCCGATCACCTGCGCCAGCGCTTCGCCCAGGTGACCAACCCGCCCATCGACCCCTACCGCGAGGGGGCCGTCTTCGACACCACCACCTATCTCGGCCGCCTCGACGGCTTCTTCGACGGCCGCGTCGCCGGCCGCTCCATCGCCCTGGAGTCGCCCGTGCTCTCCGCCGGCGCGTTCGCCTGGGTCTCGACGCGGCCGTGCGTGCGCCGCCTCTCTACCACCTTCGCTGTGGCGGATGACGAGGTGGCCTCCGTGGCCAACGCCGAGGCGGCGCTGGCCGCGCTGGAGCGGGCGGCCGTGGAGGCGGTGCGCGCGAACAAGACCGAGGAGCCCACGGTGCTCGTGTTCACGGACCGCGACGGCGCGCCGCTCACCCCCGGGGGCGGGCGCGGCGTCGACAGGGGGCACGCCGCGCTGCCAACCGCCCTCGCCGTCGGCGCGGCGCACCAGGCCCTGATCGACGCCGGGCTGCGCACGCGGGCGGGCCTCGTGGCCGACGGCGCCGACTGCTGGCACGAGCACCACGCGGCGGTGCTGCTCGGCCTCGGGGCCGACGCGGTCCATCCCTGGATGGCCCTACAGTGGGCCGAGGGGGTGGCCGCCGAGGACGAGGAGTCGCAGCCCGACCCCGGTGGTGAGCGATTGCGCCGTGTGCTGCAGACCGGGGTGGTCAAGGTGATGAGCAAGATGGGTATCTGCTCCGTCGCCTCCTACGTGGGCTCGCAGTTGTTCGAGGCGCTGGGGCTGGAAGAGGCGGTCGTGGCGCGTTGCTGCCCCGGCGTGGGCCGCTGGGGCACGGGCGTAGATTTCGCCGCCCTCGTGGCCGACGTGCTGGGCTTCCACCGCGTGGCCTGGGGACCGGACGCGAAACTGGCCGAGCAAGGCTTCGTGCGCTTCCGCAAGGGCGGCCTGCCCCACGCCTTCGACCCGCCCGTCTTCTCCCGGCTGCCCAAGGTCGTGGCCGAGACCCCGCGCGAGATGGACGTGTTCGAGGAGTTCGAGGAGGCGCCGCCCGAGGAGTTCGTGCCCGCCATGCAGGAGGCGCTCGACCCCGGGGCGCGCGAGCGCTACGGGGCGTGGGCCGCGGGCATCAACGGGCGCGCGCCGATCACGGCGGCCGACCGCTACGCGATCGCCTCGGACCGCGCTCCCATCCCCATCGAGGAGGTCGAGCCGGCCTGGAAGATCCTGGACGACCGCGACGGCCTGGGCCGCGTGTGCGGCGGGGCCATGTCGTGGGGCTCCTTGAGCGACGAGGCCCACGAGGACATCGCCGTGGCCATGAACAGGGTCGGGGCGCGGTCGAACACGGGCGAGGGCGGTGAGCGCGCGCACCGCTACGGCACGGCGGCCAACAGCGCCATCAAGCAGATCGCCTCGGCGCGCTTCGGCGTCACACCGCAGTATCTGAGCCACCTGCAGGAGTGGCAGATCAAGATGGCGCAGGGAGCCAAGCCCGGCGAGGGCGGGCAGTTGCCGGGGCACAAGGTCTCGGCGGACATCGCCGCGGTGCGCGGCTCCGAGCCCGGCGTCGAGCTTATTTCGCCGCCGCCGCACCACGACATCTACTCTATCGAGGACCTCGCCGAGCTGATGTACGAGCTCACCCAGTTCAACCCGGCGGCGCGCGGCAACGTCAAGCTCGTCAGCGAAACGGGCGTGGCCATCGTGGCCGCGGGCGTGACCAAGGGCGGCGCGCAGACGGTGCACATCGCGGGGCACAGCGGCGGGACCGGCGCCTCACCGCTTTCCTCGATCAAGTTCGCGGGGCTGCCCTGGGAGCTCGGCGCGCAGGTGGCGCACCAGGTGCTGCACGCCAACAGCATGCGCGAGAAGGTCAAGCTCGTCGTCGACGGCGGGGTGCAGACGGGCCGGCAAGCCGTGAAGGCCTACCTGCTCGGTGCGGAGGGCGTGGCGCTCGGCACCGTCCTCCTCGTCGCCGAGGGCTGCATCATGGCGCGGCAGTGCCACCTCAACACCTGCCCTACCGGCATCGCCACACAGTCCAAGGCGTTGAGGGCCAAATACGCCGGCAAACCCGTGCACCTCGTCAAATACCTGCTCCTGTTCGCCGAGGAGATCCGGGCGACCCTGGCCGAGATGGGTTACCGCTCCGTCGCCGCGGTCGTCGGCCGCACCGACCTGCTGCGGCGCCGCGAGGACGCCGGGGGCGACGAGGCCGGGGCGACCGCGGCGAAGGTCAACTTCGACCGCGAGTTGCTGGGCCGCCCGCTGCCCCTGGCCCCCAAACGCCCCACCGCGCCGGTAATCAGCCCGATCAACCGGGCGCTGCTCGAGGGGGCGCGGCCGGCCTTCGAGGCGACGACGCCGCTGACCTTACGCCACAAGGTCGGCAACACCGACCGCGCCGTGGGGGCGACGCTGGCGCGCGAGATCGTGACCCGAACGGGAGACGCGGGGCTGTCCGCGCCGATCACGGTCGAGCTCGAGGGCTACGCCGGGCAGGCCCTGGGCTTCGGCGCATGGGGCGGCTTGCGGATCACCTTGCGCGGCCGCGCCAACGACTACGTGGGCAAGGCCATGGGGGCGGGTGGCCTGATCGCGGTGCGGCCGCCGGACGACTTCGGCTGTCCGCCGGACAGCACCTCGCTCGTCGGCAACACGGTCGGTTACGGCGCCACGGGGGGCGAACTCTACGTGGCGGGGCGGGCGGGGCAGCGCTTCATGTGCCGCAACTCGGGGGCCGCCGCCGTAGTCGAAGGCGTGGGTCCGCACGGTTGCGAGTACATGACGCGGGGGACGGTCGTCGTGCTCGGGAGCGTGGGCCTCAACTTCGCGGCTGGCATGACGGGCGGGACCGTCTACTTGCTGGACGGCTTCACCTCCGAGGAGCGCGGGCTGCTCAACACCGACTACGCGCGCGTCGCGCCCTTGAGCGCGGAGGAGGCGAGCGTGGGGGGGCCGCTGCACAGACTGATCGAGGCGCACCACAGGTGGACCGGCTCGCCGCTGGCGGCCGAGGCGCTGCGCTACTGGCCCTACTACGCGCGCTACCGCTTCGACCGAGTCGTCTCCATCGTCCCGCGGGCCGACGTGGGGAAGGGATAGGCGCACTCACAGCCCGCACCCCGCTTCGGCCTCCCCCAGGGTGCGGGCCGCGGGCTGCGATCCGCACCCTCGGCGCGCTTACTGCCGTTGGCGCGTCCCACCCCACCCGCATGGTGTCCTGCACCGTCAGGACCATCGCCTTTCCCACGCCCGCCTCATCATCGTTGCCACACGGCTCGATGGCTCGCCCACGATCCTGGACGACGCGAGAAAGTCATTGGTTTTTCACGAACCCTGCCCCGACCTCCAACCGATAGCATTTGACATGAGCGGGCTGCGTTTGCTAATCTCAGAGGGCACACGTGTGAACGTGGGCGTTGGAGCCGTGGTGTAGTGGCCTAACATGCCTGCCTGTCACGCAGGAGATCGCGGGTTCGAATCCCGTCGGTTCCGCTTGACGTACAGATAGCATCGCTATCTGTACGTGATTTGGGCGGTGGCTCCGCCGATTTGTAGGTAACGGTCTGCTTGGGAAGCACGCTCTGCAATATGTGGAGCGTGCTTTTCAGTTGCACGGTGTAGTCCGTCTGCCCGTCTAGGTCGCAGTACACCGCCTCGAACAAGTCGTGTGCGATCTGTCGCCGTTCCTCGGCGGCCGCGTCCGCCCACATTGCGCGCAAGTCCCGCAACAGCGCCGCGGCCCTGTCAACGTCCACGTCGCCCACATCGCGCGGTTCCAGGGACGCCAACTCCGCCTCAATCTCTGCCCTCCTTGCCGTGAATTGGTCCTCGGTTACGTAGCCCCGTAACAGGTGCGTCTGGGCCCTCTCGAGGTCGCGATTCAGTTCGCTGCGCCGCTTTGTCAGTGTCTGCGCGTCGACCTCCTCGACGGTTGTCCCCGCCAGAGCGATGGCCTGCCAGTCGTCCGGCAGGGTGAGACCGGCGATGGCGGTAGCCAGCACGTCCGAAACAAGGTCTTCGCCAATGCTCTTGCGTTTGGTCATGCAAGGAATGCCGCGCTCGGCTGATACGTCGCGGTAGGCGGGACGACGCTGGCCGCCCCCTTGTGCGCGCAATGGCTGTCTGCACCGATGGCAGTGCACGAGGCCGGCGGCGACATAGGGGTGGGCATGCCGCGTGGCCGAGGATGAGTGACCCTTGCCGCGCTTGGCCGCGCGCGCCTCCTGCGCCTTCGCAAACAGGTCGGGATCGATGATCGGCTCATGCCGACCGTCGACCTCGCTCGCTCCGCCGTGTCGCCGCCGCGTTCCGCCGCCGCAGTAGGTGACCTTGCCGATGTAGAAGCGGTTCTGCAACAGCGCGGTTAACGTATCCTTGGTGAACGGATAGCCATCCGGGTGCGCCTTGCTCACCATGCGGTGACCCTCGGCGTTGAGGGTCTTGGCGACGCGCAGGTCGGAATGTAGGCCGGTGGCGTACAACTCGAAGGCGCGGCGCACGGCCTCCGTTTGTGCGAGCACAGGCACAGGTACGGTCGAGTTGTTGATGCCTGGGCCGCTCTTGTCGGTACCACGGTCCGGGTTCTCATAGCCGTAGGGAACGTCACCGTTATACAGGCCGCTCCCGGCCCTTTCCTTCTTGCCCTTGCTCGTATGCACGCTTAATTTCTCGGAGAAATATTCGGCGAACATGGCCAGGATCTGGAGATGCAGGCGCCGGTCTGGGTCGGAGTAATCGAAATCACTCTCGGTCACGCTACTGTAGGTGATGCCATGGTCATGTAGTTCGCCCAGTGTGGTTAGCGCCACGACGAGGTTGCGCGCGTACCGATCGAGGGTGTGCGTCACGACGACGTCGCACTGGACGCATGGGTTTGCCCGGTTGCCGTCCTTGCCCTCGATCCCCATGATGTCGTCGAGCATGCGGCGGAAAGCCGGGCGTTTCGCTATGTCACCGCCCTTGGCGCTATGACCCGCGTCTTCGTAGATGGCTACGAGCGTCCAGCCGCGCTGCGCGCAGTATCGCTGAATTTCCTTGCGCTGGGCTTCCAGGCTCCATCGGTCGCCCTTGGCCTGCTCGTCGCCCGACACGCGGATGTAGGCGATCGCGTACCTCAAATCTTGTGCCAGACGACGTCGGCGTGCCATGATAGTTCCCTCCCTTATACAGCCCGGCGGCGGATAATCAAATGACATGAGCGCATTGGATCGACGGGCGTTGCGCATTTAGGAACGGCAACGAACCTCGATTCACAGCTCTAGGTCCCGCTCCTCTACTCCTCTACCGACGCATCGATCCGTACAACCTCCCGGCGCTGTCGCAAATCTCTGTCGCGGAAATGCTCCCGGCGATACCACTCGACTTCCTCACATGGGATAGCGTTCGTGCGGACGTCAATAGTAACACGGCGGAGCGCCCCATGCGCGGTGGTGTGCAGCGCTATGGCTGGCATCAGTCGAGGTTGCGCAGCCTTGACCATCGTGGTCAAGGTTGCCCCTCTTGCCATACGTGCCCGTCTTCGTGTCCCGGGCGGTTCGACGCGGAACATGGCCCGCCTTAGCCTTCGCGTGACGGAGCGGTATTGATCACGCTCACTCTACAGCAAATAGGGGGAGGTGTGGGCAAGCGGCGGCAGCGCACAGGACGCACGTCCCGGCGCGTGTGGCCCATAGTATATCAACGGCGCCGTTGATATACTATGGGCCATCCCCATGTCGACGCGAGGCCCCTACGTTGATGTCCCTACGGCCGCGGCGGTGTGGGACGCGTCGCCTGACGCCTGACAACTGTCGTGAGCGTTCGCAGCAGTTGCTGGACGTCGGGCGGCAGGTCGGCCAGCACCGGCGATGTGCGCGCCTCACGCGGGCGCGGTGGCCTATCTGTGGCCCGCATCGCGACCACGTTTCTGATAGCCAGTTGTCGAGTTCATACGTGCCGTCCCCTTCCATCCAATGATGCGTCCGTTCTGTTGCCCCATCGAGAGCGGGTTGCGGGTGATCGCGAGGGCGGTCTACGCCCCGTAATGGGGCTGGAGTCATTGGGCACAGTGCTACGTACGCATTGGTTGATTCGCGCTACCGCCACCCCCTGGGGATGCCGGCGTCCCCTACTGAATGTGGCCTCAACTGCAGTATGTCGTGCTGGCAGTAGCGGCGAAAGGGGGCGACGGGCGGTGGCACGCAATAGCGACTACTCCGGCTATAGAGAACTGCCCCAGCGCCGAACCTATAGTGGCTTGGGGCACGAGGGGGTTCCCTGTTGGATACGGTTTCTAGTAGTCCGTCAGTCGATGTATTGACCGTTGCGCCACGCTCAATCTGGACCTTTCAACTGCTCAAAGCAGCTTTGACGGACTACTAGTGTTGGGGGCCTTCGGTGGGGGGGAGGCCGAACGGGTCATCATGTGAGCGCTGGAGCCACGTCTCTGCCTGGTGCAATTTGCTTTTGCTGTGTGTGTCCTTCCCGACCACCCGTCCCCGCTGATGCGGACGACCAGCCCGCTCCCAAGCGAGCAGTTTTTCGACCCGGTCGGCGTAGTCGCATTTGACGCCACGTGGGAGAGATGCCCGCTCAAATCTGTCGAGATTGTGCTCTTTGAATTCGATCGCTCGACGGCGCGCCTCCTCGGCGATGCGGCGGAACTCGTGGACATCCTCTCCGATGCCGACGGGGACAACAATGCAGAGGCCGACGACAGGGCGCGTCTCGTGCTCGGAGTCAGCGGCCCACACACGTTCGAGAAGGTCAGGTGGCTCTCCATGATGGCGCCAGTGCGTATACCATACCTCCGGATTTGCGTCACGCTCCTGCCACCATGCCCTGCTCGAGCAATAACTAGCTACATGTGGGAGGGCGCTCGGCCAGTCTGGAAAGAGCAGAGGATATCTAAGGACATAGCGCACGTCGTTCGCAGTTAGGCCGGGCGACAGCGTATACAGGCTCGGCCACGTGTCCATCAGCCAATTGAGCGCACTATTTGCGTCGGAAGAGTGGACGTCAACCCAGGTGCGGGCGTCGCCCACATCTTGTTGTAGTCGAGTATAGGCGCCCAGGGCGTCCCACCAGACCTTTACCTCATGCTCGATGGACAGTATGCGATTGGGTCTCAATCCGCTTCCAGCCACGATTCTACACCTTGTTCCTATTCCTGATTTGATACGACTCTGGCCGTCGCATCATCCACATCAAGTACGATCACAAACACACTCCCGCCCACTTTTTTACTCAATGCCCCCCTTATTCACAGCTTGTGGGCCCGTCCCAACAGCGGTAAGAAGATTATTGCGGCGCTGACATAGATATACTATGCAGAGGTAGATGAGGCCAGCGTTCCGTCAGTCACAGCTCGCGACGGGATGGTCGCTCCCGCCGTTTCACCACGGTTTCACTCTACGCTGGTGCGTTTCCACCGTCACTGTGCCCGGCGGCGTCGGCTAGGGCGGCACGGTGGACGTGCAGCAAATCGGCGGCATGCCGCTGTTGCGCGTCAGGCAACGCGGCTACGGCATCGACCTCGGCCCGGAACTCGGCGACCAATGAGACCATCTGCCCGGGCGTCGCTCCCGTCACAAGGGCGTCGAGCGGTGCGTCGAGCGCGCGGGCCAGGGCGACCAGGGCGCCGACCAGCAGGTCGGCCTGCAGGCCGCGCTCAATCCGAGATATAACCGCCTGGTCGACGCCGGAAACCCGAGCTAGTTCGCGCCCCGTCAGCCCTCTCTCGCGCCGCCTGCGGCGGATCGCCTCGCCATCAATGACCGTGTCTATCGCCATTGTCGTTGCCCCCTACTACCGTTGTAGGGGTTCGATTGTATTGATGACATAGATCATCAAAACGGATGGATAAGGGGCAAAATTGGGGATATATGTTGACTTCTATCATCGGGTGGTATACCCTCATCTATGACTGGGAATGGTAGATTAATTGACACGCCTATCTGCTCCAGTCGCCCGAAACGGCTGTTTCGTTGTTTAAGGGACGTCGAAATACTTGTTTATTCCACCTATTGCGCTTAACTCGGGCTCTCGCAGTCGAGTGTATGGGATGCATATCTATTTCCACGTCCCTAACGGTACTTTGTTGAAATGGGATGAGGTGACTAAATCAGCGCTGAAAGGTGGCTATTGGTGGCATCACATACGCCTTGAGCCGCCTTCCGACCGACAATTTGGCACTAGTTTTTATCGTCCTGCCCCGGTGCTACCGGAATCAACAAAGTACCGCTAAGAGGAGGTGAAAGGTGGCATCCTGGGTAGCGATAGGCTAAACGATGGCTACGCACCCGTTCGCGCCGTTCGCGCCTGACGCGATAGATGCGACGATCGACACCGCTCGGTGTCGCGTTACCCCTGCCGACCCGCAGAGGGCGGCAATGGCTCGTGGATGAGGACAAACAGGAAGGCGCGATCGTGATAGTCTCAGTACGCCTATGTGTGACACGCATGCTCGTGGCAGTGTTCGCCTGCTCGTCGCCGAGTGGAACACTGTTCTCAGAATCAGGGTGCCCGAGGCCTACGATGTCGCATATCTACAGGACAGGATTTGGGCCGCCGCCAACGCGTGACGCGCCCCCTGCGCCCGCCGTAAGCAGGGGCGGCGGGCGCAGGGACACCGAGACTGTGCCCTGTGACGCGTCGGGGGCCGGGATCGATCCGACGCTGAGGATAGGATGAGCATGAAGACGTGCGGCAGAGACAGGATGACGAGACGGGCGGGGGGAGACTGACGGTGTTGAGGGTGCTCCTGTTGACCATGGAAGTGCTCGGCCGTGCGGTGGCGTTCGCCGCGCCGGACATCACCGCCGTGCCGGGGCCGTCGCGCACGTTGGCGTTAAATCTCCGCGGCTTCGGCCAGTACTATTACTCAACACCCTCGAGGAGCGCGCTCGGCGTCGTCTGCAACGCCTTACTGAGCGCTACAATGTTGTTCAACGCGACGTTACGCTCCCCGCGCTCGACAGATCCGATGTAGGTGCGATGGATATTGGCTACGGCGGCGAGGGCCTCCTGAGACAGGCCGAGTTGACGGCGACGAGCGCGCACGGCATGACCGAAACGCACCTGTGTATCGCGCGCCTTGATCGGCTCGAGATTGTCCACGGATGGCCCCTCCAGGCGAATGTGGATAAGCCGCTGTCCTCCCCCACCTTCACCTATATGATGACAATGAGTCTACAGACTATGAGTATCAACTGGGCATGGGACCCGGCTACGAGTGGGCTCAAAGGGGGATGCATGGCCAGTATGGAGCACCTGCGCTATGAGATGACGATCTGGACGGGCGAGCACGCTCAGGGGTGTCTATGGGACCACTTCCTCTTCAAATTCGGGATGCTCTGCCGCGCCGGGGACGCCGAGGTCGAGCTCGTTCTCGACCCGGGTAGCCTCGAGCCCCGATGGCGTGTCGGGGCGCTGTCCAGGGCCAAGGTCGAGGCGCTGCATCGAGACACCGTCGCCCTGGTGGATCGAGCCTGGGACCTCGAGGTCGGATTCACCCCGTCCTGTTTCGACCTCGTCTGGTCACCGTTGTTCGGGCCGCGCGACGTGCTCGGCAACAACCTCGTGGGCGCGATTTACGTCGAGGACGACACGTTGTGGCAAGTCGTAGGCCTTGATCTGGTGGAAAGAGCGACCATGGTGCGCGTGCAACGGCTACGCCGTGAGCCGGCGACCGCCTGGAAGGCGGGACTGCGGCCGGAGGGTAAGCCCGTGAGTGTTCCACACGCTGTCGTGAAGAACAATCTGGACGCGGCGGGGAACGCGCAGTCGGCGGATGGGTATCGTTCTATCGTGTACACGGGCGTGCGCGACACCGTGGACATGGGCCTGCTCAACACGTGGGACCTTCACGACCCGTGCACCGGGCGACCCTGCGGGCACTGTCTCTACGCGCCGGACGAGCCCCTGGTGGCCCCTGTGCGGCATCCGCGCCTGGAGGCGCGGACGCAACACGACCTGCCACCAGTACCTCGCCATCCCGGGCACGAATGAGCCACGATCAGCCTCCCTTGTATGGTTGTCGTGGCCATCGCGCCCATCTCCAGCCGGAATTCCGGCCTAGTGCAGAATTAAGGGGGTTTGTTTGCAGGTGCGGAGCCGTACCCCCTGGGACCGCCGGCGTCCCGCCGGCCTGCCGTCGCGGGCGCGCGGTTCGCCGCTAACGAGCGCCGCTGGCGCACCCAGGGGCCGGCGGGACGCCGGCGGTCCCAGGGGGTACGCCGCTGCAAACAAACCGCTTTAAGACGACACTAGATAGGCGCGATGGCCACGACAAGCCGCAGACCGTCACACACATCCTCGTGCCGCTCACTCGTGGGGCATCGCGGATGCCGCATCCCCGCTCGTCGCCCTGGATGCGGACAGGGGTGGCAGGCTCGCCCTGTACGCGCGCAGCACGGCCGCGAGCTGACGTTGATGGTCCGGGGGCAGCGTGCCGAGGGCGGCGACCTCGACCTGGAGATCATAGACGAGGTCTGTCGGTCCCCGCCCTGTCGCGGTCGCCATCGGGGTCGCCAGCAGCCGGTCGACCGACACCCCCAGCACGCGCGCCAGCGCCGCCACGGCGGCCAGGCTCACGTCCCCCTGCACGTCGCGCTCCAGGCGAGACACGAGACTGTGATGTACGCCGGCTTGTCGCGCCAGTTCGCGCCCGCTGAGATTAGCTGCCGTGCGCAGGGCGCGGAGGGTCATCCCGTCGACCACATCCATCGGACCTCCCGTTACATCCATCACCGTCGTTGTAGGGCGCGCACACGGATGTTGTCCACAGGAGACAATTGACACCCCAAAGAGACAACATGCTATGCTGGGAGACACCACGCCGACGACGGCGCGTCCCATCGCTGGCGTGTGTCGCCTATCCCGGCGATCCGGTCGTGGGGGCCGGGCACGGAGGTGGGCGGGAGATGGGCGGAGAGGAGGACAACGAGCGCGCGCGGCCGTAGGGGGTTTCCTTGATGAGCGATCGTGTAGTCCCACGCATGTGGGAGAGGGGAGGGGCCTGACAAGCAGAGGCAGACACGCCCATCGGGGCGATCATCGACGCGCGGTCGACGGTTGACGACCGCATCATGTGTCCCCGCGACTGCGGGGGATGTCCTGCATGTAGGAGAAACGCATGCCACTATCTATCGCGCGGTCCATCGCGTTCCTGGGGGTCGTCGCGTTCGCGAGCGGCGGCCCTCAGGTCGCCCATCCGGCCGGCGCCACGGCGCCGACCCTCCCGGCATCTACCCCCGGCCCCGCCCCCATCGACGGGGCGCGGCCGCTCATCGACGACATGGCGGTGACGGCGCTGGCCTGCGCGCCCGGCGGCCGCGACTGCTACGCGGCGGGGATCGCCGTCGGCCCGGTCCCGGCCGGCCCCCTCGTCCAGGACGTGATTTACAGCG
>JAABUR0100004247.1_pt1 | contig 19312 bp, 15 predicted proteins | sample 5560091 | NCBI WGS metagenome assembly JAABUR01 (sample SAMN10711879, study PRJNA513375) | rock metagenome | isolation source: Antarctica rocks | place: Antarctica: Victoria Land, University Valley sud | reverse complement strand
AGTTTATCCGAAACGCGAAGGCGTTCGCCGCCGAAATCGAGCTCGAAAAGATTCGAGAGCGAACCGTCCGGGGCAAGTACACGCGGGCCAAAGCCGGCAAGATTCACAATCACGGGCCCGAGATGTACGGCTATCGACGCGATAAGGTCGCCACTAAGCGCGTGATTCACGAGGCGGAAGCGGACACCGTACGCCGCCTCTTCCGATGGATCGGCGAGGATGGCATGTCGGTCCGGGGCGTGGTCCGGCGTCTCAACGATGAAGGCGTCCCGGCCGCGACGGCATCGCGAGTCACGACCAACGACCCGGACCGGGTACCGCGGTGGGGGCCTGGCGCCGTACATCGCATGCTCCGCGAGCCGAGCTATAAGGGCGAGGCGTTCGCCTGGCGGTGGGAATCGCGCGGCAACCACAAGCAACCGCACCTACGGCCGAAGGATGAATGGCTGCCGCTGCCGGAGGGCACCGCGCCGGCGATTGTCTCGCAGGAGCTATGGCAGGCCGTACAGGCCCGTCTCGCAACGAATAAGGGCGACGCAACCCGGAATGCGACGCGCTCGTATCTGCTCCGCGGCTTGATGACGTGTCGCGTGTGCGGTCGGTCCATGTGGTCGAGCCCTGAGCGTGACCGGCGGGTCTACCGGTGCTCCTCACGGGACACACGCCACGGCGCCTGTGGCGGGCAGCGCGTGCCAGCCGAGCCTATTGAGGCGTGGGTATGGGGAGAGGTCCGCGACCTGCTCCAGCATCCGGCACGCATTCAGGCGCATATCGACCGGCTCCGGCAGTCGGGCGGTACGGCCACGATGGAAGCGGACCGCGAAGCGCTCCAGCGCCGTGTAGCGAAGATTGAACGGCAACAGGAAGGGCTGATGCGGCAGCTCCGCGAGAGCGGCGGAGAGGGGCGCCTGTGGGAGCTCGGGCAGGCGGAGATAGCGGCGTCAGAGAAGGAACGTCAACAGCAACTCGCGGCCATTGAACAGGTAAGCACACAGATCGCCGAGCAACAGGCGGCGGTAGTGCATCTGGACAGCCTAGCGGCCTACTGTGCGACGGTGAGCTCGAATGTTGACCGGCTCGGCTTCGATGACCGGCGGACCACCTTAGAAGCATTCGACGTGCGGATCATCGCGAACGGCATCGACCGGCAGCAATGGCGGCTCGACTGGTCGCCGCCGGACGGCGTCGGCGTAGGCGTTACGTCCCCTACATGCTGATGTCAGGGCCGCCCGGTTCTGGCAAGACGATGCTCGCCCGGGCCGTCCCCTCGGTACTGCCGATGATGACGACCTCGGAGGCGCTGGAAGTCACCAAGATCTACAGCGTTCGCGGTCTGCTGCCACCGGAAACACCCCTGATCCGGCAGCGCCCCTTTCGCTCGCCGCACCACGCCACCAGCTTCGTCGGTCTCGTCGGCGGTGGCTCCTGGCCACGACCGGGGGAGATCAGCCTGGCTCACCGCGGCGTCCTGTTCCTCGACGAGCTGCCGGAATTCTCCTCGGCGATGTTGGAGGGGCTCCGCCAGCCGCTGGAAGACCGGCAGATCAGCCTGGCCCGCGCCTCCGGCACGGTCATTTTCCCCGCCAACTTCACGCTGATTGCCGCCATGAACCCCTGCCCCTGTGGCTACGCTGGCGATCCGGTCCGCGAGTGTCGGTGCGCGGCGAGTGCCGTGGCGCGGTACCAGAAGCGGATCAGCGGACCACTGCTTGACCGGATCGACATCCACCTGGAGGTGCCAAGCGTCAACTACGAGCACCTGTCCGACACCCGCGCCGGGGAGCCATGCGCCACGGTCCGGAGCCGGGTCGAAGCCGCCCGGGCGATTCAGGCCGAACGTTTTGCCGGAACAACCCTGGTGACCAATGCCGATATGGGTCCGCGGGAGCTTGCCGGCTTCGCCACGCTCGATCCCGCCGGGGAGAGCCTGCTCAAGTCAGCGGTGCGGCAGCTTCACCTCTCGGCCCGCTCCTATCACCGCGTCTTGAAACTTGCCCGCACCATCGCCGACCTGGCAGCCGCCGACCAGATCGCCGCCAACCACCTCGCCGAGGCATTGCAGTACCGTCCCCGTGACATGAGCGCGTGACGCTCCTCCGGGAAGCGGCGCCACGCCAGAAGCCCCGGCCAGCGATCGGTCCGGCGGCGGCCTGACGCCACGCCGATTGGCAAGGCAACGTCTGGTGTGCCGCATGCGTCAGACGGGTCGCGACGAATCTCGATGAGGAGGGAAGCGGCATGGTAAAGCGCAAGACGACAGGACGGACGAACCGGCTGGCGGCAACTGACGGCACCGCTCCAACTCCGAAGGTTGCCGCCGCGAAGCGGACGGCGACCGCCGAGGCTGCTAGCCTCACCGAGCCGGAGAAATCGTCCAGCGAGTCGCCGCCGGACCCGAACTACCCGCGCTACCGCATTGATCCCGGGTCGGACGTCAAGCTGGGCGATGTCGATGCCGACGAGTCGGAGCATTACACCGGGAAGCGAGATGTCGCCGAGGAGCTCGATCGGCAACGGAAACGAATTCGCGACCTGCAGGAGCGGCTCTACGCGGAGCGTCAGCGGAGCCTGCTGATCGTGCTGCAGGCGATGGACACGGGCGGCAAGGATGGCACCATCCGGGGCGTCTTTCAGGGCGTCAACCCCCAGGGGTGTCAGGTCTGGTCGTTCAAAGCGCCGAGCACCGAGGAGATGGAGCATGACTTCCTCTGGCGCTACCACCTCAAGGCGCCCTCTCGTGGACTGATCACGATCTTCAACCGATCGCATTACGAGGAGGTCCTGATCGTCCGGGTGAAGAAGCTGATGCCGGAGGATGTCTGGCGGCGTCGCTATGCGATGATCAATGAGTTTGAGCAAATGCTGACGCTCAACAACACCACGATCATCAAGTTCTACCTGCATATCTCCAAAGACGAGCAAAAACGTCGTCTCCAGAGCCGGCTCGATGACGACAGCAAACACTGGAAATTCTCCAGCGCCGATCTCAAGGAGCGCGCCTACTGGGACGACTACATGGCCGCCTTCGAGGATGCCGTGGAGAACTGCTCGACCGAGGTCGCTCCCTGGTACGTGATTCCGGCGAACAAGAAGTGGTACCGAAATCTGGTGATCGCCCGCACGATCGCCGATACCCTGGAAGCGTTGGACCCGCAATTTCCCGACGCGGAGAAGGGCCTCACCAGGCTGACGATCGACGACTGATCGCGCGTGTGCAGGAGCAACGGCGCCGCCGAGACCGCCCCGCTCGGTGACGACGCCGCAGTGCGTCCCAGCGCCGGGTGGCGATCTTTCGTCCCTTTCGCCCGGCATCACCCTCAGCGACTGGCCGTGAAGGGCGAGCGACCGCGCCAATCGATCGCTCGCTGGAACGGTCCGGAGTAAACTCATGCGAGACAACACGACGCCGATCGCCGAGGAGGAATGTGACGATCCCTCGACTGGACGTGGTCCCCAACGACGATGACGGCGTGAACAAGTCACCAATCTGGGTGGTGATCCCGGCGGGCGGAGCAGGCACACGGCTCTGGCCTCTTAGCCGCGCTGGCAAACCGAAATTCCTCCTCTCACTCCTGGGAGAGCGGTCGTTGCTGCAGACCACCGCCGACCGTCTGGCGACGCTGACGAGCGCGGGTCGGACGATGGTCGTTTGTGGACCGCAGCACGCGGTGGCGGTCGCCCGGCAGCTTCCGGAGCTCCCCGAGCAGAACATCGTCGTCGAGCCGAGTCCGAAGGGATCCGGACCGGCCATCGGTCTGGCCGCGGCGCTGATCGTCCGGCAGGATCCCCAGGCGCTGATGGGATGCTTCGCTGCCGACCATGATGTCCGGGACCAGGCGGCGTTCACGCGCGCCGTGGCGACCGCGCTCGACGCCGCGCGAGAAGGATGGCTCGTGACGATCGGTCTGACGCCTTCACGCCCGGAGACTGGCTACGGCTACATCGAGCGGTCGGACGAGGTGGTGGTCAGGCGCTCCGGTGGAGTGGCGTACTGCGCCGCCTCGTTCATCGAAAAGCCCGATCTGGCCCGCGCCGAAACCTTTATCGAATCAGGTCGCTTTCTCTGGAACGCGAGTATGTTCGTCTGGCGCGCCCAAGCACTGCTCGACCAGATGGCCAGTCTTCAACCCCGCCTCTGTGACGCGGTTCTTCAGATCGCCGATGCCTGGGGCACACCAGAGCAGGAGGCGACGACCGCACGTATCTGGTCCGCGATCGCGACGAGCACCATCGATCAGGGCATCATGGAGCATGCCGACCGGGTGGCCGTGGTGCCGTCCGACATGGGGTGGTCGGACATCGGCGATTGGCATGGTCTGGTGCGTCTCTCGGAGCACGATGTCGAAGGCAACAGCTTCCACGGGCAGGTCGTTCCGGTCGCAACGACCAACAGCGCCGTCTGGTCGGAGACTGACCGCCTGGTCGCGCTTGTGGGCGTCGACAATGTCATCGTCGTCGATACTCACGACGGTCTTCTCGTCGCCGATCGCTCGCGGGCGCAGGAGGTCCGACGCGTCGTCGAGTTGCTCAAAGAGCGCCGTCGCGAGGATCTCACCTAGGCGGCGGGAACCAGTGCTGACTCAGTGCTGTCGCGGCGAGGTTGCTGATGCACCACCCGGCCGCCGGCCAACGCCGTTGGTGCTCTTCCTCATGGCGGTATACGAGTAGGAGGCGTTCTCCGGAGCGCCGCACGCTCAGCCTCGTCGAACGGTCCCGACTCCCCGCGTCCGAACGGTCTGGCGGCACGGGGCGAATCGCATCTTCAGCCAGCGACACGATCAACCGGCGAAACTGGCGGTTATTGACCGACGCGCGTCGCCGCAACGTCCCGGGCCCGACGCAGCTCGTCCATGACAGTGGTTTCCACCCGCGCCGCCTCGTCCTCATACCAGCGTCGACGCTCGGCATCCTTCATCAACCGTGCATTGGTAAGGACATTGATGACCGCGCCACGCAGGGCGGCCTCGCCGACCCAGGTCGCGACCGAGATGTCGGAGAGGACGTGATGACTTCCAAGTCGGGCCATCGCTGTCAGTTGGACCGCCAGATCGCCACAGGTCGACGCGACGCTCATCGGCACCTCGGCGGCCCCGATCAGGGCGTTCTGGAGCGCTTGCCGTCGGACGGTGCGCTCCGCATCTGATGCTTTCGGCATTGAGGTCGCGTCGATATAGCGTCCATAGGCCGCCTCGTCCGCCGCGGCGAGCTCGAGGAACCCACTTCTGAGCGAATCGATTGCGCCCACCGCCGACCGGAGCTCGTCCTCGGCCGTCGGCGAACCTGCCCTGCCCATGGTCAGCCTGCTGACCATCGCCGCCAGCGCTGCACTCAGCGCGCCGCAGACGGCCACGACACTTCCCCCACCGGGTGTCGGCTCATCCGACGCGACCGCGGAAAGATAGCTCGCCAGCGACCGATTCTCAGCCGACCCCTCCTGATCTGTCACGTTATCCCATCTCGATGCTCGGCTCCCGCGCGCCCGGTCGTTCGCCAAGCCATAGTGGGACGAAGGGGATGAGCACCCGGCCGACATGCAAACAACCGATCAGGTCCGGTCCGGAGCAGCGACGCTGGACCCTGAAAGAGATCCTGCTGGCGGAACACGCGTGCGCTGTCAGGCTCCCGCGATGCCGCGAGTCGCGGGATGGAGGGCACCATCAACCCGTGGCGACCAGTGCGGCGAGTTCTGTGACGAACCGCTCCTCGCTGTCGAATTCAACCCGGTAGGCCGACTCATCCGCCGAAGGGGCGGGCGGCAGCACGAACCGCACCCACCCTTCTTCGGCGCCACGCATCAGCAGGTCGGTTACCCGCGCTTCAAAGCGGTTGTACGGCAGGTCGGGCGCAAGGACCCGATAATACCGCTCGCCCATGCCGTTTCGGGTCCAGATCAGCCGCACGAGCTGACGATGTTTCGTCCGGATATCCGAGGCGACCAACTCGTTTGCCATCAGACCGCGCGCGATCGCCGAGAGCCGTCCCATCTCGCGAGTCGGAGCAGCACAAACCGGACAGTGTCCTTCCGGTGCGTCGGCGGGCGCATAACTTCGCCGGCAGGCATCGCACCAACGATATCCCCTGGCGGTGGTGGGCTCGGCGGCCGCTTTCTGCATCGTCAGCATCCTCGCTGGTCAGTGTCGCCGAGTCAGGGAGAACGGGGACGGGTTGTGGACATCGCGCCGTCGTTCAGCGTTTGTCAGAAGGTTGTCCGGAGTGAGGCGCGCCATCAGTCGAGCAAGTTTGGACAGAAGTCATCGCCGATGTGCCGCTCCGGACCAGGACGAGATCATGTCCGTCCTGATAGAGGACGCCGCACGTCAGCGCCTGATCGTCCGCTGCTCAAAGCGGTCGGCACTGCCGCCCAGACCAGTATTAGCCGCCGGTGGCTGCTCGCCAGCGCGATCCGCCCAGACCTGAATCCGGTGCGTGAGGTAGATGCCGCCGAGCATCAGCGCCACCGCCACGATCACCTCAATGGTGTCAGCCAGCACTCCGAAATTGGCCAGGTTGTCGATCAGCATCGGTTCATCCTCGTTCGACGGTGGTCACTGCGATCGGCCGGCGATGTCGCGACCTGCTCCCGCTACTTGACGGTCAGCGTGCCGACCATCCCCGCCTCCTTGTGGCCGGGAATGTCGCAGTAATACTCGTAGGTTCCGGCAGGGGCATTGATCGTGGTCTTCGCGTCTTTCTCACCAGCCGGGAGGTCGACCGAGATGTCGAGCTCATCGATCGAGAAGTTATGCGGGAGGGCGCCCTCGTTGGGCAGCATCACGGTCACGTCGGTGCTCGCCGCGATCTGGGCCTCTTTCGGCTCGAATTTGATATCGGCGGCTTTGATCGTGACCGGTGGAGCCGCCGCGGGCTGACCACCGTTTGGTGGCGGCGCGCGCCCCGCCGCGGGAGATGCCGCACCGGCCGCGGGGGAGCCGGTCGACGCGGCGGGGCTGGCCGCGGCGCCTCCCGCCGCACCCAGTTTGACGGTCAGAGTGCCGACCATACCGGCATCCTTATGGCCGGGAATGTTGCAATAGTACTCGTAGCTTCCTGGCGCGGCGTTGATCGTTGTCGTCGCATCTTGCTCGCCAGCCGGGAGGTCGACCGAGATATTGAGGGCATCGATGCTGAAATTGTGCGGCAAGGCGCCATTATTGGGCAGCTTGACAAGGACGTCCGTATTTGCGGGAATCTCAGCCTTCGTCGGCTCGAACTTGATGTCCGCCGCGGCTATGGTGATCGGGGCGGCCGCGGCACCGCCACCGGACGGCGCACCCGCCGCCGGGGTCGGTGCCGCGGCTGAGGCACCACTCTTGGCGGTGACGGGAGCCGGACCAGGCGTCGGATAGCCCCCGTCCGCCTCGACGGCCGCGTTATAGACGCGGTCCCAGTCAACGACGTGGATCATCGTCACCAGCTCATCGATCTGTTCGTCGTTGAGCTGGCCACCACCACCACGACCCCAGGCCGGCATAACCTTGTTCCGGCCGTACTGCAGCGCCATCCAGAGGACTTGCTTCCGCTCGTCCCACTTCACCGGGTCATCGGTCTGGTTAAGGTCCTGCTGCTTCTTTCCAAGATCGGTCTGTCCCCCAAGCGGGTAGCCGATCCGGCTCGTTCCCGGTGCGTCGGGCGCCGAAAGACCCTCACCGGCAGGACCATGGCAGACGACACAGTTGGTCACGTAGGTATCGACCGCTCGCTCGACGGCGACGTCTTCCTGTTCCTGGGCTTCAGCGTCGCGGCGATTCCCCTCGTTGGCAAGGAAGACGACGAGAAGCGTCGCTAACGCCACCAGACCGACGATGACCACCGTCGCGAGTTTCTGTACGGCCCCCACGCTGGCGCTCCCCTCATGTCGCGTCTACCAAACCACTCGAACCATCGCGCTTGTTACGACGTGAAAGCGACCGCCTGATCCTTCGTATAGGCCGATCTCGTCACAATCCCGTCTGGCTTGGTGTCGACCGTTACTGTCCCATCATCACCGACGGTGACTGGCATGAGGTCCATCGGGCGAGGTGCCGGTCCGCCGGTGCGGACGCCGTTGTAGTCGTAGCGACTTCCATGGCACGGGCACTGAAAGGCGTTAGGCGCGTCAGCCGGTCCGGTCCAGGGCACCGTGCACCCAAGGTGTGGGCACTTGGTGTAGAGCGCCAGCAGCCCATCGTCGTTGTGGACCAGGAAGAACTTGCCGGGGACACTTCGGAACGGAACCCCTTTGACCGGAGGAACGGAATCAGCTGGCACGGCGATCTTGCTGCCGAAGGCGCCCGTTTTGTTCGGCCAGAAGAAGTAGACGAAGCCGCCCGCAACTTCGGCCAGCGCGACGCCGACGGCGCCCAGCGTTGCGTTGCGGACGAAGGTCCTGCGCGACGCGCGCTTTCGCGTCGCCGCGGCACCACTTTGAAACCGGGCCAGCATGGCGAGCACCCGCGCTCCGAGACCGCCAAGGAGCAACCCGACCAGGGTGCGAACGAGGGGAACCATCGATACCGTCCTTCCAGTTCCGGGCCACCCGGGAATGTGATGTGGCAACCCGACCTACAGGGTCGCCGCGTAGCTCAGTGATGCTCGATTGGCAGGTTCCACGGCCAGTACAAATTTTGACCCGGACCTCGGAGCGACGTTCCGCTGATCGTCAGGACGATAAAGGTCACGACGAACCCCGTGAACAGGGCAATGATCAGCTCCCGCCGCGTCGGCCGGAAGATCGCCTGCACCATCGCGACGAGTATACCGATGAAGAGCAGGATGATCAGCGACGGCAGGGCCTGGTTATAGATGATCTCTGGCGCTCCGAGGGAGTCCTTGAGAAACGCTCCGATACCGAAATTCGTGCGGCCGGAGAGCTCATCGAGATAGATCAAGGCCGCCTGAACGACGACCGTGAAGATCGTCGTGAAGCCGATGATCCGCCGACCCTTGGCCGAGGTGCCGAGGATGCCGACGCCCAGCGGGCTGCGATCGAAATACGGGATGGCGGCGATCGCTCCGAGGGCCATGGTCGGCACGATCACCCCGGCGAGGCCAGCATTCATGTGCAGCAGCAACTCTTGAAGATTCAGGAAATACCAGGGCGCTTTCGATGGGTTGGGGGTCTGGTTGGGGTTGGCCCGCGCCGTCAACGGGGCGCTGACCAGCAGCGACACAGCGATCAGCAGCAGCATGAACACCGTGGCGCAGACCGCCTCGACCACGACCAGAGATGGCCAGACCATCACCTCGTCCTCGGAGAGGTCGGTCGGCCGGGCCATCGCCCGCCCACGAACGAGTTCCAGCAGTCGTTGCCGCTTAACCTCGTCGATCGGGTTCGGCGTCAGCGCCTGCCCGCCAGGTTGCTGTTGCGCGATCTCAGCCATCGGTCACCCCCGTCAGATGCTCGCTCCAACCGCTTAGAGCGGTCCAGAGATCCCGCCGTCCTTACGAATCCGCCAGAAGTGGACTGCCATCAGGAACGCCGCCACCAGTGGGAGGAAGATCACGTGCAGGGTGTAAAAGCGGATCAACGCGTTTTGACCGATCTGATAATCGCCCACGAGCAGGAAGTTGACGTACTGGCCGAGCAGGGGCGCCGCGCCACCGATGTTGGTGCCGACCGTAATCGCCCAGAGCGCCAGCTGATCCCAGGGGAGGAGGTAGCCGGTGAAGGAAAGCAGGAACGTGACGACCAGCAGGAGGACGCCGATCACCCAGTTGAACTCACGCGGCGGCTTGTACGATCCCGTGTAAAAGACCCGGCACATATGGAGAAAGACAGCGATCACCATCCCCTGCGCCGACCAGCGGTGCATGTTCCGCATCAGCTGGCCGAACGTGACGCTCGCCTCAATGTCCTTCATGCTCTGATAGGCCTGATCAGACGAGGGGATGTAATAGAACATCAGCAGGACGCCGGTGAAGGTGAGGACCAAAAACATGAAAAAGGAGAGCCCACCCAGGCAGAAGGTGTAGGTCACCTTGGTGGCGTAACGCTTGATCTTCACCGGGTGGATGTGCAGGAAGATGTTACTGGCGATAATGAGCGCCTGGTTGCGCTGTGTATCCGGATACCCGTGGCGCACCACCGACCGCCACAACGCTGACCCCGTGACGCGGTCGGCCAGCGTCTGCTCTCGCCTCATACCCAGACCTCCCGGTGTCGGTTCCTGCCCTCGTCCCCCAGCGGTGTCCCCAGCGCCGGTACCCCAGCAGGATACCCGGCGGAGTCGCCGCTGCCAGCGATGCTATTGTCCCTTCCCCGCTAGAGGCGGTCAAGCCGTCTGCTGCCGGTCGTGGAATGCGTGCACGGCGCGAGTGGTTCCCGGTTGCGCCCGGGGCCGCGCCCCGGTGAATGTCAGGGAGCGCCGTGGCATGTGCCACGGCGCTCCACGTCTGATTCCGGATAGAGTGGTGGGCGCGACAGGACTCGAACCTGTGACCTCGCGGATGTGAACCGCGCGCTCTAACCAGCTGAGCTACGCGCCCTCGAACAGCGCCAGAGTATAGCAGCTAGGCCTCGCCGCGTTTCATGACCGGTCGGCCACCAGCGCCACGCATTCCACCTCGACCAGCACGCCTAACGGCAATGCCGCCACCTGAACCGTGCTGCGTGCCGGGGGCGCCGCGCCGAAGGACCGCCCGTAGATCTCGTTGAAGATCGGGAAGTCGGCGAGATCGGTCAGAAAACAGGTCGTTTTCACCACCCGGTCGAACCCACTGCCGGCCGCCGCGAGTACGGCGCCGAGATTCAGCATCACCTGCTCTGCCTGTGCCGTAATGCCCCCGTCGACGACCTTCATCGTGGCGGGATCGAGCGGGATCTGACCGGCGGTGAAGATCATTCCATTCGCCACGATCGCCTGTGAATACGGGCCAATCGCGCGCGGCGCGCTTTCGGTAGTGATCACCCGGATCGCGGTCGTTGACTCGTCCACGGCACCCCCCCAGTTCCCGGTCGTCGGCCCACCCGTCAGGACGGCGAGTCTACCAATCGGCCCTGTGCCGCACAATCTCCCGGCTTCGCGTTCGCCGACAGCCCAAGAGAACTTCGGCTCATCCCGCGACGTCCAGCCGCCACGAATGCCATACACCCCCTTCTGGCCTGCCGTCGTCCGCACATCACCATCGAGATGGCGGCGGGGTTGAGGACCCTGGGCGATTGGACGAACCAACCCGGCGCGGCCTTGCTCCACAGCGTCCCGACCAGCCTCAAGGCGAGGCATGGTGTACGGACACACGCATCCGCTATACTCCCAGAGTGCAACCTCACTCGCTGTTCTCGTTCCATTCTCAGGAGTTGGCATGAGCGCCACCGCCCAGATTGATAGCGCCTACGTTCCGGTCGCACCGACGGCCAGACCGCGTCGCCGTCTGCTCAGGCCAGTTGCTCGTCTGACCGGCGCGGTCTTTCTCGTCCTGGCGGCGATTCTGATTGCCGGGTCGATCGGTCTGGGTCTCTATTCCTCGGCCCACGGCGGTCGAGTCTATGAGGGGGTGTCGGTCGCGGGAATCCGAGTCGGGGGCATGACGCGAGCCGAGGCTCAGGTCGCATTGGCGGACCGATTTGACACCTATCTCTCATCGCCCCTGACCCTGACCGCCGCCGATCGCTCGTTCCAGGCCACCCCGAGCGAACTCGGCGCCCGTATCGACGCTGATGCCTCGATCGGCACCGCCGAGGCATACGGACGTAACGGCTCCTACTGGGACCGCTCGCGCGACTGGGTGCGGGGCGTAGCCGGGGGCGCCGAGGTGCCGCCGCGTGTCGTGTTCGAGCGGGCGGTCCTGGACACCTACCTGCGGTCGATCGCACCGGAGATCGTCCGCGCCCCAATCGATGCCGAGATCGCGATGAGCACCGGCGGTGAGCCGGTGCTCGTCCCGGACCTGCCTGGTATCTCCCTCGATCTCACCGCCAGCGCACACGCGGTCGTCCGCGCGGTCGAGGGCCTGGAGACTTCCCCGGTGCCACTGGCGACCCGGGCCAAGCCGGCCCCGATTGCCGCGTCCGATCTCCAGGAATCGCTGGCTGGCGCCCGGGCGGCGGTCAAGGCGGCGCTCGTCATTGGATCGGATGAGGGAAGCTGGACGGTCTCCCGCGACGATCTCAAGACGATCGTCTCCGCCCGCGCCGGACAGCAAACCGTTCAGATCAACCAGGAGCCACTCCGCGAGATGATCGCCGGCATCGCGACGCAGGTGGACCGTTCGGCCGCCGATGCCGGAATCACGGTCGACGACAACGGGGCGCTGGTCGTTGCCCCTGGCACCGATGCCGCCCGGGTCGATGTCGCGGGCACCGTCACGGCAGTCGTCACCGCCCTCGAGGCGGGCAAACACGTCGTGCCGCTCGCGGTCAAGCGCGCTCAACCGGTGATCACTAACGACATGGCGGCCGCAGCTGCGACGAGGGCCGAGGCATTGATCGCGGACGGGATGAAGCTTTCCTGGAAGGGCGGCGGGGCCGAGCTAGGGCGAGACGATCTCCTGCGCGCCCTGACGATCACCCCCCGCCCCGGAGAACGAGAGCCGTTTGCCTTTGGGATGGACAAAGCGGCGATCTCGGAGATGCTCACCGGGGTCGCCGAGGCAGAGACTGTTGATGTCCCGGCGACCGATGCCCGCTTTCGTCTTGTCGACGGACGCGTCACCCTGGCCTCGGAGGCAAAAAAGGGTCGGCAGCTCGACATCGATGGTGGGGTGAAGGCGGTGGTTGCCGCGTTCGGCCGGAAGCAGCCAGTTGCCAAGCTGACCGTCGCGGACGTCAAGCCAACGTGGACATCGGCAGATCTTGGGAAGATCAGCGTTGGTGACGACATTCTCGGCGACTCGATGACGTACTACGGCACATCGAGCGAGCCGCGGCGCCAGAATGTAGAGCGGGCGACGCAGCTGGAAGAAGGGTGGCTGGTGCCACCAGGCGGGATTTTCTCCTACGATCAGAATGTCGGCGACATCGATAAGGCGAGCGGCTTTGCGACCGGCTTCGGGATCGTGGCGAATGAGGGCGGCGGCGTGACGACCGCCCCGGTCATTGGCGGCGGCATCTGCCAGGTCTCGACGACGATCTTCCAGGCGGCATTCTGGGCAGGCATGCCGGTCGTCGAGCGGTATCAGCATCCGTATTGGCTGACGAGCTATGGCCAGCCGCCGCGCGGGATGACCGGTCTGGATGCGATGGTGGACATCGAGGATGACTGGCAACTCGACATGAAGTTCCAGAATGCCACCGATCACTGGATCACGGTGGTGCTGACTGCCGACGGCGTCAATGTGACCGCCCAGATCGTCGGCACCGATCCTGGCTGGAACGTCGCGATCTCGGATCCAAAGATTACTAACATCGTTCCCAAGGAAGAAAAGATGGTCTACACGGACTCCGAGGAGCTTCCCGCAGGGCAAGAACTTCAGGTCGAAACCGCGCAGGACGGCTTCGACGTCTCGATCCACCGCACCGTTAAGAAGGGCGATCAGCTCGTCGACGATGTCACCCTGTCGAGCAGCTTCTCCCCCGCTCGAAACATGACCCTTCGCGGGAAAGGGTAGCCCGGCAGCGCGCCGACCCTGGGCGCGGGTCGCAAGCGGTCCGACCTACTCCGCCAGGACCGATGCCGGCGGGACTGAAGCGCGACCGCGCCCCGACGCACTCAACACCGGGCGTGTTCTGTTTCCGCTACCCGGACCGACCGGCGCCGGGACACGTGGATCATCCCTTTCCTCCGCGCCAACGGACGGTCTTCCCGCGACCCTTCAACCTTCACGACAGCGCTTCAGGCCAGGCTACAGCCATCGCGCTCGGGAGGGTGTCGCCTTGACCGGACGGCGACGGTGCGCGTACATTCGGCGCCCCGGGCGGTTCGAGCCGCCCACCCGGCCGCCATCTTTGGCTGGCAGATTCAGCGCTCCTGTGGCGACCCCCCATCGAAAGGCCAATGTTCTCCATGTCACCTTCACGTACATCCACCAACGGGCGGCCGGCGTTTCCCATCGACCGCCGCCTCATCGCCGTCGGACTCTTCGCGGGCGCCGCGGTCGGAGCCTGGGTCGGCGGCAAGACCCGGACGATGACCGGGAACGAGCGTGCCACCGGTCTGATCGACTGGGAGCAGGCACGAGGCATCGCGATCAACATGAACCGCGGCGCGACCTTGACCGCGCCTGAGCGGGAGCGTCTGGACGAGTACTACCGTGGCCTCGTATCACGGTGCATCCCGATCGTTGCTGAGTACACCGGCACCGCCCTGCCCCCCACCCTGGAGCGCACCTTCGCCTTCGACCGCGTCGACTGGGTCAACGCGAATCTCGACGCCTTCGAGCGCATGTTTGCGCCGCTCGAAGTGCTCAACGCCAGGAACGACAAGGACGCCAGGACCACGGTCGCCTCCGTCCTCTGGGGCGGGCTGAACCAGACCGTCCTCAGCGCCGAGCTCGGCCTGCTGCTTGGATATCTGGCCCGGCGAGTCCTGGGGCAATACGATCTGGCCCTTCTCGGGCGGGAGCCGGTCACCACCGGCAAACTCTATTATGTCGAACCGAACATCCGGGCTGTCGAGCGGACCCTCGGTTTGCCGACCCAGGATTTCCGGATGTGGCTGGCGCTTCATGAGACCACCCACGCCTTCGAGTTCGAGGCTCACCCGTGGTTGCGCGATCACTTCAACGGTCTGCTCGACACGTATTTCGAGTTCCTGAACGAGGACGCGGAGCGGCTTAAGCAGGGAGGGGTCAAGGGACTTCGCCTCTTCGTCGACCGCGCCCGCAACCGTGAGGGAAGCGAGGGTAGCTGGCTGGAAGCGCTGATGACGCCACAGCAGCGGGTGCTCTTCAACCAGATGCAGGCGACGATGTGCATGGTCGAGGGGTATTCCAACCACGTCATGAACGCCGTGGGCCGGGGGCTTCTACCGACGTACGACGAGATCGCGCACAAGTTTGAGCAGCGGCAGCGGCAGCGGTCGTTCGCCGAACAACTCTTTGCCCGGTTGACCGGTCTCAACGTCAAGATGGAGCAGTACCGGCTTGGGGAGGCATTCATCAACCGGGTCGCGGACGAGCGGGGGCATGCCTTCGTGCGCCGCATCTGGGACGGGGCGGAGTTCCTGCCTACGATGGACGAGATTCGAGACCCAGCCCGCTGGATAGCACGAATCGATGGTGGCCAGGCGACATCGCCCGAGTTGCAGGCGGCCTCGCCGCCATTTCTGGGGCAGGGCGACCTGGGCGTTGACGCCGGATCGCCCGCCTAGATCTCTCCAATCGAGTCAGATCAGGAGGCGTGATGGCCGATGTCTGGCCGTCGCGCCTCCCCGTCCCGTGCCCCGCTGATGCGTCGATCACGCCCTGCTGCCCGATCGCAGGGTGCGCTCGCGGTTCCTGCCCTGTCACGGGTCCTGCCACCATCCGCTCAATTAGTGGCGAAAATGCCGGGTGCCGGTGAAGACCATCGCCATGCTGGCGGCATTCGCGGCCTCGATCACCTCGTCATCGCGAATCGATCCGCCAGGCTGAACGATCGCCACGATACCCGCGGCGGCCGCCGCGTCGACGCCGTCACGAAACGGGAAAAAGGCATCTCCCGCGAGGACTGCTCCGGGCGCCCGCTCCTCTGCCTTCCGGACCGCGATGGCGACGCTTTCGAGGCGATTTGGCTGGCCGCTGCCGATGCCGACCACGGCGCGGTCGTGAGCGAGGACGATTGCGTTTGATTTGACATGCCGCACGACCTCCCAGGCGAACCCAAGGTCGCGCCATTCCGGGGCGGTCGGGGAGCGGTCAGTCACCACTCGCCACTGGGCGGGATCATCGCGAGCGATATCCGGCTCCTGGACGAGCAGTCCCCCCTGGATGGGCCGCACGTCCCAATAGGCGGTGTCATTGGGTACGCTCGGTTGAAGCGCTAGAAGTCGTAACTGCTTCTTCCGGCGGAGTCGATCGAGCGCTCGTGGCTCGAATGCTGGCGCAATCACCACCTCGAAGAAGTGGTCAGCCAGCAGACCGGCCGTCTCTTGATCGACCGCACGATTGAGGGCAACGATGCCACCAAACGCCGACACGGGATCACCAGCCAGCGCCGCCGTGAACGCCTCGGGCAGCGCATCTCGACTGGCGAGACCGCATGGAATCGTGTGCTTGATGATGGCGACCGCCGGCTCACGGAAGGAACGAATGGCGCTCCAGGCGGCATCGGCGTCGAGCAGGTTGTTGAACGACAGCTCCTTGCCCCCGAGTTGCGTGGCATCAAGGACGCCGATCGCCTGCGGTCCACCACTCAGGCGCGTGAAAGCGGCGGCGCGCTGGTGTGGGTTCTCACCGTAGCGGAGGTCGAGCCGGTTTCGGCCGGCCACACCCCACTCCCGCGGAAATGCTGCCTTCGGGCCGCGCAGGTACTCGGCGACGACGGCGTCATAGGCGGAAACATGGGCGAACGCCTTCGCCGCCAGCGCCCGCCGCTCGGACTCAACAACAGGTCCAGCTCGCAGCGCGTCGAGCAGCGGTGGGTAATCGACGGGGTCGATAACCACGAGGAGATCGCGGTAATTCTTGGCGGCGGCGCGGATCATCGCCGGACCACCGACGTCGATCTGCTCGATGGCGTCACCCAGCGTCACGTCCGGCCGCGCAATGGTCGCGGCAAAGGGATAGAGATTAGCCACCAGAAGGTCGACCGGAACGATATGGTGGATGGTCAGCGCGGCAACGTGATTGGGATCGTCGCGGCGAGCGAGTAATCCGCCGTGGATCGCTGGATGCAGCGTCTTAACCCGCCCATCCAGAATCTCGGGGAACCCGGTGACATCTGAGACCGACAGGACGGGCAGTCCGGCGGCGGTCAGCGCGGCAAGCGTGCCACCAGTGGAGACGAGCTCATAGTCGAGAGCCAGAAGGTCCCTGGCAAGGTCAACGATCCCTGACTTGTCATAGACACTGAGAAGCGCCCGCATGGCCGACGGTGCCCTTTCGACAATGGATAACCAGACTGTACGTTCAGTATGGCATGATAGCAGAGGGTCACCGAGCAAGGCGGCGATCGCCGGCATCAACCGTTAAGACGACCGTCTGTGCCAACGCCCATGGCGGTGGCCGTGTGGTTCGATGTCGTCCTTCCACCATCCGGGTCGTCACCACGCTGACACTGTCCGTTGGACGGCGGGCGATGCCTGGCACTTGACCGCCAGGATCGCTGCTCCAGGTTCGACGGGGAAGGACACAGAATGATTCGACGCCATGTGGACGCAACAGATTCGGATGGGTGGACGGCAGCGGTTGCCCCGGCGCCAGGCTCATGTCATGACGAGTACACGATGCTGGTCGCATCGCCGCCACTCGTAAGGGCAGCTAACCCGTCTACCGGGGCGCGACGCGATAGATCACACCGGTTGGTGCGGTGCCGACCAGCGATCCAGTCCCGGTCAGGTCCGCCAGATAGAGTGCGTCGCGGGTGGCGAGCAGTCCATCGAGATGCCCGATCGATGGCTCGTCGTTGCTAATGACGTGCGTCACCGCTCCGGTCGATCGATCGACATAGGCGACCGGGTTTTCCTCGTTCGCCGCGCCAACCTCATCCCACTGTCCATGGAAGCCGACGAAGACGCCGTCATTAAGGCCTTGGGGAAACGAGCTGGGCGCGAGCGTGATATCCGCCGCCCCTTCATTCTCGGAGCCGCCGGTCGGAACGAAGGCGAGGAAGGGCGCCAGCGCGTCGGGTCCGACCACCTCGCCCGACCGGTAGTCGATGTAGGTGTCGGGAAAGCCGAAGTCTTCGACATCGCCGCCGATCTCCGCCGAGGGAATACGATTGAGCTCGTCGGCACTCAGCGCCTCGATCCGGTCGTCTGGCGTGTCGATCCCGTTGTCCTCGAACCAGAGATCGCCGGTTCGCTCGTCGATCGCCAGTCCCGCCGCGTTACGCACCCCTTCAGCGATTTGCTCGGGGGTCGATGCGGTGACGATGCCGCTCTGGTCGTCGAGACGCACCCGGTAGATCGACGCATCCGCTACCGTCCCGCTGGCAAGTCCACTGATCTCCACCAGACCCCCGACCGCATCGTTTTCGATCGATCCGACATTGAAGAACAGATCATATCGACCCGGTTCGTCATCGACCGTGACCGCCGCGATGCCGTAGGTCCCGTGATCCATTTGCTCGGCATAGCTGAAGGTCAGTGCGCCCACCGGTTCCAGGGGAGCGTCCGGCGCCGGACCCAGCCGGAACAGGCTGATTCGAGCGTCCCCGGGCAGCGTATCAACCGCGAACACCAATTCCCCCGCGACCCGAACCGCGCTCATCGCGCCGGGCAGACCAGTTGCAAGTGGGGTGGGTGGACCGTCGGCGATACCGTCCCCGTCATCATCCGTCAGGCGCACGATGGCCCCGGTCGACCCGAAATACGACCCGTCGGTCGGCTCGTTGATCCCGACAAGCAACGACCCGTCTGGCAACTCAGCGAGCCCATAGGGATAGGGAAGATCGCTCGCGAAGACGGTCACCTGGAGGGCCCCAGCGTCGACCAGACCGCCGCCAAAGGCGAACGGTCCCTCCTGCGCCAGTGCGCCGCGAACCGCGGACGCGGCGATCGCCATGACGAGCAAAACGGCCGCCCATCCAAGGTTTCGCCTTCCGCGCCCGTGCCGCGCGCTGCTCGATCGCCGTTTCACCGCGTTCACGATTGCCGTCGTCTCCACATCATACCTTCGTCCCGCCGCGCCGCTGAAGCGTCATCTCGGCGATGCGCACGCTCGCCGCGTCGACCATCCGGCCATCAACCGACATGGCGCCCTGCCCATCCGCCAGCGACTGCTCGTAGGCGTTAACCACCCGCCGCGCCCAGGCGAGCTCCTCCTCGGTCGGCGAGAAGACGTCATTAATGGTGTCGATCTGGGCCGGATGAATGCACCACTTGCCATCGAACCCAAGTGCCCGGGCGATCTCACTTGAGCGCCGCAGACCGGTAGTGTCGCGCAGATCGGCGAACGGTCCATCGATGACGCGGACGCCGGCCGCCCGACCGGCCAGGACGAGATGCTGCATGACGCTATGCAGGCGATGACCGGGATAGGCGATGCCCCCCTCATCGAAGGCGCCGATGGATGTCATTGGCATCCCGATCGACGCGGCAAAATCGCCCGGCCCAAAGACAATCGCCTCGATCCGATCGTCAGCCGCGGCAATCCGCTCGGCGGCCAGCACGCCCGCGGCCGACTCGATCAGCACCTCGATACCGATTCTCCGGCCGAGGCCGACCGCCGCTTCAATCTGCGAGAGCAACGTCGAGACCACGAGCACGTCCTCAGGGCGCTCCACCTTGGGAACGAGCACCAGGTCGATCTGGTCTCC
>JAABUR0100004246.1_pt1 | contig 19316 bp, 33 predicted proteins | sample 5560091 | NCBI WGS metagenome assembly JAABUR01 (sample SAMN10711879, study PRJNA513375) | rock metagenome | isolation source: Antarctica rocks | place: Antarctica: Victoria Land, University Valley sud | reverse complement strand
ATTCTGGATGGTCGGCAGGTGCATGGGAATGCGCGTGTGCTGCTGAAGCGCAAGGTGTGTGTGCAGAAGCGTTAGCTGCACATGCACCAGGCAGGTGCTTGAGTCGAAGTAATGTCACCACAAGAGCATGATGCATGCTTGTAACCACTTTACAGCATGCATATGAACTGCTCAACAGCCCGTGCATTCTGCGCACGGCAGGCCAGCCGCACGCCTGGACATGGCTCATGCCAGCAAGGGCAATGTGCTGTGTCCACACAAGCTGCTTCAGAAAACAACTAGCAACAGGAGCGCAGGGCGCTAGTCCTCCAGGTTGATCTGGTCGCCGAACTTTCCGTACAGCACCTGTGGCGCCGCACCCGAATCGCGCGCCTGGCCCGCTAGCTGCGAGAGCAGCCTGGAGGCCGGACGAAGCACACCTTTTTGGCATCTGCGATGCTGCTGTCCATTGCCGCCAGCTCCTCCTGCAGCCCGGCCAGGCTGGCCTGCGCAGCCTCTGCGTCTGCGCGGGCGCACACCCCATGTGCTTTGAACGCACGTTGAGGTTTCCCGGCAGCAAGCTCTGGTGCAGCCGCACCAGCCTGCAGCCTCTCCTCCGCGGCATCCTTTGCGACGTGGCAGAAGCATTCGCCGATCACGTACCTCACCTGGCGGCCGGCAGTGGCTTAGATACCGTGGTGCAGGTGCCGAGTTTTTGAAAAACCTCTTATCGAGGAGCGCACCTCGTCCTCGTCGACCAGCATCACCTCGTTGGACGCCTCCTCCAAATCATCCACCACTGCCTGGGTGAGGTGCAGGGGGGTGAGGGCGCGGCCTGCAGCTGGGACGCGCAGGCAAGGTGCGGGCGCGTGCCTGCTTCAATTTTATCTCTGCGGCCACTTCCTTCGCCCGCTGGAAGGTGCGGTTGAAAGCGTTTATCCTCTGCTGGTCCTCGTATGTGACCTCCGGGCCGCCTCCCTGCCGTGCATGCAGAGCGCGCTCAGTTACATGCCTTCCGCCCGCTCTCTGCACGCGCCAGGTCACGCGCAAGCCACCTTCTGCATGGCGTGTCAGCTGGACATCCTCGCTGGAGGGGCCTGTACGCGGCGCAGACACAAGCAGACACTAGCAGGCTCGCAAGCTGGCAATGAGAAGCTTGTTCCTGCAGAAACTGTGTGCGCGCATAACCTGCCCTAGCCTGCGTTTCACATAATCCGTCGGTGATTTTTTAAACTTCGCAACTTCTTAACTTCCAACGTCGCGCGTGCTTCGAGCTATTCAGTGGCCCTGCGATCTATTGAGTATCTTTGCTTGATACATGGCCAGCCTGGCTCAGAACACCAGGTGAGCAGAGGTATGCAGCAAGTTGCGCAGAGAGAAGCAGCATAATATTACCATCGCTCTAGTGCAACAGGAGCTCAGTAATGGTCTGCAGTACACGGACTGCAGGCGCGTCTGCACCTCTGCTACCAGCTTTCCTTGCAAGAGCCTGGCTTGTTGGAGAGCCTGTTTGCAGAGTAACATTTCAAGTCAAGCTCGCACGACCTGTGTAGGAACCGCCTAGTCTGGGCGTGCTGTTGCAAGGCGCTCCGAGGATGCTACTGCGGAAGAGCGTCTTTGCCGCGCTTCTATTGGTGGTGCTGGCAGGCTTGGGTGCAGCTGACCGGCGTGACGGTGAGCTCCTGGCTTCTCCCGGCAAGCAGGACTACATATTATATCTCTGCTTTTAGCTTGCAGCGGAGGCAGGTGACCTTGTGCTTGGGCGTGCAGCGAGCAGCAGCACAGAAGGCTCGGCCGTCCCCTACGCTTCAGTCAGGCACTCTCCACGCTGGGAGCATGTGCGAGAGCTTGCAACGAATCCCTATTTCTCAATCCACCAGCCGGCCTTGCAGCGCTATGCGAGCAGGCAGCCGCCGCGCTTTGTCGAGAACGACGAGATAGGTCATCATTCTCATGGCCAGCGAGCAGCGTGCGGACCGAGCGAGGATGCAGCGCGAGACGTGGCTGCGCAACTATCCACATCTGTTCATTGTGGGCGATGCTGAGGACCCGAGCGTGCCGATGCTCACTCTCCCCATACTAAAAGGACGGGATACCTATGAGGACGCGCAGCATCGGCAGCTGCGCTACATGCGCTTCCTGTACGAGAACCGCCCGGAGCTGCTTGACAAGCGATATTTCTTTCTTGTGGGTACGCTCTCTGGAAGCGCTCCTGCGCCTGTGCAACTTCTGGCACTGAAGCGTTTGCGTGTTTCCCGTTCTCTGCTGCCATTACCTTGCATGCTTGCTACTGTCTTGAGGCTCATGTGAACGCTCCAAGGTCTCAATTAAAGTGCACCTGCTTGCGTTCCTGCGAGCGTTGGTGCACCCACCGTGTCATGGTCACGCACACATAGCATGCATGCCTGCACATAGTGCATGCATGTGCAGCCTGGCAACATGGTGGTCAGGTAACAGGGTTAGGTGCAAGAGTGCCTTTCGTTAGCGAGCTTTGACACGAGCATCATGCAGCTCTAGGCGCCACAGCAGAGTTAACTGTGCTCACAGCGTCAATCATGCCACACACCTTGTCGGCCAGCACGCCGCTCCCAGCTCTCCCAACAGGCCGTTTTGTGTACCTGAGCAAGACTCTGTGCATGCCACGGCTGCAGGCTGGCCTATCTGTGTCCTGAGTCAAGATGTGTACTGGAATAACAACACTCTTGCATATGCAGATGACGATACTTGGGTGAACATGCCGCGTATGCAGTCACTGCTGGCGCATTACAATGAAACGCATCCGTTTGCGCTGGGTGTCTTGATTCAAATACCTATGGATGTCGTCACTGGCCAAGCTCTCTCATGGCATCGTGGCGGGGCAGGCATTTTCATGTCACAGGTGAGCCCCCTGACGGTGGGATGCCCCCACCGCGCGTCACTTACCATGGCGTGCATGTTTGCTTGTTGAAAGCGTGAACATCGTCAAGGGGAAGGCCTTGCTGCATGGCTCTTGGGCGTTGCCGTTCACGACGGCCACATGTCTTAGTGCATGCGCGCCTCCAGAGACGCGTCAGGACAACCTGCTGCCCACTTCTTTAGTGCCACACTCGCTGATGTTGCATGCAGGCAGCGTTCCGAGCTGTTGCAACGGAGGTCTACGGTAAGCTGTGCCCCTTTGACCGGTTCAACGATATCACGCTGGCGCGGTGCTTCAGCGCGCTTGGCATTCTGAAAGTCAACGATGACACCTGCAATATTCGCAGCATCGTGGAGAGCGCACCCAAACTTGCAGAAGAAATACATAACACGGTAACCGCCCCAACAGACTGGCGCGTGGGGGTGTCTGTTACAAAACATGGCCAGGCTTTTGTGTCTGATCATGTTACGTTCCACAGCAACTGTCAACTACCACAGCAACTGTCAAAGAGTACCGGGGAACTTGGCATGCTGCATCAACTAGTGCAGGCTGGCAGGGCCACTCACAACGCCAGAGTCCTCTGCTTCAGCTGAGCATGCTAGCCGAGGCCCGGCGGCCTGGTGCGCTCAGCTGCAGCCGTGGCACGCCTTGATGTGAAGGGGGTTAGGCCTGTTTCACAATTAGATCAGGACTGCCACATGTCGCTGTAGACAACGGAACACTTACGCTGAACATGCGCATGCAGGCCCTCGCCATCCATAGCGGCAGGGAAGGAGCGTTGCATTACGGCACCTCTCTGCACAACCACCTGTCCTTCCACCATATGTTCGACCGCGCGGAGCTGGCAGAGGTCACCTGTGTTGCTGAGTGGGAGGCGGGCTTCATCAATGATGTTCTTCACTGCGTTGCAGCAGCTGGGTCTGATCGGCTCAATGCCACAGGGCAAGCGCACTTAGCCAAGCTCAGGAGCTGACAGTGCATGTCAACTTGCGGCATTGACCTGCTACATACATGCCTGTGACAACAAGGGCACAGATTCCTGAGAGCCTGTCCGCAGAGGGAATCCTGTTTCTGGAGTTCGCTCTCTCTTTGTCGAGATGGTAGCAAAGAGGTCACTGGCAAGTGGTAAACCATGTAAATATACGCGCAGGGTGATCCATGTGAATGCATCCCAGGGAGCGTTTGAACAACGCCCGAATTCCGATGCTCGCACAGGCCACTACCTATGTAGCATGCTACAACATGGCCACGCTGTGCAGGAGGTTATTCACAAGTAGCACGCAATGTGCATATCGTTGTTTATAGCTGCTTTTAGCACGCTCGCTACAAGGTGCGGTTAAACACGTTTATCCTCTGCTGGTCCTCGTACGTGACCTCTGGGCCGCCTCCCTGCAGTCCGTGCTGAGCGCTCTCAGTCAAATGCCTTCTGCCCGCCCTCTGCATGCGCCAGGGTATGCGCAGGCTACCTTCTGCGTGGCGTGACAGCTGTACATCCTCGTAAGAAGAGGCCTGTACGCCGTGCAGACAAAAATTGGTAATGAGAATTATGGTAGATAGAGTCAACTATGCACAACAGAGACTGTTGCAGGAGACAAATTTGTGGGCGAAGGAGGAGCATATAAGGCAACATGCATCGAGTGTGGTGCATACCCTGGCCCTAGGCTGCAGCGTTTGCACGTAACCCGTAACCTGTTACAGTGCAAATCAAAAGTCTAAACTTCAATATGATCAATCTTGTGCGCGCTTCGAGCTAGACAGTGTCGCTGCGCCTATCTCTTTGCTTGCTATATGGCCAGTCGAGCTCTGAACACCTTAGTGAGCAGAGGAGTGCAGGAAGTTGTGAAAAGAGAAGCTGCTTCTGTTGCAGCAACACTTCAAAACTGCTGTAGTACAACAGGAGCTTAGTACCATTCTGATGTGCTCAGACTATACAGGCGCGTGTGCACCTCTGCTACCAGCGCTCCTGGCATAAACCTGGCTTCATGAAAAGCCTGTTTACAGAGTAACAGTTCAGATCAAGCTCGTACTACCTGCATGCGTCGTGCAGGAAGATCCTCAGTCCTGGCGTGCTGTTGCAAGGCGCTGGGAAAATGCTTTCGCGGAAGAGCTTCTTGGTCGCGCTGTTGTTTGTGGGGTTGGCAGGATTGGATGCAGCTGACTGGCACAGCGGTGAGTCCTGGCTTCTCTCAGCAAGCGGGGCTTGTGAAAGACCTTCAGTGTGAACTCCTCTGTATCAGACGCTCGGATCAGCCTGCAGCTGTGCAGGTAATTTTCTGCTTGGGCGTGCAGCAGGCAACATCACAGAAGCCCGGGCCGTCCCCTACGCTTCAGTCAAGCACTCTCCACGCTGGGAGCTTGTCCGCGAGCTTGCAACAGACCCATATTTCTCGATCCACCAGCCGGCATTGAAGCGCTACGCAAGCCGGCAGCCGCCGCGCTTTGTTGAGAACGACGAGATAGTCATCATACTGATGGCCAGCGAGCAGCGTGCTGACCGAGCGAGGATGCAGCGCGAGACGTGGCTACGCAACTATCCACATCTGTTCATTGTGGGCGACGTTGAGGACCCGAGCGTGCCAATGCTCACTCTGCCCGAATTGGAGGGCCGAGGGAGTTACGAGGACGCGCAGCATCGGCAGCTGCGCTACATGCGCGTCCTGTACGAGAACCGGCCATAGCTGCTTGACAAGCGATACTTCTTCCTTGTGGGTGCGCTCTCTGGAAAGGTCAGAGCGCTCCTGCGCCTGTGCAAATTCTGTTACTGAAGCGTTTGCTTGCATCGTTCCCCGGTCGCTGCTGCCTTACCTTACATGCTTGCTACTGCCGCAAGGCTCAAATGGAGGTTACAAGGTCTCACTTTAGGTGCGTCTGCTTGCTTTCTGGCGAGCGGTTGGTGCTCCCGCTGTGTTCTTGAGTATATACTCATAGCATGCATGCATGCGCATGGTGCTCTGCCTGCAGAGCTCAGCTACATGGTGGTAAGGTAACAGACAGGATTTGACTGCAAGGGTACTCCGTTAGCGAGCTTTCATAACAGCAGAGCTGACAATGCTCACAGCATCATTACCAGACGCCTTGAAGACCAGCGCGCGGCACCCAGCTTTTCGAACAGGCCACTTTGATGTGTTCCTCTGAGCAAGTCTCAGTGACATGCAGCCCAGGCTGGCCAGCATGTGTCCGAACCAACTCTTGTTGATTCCGTACTCATACTCTTGTAAGAACACTCTTGCTTGTGCAGATGATGATACTTGGGTGAACATGCCGCTTGTGCAGTCACTGCTGGCGCATTACAATGAGACGCATCCGTTTGCGCTGGGTCTAGTAAGGCGCACAGCTTTGCCTCCGGCCGTCCCTGCTGGCCATGCCCTCACATGGCTTGGTGGCGGTGCAGGCATTTTCATGTCACAGGTGAGCCCCTGATTGTGGGGCGCCCCCGCTGCGCCTCAGGTAATCATTTTGTGCATGTATCGCGCGTAGAAAATAGGAAGACAGTCAAAGCAAGGCCCTGCTGGCGTGCTCGTGGACATTGCCTTGCATGGTGGCCACACGTCTTGGCGCGCGCGCGCCTCCAGAGATACGTACAGACAACCTGCTTTCCACTTTCGTCTGATTTCGTTCTTGCTGGTTTGGATGCAGGCAGCGTTCCGAGCTGTTGCAACGGAGGTCTATGGTGAGCTGTGCCCCTTTGACCGTTTCAATGACGTCACGCTGGCGCGGTGCTTCAGCGTGCTTGGCATACTGAAATTCAACGATGACAGCTGCCACTCCTTCAGCATTGTGGAAGACGCACCCCAGCTTGCAGAACAGATACACAACCAGGCGAGCGTCCCTGAACAATGGCTCATGAGGGTGGCTGTTACCTAGTGTTGCTAGGTGAACCCACGGTGCAAGATGTGCGTGAGATGATGTCTCGAACAACTATGAAATAACTAATATTTAAGAAATTTGCATGCTGCTTTGATGAATGTAGGCTGACAGGCCACCCATGGCCAAAGTCCTCTGCTTCAGCTGAGCATGCCAGTCTAGGCCTGGCAGCTTTGTGCGCTTAGCTGAAGCCCAGGCACTTGCTGTGCGTGTGCAGAGCAAGGGGGGACTAGGTGTATTGCATGATCAAAGCATCCGGACTGCCACATCTCGTTGTAGGCAACGGAACACTTACGCTGAACATGCGCATGCAGGCACTTGCCATACACAGCGGCAACGAAGGAGCGTTGCATCACGGCACCTCTCTGCACAACCACCTGTCCTTCCACCATATGTTCGACCGTGCGGAGCTGGCAGAGGTTACCTGTGTTGCTGAGTGGGAATCGGGATTTATCACTGACGTTCTTCCCTGCATTGCAGCAGCAGCAGGGTCTGATCAGCTCGATGCCACAGGGCAAGCGAACTTTGCCAAGCTCAGGAGCTGACAGTGCATGTCAACTTGCGGCATTGACCTGCTACATACTTGCCTGTGACAACAGGGGCAACCTGTTTCAGAGAGCCTCCTCTGCAAAAGGAATCCTGTTTCCGGAGCTCGCTCTCTTTTCGTCAAGATAGTAGCACAGAGGTCACAGGCTGACTGGCCCTGGCTTGTTAAGACTGGTTCGTGCTAGGCGCTGAGGTTGCTCAGCACGCACAACAGTGCACACATACACCATGCCAGCATTGCAGCGATACGGGACGCTGCCTGTGCGCGGTGTACAGTCTGGCAGCATAGTGTGAGCCCCGCTTGCATGCAGGTACTAGGGTTATGGTGCTGATGTGCACGTTCCGACCCTAGCTAGCTGAAGTGCATGCCCAGCTCTCTAGCATCATGCCACCAGCACTATCTGATCACCACCTGTAATCTGAGCTGCCTGCTGTTGAACCGTGCCGGCTGAGCCTGCGGTGTGAGCCGTCGCACTTGGCCTGCACGCACTGAAAACACGCGCGGCACGCTGGCAACTAACATTGTGCGTGTACCTGCTGTCAGCTGCTTGGAGGCAGCCCCAGCATTACCGCCAGGAGCCCTGCATGGCTCTTAACATATTGCAAGCACCCGCTGACAGAGCAAAGCTTGACAGCAGGTTTGTACCTGTACAATCACAACTAACAATGCCAGCGTGCCGCGCAGGTTCTGAAAGCATGCAGATCAAGAGTGACCGCTTGCACTGCAGGCTCGGCTGGCACGGTTCAAAAAGCATGCAGCTCAGATCGCAGGTGATGATCAGGTAGTGCTGGGTGGCACGATGCAAGACAAGAGAGGTAAGCATGCACTGCTGGTCTGTCGCAGGAGCCTGCCTGGACATGCTTTCTGTGACAGGGGTGTATAAGCTCAAGCTTGCAGGCAGGGCGCAAAGTCAACACACGATATGCACAGCAGGGTCGCCTCAGTACCAAGCTTCATCACATAGAGCTTGGGGAATGGTCTGTCTGGGTTGCTGCTTGCTGCTTGCTGCATGCTGCTTGCTGCTTCCTGGTTGCTGGTTGCTGGTCACTTGCCGCGTCAGGAGCATGCAAGCTCACAGCTTGCAGGCAGGGTGCTGTGCTGCAGCAGGACCTTCATGGCAGAAGCGCTGACAGGTGTGCATGACAAGCAGGACGCGCCTGCTGCTGCTGCCACCGCTGCCGATGCGGGGCCAAGGACGGAGAGCTTAACTGCGAGAGGCTGCGGCCGGCCCAAGGAGCGCTATGCATTCTATGCCAAGCTTGCCTATGCGCAGAACCAACAGCAGGAGCAAGCTGCTGCTGCTGCCGCGCGCTGTCAAGCGCTTGCTGCATCGCAATTATGTCATGGCGCACCTTGGACTGACCACAGCCTGCCGCGGCTACGCTCTCCGTGCTTCAACCCAGATCAGCGGCAGGGGCAGCAGCAGCAAGCTTGTTGCAAGCAGGGCTACAAGCAGGGCATATCACTTCAAGTTTGTTGCAGGCAGGGATGTGTAGCATGCCTCAGGCTGCGCACAAGCGCGTGCGCTCACGGCTCCTTCCATGAGACGGCTCTGCCACCTTTTTTGCACCTGCCACCACAGCTTTGTCACTCAAGCGGCGCATTGGCAAACATAGAAAAGGGTTGTGCCTTACTTGGCTTCTCTCCAGTCGAGCTGCACATGAAAAAGTATCGCTGCAAGCCAGCCATGATGTCGTTGCGCTCACTGCTGCTGGCTGCCCTGCGCAGGACCGGCCCCGGCCTGCACTGCTTCACTGGCCCCGCGCTTACAAACGTCCGCAACTTTTGCACTGCCGCGGCCACAGACAAGAACCGGACAGCGCTATTATATTGCGTGAACCAAGTTCGGTGAGAACACGCCCTGCTCAAGCTGTATGCGCCTGGCATGGACTACTTGTAAAGTGTGTGCGAGCGCGTCGCAGAACTTATGACTATGAGAACTTTGTCTGGGCGGTCCAGCTCCCAAAGGTGCGTGAGCTGACTTGCATGCGGGGCTGCTAGAACTGCACAGCAACACGCAGAGGCAGAGACAGAGGATGGCATCTTGGCCGCCAGGAGACCAGGGCGGCCGTCATTGCTTTGCGAGCCTTCAACGTGGAGACGGCCCTTGTGGCAGACAGCGTGCGGGAGGGCGCACTGGCACAGATACGGATGCAGTGGTGGCGCGACGCCGCGGACAGCGTGTTTGGAGCAAAGCCGCAGCCGCACCCCGTCATCCAGGCGCTGAGGGAGGTGGGTCTGCTTAACATGTATTCAAACGACTGCTGTGCAGGCAGTGCCATTACGATCACGTCAATGGTAGACGGCTGGAGAGAAGTGTATAGGCAAGATGGAGAGTGCATGAGCACCCACCGCTGGCCACCTGCTCAGAGTGCAGTACCTAAGTTGGCAAGGGCGCACACAAGCTCTGCTGTCACGCTCGATACCTGCTGCGCTCCGTAGGTGTTCGGCAACATGCCGGCGGCGCGCTACCGGCTGCAGCGCATCGTCACCGCGCGCGAAGCGGACCTGAGTGACCGACAGCCGCCCGCCTCTGTCGCCGGCCTGGAGGCCTATGGCGAGGACACAGCCGCGCAGCTGCTATACCTGCAGGCAATGGCCCGGCCTGCTGCCAAACAGGCCTTCACGCGAGCACCCTGCGAGCTGCCTCGCACGAGGCTGTCTGCCGTCACCATGCTTGGCACAGACACGGCAATGCAATTCTACAGTGATGAGCCTGCTAACGCTCGGCGTGCTGACACCTCTTCGAGATGAAAGGTGGCGGTTGCACGCTGGGTGATGAAGAGCACCTCAAATGGCCTGCATGCTTGATGTAGGTGAGCGCATTGTCCCTCAGTTGCGCGTGTGTTACCATCCTCCTCGTGGCCCGCGGCGTGGTGCCCTTGCCAGACTGCAGGCATGCCATGTACACAGTCAGCTGTGCGCCTGAAGTCTGGCAGCTGTGTGCAGACGGCGGCGGCGGGTGTGCGCGACGCAGCGGCCGACCACGCCTGCTCGCACCTGGGCAAGGCCGTGGCGCTGGCCACGCTGCTGCGCGGCACCAGCCACCATGCGCAACGGTGCGCCCCCGCCGCGCCGCGCGCAATGCGCTAAAAGGGAGTCTCCGAGAGGGGCTTGTACCAAACAAACGAAAGGGACATTGCGCAAGGGGCTTGCCGCGTTGCACTGCGCCGCTCATGCAATAAAGAACACATGCCTTGCCATCCATCAAATCACTATGCCGTGGTACGTGTCGGCACGTGCCTTGGTGCTAGCCTGCCGTCGCTCGTGTGGCTGCATTGTCGCTGAAGCATGGCGTCGAGCGCCGCCCCAATGATATTGGGATGCATGCAGGCGGCACTCGTACATGCCGGTCGACCTGTGCGCCAGAGCGGTGCGCTGATGGGCCTGCAGGGTCTCCTGACTGCGTCCTCACTTGCGCACTAGGTGCCCGCCTCTGCTCTGAGGCAAGGAGAAGCTGAGCGCTCATGGCACACTGCACCCTAGCATGCATTCTTGTCACGAGTACTCATTGATGACAATCAGGATGGCCTGCTTGACATCGCAAGCGCAAACGCTAGCAATGACCAACGTGTTCTGCCGCGCAGGGCGTAGCGCAGGAGGACATCTACCGTGGCAAGTCGTCCGAGGCGCTGAGCAGCGTGGTGTACGATGTGGCCTGCGTTGCCAAGGTGCGCCATCCCGCTGCTTCGCAAACAGGTGGCAGTATTGGACTTGTAGCATGCGAGCATTGCCGATTTGCTGCCGCAAAGCCCCTTGCACAAGCTACACTCCATGTGATGGGAGGCGCCTATTTGCACTGTGTCTGGTTGTGCTGGCTGCAGTATGTGGTGCGTCTGCCTCTCCTCACTTGTGCAGCTTCACAGTGACCCAAGACGGCGCGTGCTCAGTTATTTCATACGGCGCACATTTTTTTGTTTGCAGGGCCACCTGGACGAGGCGCGGGAGCTGCAGCCAAAGGTGCCGGCGGCAGCGCGGCCGCTGCTGCTGCCCGCAGTCGCGACTGGGCTGTACCTGGACGCGCTGCAGCGCGTCGACTTTGACCCCTTCGCGCCAGCGCTACGCCGCGGTGGCTTCTCCCCGCTGTGGCACCAGCTGGTCGTCAAATGGCGACTGTTGCGCGGCACATACTAGGGATGGCGCGCCGGCTGTGACAGACCGCGCCCGCGCTGCGCTGCGGTGGCTGCTCGCCGCTGCGGCACTGGATAGTTGATGTCTGGCACCTTGTGCCGGAGCATGCTGGCGCACGTCTCTCGATGCTGCCCAAGCCGCAACGGGCCTTGCCAGCGGAGGCCAACGCACTGCGCCTAAGTCATGCAGTGCGAGCTTCAGTCCAGCCTGTCTTTTGCATGTGCTGCGGCGCAACCATACTCCTGCAGCTGCGGCTTCGAGTGATAGCATGTGGTATGTGCCGGAGCGCGCAGCGAGTTCATGCGCGCCACACACATGCTGCCACACTCAGGGTGCATGGCGCAGGTCATGAGGAGCAAGCCGCAGTGTGCATGACCTTGCCAATGGCTATCGTGCCTGAAGGAGGCTAGTGAACATCGGATATTGGCACACAGCTGGTTTCAGCTGTAAGATGTACACCCGGTGGGCGCCATGCACTGTTGCAGCACGAGCCTATACAGAAGAGAATTTGGAAATTTCCTACAGACTGAAATATCGGCAGCCTCCTTACATTTGTGTTTTCACTCTGCACCTCGGCATCCACTGTAGCACGTTATCTGGCGCCCGCTTGATGTCTGTGTGCAATTAGCAGCTCGATGTGCATCAAGCTCATTCACACGCTCTCTCACATCAAGCTCATACACTTGCTATTTGATGTGCGTTGCACTCTCAAGCATGGCCAATAGTCAGCCACCAGAAGGCCAGCAGCAAGGCATTGCAGATGATGCAGCCGCACAGTGGAACACCATAAGAATTGTCGCATGCTGTGCACGACCTGCACTGCGCTGCACTGCAGGCCACAGGATCCGTGACAGCCATGGAAGCCACGGGCCATGCACCGTCAAGAAAACGCCAGGTGTGGAGCATAGGGTCAGTGCAAACCTAGCTACGAAGTCTGTGCAGACCTAGCTGCTCTGGCGCAACGGTTCCCAGCGGTACGCGCTAGCCAAATCTTTTGTGAGTGCCTACCACGGCATGACTACCAGCTCGGTCAGCTTAACACGGTTGCCGCCCGGTCGCTCCGGCCCGGTGCTGGTCAGCCGCACAATGCAGTCCACAGAAGGGTCGGCGATGTGGAGGTTGTGTGTGACATGCTCCTGGTGGCCGCATCGCACAGAGTCTGCTGCAGCCACTACAGGGCCTCGGCAGGGCTAAGACCTCAATGAGGAGGCCCTGCATACAGGCTGTGTGCAGGCGGGGCGAGTCATGAGTTGCTTGTGCCTCATAATGTGCAAAGAGGGCCTCCGCATGCATGGGAGTGCTGCCGCCACCCATGCGGCGCGCTATGGGCACTGGCGCGAGCAGCATGCATGGTCGATATTGCGTGACTACATGATGCAGCTTGGAAGGAGCGGCACCTTGAGTGACATGTTGAGCGTCCACAGACCGTCAAAGTCGTGTGGAGCGCATTTGCAGTTCTGGACGCATTTCTGCACGGGGAGCATGCGTCAGATGCATGCGCAAGGTAAGCGAAGTGCGAGGGCCTGGGACTTGCACTGTCTTGCAACGACTGCGAGCAGGATGCGGGCCAGAAGCGCACTAGGCGGGCTGTGCCCATCCTGTTGTAGCTCCTCAGCATTGCGACCTTCAGGCGGCCTCTGGATGTCTCCTGGTGCCCTGGGACCGCAGTCTTCACCTGCAGAGAAGACAGCCTTCTGAATCTTGACAGCAACATTGTAACCCCATGGACAAACAGGCAGCACACAGGTCGACTTGTGCTATCAAGCTAACGGCCGCCACCACAAGCCGCGCGTGTCCCGCAAGCGGGGTGCTGCGCCATATCTGCATTTTTAGACATAGCTCAACAAGTGATTAGCCAAAGGCAGTACACACCCGCTGGATGCAATGCATGGCCGTGTGCACCTTGAGGTCGATCCAGTCGCCCACACGCTCGGAGACCCAGCCCCACCGGTGCGAGCCGTAGGATGTGGTGTCGTCCACCCACTGGAAGCCCTTTGCCTGCCGCCTCACAAACGGCCCGCATGACCGCACGCTCATGTCAGCTGCAGGGGTACCGCACTTACGATCAGCAGGCGGCCACGCCGCGGCTGGTCACCGAGCAGCATGCATCTTGCGGCCCCTTGCGGCCCCCTCCATGTGCATCCACAGCACCAGATGTGCGCGTTATAGGGGGTCTGTCCAGAACAGCAGGTCATGCGCAAGGCGGGCACTCACTGGACCGCCGTGTTGGGCACAGAGCGGGCCCGCAGCCATGCGCATGCATTGCCTCATGCAGGCAGGGGCTGACCAGTGGGGTCACATCTACCCGAATCCACAACACAAGCACAGTCCTATGCAGGTGCAGATCCGCAAACCGCACATGCTCCTCTGCCCAGGCAGGGCGCTTCCTGCGAGCAGGCACTCTCGCGAGCAGGCACCCTCTATTAAGCTAGGTCGCCTGTGATGCAAGCAGCAGAGGCGCGCGACATGCTGCGAGGAGGCGCCTGGCCAGCAAGGTGCCTGCTGTGAGACCGCGCCTGCACCACGGCCGAGTTCAGGGACTCATCGCTCAGGCAGGCGCCGGAGGCGTGGTCCCAGTTGCCCGGCAGCATCGGCTCGGGCAGGCCGCGCGCGGCGTCGCCGCGGTCGGCCGCGCCGGCCGGGAACAGCGCCGTCGCCGCCGCGTAGTTCTGCAGCAGCGCAATCAGCAGGTCCGCCACATACCTGCGCACGTGCAACCCCCTGCAGATTGGTTGCAATAGCGCAGGACGCATGTCTCTCCCAAGCGTCCGCTTGCGCGCTGCCACCACCTGCACATGCGGGGGCCCGGTGCTGCGAGGCCTCTGCAGGTCACCGCCGCCCAAGCACGACATGTGCGTACCACCTTGGTCAGTTGGGTGGTGTGGGGCCGCTGTACGCCACCTGCTCTGTGCCTCTGACGATCTTGTTCTCTCCTGTCCTGACGTTCAGACGCGGTGTTCAAACGTTAGCGCAGGTGTGCACGGGAGCAGAAGTTGCTCAGCCCGCAATGTGCACGGGCAGACGAGTCCGCCCTGCGCCAAGCCCCGCACACATCCGAGCAGCGTGCTGGGATCTGCTGCGGCAGCTCGCACTGGTGGCCCAGGAGGTTGGGGTGCATGAGGTTGCACATGACGTCGCGCTGGCGGAAGCCCGGCTCGTTGCGCGCCCACTTGTGGAACCACACGTCGCGCAGGGACACCGCCGGGATGCCGTAGTAGTGCATGATCAGGCCCGTCTCTGCGCTCGGCGCATGCAAGCCCCCCAGTCTGCACATGCGTCGGACCCTGTGACCAGCTTGGCAGCGCTTGGCACCCCTTACCGAATAGCGATGCACAGGGCGTGCTTCGCGAGCCAGCAGCCCAAGCGGTGCAGGCAGCAGCAATGCAAGCAGGCTTTGCACATCAGCTTGACTTCGTACTGTTGTCGGCAGCCAGTCTCTGGTCCCTCAACACAAACACACAACATACTCACACTCTAAGTTATTACTCCTCCGCTAACAACAGCGCTGCCGCGCGGAAGAGACTGCTGGCCCTGCGCACCGGGCTGTACAGTGTGGTTCCAGAATGATGCCTGGCCCTGGTTCATCGTGGGGGACCAGAAGTGCACGTACACGAGCGCGGGGCGCTGCGGGTGTTGCAGCAGCTTGCGGATGATGACCTCCAGCGAGCGCCTGAACAGGCGAGACAGCATGCACTTGCGACTATTGCGCGCGACAAGACCCGCGCAACTGGCAGGGGCCACCAACGGCGGACTTGCAATAGCAGGCGCTGCGCATGCGCCATGCAGGGCCGCCGCACGCACCGGTGGCCGTTGTTCATGAACGGCAGGCGCATGTGGTCATTCACGTCAAACTGCATGAGCACCTGCCGGCCGCCCTCCGCTCCGCACGCGTCAGCAGCCAGTAATAAAGTTGGTGATTCTCTACAGCTGGCGCGCGGAGTGCTGCAGCACCGGCGCAAGCTCCAGAACAGGCGCACCATAACGCACTGCACCAGTCATCAGTGGGCGCACCAGGTCCACGCTGTCAGGCACGCGATCACGGAGGCAGCTGCACAACGCTTAGCCACACAGCACTGTCAGAGAGTGTACGTCCATGCGGTCGCCAGGTGCGCTGGTTGCAGTGTGTGCGGGCATGGCGGAGAGTCCACAATGGGCATCACCGTTGCACTCGGGGCCACGCTTGACACTCACTGCAATGTGTCCAAGACATCGAGGCTCATGCAGGCAGGAGCCTGCGGCCCGCAACGTGGCAAGGCCTGCGCCTGGCAAAGTAGTCCGAGCCCGTCGAGCTGAGGCCAGCGTTAACAAAGGTGTGCCTCGCAGTCCTGTCGGCGACCGGGAATGTGGTGTTGATCCAGTTGCTGACCGCAGCCTGCCCCAAGATGCCTGTTCAGCATGGAGTCAGCTGCTGCGCCGCTGGGCAATGGCACAAGGCACAACCAGGCACCCGTCACTTGCGGGACGAGGGGGCCGCGGCGCACAAAGTAGGCGTCGTCATGCAGTGCATGCATGTCAGCCCCGAGCTCGATGGAGCCGCCCAGGATGAGAGCAGTGATGGGCAGGCCTGCGCGGCCGGCGCTGCGCTGTTTGGCACCCATTGTCTCGCCTGTGGGTCATGATGCCGTGCGCGCTGGGGCGAGCGGCCACAAGCTCTCCTGCCGCCCCCGCACCCCTAAAGAGCTTGTCCATCAAGATGCGCAGCCGGCTGCCCGTGCCCCGAAGGCTCAGGGAGCGCGCAAAGTCCTCCTCCCCAAAGCGCAGCGGGCGCTCATAGATCTTTTTCAGGAGATTGCCTGTCTCTTTCGGCGCCTGCACCGGTGCCAGCAGCCCCGTGTCAGCGTGCTGGGTGGCGCGCAGCGCATGCATGGCCCGGCACACAGCGAGGCAAGGCGCTCACCCGCTGTCCCGGCGCGCCTGCACCGCCGGGTATGGCGGGCAGCAGGCTGGCAACCCCCTGCAGCGCCTGCCCGGCCGCTCGTGGCGCCGGGGGGGTACTGTGGTTGTACCAGCCCTGCTGCTCGTACGGCAGTCCTACGCGTGCTGCCCTACTCAGGCGGCATGCGTGTAGTATACTTGGTGGCGGCGCCGCTCGCAGCAGCCCGAGCATGCAAGCCACTCCAGGCACCCGTGCGAGCGCACGTGCCCGGGGGAGTAGACGTCCCGATCCTCTGTGCAACAGGATAGGCGGGGCGCACTGCAGGCAGTGAAGGGCGGATCCAGGTCGCGGTATGGCTCCTCGTCAGCCCCTTGCAGGCCGCGGCGCATCACCTGCCCGGGCAGCCTTGCGAACACTCTAGCTGTGCGCAGCCAGAGCAGGGCCGCAGCGCAAAGCAGGAGTGCAGTCCATGTCTTCTTGCACGTCATGTGAGCAGCCATGCTGCCCACGCATACGGGAAGCGCCGTTTCAGCTGCAGTGCTTGCGCTGCTGACGCATATGACACAACGGGGTCGTCTGCCACTCACACGTAGGCAGCAAGCGTGCAAGTTCACGAAAGGAGCAAACGAGTGTGGGCTTTAGGGGCACTGGCAAAGCTCGAGCAGCAGCCTCTCAGGGTGCTTCAGACACAGAGTAGCGATGTTGCTAGAGGCGACGGCCCGGAAAGTACTTTCAAAAGAATTTTCGTACTCTGAAGGGTTCGCATCCCAGAGTGCATGGCGTTTTGATAAACAAAACAAAACAAAACAGGTCATGCTGTCAGAGCCACACGCTGTGCGAGCGACGCTCGCGCCTTTGCAGAGCTGACTTCAACAACCTACTGCTTGCTAAGGGTGTATGCCTTGTGCATCGGTGTGCTCTAGCTGAACACGGTCTGTAACAATACGCCAGCGCGTCAACACAGTCAAGACTCAATGGTCAAAGAGCCTGCATACCATGTGTGATACAAAGTCCCAGTTGTCTGAGAAATGCAACATAATGATTAACCGTTATCACCACAGAGCACCACAGAGCACCTGCCAGAGCATGCACCGGCTGCAGCGCACGCTGGCGCGTGGCTCTCTCTGCTGCCGATGCGGCGGCGGGCATTGCCTGCCGAGTCCGACGCGCACGTCTGGGACGTCCTGCTGAAAGCCCGAGGCAAGGCTCAGAGCGGTGCATGTGCTGCGGCGCGGCACTTGTGCTGTTGCTCAAGCTGGTCAGCATGCGGCAGCTGCCAGAGCGCGCCGCTCGCCCATGCGCACTGCACATTAGCTGCTGCTGTCAGCTGGAGTTAGCCGGCAGTGTAGCCTGCTTGATGGGGATGCCTTTCTACAGAAGGGATTAGATGCTACAGGCAGCTGGTTTCAGCTGTACATGTATGAACCCTGGGGCGCTCCACAGTGTTGCAGCATGCACCAAAAATCAAACAGTCATAACACAGACTCCAATCACTTTGCAGCCTCCTGAAGAAGTGGTAGCACAATTATACACGGCGTTGACAATCAGCCATTAGCTATCTGAAAGGGCAGCAGCAAAGCGATTGCATGATGCACCCGCAAAGATGGAACGCAACAGCAAAGGTTGCATGCTGTGCGGGCCAAAAGAGCAGTGGCTGCCACGGCAGTCACGGGTCATGGGCTGGTGCAGCTCTTACAAACGTGCCAGGTGTGCAGCTTACGATGCTGGTGCAAATATGGCCGCACACATGCAAGAGCTTCCCAGCGGCCAGAGCCTTTTGACATCACTGCAGCACATGCAGCAGATGAGGGCCTACCACGGCATCACCACCAGCCCGGCTAGCTTCACCCGGTTGCCGCCCGGCCGCTCGGGCGCGGTGCTTGTTACCCGCACAATGCACTCCTCGGCCGGGCGATCTGTGTAGAGGTCGTGCGCAAAGTGCTCCTAGAAGCAGCGCGCAGGGCGTCAGCTGGTGGCGGGGGCGCACCCCAGGCGGTGCTGACCGCGCGTACTTGGAGGCAGAGTGCGCTGGCAGAGGGTGGGCAGCGCATGCCATCCGTTCTGCATGCCTCAGCGGGGCAAACAGGCTGCACATGCGAGGGGCTGCCACCATGCACAGCCACTCCGGCAAGACCGGGCATTGCCGGGCGCCGCGCTGCTGCGGGGAGGAGGGGGCCACCTTGATGGACATGTGGTAATTCCACAACCCGTCCAACTCCAGCGGGGCGCATCTGCAGCTCTGGACGCAATCCTGTGCAGGGAGCACATGTCAGGTGGCCAGCTGCACGCCGACCTTAGCAGAGTGAGAGCGTTTGTTGCTGATTCAAATGGTTTCCTGACATGCAGCAGTGGTTTATGCAAGACATGGGGCGCACCACGCGGAGCATGCCCATCCTGTTGTAGCTCTTCAGGATAGCCACTTTGAGGTGGACTCTGGAGTTGTCCGGGTGCCCTGGGACAGTGAGGTTCACCTGCACAACAAAAGGCTTGCCGACGTGTCTGCATCTTGTAAAAGAGCTCCTTGGAACATAAATCAAGCAGAGCTGGCATGGCCGCCAAAGCCTAGCATGCGGTATGTGTCCCCAAAGAGAATGCTGTGCCCACACGGGCGATCCTAGAAGGGCATGCAAGAGAGAAATGCCAAGTATCATCCGCATACAGACTGATGTCGCCTGTCGCACCTTGAGGTCAATGGAGTCGCCTATATGCTCAGTAACCCAGCCCCATCGGTGCGTGCCATAGGACGTGGTGTCGTCCACCCAGTCAAAGCCCTTTGCCTGCCGCCAGGCAGCCACAGCAGCATGTGCATGTGCTGGCACACATGCTCGCACAGCCCTGGCACATGTGCACCCGCATCAAAGAGGCGGGTGCACTGTGCTAAGGAGAGAGACACATCCAATGCGCACGCCCGCTGCGCAGGCGTCCTGGCAGGGTGTAGGCATATTTCCATCGAGTGAGCAGCGCCGGGCCGAGGGCCCCATGCCAAAATGATCACATGCAGGGTATGTGGAAGAGCCGCTGTT
>JAABUR0100004244.1_pt1 | contig 19321 bp, 7 predicted proteins | sample 5560091 | NCBI WGS metagenome assembly JAABUR01 (sample SAMN10711879, study PRJNA513375) | rock metagenome | isolation source: Antarctica rocks | place: Antarctica: Victoria Land, University Valley sud | reverse complement strand
TTACCTGACCCAGGGGGTTACGACCGTCGTGACCGGCAACTGCGGCGGCGGGCCGCTCGACGTGGGGGAGTATCTCGCCAAGGTTGATGCGCAGGGCGCGGGCACCAACGTCATCCACCTGATTCCACATGGGAGCGTGCGCAGTTCAATCCTCGGCAACGACGACCGCAAGGCCGACGCCGCCGAGCGGGTGCGGATGGAGGACCTGGTGGAACGTGGCATGGGGGCGGGGGCCTGGGGGATGTCGACCGGCCTGATCTACCTGCCCGGCCGCTACGCCGACACCGCCGAACTGACCGCGTTGGCGCGGGTCGTGGCGCGGCACGGCGGGATCTATGCCAGTCATATTCGCGACGAGGGGGAGGGCCTGCTCCGCTCCCTCGACGAGGCCCTGACAATCGGCCGGGAGGCCGGGCTCCCGGTCCACATCTCGCACCTGAAGGCGATGGGCCAGGCGAACTGGGGGTCGGTGGTCCCGGCCTGCGAGCGGATCGCCGCGGCCCGAGGGGCGGGGCAAGCGGTCAGCGCCGACCAGTACCCGTACGTCGCCTCGAGCACGGCGCTGGCGGCGATGGTCGTCCCGCACTGGGCCCGCCGGGGGACCGCGGCCGACTTCGCCCGCCTGGCAGACGATCCGGTCGAGGGGCCCCGCTTGCGCCGCGAGATTCAGGAGGTCCTGGACGGGAGAGGGGGAGGCTCGCAGATCCGGGTCTCCCGCTACGCGCCCGGGCCGGGCCGGGTCGGCCGCGACCTGGTGGCCATCGCCCAACGGGAGGAGACGACGCCCCTGGAAGTGGTGCTGGACATCGAGCGGCACGGCGGCGCCAACGCGATCAACTTCGGCATGACCGAGGCCGACGTGCGGTACGTCATGGCGCGGGACTTCGTCGCGACCGCCTCCGATGGCCTGGCCCACGCTCCCGGCGGCGCCGACCGCCCCCACCCCCGCTCCTACGGCACCTTCCCCCGGAAGGTACGCTACGCCCTGGACGAGGGGGTCATCACCCTGGAGCAGGCGATCCGCGCCGGCTCGGGCCTGCCGGCCGAAATCCTGCGGCTGCCCGATCGCGGCGTGCTGCGTCCGGGGGCCTACGCCGACGTCGTCGCCTTCGACGCCGCCACCTTCCGAGACGCCGCCACCTTCGAGGACCCGACCCGGTATGCCCCGGGGGTCCAGTATCTGTTCGTCAACGGCGTGGCCGCCATCGCCGAGGGCAAGCCCCAGGAAAAGCTCGCGGGCCGGGCGCTGCGGCTCACGAAGGACGGGCCGCCCGAGCTGATCCTGAAGGTCGGCCGGATCTGGACGGGGGACCCTGACCGTCCCTGGGCCGAGGCCCTGGCGGCTCGTGGCGGGGTGATCATCGCGGTCGGGCCGGCCGGCGAGGTCTTGCGGTCCCGCGGGCCGGCGACACGGCTCGTCGACCGCCCCGGCGCCTTCGCGATGCCGGGCCTGATCGACGCTCACGGCCACCTCAGCATGCTGGGCGCGAGTCTGGAGGAGGTGGACCTCCGGGGCGTCGCGAGCCTCGACGAGGTCGCCCGCCGGGTCAGGGCCCGCGCCGAGGCCACGCCCGGAGACGGCTGGATCACGGGCCGCAACTGGGACCAGAGCCTCTGGCCCGGCGGCGCGTTCCCCACGGCCGACGTCCTCGACGCCGTCGCGCCCGGCCGCCCGGTCTGGCTCCACCGCGTCGACGGCCACGCCGGCTGGGCCAACTCCGAGGCGATGCGCCGCGCCGCCGTCACGACCCAGACCCGAGCCCCCTCCGACGGCCAGATCCTCCGCGGACCCGACGGCCGCCCCACCGGCGTCTTCATCGACGGCGCCATGGGCCTGGTCGGCCGCGTCGTCACGCCGACCGACGCCGACGCCGTCGCCCGGCACATCCTGGCGGCGCAACGCATCGCTCTCGAAGCCGGCCTGACCGCCGTCCACGACGCGGGCGTGTCGGCCGCCGAGGCCGACGTCTATCGGCGGCTCGACGCGAAGGGAGAGCTGAAGCTCCGCGTCTACGGCATGGCGTCGCCCCCCGGCGGTGGCGAGGTGGCGTTCGTCAGCCGGCCCCCGAATCTGAACGGCGACCGCTTCCGGATGCGGGCGATCAAGCTTTTCATTGACGGCGCGATGGGCTCGCGCGGCGGCCTGCTGTTCGAGCCCTATGCCGACGACCCGGGGAACTCGGGCCTCCAGCTCATCGACGCCGGCGTCCTTCAGGCCACCACGACCGAGGCCCTGCGGCGCGGCTGGCAGGTCTGCACCCACGCCATCGGCGACCGCGGCAACGCCCTGGTCCTCGACGCCTACGCCGCCGCACTCGAAGCGGTCCCCGAGGCGAAGGACCCGAGGCTCCGGATCGAGCACGCCCAGGTGGTCCGCAAGGTGGACGTGTCGCGGTTCCAGGCCCTGGGGATCATCGCCTCAATGCAGCCCTCGCACGCGAGCGACGACATGCGCTGGGCCGACGCCCGCCTCGGGCCGGGCCGCGTCGAGGGGGCCTACGCCTGGCGATGGTTCCTGGACGCGGGGATTCCCCTGGCCTTCGGCAGCGACTTCCCGGTCGAGGTGGTCAACCCCTTCTGGGGAATCTACGCCGCCCTGACCCGTCAGGACGATCAGGGCCACCCCGCCGGCGGCTGGCACCCCGACCAGCGGATGACCCTGGAGGAGACGCTCCGCGCCTTCACCGCCGGCTCGGCCCACGCCGCCTTCGACGAGGATCGCCTGGGAGCCCTGAAGGTCGGGATGCGGGCCGACTTGACGGTCGTGGACCGCGACCTGTTCAAGGCCGAACCGATGGATGTGCTCAAGGCCAAGGTGTCGATGACGGTCGTCGACGGTGAGGTCGTCCATGACGGGGAAAAACCCTGATTCGCGGAGGTCACTCGCGGATATCTCCGTGCGCGCGGGATTTGGGGGTTCGAATCGCGCACTCCACGCGGACCTTCCAGGGCCGTTTCCTTTGCGAGGCTGGGGCCCCTGACCCGCCCTTCGGGCACCCTCTCCCGGGGGGAGAGGGGAAGATTGGAGGACGAGACACCCTCCAGATGACAAGCTCACCGTGCTTGTCTGTTCCGGCCGGAGCGGGTAGTCTAATTTTTGTTTAACTGCCCGCGTCCGGTGGGATTGGGGAGAAGCGACGGACGATGCGGATGACCTTGACCCTTGCGAGAACGTGCGGGCTCGCGCTGGCGGTAGCCGGCCTCTTGACGGCCGCCGATGACCCGCCCCGCAAGCCGGAGCCCTCGGCGGCCCCGGTCGCAGAGCGTTTCCGCGAGACCGTCCGGCCGTTCCTCGAAACCCATTGCCTCGGGTGCCACGGCAAGGACAAGTCGGAGGGCGATCTGGATCTGAGCGCCTTCACGACGGCCGAATCGGTGGCAAGAGATCCTCTGCGTTGGGAGCTCGTCCAGGAGCAGCTCGAAGCCGGGTCGATGCCCCCGGCAGAGGCGAAGCGGCAGCCGACGGCCGAGGCCCGCGGCGGGGTGATCGCGTGGATCGGGGCGGTCCGGAAGCTCGAAGCCGCGCGGAACGCGGGCGACCCCGGCCCGGTCCTCGCGCGGAGGCTGAGCAACGCCGAGTATGACCACACGATCCGCGACCTGACGGGCGTCGACCTCCGGCCGACGAGGGAATTTCCCGTCGACCCGGCGAACGAGGCCGGGTTCGACAACTCGGCCGAATCGCTCGCGATGTCGCCGGCCCTGGCGAAGAAGTACCTGGAGGCCGCGAGACGGGTCGCCGACCACCTCGTGATGAAGCCGGACGGACTGGCCTTCGCGCCGCACTCGATGCTCGCCGACACCGACCGCGACAAGTACAGCGTGAATGCCATCATCGGGTTCTATAAGCGGCAGAAGACCGACTATGCCGACTACTTCCTCGCGGCCTGGCGATTCCGGCACCGTCCCGCCCTGGGCAAGCCCGATGCCACCCTCGACGACCTCGCCGACGAGCGGGGTCTCAGCCGCAAGTACCTGGCGACGATCTGGTCCACGCTCGAGGAGCCGCCGGACGAGGTGGGCCCCATCGCCGCGCTGCAGGCGATGTGGCGCGAGCTGCCTCCTCCCGACGGCGGACGAGCCGATGTGGCGAGGGACGGCTGTGAGCGGATGCGCGCCTTCGTCATTGGGCTCCGTGGCCAGCTGGTGCCCGAGGTCAAGAACCTGACCGAGCGGGGCATTAGCAACGGGACGCAGCCCTTCGTCCTCTGGAAGAATCGCCAGTACGTCGCGAACCGGATGCGATACGCGGGCGGGGCATCGAAGATCCGGACGGGTGAGATGGGCCTGGAGGGCGCGGCGGCCCGGGCGCTCGCCATCCCTGAGCTCCCGGAGGACTCGAAGCGGTTCGAGGCGACGTTCGACCGCTTCTGCAGGATTTTCCCCGACGCCTTCTTCGTGTCGGAGCGGGCCCGCATTTATCTCGACCCGAAGCAAGACAAGGGGAACGCCGGGCGCCTGCTGAGCGCCGGGTTCCACAGCATGACCGGCTACTTCCGCGACGACGGCCCGCTCCGGGAGCTGATGCTGGACGAGCAGGGCCAGCGGGATCTCGACCGCCTCTGGCGCGAGTTCGACTTCATCACCGGCGCCCCGATGCGGCAGTATTCGAGCTACCTCTGGTACGAGCGCGCCGAGTCCCGCTTCCTGCGGGGCCCCGAGTTCGACTTCGTCCGCGCCGAGGATAAGGACGCCGCATCCGAGGCCAAGATCGGCCGCTTGAGGGAGGTCTACCTGGCCAAGGCGAGCGAGATCGGGGCGGGTGACCTGGCCATCGGTGCGATCCGGGACCAGTTCCGGATCATCTCCGAGAGTATCCGTCGCGTCGAGCGGGACCGAATTGACGCCGAACCCCGACACGTCGAGGCGCTCCAGGCGTTCGCCGAGCGGGCGTATCGCCGGCCGCTGACGAGTGAGGAGCGACAGGGTGTGGCCGACTTCTACCGCATCCTGCGCAAGGAGGACGGACTGGGCCACGAGGACGCCGTCCGCGACACGGTCGTCGGCGTCCTGATGTCCCCCCACTTCTGTTATCGCGTCGACCTGCCCGGCGAGGGTGCCGGCATCCAGCCCCTCTCGGATCACGACCTGGCCAGCCGCCTCAGCTATTTCCTCTGGGCGAGCATGCCCGATGGGGAGCTGCTCGACCGCGCCACCGCGGGCGACCTGCGCAAGCCCGAAATTCTCGCGGCGCAAGCCCGGCGGATGCTCCGCGACGACCGCGTGCGCGGGCTGGCCACGGAGTTCGGCGGCAACTGGCTCGACTTCCGCCGGTTCGAGGAGCACAACAGCGTCGATCGCGGGCGGTTCCCAGCGTTCGACGACGAGCTGCGGCGGTCGATGTTCGAGGAGCCGGTCCGCTACTTCGTCGACCTGGTACATCGCGACCTCCCGGTGGGAACATTCCTCGACGGCAAGCACACATTCGTCAACCCGGCGCTGGCCCGCCACTACGGAATGCCCGCGCCCGACGCCGGTCCGGACGGGTGGATCCGGGTCGACGACGCGACCCGCTACGGTCGCGGTGGGCTCCTGCCGATGGCGGTCTTCCTGACCAGGAATTCGCCGGGCTTGCGGACGAGCCCCGTCAAGCGAGGCTACTGGGTGGTACGCCGCCTCCTGGGCGAAAACATCCCGGCGCCACCCGCTAATGTCCCCGACCTCCCCGACGACGAGTCCAAGCTCGGCGACCGGACCTTGCGCGAGGCCCTGGCCCGGCACCGCGCCGACAAGGCATGCGCCGGCTGCCACGAACGGTTCGACGCCATCGGCCTGGCCTTCGAGGGATACGGGCCCGTCGGCGAGTTCCGGACGCTCGACCTCGGCGGCCGGCCGGTCGACACCCGCGCCACCTTCCCCCGCGGCGGCGAGGGGGCCGGCCTCGAGGGACTCCGCGGCTACCTGGAGGCGCAGAGGCGCGAGGAGTTCGTCGAGAACCTCTGCCGCAAGCTCCTGGCCTACGCCCTCGGGCGCAGCCTCATCCCGTCGGACGACGAGACAATCGACGCCATGCAGACGAGGCTCGGCGCCGAGGGCGGCCGCTTCGGCGGCCTGGTCGAGACGATCGTCGCGAGCCCCCAGTTCCGGAACAAACGCATCGAAGGCGGCAAGGTGGAGTGATCGCGATGTCTGACGCGCCCAGGTCGGGAAATGACCGGAACGAGGGCCGCCGTGGGGCGTCCCGGCGGACCTTCCTCCGCGGGGCCGGGGTGACGATGGCCCTGCCGTGGCTGGAGTCAGTCGCCGTCCGGGGCGCCTCGACAGCGTCGGGGGCCGCCGCGGCCGCCCCGAAGCGGTTCGCCGCGTTGTTCATGGGATGCGGCGTCAACCCGGACCAGTGGTGGGCCAAAGGATCGGGCGCCACGATGGAGCTGGGCCGGTGCCTCGAGCCGCTGGCACCGTTGCGGTCGAAGATCAATGTGGTCAACGGCGTGTTCAACAAGCACGCCACCGGCGTGGGTATCCACCCCGGTCAGACCGGCAACATCCTCTCGGGCGCCGCCTTGCAGAAGGGGTCGGAGCTGAAGGGAGGGATCAGCGTCGACCAGAGGCTCGCCCGCCATCTGGGCGAGGACACCGACCAGCCGAGCATGGTCCTCGGTTGCGAGCAGCCCATCACGGGCTACCATGAGACGAATTTCTCGATGGCGTACAGCTCGCACATCTCCTGGCAGAGCTCGACCTCGCCGGTGCCGATGGAGGTGTATCCGTCGCTGGCCTTCGACAGCCTCTTCGATAACCGAGGCTCCAAGCGGAACCGGAGCATCCTGGACCGCGTGCGCGAGGAGGCGGCGGGGCTGAGCCGGCGGGTCGGCGCCGGCGACCGGGCGAAGCTCGACGAGTACCTGACGAGCGTCCGCGAGGTCGAGCGCCGCGTCGTGCCGATGCGGGCGGAGAAGGAGGCCGCCGACGGCCGCGCCGGCGACCGGGGACGCCCGGCCCTGACGATGCCCCGGCCCGACAACGGGCTCCCCGAGGACATCCGCGACCACATGCGTCTGATGTGCGACCTCATGGCCATCGGGTTCCAGACCGACAAGACGCGGGTCGCCACCCTGCTGCTCTGCCGGGACATCTCGGGCCTGTTCTACCCCTTCCTCGACGTCCGCGCGGCGCACCACGGGGCCTCGCACGACGACCGATCGGTGGCGTACGAGCGCGTGACGCAGTTCTACGTGGGCCAGCTCGCCTACCTCGCCTCGCGCCTCGACGCCATGCCCGAGGGCGAAGGCACGGTCCTGGACAACACCTGCCTGCTGTTCACCAACAGCTTGTGGTCGGGCACCAAGCACGACGCCAGCAAGGTCCCGGTCGTGCTCGCCGGCGGGCTCGGGGGGACGCTCCAGACGGGCCGCGTGCTCGACTACGCCGACAAGGGCGACGACCACCGCAAGCTCTGCAGCATGTACCTGGGGATCATGGACCGGATGGGCCTCAAGCTCGACCACTTCGGCGACGCCGACGAGCGCCTCGCCGGGTTCTGAGCCGGCCGCGTCGGGGGCCATGGGTAGGGGCCGGGTCGCAATCGCCCGATGATCGGGAGAGGAAGGGCAAGGTCACCGTTCGGATGGGCGTGCGGAAAGTGATCACGATGTGTCTCTTCAAGCGGCCGGACTATACCCGGCTGGTGCTCGAAGCCCTCCGCACCTGCGAGGGAATCGGTGATTACTTGATCTTGCCGCACCTGGAGCCGGGCAACGACTCCGTCCGCGACCTCGTGGAGGCGATCGACTTCGCGGAGTGCATCCCCACCTTCAACGCCGAGCGGTTCGGCGTCGACCTGAATACCGAGCTGGCACTGGCCGACGGATTCCGCCATGCCGGGTTCGTGATTCACATCGAGGACGACGTCGTCTGCGCGGGCGACTCTTTGAGATATTTCGAATGGTGCCGGGAACGGTACCGGGGCGATCCTTCGGTGTTCTCGGTCACGGGGTACAACCGAAGCGATAAGCCCCCCCCGCCCGCCGACTGGCATCGCGTCAACGTCCGCCACTGGTTTCACCCGCTGGCTTTCGGCATCTGGAGGGATCGCTGGGAGACGTTTCGTGGCCGGCTCCACTCGGCCGTGCCGGGATGGGCCACATTCCTCAACAGGACTTTCTGTACTGGGGACCAATCGGGGAGGCTCTTCGAAGTCTATCCCGAGCTTTCTCGGGCCCAGCACATCGGGTTCGTGTCTTCCCTTCATGCTCGTCCACAGTCCCCAGATTGGTATCTGGAGCACCACTACGTCCGGTGGTGGGCCGGGAACCATGAGGTGCCCGCCGGAGAGTTTCACAGTGCGACTTAGCGTCATAAGAAAACATGGGCGTGGGGCTTGAGAAGACGAGATGCTAGCCAAGGCCCGGTTGCATCACGAGCTGCCGTCGCCGGCGAAACGGTCGGCGCGCCTTGGGCCGTCGGCCCGACTGGTCGGCCAGATGGAGCTCGAATCCCCGGTGTGCTGGACGAGGCTGGGGGTCGTGTGCCAGACCTCGAGACCCTCGCGCATGGCCCAGGCTCCGATGACCAGGTCGATGTTCGCCAGGCCTCCGTTGAGCGGGTCCCGTCGGTGGTCGAAGACCCGGCCGTCGAGGACGAACTGCCGCGCCAGCTCGCGCGGGAAGACGATGGCCAGCGCCCCCCAGACCCAGAGGCCGTCGTGGAGATACCAGCCGGGCGCGTCCTTGGTATAGGCCGAGGAGCAATAGAGCGAGACGAGTCCTGGCCGCCTGCCCGGCCAAAGCGCGGCCTCCAGGTATTCTCGGACGGGGACGCCGGCCGGGAAGGCGATGTCGTCCTGGGCGACGAGCAGGGCGTCGGCCTCGGGCGACCGCATCAACAGCTCCGCGAGCGCGAGATAGTAAGTCGGCCAGGCGCCGAGCCGCGTGTCGCGGAATGTGCCGGGGAGGTGGGCGTACCGTTCGGGAAAGTTGACCGCCGAGTCGACGAACACGGCGGGTTCGCGCCAGCCGGCCCCGGCCAGGCTCTCCAACGAGCGTTCGAGCGTGTCCCGCCGCCGGGGTGCGGTCGTCACGCCGACCGCCCAGCTTCGGACGCGTTGCCGTGAACGTCTCGGCGGCAGGCCCGGCATGGCGGCGGCGACTCCTGCGGTCGGCGCGAGGGCAGGGGGGTGGTCCTCCTCCGGCAGGTCGAGGTCCAACCGATCCAGCACCGAGACCCTGGCCGCGTCCGCCCGGCCCGCGTCACACCCCTCCACGCCCCCCTCGCGGATGATCGCCGAGCCGGCCTCGTAGACCAGGGCGGCGACCACGGGGTTGGCCCGGCTTGTCGTGGGGGGGAACGAGCGGCAGCACGCCTCGCAGGCGTCACGACGGACGCGGTGATAGACGTCGTCCTCCGCGGCGATGACGGCGCGGACCAGTGCGCAGGTCGCGGTCTCGACCCCGTCGGCCGAGGGTAAGACGTCGGACCGGTGCCGACACGACGAGACGGTCGGGGGCTTGAGCTTCTGGCGGAACATGGGCCGGCGACCGCCTCCGGGCGTGGTTCAAGGGGCCAGGACTTCATGGAACGATTCGACGGCGCGTTCCCAGGAATGTTCGCGCTCGACGAACGCCCTAGCCTCGCGGCTCGCCTCGCGGATGTCGGAGTCGTGAAGGTCCGCCAGGACGCCCGCCAGGTCCTCGGGCCTCATGAAGCGGGCCTTGAACGGGTGGAAATCGGCGATCGAGACGACCTGCGTGCCGTGGACGGGGACGACCCGGAGCGGCCGAAACTCGTTCATCGGCGGGGCGTCCGTGGTGACCAGCGGCATGCCGGCCGCCTGGCACTCCAGCATCTGGAGCCCCAGGCCCTCCCAGTGGCTGGGCTGCACGCAAACATCCCCCTCCTCGTACAACTCGGCCCGGCTCGACCGTTCCGTGCGGAGGTCGACGTTCGCCGGGACGGGCCGTGCCAGCGGGAGCTGGGTGTAGACGAGGAAGGGGATCGAGGGGAGCAGCTCCGCGGCGTCGAGGACGAGGTCCACGCCCTTGCGGCGAGGGGTCAAGCCACCGTCGCTCAGCCGCACGGCGCGACAGCCGCCGGTGCCGTTGATGAACACGAAGCGGCGGCACCGCCGGCGCTCGCGGAACGGCAACCGGCGGGCGTCGACCGGCCAGGGGACGTACACCACATCCCATGTTGCGTCGTGCCGTTCTTTCCAGTCGCGGAAAACCTGGTACGCCCACCTGTGGGGGCAGATGACGAGGTCGACGAATTGGAGCCACTCGTGTTTCGGGTGGGCCAGCTCCCACATCGGGATCAACGCCACGCGGACCCCATGCTCGTGGGCCCGTCGCGTGGCCTGCGCGAGGTAGGTCAGCTCCGCGAAGACGACCCAGTCCAGGCCGGCGAGCCACGGCCCGAGGTCGAAGCCCGCGGGGCCGCGGGGGACGAAATCGATCGGGCATGAGTCGCGCGGGCCGGGGAGCGTCGGGAATCGGGGGTGATCGACGGCCAGCCAGCGGTCGACCAGGCCGTGGCGCGCCAGGTCGCGGTTCATCGAGCCGACCCCCGTGGCCGCGTTCCAGCCGATCAGGCCGACCTTCGCGGCTCGGGCGGTCCGGGATCCCGTGCCCACGGCCCGGCCGACCGCTTCGCCTCCGGTCGCCGCGAGGCTCCGGCCGAGCCGGGGACGTCCCGGGGCGGACGGGGACGGCACGGGGTCGGGGTCCGGCAAGGTCAGCTCCAGGCTCAGGACCGCCCGGTCGCGGACCCGCTCGGCGTGCGAGACGTCGCACCCGGGCGCGCCGCCGCGCTCGATGACACGCCCCGCGACGTCCAGGACCATCGAGGCCACGACGGGGTTCATCCGCGGGCCCGTCGGGGGCCACGAGCGGCAGCACCCCTCGCAAGCGTCCCGGCGGGCCACATGCGTCTCGTCGGCCGTCAGCCCGAGGATTTGCCCGACCAGCCCACAAGACGCGACCTCCACACCCTCCTGCCACTCGACGGCGCTGCGATGTAGGCATTGCTCCGGCGTCCGTACCGTCATCTCCGACGCCCCTTTACAGGGCCGGCTGCCGTCAGAAAACAGGCGGGCAGAGAATCGCGACAGCATAGATCGGGCCGCTCGGGTTCGAGGGGCGGCGGTCACGCAGACGTCAGCGACGGCGTCGCGTGCGAGGCCAGCGTCCCGCGCGGGACGTCATCGCGGCCTCTTCTTGACGCCCAACTGGCGGATGGCGAAGCCCTCGTTGACTCCCGTGCGTGACGGGGGCGCGCCGGGCTCGTACCCTTCTTTGCAAAAGTTCGCTTCCAGCTTCCACTCACCACGGCGGAACATCCAGATGCTGAACCCGCCCTCATATTCGTAAAGAGTCCCCTTTGGATAGGCCGGGTAGACGAACATGAAGTAGTGCAATACTTTCTCGACGACGGCGCGCAAGCGGGACGCCTCGTCTTTCAGCCTTCGGACGGAGATGGCGATGTCGATCACCACCCCCAGCAGGACGAAGAGCGCGGCGCAGGCGAGGTAGGCGAGCATTTCCACAATCGTGACTCCCCGGCGGAAAGGAACGGACCCGGGCCCGGCGTTCAGTGAGGGAGCGTCTGGGCCACGCGCAGGCCGGTGAAACTGTATTGAGTGTTCCCTTCGAGCCCGGCGCGTGCCGAGGTGCGGCTGCTCATGGCGATCTCGCGATAATACCCCCCGCGGATCTCCCGCAACAGGTTGCCGTCGGCCGGGGCGCCGATTTCGTCGTCTTCCACGAACTCGCCCGGGGCGGTGGCCCGGTAGGGGCTGTGTAAGGTCTGACACCACTCGTCCACGTTGCCGTGGAGGTCGAAGAACCCGAATGGGTTGGGCTTGAGGCGACCCACCGGGTGGACGCGCCCGGACGAGTTCGTGATGATCCAGGCGTACGCCGGGAGAAGCGCTTCCGACTCGTCGAATGACCAGCGGGTGGTGGTCCCCGCGCCGCAGACGTACTCCCACTCGGCCTCCGTGGGCAGGCGGTAGCCGGTCCTTTGCAGGAGGTCCTTGGGGAATTCCATCCTCGGTCCGATCTGATCAATGGGGGGGTAGCACATCTGGTCCTTGGGGACCTTCTCCTGGTCGCTGAGCCAGCGGCAGTATCTCATCGCTTCGTACCAGTCGACGTTGATGATCGGGCCGTCCGGGTCGGGGCTGACATATTTGTCGTAAGCGAGGTCGCGATAATACTCGCGGAATTGCGCGACGGTGACCTCGTGGGCGGAGACGGCAAATGAGCGGCCGATCCGGCGCTCGTGGGTCGTCTCGTCCGGCATCCGCCGGGTATGGGTTGCGGTGGGGCCCATGCGGAAGCGGACCGGGCCGGCGATCCGAAACATCGTCTGGCCCTGGCCGTTGACGGACCACCCGCCGTGGGCGGTGCCCACGAGCGCCGCGGTGGACTCCCTGAGTCGCTCGTCGTGCCCCCAGCGCCGCATGAGCCACTCCGTGCCCGAGTGGACCGCCGCGCTCGTGTCGGTCGCGTGCAAGGAGACTACCTCCTCGACGAGGCCCGCCGGGACGCGCGCCGGCGGGAGGTCCCCGAGGGCGAGGAGGAGCGCCTGGCGGGCGACTGGGTCGTGCTCCTCGGCGAGGTGCTCGATCAGGAGCCTGGGTTCGACCCCGAACCGCAGCATCTGGTCGATCAGGCGAGTCCGGACACGGGGGTCCGGGGACGCCACCAGCAGCGGCCAGACGGGCGCGGGCTCCCCGAGTCGCATCAGGGAGACCGCGGCGTTGCTACGGCGCTTCGCCAGCCGATCTCGCCCCTCGGTCGTTTCGGGGACGGGCGCTGCGAGTTCTTGTCGCATCGCGAGCAAGGCCCGCCTCCGGTCCCCGGCCAGCGCCGGGAAGAACACCTGATACTGGCGGTCGTTGGCGTCCTTCGCGAGCTCGATGATGAAGTCCGGGTCGTCTTTGCCGATGTCGGCCAGCAGGCTCGTCGCGGCCATCCACGCGGAGGCACGCTCGGGCGCGCGATCGGCGAAGATATTCACGAGCGGCTCGCGAAACCACCGCCGCGCCGGTTGCAGCAGCCCGGCCCAGGCGCGAATGTCGAGCAAGCTCTCGGCCACGAGCGCCATGGCGACGTCCGGGGCGATCTCTCTCCATCGCCCTCGGACGGGGTCGTAGAGCGCCAGTGCGGCCGCGGCCCGGAGCCGTTTCCCCGGGGCCGCCTCGGTGTCGGTGGCGATGCCCCAGAGCGAGTCGAGCGTCTGCGCTTTCCACGGTTCGAGCGCCGCCCGGATCACGGCATGTTCGCGCGGGCCGGCTTCCAGCAAGCGGTCCCGCAGGAACGGGACACAGGACGAGTCGTGCCGAACGAGCGCCAGGCAAGCTCGCGTCCTCTCCGGCAGGGTCGCCGAAGCGTCGCGTGCGATCGCGTCGAGCCGGTCTTGCCACGGGACCGGCGAGGCGCTCAGCTCGCGCACGAGGCCGGGGACGTGGTCCATCTCCGCGACCCGCAGCTGGGCCGTCAGCGTCCCGACCCGCGCGACCTGATGGTCGCGTTCCATGCGGGAGACGACCAACGAGATGGCGAGGAGCAGGACGAGGGACGAGGCGGCAGCCAGGATCAGTTTCGTGGCATACCGCCGGGAAGCCGCGCGCATCATCCGGGACTGGGACTGCGTCCGGTCGTTCGGCCTGACGAGGAGTGTGATCGTGGCCCACTCCAGGAACGTCGGCAAGAGCCGGCGCTCCGGCCGCGCGACCCAGAGGGCCGCGCGGTCCTCGAGCAGGATCGCGGCCCGTCCCCGCCGCGTCTCCCGCTGTTTGCGCGTCAGCCATTTCCGGATCGAGGGCACCAGGTAGTCGTGGGTCAACTGGTAGTAGCGGTCCCCCCCGAGCCCCGAGTCGTCCGGAGGGGCAGAGTGGCCCGCGGTCGGGCCGGACGCGGGCTCGGCAGGCATGATCAGCCGGAGTTCACTCCGGAGCTCCCGCATCAGGTCGGCGAAATCGCGCGGGCGTCCCGCATAACCCGACGCGGCGAGCAACTCGCCCTGCGAGCGCATCCGCCCCTTGATATCGGTCAAGTTCTCCGGGAGCAACGACTTCAAGACCCCCCGGGCCGCCTGCTCGTGGATGCGGTACTGGGGCCTGGACGAGGAGGCCTCGAACGCCTCCTCCAGGAACGCGACGCCGATCCCCTCCGCGCCCCCGACCTCCTTCAGCGATGCCGGGGTCCACGCCTTGCCCCGGAACATCTGCGCGAAGAGGGCCAGCCGGATGGAGTCGACCATGCCGTCTTCCGACATCCCCAGGACGGCCTCCGCGACGAACCGCGACTCCACCGCGTTCAGGGGGCCGTCCGCGGTGAACCGGCCGTAGGCGCGGCCGAAGAGCGTCAGGACCTTCTCGGCGTGCGACCTGTCGAACCGGTCGACCGTGGCGTAGTTCTTCCCCTCGATGACCGGGATTTCCAGCTCGTTCATGAACCGCATCGCGGCCATGCCGAAGTCGGCGCGCACCATGACGACGCACTGGACCGCGACCCCGTCGCAATGGCGGAGGGCCGCGACCAGTTCGGAGTCCCGCTCGGCGCGCCTGGTGAAGAGCCACTGCTCGAACTGGTCGAGCACCACCAGGACCTTTCTCCCCCTATCCACCACCCTTCCCCGCCGCAGTGCCGCGACCGAGTCCACCAGTCCGAGCGTATCGGAGAGGTCGGGACACGACTTCCTCAGGCCGCGCAGCAGCCTCGACTCGGTCTCCTCCGGGGTCGATTCGACGTAGACCTGGACGACATGCCCGGCGATCCGTGGTAACAGGCCCGCCTTGACCAGGGACGACTTCCCGCATCCCGACGGGCCGTAGATCAGTCCGACCTCGAAGGTCTCTTCCGGGTCGACGGCCTCGATCCGGGTCTTCCAGAATCGAAGGCTCTCCGGCAGGCCGTTGCGATCCCTCGGCCCGGGGACCAGTTCGAGGAAGAAATCGGCGTCGTGTTCGTCGAACGAGCGGAGCCCCTTCGGGACGATCGGGACGGGCCGTCGATCGGGGTCCGCCCGATTCGGAGAACCCGAGACCGGAGTCGCTTCGACGGCGCTCCCCGAGGCCGGCAGGATCACCGGCAGGGCGGTGATGGTCGGGGCGACCTCCGCCGCGGTCGACTTCAAGAAGGCCCGCAAGTCGTCCGACAGGTCTCGAGCCGTCGTGTACCGGTCGTTGACCCTCTTCGAGAGGGCCTTCAGGCAGATGCGTTCCAGCTCGCGGGGGATGCTGTCATCGACCTGCCGCGGGGGCCGTTCCATGAACCTGGAGACCTGGTCCATGATCTCCGTCGTGGACCCGCCCCGGAACGGCTTCCGGCCCGTCAATAATTCGTAGAAGACGACGCCGAGGCTGAAGATGTCCGAGCGGCCGTCGACCCGGTGCCCCTCGGACCTGGCTTGCTCCGGGCTCATGTAGGCGGGAGTGCCGGCGAGCGTGACCCCCTTGCCGTAATCCTCGTCCCTGAGCGCCAGCCCGAAGTCCGCCACGCACGGCTTGCCCGAGGCGTCGATGAGGATGTTGGCCGGCTTGACGTCGCGGTGGACCAGCCCGCGCGTGTGGGCGTGATGGAGCGCCTCGGCGACCGTCGCGACGAGCTCGGCCGACTCCCGGGACGTCGGCCGGGCGTGGCGGATGAGGTCCCTGAGGTCGCTCCCCTGGACGTACTTCGAGACGATATAGCAGAGGCCGTCGTCGGCCCGGCCGACGTCGTAGACCGGCACGATGTTCGGGTGGTCGAGCTTCGCCAGCGTCCGGGCTTCGGCGAGATACGTCTCCACATCCTCGGGCCCGCCGACCTGCTGGGGATTCAGCACCTTGACGGCGACGAGACGTTCGAGGTCATCGTCGCTGGCGAGGTAGACCCGACCGAACCCTCCCTGGCTGAGTCGATTGATGACCCGATAGCGCCCGATCGCCGAGGGATCGCCGCGCGAGGTCGGCTGGGGTGCACCGGCGGGGCGGCTTTCCCAGGTTTCCGTGTCTGCGCCGGCGGCCGCCACATCGTCCACGGTCGGGGTTTCAGACGACGCCCTGCCCACGGCCTCGGTCGGGGGCGTCAGGGGGTCCTCTTGCGCCGGCTCGGTCGTCTCGTCCACTTTGGGAACCCTTGTGGGGCCTGCGGGACTCATGGCGCGGATTCGCGAGTATTATCCCAGATCGAATCGACATTACCAGCAAAGCTGCCGACCGCGTGGCGACGAGCAGATCCGAGACCCGAGGTGCTCACGGATGTCCTCGCCATCGGGCAGCGGGATGAAGTCTTAACTTCACGCGGATGACGAACCCACATGTGCAACCTATAGGGGCATCTCCGTAATTTATCGCAAATGATCCACCTCCATTCACGACGAATCCAACCAATCCGTGAGAACCCGATTATTTTCCTTGCATGTCAGCATACAAGTTGACACAATTTCGCCCGTGTCGACACGAATCGTCGACGTATTGAAGGGCGATAATCGGGCTCTCCCCGAGCCTGGAGTAGGGTCTTAGTCCGCGATGCCACGCATCTAATCCGTTCGTCCCCGGGCGATTGCACATCCGCCGCGGTTGGCTTGTTCGCAGCCCGTGATGGCGGCGACGGCCATCCTCGGCCGGACGTCGCCATATCGACCGGACGGGCTTCATGCATATTCCCTGATTCGCAACAAGAGGAGCCGGAGCGTGTCCCCACTCGGAATTCCCTTGTTTACGTGGCGCACCCGTCGGATCACGCGGCGATCTGGGCCTCGGCTCCTCAGGCGAGGGACGCCGCAAGTCGTTGCTCTGGAAGACCGCATCCTGCTGAGCCACCTCTTCAAGCCGCCCGAACCCTCGGCCGGGTCTCAGTCGCTCTCCATCCAGGCGGGTGACGGCGCGCCCGCGGCCGGGCCCAAGTGGATTTCCATCCAAGGGGGCGCCGACTCGGGCTTTGAGGGCACGCAGCCCCTTTCGCCGCCAGCGATGAATACCATCGAGGGGATCAACTTCGACGAGAATGCGATCAATACGGGGTTTTTCAGCATCCCGCCCGACCCCCACGGGGCGGTGGGACCTGACCACGTCGTCTCGGTCGTGAACACCTCGATCGAGTGGCACACGAAAGCCGGGACGCAGCAGAACAGCCAGCGACTGGGTAGGAATCCATCGACGGCCGTGGGCAGCTTCTTCGAGCCGCTGAACCCGGTCAACCGCACATTCGACCCGAAGGTCATCTACGACCAGACGAGCAATCGCTTCGTCGTCGTGACCCTGGAGCGGACCGACAGAGCCAGCCGCGACGCGACAAACACCTCACGCATCCTGCTGGCGGTCTCGGACGACAGCGACCCGAACGGCACATGGTATTATCATGCCATCGATTCGCGGCTGATCATCGGCGACATTGAGTCCTGGGCCGATTACCCCGGGATCGCCACCGACGGCCAGGCGATCTACATCACGAGCAACATGTTCCGCTTCGGCGGGGCGGGCCTCGGCTTCGTCGGGTCGAGGCTGTGGGTGGTGAACAAGACGCCGTTCTACTCGGGCGGCGTGGCCTCGGTCGCGGTATACGACCCGTCGACCGCCTCGGGTACCTTCGCGGCGCCGACGATGCCGACGCAGATGTTCGGGACGGCTCCCGGGGGCGTGGGAACATTCCTTGTCCGCTACGATCGCTTCGGCGACGGCACGAACGAGGCCTTGAGCATCATCCGGGTGGACAACCCCCTGGGGGCGATCAGCTTCACCCACCAGTTCGTCAACGTCGGCGATATCGACGATGCGGCGGCCAATTTTCCGGGGGTGCCCCAGTTGGGCACGGTGCAGACGATCGACGGAGGGGACCGGCGGACGATCAACGCCGTCTGGCGGGACAACGCGCTGTGGACGACGAACTCGGTCCTTCCGCCGTCGGGCGCCGATGCCGGCCAGGTCACGGCCCACTGGTACAAGGTCAATACGACCTCGCTGGGCGCGTTGACGATAGCCGACCAGGGGAATGCCGGGGGCAACGACGTGGCGGAGAGTGCCCACACGTTCTACCCGTCGATCGCGGTGGACGCGGCGGGCAACATGGGGCTTGGCTTCGCCCTGTCGGCGCCCTCCATCTTCGCGGGCGCCTACTATACGAGCCGGCAGGCGGGGGCCGCGGCCGGGACCGTCGAGCCGACCGGGACGATCGCCGCGGGACAAGATTACTACTACCGCACCTTCGGCTCGGGGCGGAACCGCTGGGGCGACTACAGCGCGATCTCGCTCGACCCCAGTGACAACGCGACATTCTGGGTGTTCAACGAGTATGCCCTGACGCGCGGCTCTGATTTCGAGGGCGAGGACGGCCGCTGGGGCACGCGTTGGGGCTCATTCACATATTCTGTGACACCCGTTACACCCACGGTGACCCTGGGCCTGAGCGGCAGCCCGCTGGCCGAGGCCGGCGGCGTGGCCACGGTGACCGCCACGCTCTCGGCCCTCTCCGGCCGGGACGTCACCGTCAGCCTCGGCTTCACCGGCACCGCCACGCCGGACGCCGACTACACGCGCTCGGGCCTCTCGATCGTCATCCCGGCGGGGAGCCTCAGCGGCAGCATCACGCTGACGGCCGTGCAGGACGCCCTCGACGAGCCCGACGAGACGATCATCGTCGACATCATCGGCGTGATCAACGGCACCGAGAGCGGCACCCAGCAGGTCGTCGCCATCATCCTCGACGACGACGCGGCGCCCACGGTGACCCTGGGCCTGAGCGGCAGCCCGCTGGCCGAGGCCGGCGGCGTGGCGACGGTGACCGCCACGCTCTCGGCCCTCTCCGGCCGGGACGTCACGGTCGACCTCGGCTTCACCGGCACCGCCACGCCGATCGCCGACTACACGCGCTCGGGCCTCTCGATCGTCATCCCGGCGGGGAGCCTCAGCGGCAGCATCATGCTGACGGCCGTGCAGGACACCCTCGACGAGGCCGACGAGACGATCATCGTCGACATCATCGGCGTGATCAACGGCACCGAGAGCGGCACCCAGCAGGTCGTCGCCACCATCCTCGACGACGACGTGGCGGGCACCATCCAGTTCAGCGCCGCAACCTACAACGTCGGCGAGGCCGGCGGCACCGCCACCATCACCGTCACTCGCTCCGGCGGCTCGGCCAGCGGCGTGACCGTCGCCTATGCCACGGCCAACGGCACGGCCACCGCCGGCGCCGACTACACGGCGACCACCGGCACGCTCACCTTCGCCGCCGGAGAGACGACCCGCACCTTCACCATCCCGATCCTCGACGACACCCTGGTCGAGGGCAACGAGACGGTCACGCTGACCCTGAGCAACCCCGCCGGCGGAGCGACCCTCGGCAGCCTGTCGACCTCCGTCCTGACGATCGTCGACAATGACGTGGCGGGCACCATC
>JAABUR0100004242.1_pt1 | contig 19324 bp, 18 predicted proteins | sample 5560091 | NCBI WGS metagenome assembly JAABUR01 (sample SAMN10711879, study PRJNA513375) | rock metagenome | isolation source: Antarctica rocks | place: Antarctica: Victoria Land, University Valley sud | reverse complement strand
TCAACTGCAACGACAAAGGTTGACCACGCGAAGTCTCCAACCTTCGCGGCCAAGTCGACGGCCGTAACGAATGCTGACCAGAGGAAGTTGCCGACTTTTCCCAGCAGATTGACGCCTGTGACGAACGATGACCATAGGAACGGTCCGACTTTTGCGACCAGGTCGACCGCCGTCACAAAGGCGGACCACGCGAACACACCGACCTTCGCCGCCAAGTTGACCGGATCAACGAAGCTCGACCAGAGGAACGCGCCAACCTTCGAGGCGAGGTTGACGGCGGTCACGAACGATGACCAGGCAAAGCCGCCAACCTTTGTGGCTAAGTCGACGGCGGTGACAAATGAAGACCACGCGAACCCCCCAACCTTGGCCGCGAGGTTGACGCCGGTCACGAAACTGGACCAGGCGAAGACTCCGACCTTGGTCGCGAGGTTGATCCCCTGAACGAAGGTCGTCCACAGGAACCCACCTACCTTGGCGGCCAGATCAACGCCAGTAACAAACGTGGACCAGAGGAACGTCCCGACTTTGGCCGCCAGGTCGACCGCCGTCACAAAGGCGGACCACGCGAACACACCGACTTTCGCCGTCAGATCGACGGCGGTGACGAACGCGCTCCACAGGAACGCACCAACCTTCACCCCGAGGTTCACGCCCGTGACAAAGGATGACCAGAGGAACGAACCGACCTTTACGCCCAGGTTGACGCCGGTAACAAATGACGACCAGAGGAACGTGCCGACCTTCGTCGCGAGGTCGACTCCTTGAACGAACGTCGTCCAGAGGAACGTCCCGACTTTGGCGGCAAGATCGACCGCAGTAACGAACGTAGACCATAGGAAGCTTCCGACCTTCGCCGCGAGGTCGACGGCGGTGACAAAGGTCGTCCAGAGGAAGGCGCCAACCTTCACTCCCAAGTTGACGCCGGTGACGAATGAAGACCAGAGGAACCCGCCCACCTTGGTGGTGAGATCAACGCCAGTGACAAAGGTATCCCAAAGGAAGTCACCAACCTTAGCGGCCAGGTCCACCGCCGTAATGAAGCTGTCCCATAGGAATGTCCCAACCTTCTTCGCAAGGTCAACTGCCGTGACGAACGCAGACCAAAGGAAGTCCCCCACCTTGTCCGCGAGGTTCACGGCGCCAATGAAGACGTCCCAGGCGAAGTCGCCTACCTTTTTGGCGAGATCGACACCAGCAACGAACGTACCCCAAATAAAGTCGCCGACCTTGGTGGCGAGATTGATTGCTCCGATGAAGACATCCCAGGCGACGTCTGGAATGAAGTCATCCCATGTTAGGGAGCTAATCGCATCCCAAGCGGTATTGATGCCGTCCACGACGGTCGCCTTGATCGAGTTGAAAGCGTTTGAGACACCCTCGTATAACCAGCTCCACAAGTCGCCCGCGGCGCCCTTCGCCGCGTTGATTCCGGCGGTGATGCCATTGACGATCTTCGAGCCAAGCTCGCTCCACGACATCCCGGTGATGGCGTTGAGCAGGATCGTCGGCAGAAGTCGAATGCCATCCCAGATCGCCGACAGCGCCGAGAGACCAGCCGCCTTGAACGAGTCCCATGCGCCGCTGAAGTCCCCGCTGAAGAGCTTCGTAATGGCATCCCAAAGTTGCTTGAACGAGTCGATAAGATTCTGAGCGAAGGATCCGACGAGCGCGAAGGTTTCTCCCAGCCGGGGGAATGCCGCGGAGAGCGCCGTAACCGCCGCCTTGATGGGATCCATCCCGAAGGCGGTCAGGTTGTGGAACATGTCCGTGACTTGGGAGACCTTGTCCTGAATCGTGGTAATGACATTCGCGAGTCCGGGAAACGCGACTTTTAGTGCTTGGAGGGCCGCCTGTACCGGGTCCATTCCGAAGGTGCGAAAGTTCTGGAACAGGTTGATCAACCGACCGAACGGCGCTAGGACGCCGCTGACCGCATCCACGATCCCGCCAAAGACGTCCTTGATCTTGCTTCCCACCGCCCGGACGGCGTCGCCGAACCCGAGGAAGTTGGTCTTGTACGCCACAAAGGCCAATGCGATCAGCGCAATGGCCGCGGCGATGGCCAGCAGGAGTGGGTTGCTTAGCGTCATCGCCCGGAGCGCCAGTGACACCGATTTGATGCCGTTGACCAGCTTTGGGAAGAGTCCCACGATCCTGGTGACGCCCTGGCCAATCCCGGAGAAGATCGTCTGGAACCCCTGCGCCATCTGGATCAGCCGGGGACCGATCAGGATGGCGGCACCGGCGATCCCGGCGAACGCGCCCGCGACCCCGACCACGGCGGCGATGACGGTCTGCACGCCGCTGGGTAGCGTCAGAAAGCCGTTCACGAGCCGTGTGATGCCGTCCGCCGCCGCGCCGACCGCCGGCAGGAAGAGGCCGCCGATGGTCGTCGCCATGACGCCGAGCGACTGCTTGGCCTTGTCGATCTTGAACCCGGCGCCCTCCATCTGGGCGGCCAGTGCGGTCTGGGTGGCCCCGGCCCCATCGGTCGCGCCCTGCATCTTCCCGAGCATGTCGGTGTAGCCGGATCCCTCAGTGTTCCCGAGGGCCATCGCGGCCGTCGTCCCCTCGGAGGTCCCGAGGAGGTTGAACATGCCTTCAGTGGTGCCACCGGATGCCGTCGTGAGCAGGTCGAGGAACCCACCGAACCCGAGCGTCTCGACGGCGGCCTGGGCGCTGGCGTATCCCTGGGCCTGGACGGCCGACGTGAGCGCCGCGGTCGGATTGACCGCTGCCCGGAGGATGTTGGCGACGCCGGTCTCGGCTTGCGTCGCCGAGTAGCTCTGGAGCGTCAGGGAGGAATACGCCGCGCCGACCTCGTCAATCCCCACGCCCATTGCCGAGGCGACGGGGAGGACCGACGACATGTTGTTCGCGAGCTCGTCAAAGGTGATGACGCCGGAGTTGACGGTCTGGAACAGGTAGTCAGATACATCGCCTGCATCAGCCGCGGACAGACCATACGCGTTCAGGACTGACGTGACAGCGCGACTCGCCGTTTCGGTGTCGGTCATACCGGCCGTCGCGGCCATCGCCGAAATAGTCACGATGTCGATCGCGTCAGCGGCACTGAAGCCCGAACTAATGATGTTGTATAGGCCGTCGGCTAGCTGCGTCGGGGTGTCCGTGATGCCGGGATTCGACGCGAGTGACAGGACTTCCCTGTTCAGGCTGGCGAGTTCGCTCTGCGAGAGGCCGGCGACGCTGTTGACGTTCGCCATCGCCTGATCGAACTGGACCGCGCCACGGGTGGCGACCCCGAAGCCGCCCAGAACGGCCGCGCCGATGCCTGTGAACACGACGCCCGCGCTCTGGATCGCCGGATGGCTGAGCGACGTGGCCAGGCGGTCGAATCCGCTGGTTGCGGCCCCGCCCGCTTGCCCGACGCCGCGCATGGTCTGGTCGGCGGCGGCACCGAACTGCCGCAGTGCCGCTATTGCCTTGTCGGCGGTAATGATGATCTCAGCGCGGGCCTGGCCGAGAGAGGCTCCACTATCCATGACGGCCCCCAATCCGGGAGCTGGACGCAGCGACGCCACCCCGTAGGGCAAGGGGACCGAGACCAGGGGGGATTGAGCGAGTCACGGACGACGTCCCGGGGCCGGGGACCAGGTCAGTTGGAGGGGGCCGACGGTCGAGTGATCGCGAGGGCCGGTGAATCACTCGAATGGTGCGATGAGGTTGGGTCGAGTATAGCCCGATTCCCGCGCCATCACGCGGATTTAGACGCTCAGGGCGCTACCAGACGAGGCCGGCGACCTGGTCCTCGAGGCGAATGAGCCGGCGCGCGTTCTCGCGGATCATGACGCCACGTCCTGGTCCGCGAGGTCCATGATGTCCAGGAAGGTCAAGTTAGCGCGTCGCATCGCCAGCCCGAATCCCACCATGTAAGCAGTCACGGCCGGCGGTGCGTCGCCCAACGGCTCTCCCGGGTCCGTGAGCTGCCGCTCGAGCTCGTCGTCGGAGATGCCGAACTCCGCGCAGACCTGCCGTCTGATCGCCGGCAGGTCCATCGCCTCGAACCGCTTGACGGGAAGGTGCTGAAGCGTCCGCTCCATTCGCTCGAGCCGCGCCTTGATGCCGTTAGCCACGGAAGCCCTCCTGTTGCGCGATGGTCTGGGTGACGATGGCCTCCATGGCCGTCAAACGGTCGTTCTGGTCGACCAGTTCAGCGACCTGGAGCATGCGACCGAGAGCGATATCAAGCGCCCGCAACCGGGTCGCCGTCGTCGTCTTCGGGTCGTCGATGATGCGCTCAAGTTGGGTGACCGCCTTGGCGCCGAGCTGAGCAAGTCTGCGAGAGGCGGCGCGGATCGCCTCCCGGTCGACGTCGCACAGCGCCTGCGTCACCCCCTCGAGCGCGACCCAGCGGAACCCCGTCGACCGGCCGATCCCGACGGCGTCGGCGGCCCTGGGCACGTCGCCGCCGTGGCTGATCAGGGCCTGGACGAACAGGCGTTGCTTGGGAGAGAGCGAGGCGATCGTCACGGCACGTTCCTCCTACGCCGTGGGCCAGGCGACCTTCTGGATGCCGTCGACCGTCTTGCCGACCGTCGACACGCCGGGCCGGTCGTGCATGATCTGACCGACCCGGACCGCGGCCCGCTGGGCGGCCGCGAGCTCGGCGTCGAAGGTCGTGCGCTTCGTGGTTGGCTTCGGCTTGGACGCCAGCTTCTGCTCGGCCTCGGCCAGCGCCTGCCGCACCTGGGCAATCTGTCGCGGATCGGCCGGGAAAGCCACCTGACCGGCATCCGTCATGGCGTTGGTGGCCTGGGCGCGGGTGAGCCGCTCGGGCACCAACCGGGACCACAGGAACAGGCTGGGCCAGTCGCTCATCGCGAGCGCGGCCCGCACCCGGTCAGCGAGCTCGGGGAGCGGCAGCGTCGCCGCGTCCTCCCGGTAGAAGTCCCGGCGGGCACTGGCGCTCTGGTACTCGGCGTCACTGAGGCCGGCCTGGGCGTCCTGCGCCTGCCGGGCGAGATGAGCGATGCGCTCCGCCGATCGGATGATCCCGTCGGCCTCGCGGTAGGTCGCCATCGCGACGTCCTCGACGTCCTGTGACTGGGCCCGACGCTCTCCCAGGATGGCGGTCCGGCCCGCCTCGGTCGAGAACTCGCCCGCCTCAGCGTGGCGGTACTGGTAGTGAATGCGCTCCAGGGAGCGGGCCGATGCTGTTAGGTCGCGGGATGCCTCGCGGAGCCGTTCGACGCGCTCCGGCTCGCTGAGGGCCGTGAACTGCGTCAGGTTCCGGTTCTGGGTCCCCAGTTCGGGCCCGGAGTAGCCAGGCAGGATCCCCGGCAGCTGGGAGCGGTCGCGTGGGGGCAGCGGTTCTGACCTGATGCCGTAGCGCGTGAACTCGCTCCGAACCTCGCCAAGGACTTCGGCCTGGATGGGATCGATCTGTTCGGTGTCGGTCATGACGGCGCTCCTCTGGATGTGGTTCTTCGAGTCGATTCGGACGTTTTGCGGTCTACCAGACGAGCCTTGCGACGTAGATGCTGGCGGCCCAGACGGTCATGACAATCGGGATCGCCGACGCCAGGAGGATGAGGAACCACACCGCGGTGACGGGGGTCATTTCGTGATTGACGCGGACGCTGCCGCTGCCGCTCGCTGACGGCCTCGAGGTGTCGGTCATTGGGGATCCTCTCGTGAGAGATCGATGTCGAGTCGTTCCGCGGTCGCGACGCAGCCCTCGAGGACGTCGGCCAGCAGGGCCGCCTGAATGAGCCCGATCTCGGCCTCGCTGGCACCATCGGGGACGTCTGACGTCACTGGGGTCGCCGGTGTCAGGCGACGGGCCAGCTCCAGGAGCGCCGCATTGACCCGGACGGCCAGGACGGCCGCTTGCGCTTCATTCGCTGCGAGGTGCTCCCGTCGCTCCCGTGCTCGTCGATTGCGCTCAGTTCCGCGTGCCACGGCCTCGTCCTCCCCTTGGTCGATCGTCCGTCTTGGTCTGCCGCTCGGTACTGGCCGGCGGATCGCGACCCTCCTGGTGACGCCGGACGGCCGGTCCCAAAAACGTGAAACCGTCCCACCTGGTCCCACTGCGTCCCATCACACGCCCTCCTGACGGCGCTGGTCCCGGCGCTCATCGCGGGCCCGGTAGGCGGCGGCGACGCAGTCGGGACAACGCACCGCGGACCGGGCGTCGAGAGGATGCCCACACGTCGCACAGAGTGGCTGGAACGGGCGGCGGCGCCGTTGCGGACCCGACTCAACGAGATAAGCGAGTGCCTCGGGCTTGTTGGCCCGGATCATCTGCGCCTCGTCCGACGTCAGGCTGCCAGACGGCCGGACGATGATCCGATCGCCCTCGACGTCGAACCAGATCCCGCGGCTGCGCAGGGCGAAGACGAAGGCCCGGATGTCCATCAGAACACCTCCCCGTGGTCATCAGAGCCATTCTGCGTACGTGGATACGAAGTTATGGGGGTTGGAATCGCCGCAGGAGTCGATTGATTCGTTTCTTCGTAACTTCGCTGGACAATTGCCCACATCTCACGCGGACGGTGACCGGTAGCGACCATCGTCTTGATGGCAAGGCCCTCATCCTCAAGACCGCTCAGGACAAAGGTCAGGTCATCGGCTGTGGTGTTCCCCTTGAGCTTGGTGTGGATTGCTGTTCGGGCGAGGCCGTCTTCGCCGGCGTCGGTGAGAAACCCGAGGACTCGCGTTCGAAGTCGAGCGGCCGGGCTAGTCCCTCGGCCGCCGAGGCCGGCGCCGATTGCGGCGAGCATGCGGTTGTGCTCGCCTCGAAAGAACTCAAACAGGGTGATGGCGTCACTGATCGTCGCCTCAGTCAGGGCCGTGACGCCGCCTGGCCCGTGGTGGAGCAGGTGGAGGATCAAGGCGAGACGGGCGATATGCCGGTCGCCCTTGGCGCTGAATCCGTCGGTGTTGCTTGCGGCGTTCTCGTTGAACCAAGCGACGAAGATCCGTTTGGCGGCGGGGCTGAACGTGAGCGTGAGTGGCTCGTCTTCGGACGCCATGTCCTCGAGCGTAAGCATTCGGTCGAGGTAGTCACTAATCGTCGCCGAGCTGATCTCGCGTTCGCTGTAGGTGCGGCGGCGAGGCGCTGGCCAGACCGGGAGCATCCGGTCGAGCGAGCCGTCGTCTAGGCCGTTCTCCTGACGCAGCATGGGCAGGAGGTCCGGCTGGATGCCCCCGACTACCGAAACGCAAGGGCGCTGGACGAAGACGCTCGCCGCCATCTTTCGATCGCTCTTGAGCGGAGCGCCACTCCACAGGGTTAGGTAGTCGGAGCGGGACGATCCGTTTGAGTACTTTGTCATCGTGACGATCCAGGACAGCAACTCGTCGCTGAGGATCACCACACCAGACGATCGGGAGGCCATTGGGCCGACCGCCTCCATCGTCACGTTACCGGTGTAGATGGAGCGCATAGCGGGGCGCGGCGTGATGCGCTGGTCCGGCTTCGGTAATTCGTCCCAAGTAGCCAGCTCGGCGGCATAGGCCGTGGCGTAGCGTGCCTGGATGTCGTCCAAGGGCTTGCGGACGATCGAGAGCGCGGGGGACTTCCCGGAACCGGGTCCGCCGATCAGCACCAACCAGAGGATGGCCCGTTCGCGGTGCAGGCGCTTGATCTCCAGCTCGCACCGGTTCCCGATGATACCCGCGGCGACGGCAAGGACCGCACTGCCCAGCATGCTTAGGGGGATGCCATAGGCCTCGGCGGCTTCCGAGACATAGTCCCGGATAGCGGTGGGAAATACGGTGACTGGGAAGGCGTCAGGGCTGGCGGTCGATTGCTCGAGGCGTGCGGAGAGGGCGATGATGTCACGGTTCATCTGCTCAGCGACGTTTGCAAGGTGAACAGGTTCTCTCATCGCAGATTGCACCCAGTCGGGCGGCGACTGGTCAGTTCAGAGCGCAGCACGGCGAGGTACTCGTCGAGCCGGGCGACGATCACCTCTGTGTCATCCCCACCAGGGCCAGCGAGGCGATCCCGCAACCCTGCGATGTCTGACTCGAGGGACATCAGCAATGGGTCACTCACCGTTGTGGAGATACGGATATACGGGGCACCTCGTCCAAGGATTGAGCCTTGACGGCTTGGAGTAGCGATGCTCACAGTCCCGCCTCCTCTCCAAGGTGGCCGGCGACCTTGGCGTGTCCTAGTTGCTGAGCAACGCGTCTCGCCAACGGGTGTTGGGAGCCGTATCGCCCAACGAGGTCGCCGTAGAGCTTCTCAAGGCGTTGGACCCGATCAACCGCAGTCGTGATTGGAGTTCGATCCGGGACTGAGTTGGGGTACAATTCTTGGCGCATGGTCGTTCTCCTAGAAGCGTTCACCCGTTGGCCCGGGTGGGCGCTTCGCGTTATGCGGACTGGATGTTTGCTTCGAACCAGGCTGCGGCGTCGGCCGGCCGGATGAGCAACACTCGAGACTTGAATCGCGTCACACCGAGCTCGCCGGCATAGATCGCTCGATAGACCTCGCTCGGCGTGATGCCGTAGCGGGATGCAATGTCCTTGGGTCGTTCGTAGAGAGGCTCGGCCACAGCGGTGGCGCTCGGTGGATAGTTCAGGCCAGCGGGCTGGCACAATGGAATCGTCGACACAGGACACCTCGTCATCGGCGACGGCTGCCCGAAAAGCCAAAAGAGGCGCTGGGCAGCCAAGAGCAAAAGCTCCTGCGACTGCCCGCGCCTCGCGCACGGTTTAGGCTGGCCTGAGCCAGAGGGAATCACTCCCTCGGGACTCCCGATCGGCATCCCGCCTCACGGTTGTTGATTGGCATCCCGCCGCACAACGAGTCCACCCTAATAGGTCGACAGCGCCCAAGAACGCCGGACGGCGATTCTCAGGTCTCGCTCACCAGCAGGCATCGCGCCTGCTTGCGATTGGCATCTCGCCGCTCGCATCGACCTCGCAGCTACAGGGGTGAGCAGCAAGAGCGTTCCGCTCTCCGAGGGCATCGCGCCACTCGTCTGCTCCTACCCCACTGCCTGAGTCTCCTGGACTCAATCCAGCTGTAGCCGCCTGGGCTGATGGTCACGAGACTCCTGGTCTCGGTGACGATCGGTCCGTCGGGGTGAACGTGCCACAACCATAGCAGCCGTACAACCTGATGTAAAGGGGGACTCCGGCCGGTGAAAGCAACCTTCCTCAGGCCAAGGGTATTCCAGTGTCGTTTGGTCACACCTACGAATGCTGTTGAGCGCCTACAGGCAAGCCGAGGCAGGCGAGGAGTTCTCGCGATGCGGTAGACAACCCCCTCCTCTGGTCCTGTGAGGAGAGAGCAGGGGGATCGCTCGTTGCAGCAAAAGCAGCAGAAGGTGCAGCAAAACAGTGCATCGCATAGAAGCCATAGCAAGCCGTTAGACCGGGAATGCCCCTTTGTTAGACACTGGTATAAGCCTGGAAAGGCATAGCAAATGCGTCGCGTCGAACTGCGCCTTCGGCGGCGCGGACCTGAGCGATCTCTACGTCACGACGCTCTCCGGGCATCTGTATCGGATCAGGAATGCGGGTCGACGTGGGTTGGCGCTGCCGATGAACAGGCCGTAGCGGCTAGCTGTCGTCGTAGGGACATGGCTCGCCTTGTTCGAGACGTCAGGCGCCATCGCGCGGAGCGGACCGGTTCCCGATGGACATCCGGTCGCGGAGACCGTCTCGCCTGACGGCGAAGGCCGCTGCGGCGGCCGGGCTCGTAAACGTCGCCCCTACGACGCGGGCCGCGCGGTGGGAGCTCTCGGCAGGACGGCGAAGCCGACCAGCATGAGCCCCTCTCCGGGCGGTGAGGCACCGCAGGGCCGAAACCGAGCCGGGGAGGGGTTTGGGGGGGGCTGCTCGCGAACGCCGGATTTCAAGGCGACACGGAGGTAGCGTGGCGCAGTCTCGCCTGGTGGCGACGGCCGCTGCGGCGGCCAGGCTTGCAGGCTGCGCCCCTACGAACGGCGACGACGACCGAGATAGCCCCTCAGCACCGCAGTGAGGAGGAGCCAGGGAGAGTATTGACGGCGATCGACCGTTTCGATCCGCAGCGCGTTCACCATCGGGAACAGAGGTCCATCTTGTCTGACACCACGGCCCGTCCGGCCACCTCCGCCGGTCCCGTCTCGCCCGGCGGGGCGCGGGTCGCCGTCACCGTCACGTTCCTCGTCCAGGCGCTCCTGTTCGCCTCGTGGATCGCCCACATCCCGGAGGTCAAGGCCCGGCTCGGGCTGGACGACGGGACCCTCGGGCTGGCGCTACTGGGGGCGCCGATCGGGTCGGTCCTGGCAATGCTGGCGACGGGCTGGCTGCTGCCCAGAGTCGGCAGCCAGCGAATGGTCCAGATCACGCTGGCGGGCTTCGCGCTGACGGGGGTGACGGTCGGGCTGGCCAGTTCGCTACTCCTGCTGTTCCTGGCGCTGGGGCTCTGGGGCGCGTTCCAGGGGGCGCTCGACGTCTCGATGAACGCCCAGGGGATCACCGTCGAGCGGGCGATCGGCCGGCCGATCATGTCCGGGCTGCACGGCGCCTGGAGCATCGGGGCGCTGGTCGGCGCCGGGATCGGGACGGCCGGCGTCGGGCTCGGGCTGTCGCTGGACGGGCAGCTGCTCGGGGTCGGCGTGGTGGCCCTGCTGCTGGCTGGCTGGCTGTCCCTGCGGCTGCTGGCCGACCCGCCGGAGGACCGCCATACCGCGGGCAGCCAACCGATCACGACGGTGCTGGCGAACCCAATCGTGCTAACCCTCGCCATCATCGCCCTGGCCTGCATGGTCTGTGAGGGGGCGGCGGCGGACTGGTCGGCGGTCTACCTGCGGGAGTCGCTCGGCGCCTCCGCGACGGTCGGCGGGCTGGGCTACGTCGCGTTCTCCCTGACGATGCTGACGGTCCGGCTGGCGGGCGACGTCCTGCTCGGCCGGATCGCGGCCCGGACGCTGCTGCCGCTGTTCGCGGCGATCGCGACGGTCGGGTTCGCCGCGGCGCTGCTCGTCGGGAACGTCGTCGTGGCGCTGATCGGCTTCGCGGCGCTCGGGATCGGGCTGGCGCTGATCGTCCCGACGGTCTTCAGCGCCGCCGGGCGGCTGCCGGGCGTCAACGCGGGGACGGCTGTGGCGGCGGTCTCGGCGCTGGGCTGGGCCGGCTTCATGTTCGGTCCGGTCGCGATCGGCCAGCTCAGCAAGGTCATCTCGCTGCCGGTCGCCCTGGCGCTGATCCCGCTCCTCGTCGCGGCCGTCACCATCCTGACCCGTCGGACGACCGTCCTCGACCAACCGGAGGCGCAGCCCTCGCCGCAGGTCGCGACCGTCAGCCAGACGGTCCAGTTCTGACGGCGCTCTTCCTCATAGCCGCTATCCCGCTAGCCGCTATCCCGCCTGCCGATCGAGCAGACCGACGTGCCTGAGCACCTTCGCCACGACCTCGGCGAGCGGGATGCTGGTGTCGATCTCGCGGGTGGCGCCTCGTCGCAGCAGCGGCTCGATGGTCCGTTGGAGTTCCAGCGTCCGGGCGACCTCCTCCGGGCGCTTCCCGAACGGGTTGTTGGTCCGGCTGGCCAGCCGATCGACGATGACACTGGTCGGCGCTGAGAGCAGGATGATGTCGTCGAACTGCGGGGAGAACCGGCCCTGATTCGGAGCGCACCCGCTGAGGAAGAGGACGTCGACATCGTCGGCGGACAGGATCTCCTGGATGCGGTCCTCGCGCCAGACCCAGTCCAGCCCCGGACCCAGCCCCGTCACCTCGTCATCGGAGACCGCGACCACTTCGGACAGCCCGTTCTCATCCGTATCGATGGCCCGGTAGCCAAGTCTGGACACCTCGCCGATCACCGTGGACTTGCCGGTCCCGGACATTCCGGTGAGTAGTACCCGCTTCATACCGTCTCCCGTGCAGCCGCGTTTCCCGTGAGTGAAGAGGTCATCTGCAGGCTGTTCAGACCGGGAAGAGTTCGGTGCTCCGCTCATCGAGGACACCCGCCTCGACGTTGCGCTCGATGAAGTCCGTCACGGTCGCGAGCATCTGGTCGCAGTGCGGGGCACTGTTGGAGACGCAGACGACGGTCAGGGTGGCGTAGCGCATGTCGTCGAGGTCTTCCGTCTCGGCGATGGCGACGTTGAAGGTGTTGCGGACCCGGTCCGTCAGCGAGCGGACGACGCGGCGCTTGTCCTTGAGCGACGTGCTGCCCTCGAGCCGCAGCCCGATGTGGGCTACCCCGACCGTCGTTGCCACAGGTTCCCTCCATTCTCGCGACGCTGACGGTGAACATCGTGGTAGGGGCGATCCCTTGTGGTCGGCCGTCCGCCGCAGCGGCCCTCGCCGTCAGGCGAGACTCCACCCTGTAACCAGAATGTCCGCATTCGATCAGAATTCTGGATAATCCTCGGACAAAGAACGTTCGTGGAACAGGCGAGCCTAGCAGGTATGGGCACCGTTATCGTCCCGCAGGGCGATGGCCCTATCGGGCCGGGCGACCACACGGGATCGCCCCTACGACCTGGCCCCCGCCACTGGACATTCCAGATTGACCTCCAGGGACGAATCGCCTATGCGATGTCCATGTCGTAGGTGACCCAGGCCGTCCGTCTGGCCGCTCGGTCGTAGACGGAGCGGGCGCGGTAGTTGTCGTCGGCGGTGATCCAGCGGACGACCCCCCAGCCGTTCTGTCTGGCCAGCTCCCGCAGGGCGGCGAGCAGCAGGTTGACGCCGCCGCCGCCACGGTGAGCGGGGTCGATGAACAGATCGTCGAGGAAGCAGCCGGTGCTGGCAGCGAGGGTCCGGGCGAAGGGACGGTAATGGGCGAAGCCGACCGGCTGGCCGTCGTCCCCGGTCAGGATCAGGGCGTTGACCTCGTGGTCCGGATCGGTGATCCAGCGCCAGACCGTCTGCCGCTGCTCCGCTGTCTGCGCGACCTTATAGAACTCCGCGTAGGCGGCGTAGAGGCGATCCCACGCCTCACGGTCAGCGACGGCGACAGGCCGGACATGGTCGGTCGGGTTCGCGGACGACGTCATGACACGACCTCCTGATCGAGTACGTGAGCCGGGGCGAGACACCATCGCGGGACGACCGTCAGCCCGGCATCGGCGGGCTGGTACTCGCCGTGTCGTCGGCGCGGACCTTGATCTGGACGTCGTCGCCGTCGCTCTGCCACTCCCAGGCGAGACCGCGCATCGCGGCGATCTCGCGGGTGGCATTGAGGTAGTTGAGGGCGTCGTCCCGGCTGGTCCCGAAGAGCAGGCACTGCTGCTCGTCGAACAGGTTCGAGAGTGTCGCCGAGGCGACGGTCGCATCGTCCAGGTCAGCCCATTCGACGACGGCGCCGAGCGAGCGGAGGTTGGTCAGCATGGCGTCGAGGAACTCACCGGCCGGCCACGGCGCCGGCGCACCCCAGGCGGCCGTGAAGCGGCGGCCGATCCCGGCCGACCAGTCGTCCAGCGGGACGCCGCGCTCCTGGAGATAGGCGACCGTCGCGATGATGAGGGCCTGGGCGTTGGCCTGGCCCTGCTCCAGCAACTCGGCGTCGTCGTACTCCTCGTGGGTCGGGGTGAAGGCGTCCTGATCCTGGTCGTGGTCCAGATTGTCGTCCTGATCGCTCATGGGTATCCCTTGCTCATCGCGGACCGGGGCCGGTCGGGCGTTCCGTCCGGCTGCTGCTCACGGTACCGCGTGAGGGCGGGGTTGGCGAACGGCGGGGAATGCGCGACCCATCGATCGATGGCGGGTAAGCCCGTTGGTATCGTTCGACAGTTCGGTCGGCGAGCAGTCCCCACCCCCCGACCCCCTGCCCCGGCTCGTCCCTGCTCATCCCGACTGCGTCGGGCTTCGTCCTCGGGACGCCCGGAGAGGGGGAGACGGTCCGCGTTCCATCAGGCCTTCCTTGGAGGGCTTCAGCCCGACCAGCATGAAGCCCCTCTCCAGCCGCGCCCGCGGGCGCGAGATGGGGAGGGGTTGGGGAGGGATCTTCAGCCGACGATCGCCGTCAACCCATCCACCAGCCGGTCGAGGTCGTCCTGGGTGGTGTAGCCCTGGACGGAGATCCGGACGAGCCCGACCCCCTCCGGCAGCGAGGCGTGGTGGTGGACCGGGATCTCGACCCGGTAGTCGTCCCAGAGCCGCCGCTGGATCGCCGGGGCGTCGTCGGTCCGGATCGGCACGGCGACCAGCTGGGCGTACCACCGCGGATCGTCGGTCGCGAGCGGCGCGAGGTCGCCCCCACTCAGGGCGAGGATGCGGGTCTGCGTCTCGCTGGCGAGACGATGGCAGCGGGTCCGGACGGCGTCCCATCGGTGCGCGGCCTGGAAGTCGATCGCGTCCGGCACCGTCAGGAAGGACGAGCAGTCCCGCGTCCCGGACCACTGGTTGCGGCGGACGAACTGCGGGTAGGTGTGGCCGGTCTCCCGCATCCCCCAGCTCGGGTCCCAGCCCCAGCTGACCGTCGTGCCCTCGACCCATGGCTGGTGCTCCGGCCGGACGTAGAGGAACGCCGAGCCCTTCGGCGTGCAGAGCCACTTGTGGTTGTTGCTGGAATAGGCATCCGGCCCCATCGCGATCAGGTCCAGCGGTCGCTGCCCGACGGCGTGGGCGCCGTCGACCATCGTGAAAATGCCCAGCTCGCGGGCGCGGGCGCAGATCAGCTCGGCCGGCAGGGTCAGGGCGGTCGGCGAGGTGATGTGAGAGAAGAAGATCACCTTCGTCCGCTCCGTCACGCCGGCGAACAGCGCGTCGACGACGGCCACCGGGTCGGTCCACGGCAGCGGCAGCGTCTGCCTGACGAGGCGGGCACCGGCCTTCTGACAGTAGTGCTCCCAGGTCATCGTCAGGGCGCCGTACTCGTGGTCGGTCGTCAGGATCTCGTCGCCGGGCTGGAGGCCCATCGACCGGATCACGATGTTGAGCCCGATCGTGGCGTTGGTGACGAAGACGAGGTCGTCGGCCGGGGCGTTGACAAGGTCGCCCAGCCGGGCACGGGCCGCATCGAGCGCGTGGTCGAGCCGCTTCACCATGAACTGGACCGGCTCCCGCTCCAGCTCGCGCTGCCAGGCGATGCTGGCGTCGAAGACCGGCCGCGGCGTGGCGCCGAACGAGCCGTGGTTGAGGAACGCGACCTGCGGGTCCAGCAGGAACAGCGGCCGGAGCGACTCGGCCGAGGGCGCCAGCGCCTCGATCCCGTCCAGCCCACCGACCCCACCGACCTGATCCGCGACTACGGTCATGACCACCCTCCGGTCCGCGGCTCGGCGCGGCCTCTCGTGCTGACACTCGGACGCTCCGGGACGACATGCGGATCGCGGTAGTGTATCGGCCAGACCTATCGTTCGCTGGCAATACGATTCCGCAGATTCGCCCTTTACCGGCCGTGACCTTTTCCAATTGCCGGAGTTTACGTGGGTGGATGCGCATCCACGCCCGACGGAACCGGCCGTATGCCGCTCCCATCACCCGGCCAGTGCAAGGTAACGCGGACTCGGCGGAGGGGGAAGTATGCGGTGGCGACGACGACACCGGACCGGACCGATTCATCAGGGTGAAGGCCCGGGTGGACCCGGCTCCCGGTCCGGCCCGAACGGCGCCAACCGCTCCGGCGGCACCCGGTCGCCTCGGGCGCTGCTCACCGCCGTCGAGCGTCCGGCGTCATGGCCCAGCCAGCCGTGGTCGCCGGCGCTCGCGATGGCCAGCCGTTCGGGCGTCTGGGCCTCGAACGCCCGGACGCCGGGCGCCCCCCCGCCCGCCAGTGGCCCCACACCCCGCCCTACCCCGCACCGCGGAACCCAGCCGCTCACGGATCAGCGAGCCGGAACTCACCGAACCGCCGCGGCCCAGCCAGCAGCGACGGCGGTGAGCAGCGATGGCGAGCTGATCCGGGCGGCCCAGGCCGATCCGGCCGCCTTCGCCGCACTGTATGAGCGCTACGTCGACGCGATCTACCGCTACTGCGTCACCCGGGTCGGCTCCCCGGCCGACGCCGAGGACGCGACGAGCCTCACCTTCGCCCGGGCCTTCGGGGCGCTGTCGGCGTACCGGCCGCGTCCGGAGCTGGCCGGCGAGGGCGTCCGGTCGTGGCTGTTCACCATCGCCCACAACGTGGTGGTGAGCGGATACCGCTCCCGGCGCCCGACCAGCCCGCTGGCCGACGCCGACCTGCTCGTCGCCCCGGACCCGCCACCCGAGGAGCAGGCGATCGCGGCCGAGCGGCGCGAGGTGCTGCGTAGCTCGATCGCCCGCCTCCCGGACGACCAGCGCCGCGTCGTCGAGCTGCGGCTGGCCGGGCTGAGCGGCCCGGAGATCGCCGCGGTCCTCGGCCGGAGCACCGGCGCGATCAAGATGTTGCAGTTCCGCGCCATCGACCGGCTGCGCGACCTGCTCGCCGACCGCCTCGGGGCGGAACCAGCCGAGAACCCAGCCACGGAGGGATCCCATGACGAGTGATGAGCGGCAGGTCCTCCTCCCGGCCGGTTCCCAGCCGCCGAACGATAACGGCCCCGCCGATCCGGACCGGCTCGACCTGCTGGACCGGTACTGGGACGCCGTCACCGGCAACGGCTACCAGCGCGCCGGGGCGATCGCTCTCGACCCCGCCCGCGCCCGGACCGTCGACCTCCTCCAGACCCACTCCCGGACCGATACCGCCGGGATCCCCGACGCCGCCCGAACCCGCATCTGGCGGGAGACGGTCGCCGCGGCAGGCATCCCCACCCGACAGGAGCCACCCATGGCATCCTCATCCACGCCCCTCTCCGGCAGCGGCCTCGCCGCCCCGGGCCTGACCCTGCCCGCCAGCAACCCACCCAACCGCCGCCGTCCCGGCCCGCCCGCGCCGCCCGAAAACACCGGCGGCCGCTGGTCGGTCCCCGGTGGCGGAGGACCTTCCCAGCCGACCGGCCGGGCCTGGTGGCCCCGTCTGCAGTTCGCCGTCGCCGCCGTCCTGATCCTCGGCCTTTTCGCGACGATCCTCGCCCCGATGGACGACGGCCGGATCGGCCTGTTCGGCGGCACCGATTCGACGCCGACCAGTCAGACCTGGCCGACCGAATTCGGTGGTAGTCACGGACATCAACTCGTCCCCGCGTTCGAGGGTAGTCTTGATCTTCGGCTCTATCAGCTGACCTTGCCCGTTGGAGCTTCCTTCTCGCTCCCCGCGGGACCCGCGTGGGGGCTACAGGGCTTCACCGGCGATGTGGAGTTCGCCAGGGAGGGAGCGGATCCATACCCCATCAACGCAACCACGAGTGGCGGTACGGTCAATGGCGGCACGTTGAGGAATATTGTCGAGCGCGAAAGCCAGGTCTGGGTTTTCGGACTGGTCCCGCGTGAGACAGACATCGTGCTCACAACAGACGGCGCGACCCTTCGCGAGGTCGGTCGGCAAGACGTATCGACGCTGGCGACAGGATCGGACGTGAGCCTGTTCGGTGCCTATAATCCGGCTTCAATGAGTGCCCGGCCCTTGGGCGCTGATGCCCCACCGCCGGAGGCTGGGCCTCAGCCGCTTCCGGGATCTTCGACGCCCGGTCTCGTCCACGCGGTGCGAGGTCAGATCAGTATCGCGGACATTCCGAGCCGTAACGGCCCGACATCTCTCTCCGCGGGGGAGACCATCGCGCTGGATGATATCGGCGACGCAACGGTGGTCGGCGGGTCGGCCACTCAAGGCGATGTCTCGCATCCCGACACGTACTACGTGGTGACCGTCCAGCCGTACGTATTTGGAACAGGCCAAACGCCGGCAGCATCGAACGATGCGTCCGCCGGCATCCCATCGATCGGCTACCCGGAAGCATTCACCGGGGGCGGGTCACTCGTCGATCTGCCCGTGAGTTCGAGCGGCCATACGGTCAGCCTCGATCGCGTCACGCTCGCCAGTGGCAGCGTGTTGAACCTGCCGGCAGGATCGACGTATCGGATCAACTCCGTGACCGGACTGTTCACCGTCGAGCGGGCCAACGGATCGTCACCGCTGTCGATCGATCAACCCAGCTCCGTCGACATCGACCTCGGCGGCGGGACGATCACGGCCGACCAGGGCGAGGAGGCGACGGTCACGATCCTGACGCTTGCTCCCGAAGGCACAGCGTCGCTGGCGTCGTTGGACGGCATCACGGTCTACCCGCTGACCACCTACAGCCCTGGTGGGCTCCGGTTCGAGACGCAGCAGAATGTCCTGCTCGGAAGCGGCCCGGTGCCGGTCGACCCCGAGCCTGTTCCACCGAGCACGAACACTGATGATCCCCAGACCCTGGCTGCGAACGGGACGACGATGCTGCTCTACGCCGAGCAGGGCTCGATCGAGATCAACTCGCCCGACCCGCTCGTGCGACGAACCGAATCGGCGGACGATTATCCGTCTGGCTTCGCCACCAGTCTCACCATCGCGCAGGGCGAGTCAGCGGTCGTCAGCAACCCGAGCAGGGCGACCATCCAGCAGGCGACCGCTGGCGAAGGGGCGGTCTACACCGTCGTCTTCCTCTCACCGCCAGTGCTCGACCGGACGCCGGGCCGAACGTATCCCAATACCGATGCAGGGTTTGGCGGCATTGGGAGTCCACTCACGATCCCGACTGACGGGAGCGATTATCAGGTCGTGCTCGATCGGTTGACGCTCGCACCGGGAGCCATCGCCTCCTTCGCTCCCGGCACCGTCCGCGCCGTCCAGTGGACCGGTGGCGGGGACATGGTCATGACGGTCAGCGGCGGCGGGCAGTCGCCATTCACGTTGCCGAATCCCACGCTCAATGGATCGTTCGACGACAACGGGTTCTCCCTGGTCCAGACCAGCGATGAGCCGACCACGCTGACGCTTCTGTCGTTCCTGCCGGCCGGGACGCCGGACGAGACCGTTCCCGCCGGACAGGAGGGAGTGACCGCGGAACGCCTGACGACCTACATGGCGTCCAACCCGTCCAATGCGACCGAGCTTCAGGTCGACTTCTCCGTAACAGCCGCCGTGGCGTTCCCGGTCGAGATCGACTTCGGACTCGGCCCCAATATGGGCCGGAGCATCAACGACAGCTATGCCCTGATCCGGCCCGAGGAAGGCCCGAGCGTCCTCGACCGACCCGCCTCCCGGATCGCCGACGGTCGTGAGACGACACAGATCGCGAGCGGCGACCCGATTCAGGCGGGAGAGACCGTCCGCGTCGACGACCTGCTCGACGCAACGATCAGCGGCCCATCCGATGGCAGTCCGGCCGGGTACACGATTGTGCTCGTCTCACCCATCACTAATCCTCTCGGAACCCCGACGAATCTAGCCTCGCCAGCGGCCCTGACCGGGCTGACACCGGCCAGCCTCGACGCGGTCGTGGATCTTCCCACCCACCAACCGATTGATATCACGCTGCTTCGTCACACCCTCGGGCCCGAT
>JAABUR0100004237.1_pt1 | contig 19341 bp, 19 predicted proteins | sample 5560091 | NCBI WGS metagenome assembly JAABUR01 (sample SAMN10711879, study PRJNA513375) | rock metagenome | isolation source: Antarctica rocks | place: Antarctica: Victoria Land, University Valley sud | reverse complement strand
GACGGCCTACCGCCGATCGGGCCTCCGGGCCTCACGGCAACAGACCGTCCGCGAGCCCCACTACCGTCCCAACAGCTACCACCCACCGACTCTCACACGCGGTGGACCAACAACCGGGGTCCGGCCAGCTCGTCGCGGCCATCGTCGCCTTCTGGCCCGAGATCGAGCCGATCGTGCGAACCCTGCTCAACAGCGGCGGCGAAGGAGGCGGCGGGGGATGAGCGCGGGGTGAGCACCTTCCACGCCCTCATCCTGGGCGTCGTCCAGTGGCCCTTGCTGACGGAGATCGCTCGCCGTGCTTAGCGTGGCGCGAACCTTCGGTGACGGCGCCATCTTCGGATTGATCCTCTAGACACCGCAACAAGCGCCGTATCGACACAGGAGAAGCCTGAGTGACCCATCACGAGACCCAGAACCGAACAGCCGCGGCAACCAACGGGCGTCTGAGACTCGCTTTGATCGCGGCTTGCCTGGGCGCGGCGTTCATCGCGGCGGGGTGTGGCACCAGCGCGGTGACCGGGGTAGCCAAGGACGCTGCGGTGGCGGCCTGCCGCCAAGCGGCGACCGCTATCGGCGACAAGCAGGCGCGTCGCATTGCGGACCAGGCCTGCGTGGCGGGGGCCAACGGCAACGTGAAGCAGCTTTCCCAAGAGGCCAAGCGGGTAGCCCGCGAGCGTTGTCTCGCGGAGGCAAAGCGAGTGGCCGATCCCGTTGCTCGCGGGCAGGTGAAGGCGCTTTGCCCTGTCCTGAAGTGATGAGGCCCGGGGCGATCGGTGGTACGCCGCGCTCCCCGCGGTCGGCCTGAGGGCATGGTCTGCTGGTGTTGCGATGCAGGACTGGGAAGGTCGAAGTCGAAGAACCGCAGACCTCATGCGTTTCTCGGTCGCGCTCTATGTCGTGCTCGTCTCGCTCTTCTTGGTTACTGCCATCGTGGTAGGCCTGACGCACCACTGATCGCGTGCGGTTCCTGCGAAACCACTCGTTGGCAGTCGTTCTGGCCGTCCTCTTCCTGGGCATGGTCGGAGGTCAGTCCTACGCGGGATGGAAGACCTACAACGAGGACCAGCAAAGCCATCATCAAGCTACGGTTACCTACACTCGGTATGTAGTCTCGTCGGATTTCTATGACAACGTGATGTCGAACTGGCAATCAGAGTTCCTGCAGGTCGCACTGTATGTCATGTTCGCGGTTTGGTTTCGCCAACGAGGATCAGCCGAGTCCCAAGACCCTGAGCATCCCGAGCGCCAGTCTGACAAGGAGGAGATGGTCGGTGACTATCTGAAGCCCAACTCGCCCAAGTGGGCGCGCCTGGGCGGTTGGCGCTTGCGGATCTATCAGAACTCGCTGCTGATTTCGATGGGCATCCTGTTCTTCCTGTCGTGGTTCGCCATGGCCGCGACGCAGCACAACACCTACAACGCCGGCCAGATGGAACATCACCAGGGCCCAGTGAGCTTCCTGACCTTCATTGGTTCGTCGTCCTTCTGGAACGAGACCCTTCAGAACTGGCAATCGGAGTTCCTTGCGGTGGGCGTCTTCGCGGTGGCGACGATCTACTTGCGCCAACGGGGCTCGACCGAGTCAAAGCCGGTCGGCGCGCCGCATGACGCCACTGGGTCGTAACGCGCGGCGCGTTCCTCAGCCGCTAGAGATCGGCGATTTCGTGGTTGCGAAAGGCGTCTACGAACAGGCGGTGGTCGTCGCGCACGATGTCGGCGTAGGCCAGCGCGAAGTCCGCGAGCTCCTCCGAGAAGCTGTCGTGGTCGCTTCCGACGCAGGTCGCGATGGCTTCCTCGGCGGGGAACGGGACCAGGGTCAGGTCGGCGTGGGCGTCGGCGACGCTGTGGATCTTTGCCACGGCGTGGCCGAGTTGGCCGGCCACACCGGCGATCTGACGCGCGTCGTTGAGCCCGTCCCACTCGAGGTCTGCCTCGTAGGGCGACAGCTCCTTGACGACTTGGCCCTCGCCGCGCAGGCGGGTGTAGCCCAGCCATGGGTCGGCGTGGGCCTGCAGGGCGCGCTGGGAGAGGACGGTCCGGTGGCCGTGGTGCTCGAAGTAGTCGTGGATGTGCTGGTCGGGCACGATGCGGGAGGGGGAGCAGACGTTGGCCTGCTTGATCGAGATGATCACGTCGGTCTCCAGCGCGTCGGTGGCCCCTTCGAGCAGCAGCGTGTAGGCGGGCAGGCCGGCGCTGCCGATGCCAAAGCCGCTTGCGGCGACGACGTCCTTGACGCGCAGGGCATCGGGATCGCGCCCGGCGAGCGGGGGCAGCGTGGCGAGGTAGCCGTGGAAGGCATCCTCGACCTCCTTCCGGGCTGCGTCATCGATGTCGCGGGCGCGCGCGCTGCGACGAAACTGGCGCTCGCAGCCCTCGACGACGGTGAGGGTCTCGAGGAGCCCGGCACGGGTGGCGGTGCGCGCCCGCTCCAGCGCCTCGTGCAAGGGCCCCTCGGTGGTGTGGAGAGTGAGCGCGAAGTCAGCGGTGCTCGTGCCCTGCGCGAAGGCGTGGACACGGTCGGCGTAACCCCTGCGGGGGAGTCTTTCTGGATCGCGGTGAGCTCGAGCGGCCGAAGAGGCCGAGCAGGAGGCCCCCACCACGGCCCCCGCCTCAAGTCAGGTCCCGAGCGGGGCGACCGGGGCGCCGAGCGGCCCAGCACTGGTGGGCGAGCTGATGAGCCTGGCGCGCCAGTACCGCGGAGGAGGCGCCAAGTTCTGATTGCCGTTGGCGGATTGCCTAGCTTGCGAGCGTGCTCGAGCGAATGGACGCGGCGATCGGCGGTGGGCTGGAGCGCGTGACAATGGCCCATCACCGGCGCCGCTTGCGCCGACTCGGCCACCGCGACGCGCTGGATCCCTCGGTCGACGGGAGCCTGTGGTGCGCGGGGGAGCCGCGCGCCCGGGCGGGGAACGATCTGGAGGTGCTCGTGGATGGCGCCGAGGCGCTTCCGCGGATCGCCGAGGCACTCGCGTCTGCTCGTTCCCACGTTCATGTCGCGGGGTGGCACGTCGAGCCGGGCTTCCGGCTTGATCGCGGGGAGGGCGCGGCGCCGCTGCGGGCGCTGCTGGCCGGGGTCGCGGAGCGCGTGCCGGTCAGGGTCCTCGCGTGGGCGGGCGCTCCGCTGCCGGTGTTCAAGCCGACGCGGCGGGCGGTGCGCCGCGCGCGCGTCGAGCTCATCGCGGGCACGCGCATCTCGTGTGCCCTCGATCACCACGAGCGGCCGTTTCATTGCCATCACGAGAAGCTGGTCATCGTCGATGACCACGTCGCGTTTGTCGGAGGGATCGATCTCACATCGCTCGGCGGCGATCGCTTCGACTCGTCGGCCCATCCCTACCGGGACGGCCTGGGATGGCACGACGCGACGACTCACCTGCGCGGGCCGGCGGTGGCCGATGTCGCCGAGCACTTCCGGCAGCGCTGGCAGGACGTCGCTGGTGAGGCGTTGCCGGCGCCGGTCGCGTCGCCGGCCGTCGGAGAGCTCGAGCTCCAGGTCGTCCGCACGCTTCCCGACCGCGCCTACCGGTTCGCTCCCCGCGGCGAGTTTAGGATCCTCGAGGCCTACGTGCGCGCGCTGCGCTCCGCCCGCGAACTGGTGTACCTGGAGAACCAGTTTCTCTGGTCTCCCGAGCTCGTGCAGATCCTCGTCGCCAAGCTGCGAGACCCGCCCTCGTCGGAGTTCCGGGTCGTCGCGCTGCTTCCGGCCAAGGCGAACAACGGCGCCGACGACACCCGCGGCCAGCTCGGCGTCCTGGCCGTGGCCGACGCCGGACGCGGACGCTTCCTCGCGTGCACGCTCGTCGCGCGCGACGAGACGCGGTCGGTCAGCTCCCCCATCTATGTCCACGCGAAGATCGCCATCATCGACGACCGCTGGCTCACCATCGGCTCGGCGAACCTCAACGCCCACTCGCTCTTCAACGACGGAGAGGTCAACATCGTCACCCAGGACCGCGAGCTGGCCCGCTCGGTGCGCCACCGCCTCTGGGCCGAGCATCTCGAACTCGACCCCGACGACGTGCAAGGACCCGCGTACCTCGTGGTGGACCGCACCTGGTGGCCCATCGCCCACGCGCAGCTCGAACGCCACAAGGCGGCGCTTCCGCCCACCCATCGCCTCACGGAGCTCGCCGGCGTCTCCCGGCGCTCCATGCGCCTACTCGGCCCGCTCCAAGGCCTCGTCGTCGACGGCTGATTCGAACCTCCTCGTCGCCAGGGCTAATCCGTCCCCGGCATGAGCGCCCAGGCTACCCGCGGCCGGCGGAATGTTCGCCGCTCGTCGCTAGCGTCGGGTCCATGGTCGCGCTTCTCGGTGGGTTGGTGGTCTTCGCGTTGATGGCGGTGATCGTGCTCAACATGCTCGCCGGCGATGAGTCGCCCGACGCTTCGGTCGGCGCGGGCCTGTTGCTGTGGGCCGCGTGCCTGGTCCATGCCGACACCGTGCTCGACGCGGCGTACCTCGATGTTGCCCGTGTGCCGGTCCCCCGGGGCCTCGCCCTTGGTCTCGCCGTCGTCGTGGGTGTCGGTGGCTTCACGTTGTTCGGCTGGGCGACGCGCACCCTGGTGCGCGACGGGCAGTTCGATGGTCTCCGGGCCGAGCGGCTCGTGCGCACGGGGCCCTACGCGCTGATGCGCCACCCGCAGCACGCTGGGTGGGCGACGATGTTGCTCGCCGTGGCCATTGCCGGGCGGTCGCTGGTCGGGCTCGCCCTGGTCGGCGTGTTCGTGCTCTTCGTCGGCCGTCTGGCCCGGATCGAGGACCGGGACCTGCGTGCGCGGTTCGGCTCAGAGTTCGACGGCTGGCGGGCGGCGACCCCGGCGGTGTTCACCGGGCGTCGTCGCATCGCCTCCGCCTGACGCGTGCGCGGGATGCGCGGGGCCTGGGGTCGGCTCTGCTTGTGGGTGCGCTCGCGGGCTGCGGCGGCGCCGATCGCGGCTCGCATCTCCTCGGTGCCGCGACCACCATCACGGTTACGTCTCGACGACGGTTAGGATGAAGGGATGGCGGCGCCCACGCGGCCGCTCGGACGAGCTCCACGCGATGGGCACGAACCTCGAGGGCCCGACGGAGGACATCCTCCGCCTCGCGGGCGAGCTCCACTCTGGCGGGGCGCTCGGGGAGACGGCATCGTCACCGACCGCTAACACGGGAGCCGGGACGGCTGACGAGGATGGGCGCGCTCGCTTCGCGGAAGCGGGCTCCGCCGTGTCGGCGGACGTGAGCGAGCAAGGAGCGACGATGTTCTCTCAGTTCAGTGGCCGCTCGGCCGGGTCCCTGGCGGCGCTGGTGGCCGCGGGGTTCGCGGTCGGTGCGACGGGCGCGTTGGCGGCGGCTCCGCCGTCGGCCGTCAAGCACCATAAGAGGTTCCAGGCCCGCGGGTACGCCCGGCCGCACGCACGGAGGGTACGGTCGGGCTCGGCGCCCGCCGACCGCGTGCAGACCGCGACGCCGATCAAGCACGTCGTGGTGATCTATCAGGAGAACGTCTCCTTTGATCACTACTTCGCCACATACCCCTTCGCGACGAACCGCCGCTTCGAGCCGAAGTTCGACGCGCGGCCGGGGACGCCCACGGTCAACGGCCTGAACACCCCGCTGCTTGGAGCCCAGAACCCGAACTCCTTCCAGCCGTTCCGCCTCGACCGCTCACAGGCCTCCACGTGTGACCAGGACCACGCTTACCGCGACGAGCAGGTGGCGTTCGATCGCGGACTCATGGACCTGTTCCCCGAGACGGTCGGTTCGTCGGGCGGGTCGTGCGCCGACTACGCCTACGGCAGGAACCTGGTCATGGGCTACTACGACGGCAACACGACCACCGCGATGTGGAACTACGCCCAGCGCTACGCGATGAGCGACAACTCGTTCGGCACGACGTTCGGGCCCTCCACGCCCGGCGCGATCAACCTCGTCTCGGGCCAGACGCACGGCGTCGTCGCCACCTCGGGCAACGTGACCGGGGAACTCTCCGCCGACGGAAAGACGATCGAGAACGACCCCCAGCCGCTGGGTGACGACTGCTCCAACCGCGACGCGGTGCGCCTCGGCGGCCGCAACGTGGGTGACCTGCTCAACCAGGCCGGGCTGACGTGGGGCTGGTTCCAGGGCGGCTTCAGACCGACGTCGACGACCAACGGAACCGCGGTGTGCGGCGCCTCGCACATCGGCGCCGACGGCCGGCCCAAGGGCGACTACATCCCGCACCACGAGCCGTTTCAGTACTACCAGTCCACGGCGAACCCGGACCACCTGCCGCCGTCGTCGACGGCGATGATCGGAAGCACCGACCAGGCCAACCACCAGTACGACCTGTCGGACTTCTGGACCGCCGTCAACGCCGGGAAGCTGCCCTCGGTGTCCTATCTGAAGGCGGCCGGCTACCAGGACGGCCACGCCGGCTACTCCAACCCGCTGCTCGAGCAGCAGTTCGTCACGGACACGATCAACCGCCTCGAGAGCCGGCGGGAGTGGAAGAGCACCGCGGTCGTGATCGCCTACGACGACTCGGACGGGTGGTACGACCACCAGATGAGCCCGATCGTCAACCAGTCCCAGGACCCCGGCAACGGGCCCATGACGGGAACCGGCGACGCGCTCACGGCGGCCGGCCAGTGCGGCACCAAGGCCCCGGCGGCCGGCTATCAGGGTCGCTGTGGGTACGGGCCGCGGCTGCCGCTGCTGGTGATCTCTCCGTGGGCGAAGTCGAACTTCGTCGACCACTCGACGACGGATCAGACCTCGATCCTCCAGGCCATCGAGCAGAACTGGGGGCTGCCGTCGATCGGTGACGCGTCCTTCGACCAGCGCGCCGGGTCGCTGGTGGACATGTTCAACTTCGGCGACGGTGGCGGCAACACGCCGCCCCTGGCCCTGAGCACCTCCACCGGAGAACCCGCGAGTGGCGCGTCAGCGTCGTGCCGCCGCGGCCGGAGCTGCGCTGCGCGCCACCGCCGCCGCCGCTGAGAGCACGGATCTCCCGTCGCGCACCCGGGCAGCGGCATCGTCGCTGCCCGGGCCGACGGCCTGACCCCTCAGCGGCTCCCCCTCCTCTCCGGGGGGGCGACCGCTAGGGCGGACTTCACCGCACCCTCACATGCCGGGGTCGACCCGCGCATAACGTCGCGAGCATGCGACGACTCCTGCTCTGCCTCGGCCTCCTGGCCGTCCTCATCACCCCGCCCGCCCTGGCCGCCGGCGGTCATCACCGCTCCCGTCAGAAGGGGCAGACCCTCGCCGTCATCGGCGACATCCCCTACGGCGACGCCCTCATCGCCGAGTTCCCCGCCGACATCCGCGAGATCAACGCCGATCCCGCCGTGCGCCGGGTGATCCACCTCGGCGACTTGAAGAACGGCTCGAGCCGGTGCGACACCTCCTACTTCCGGGCCCGGCTCGCGGACTTCCAGAGCTTCGACGAGCCGCTCGTCTACACCCCCGGCGACAACGAGTGGACCGACTGCCACCGCGCCAGCAACGGCGGCTACGTCCCCACGGAGCGCCTCGACACGCTCCGCCGCCTGTTCTTCCCCCGCCCGGGCCGCACGCTCGCCCGACGCGCCCGGGTCGACTTCCAGTCCGCCCGCTACCCCGAGAACGTCAAGTGGGAGCAGGCCGGGGTGGAGTTCGGGACGGTCCACGTGGTGGGGTCGAACGACGACCGCAACCCGTGGTTCACCGACCGGAAGGACGCCGCGGGCAACCCGGTGCCCGAGACCCCCGCCGAGCGCGGCCGCCAGGCGCGCGAGTACACGGCGCGCGAGGCCGCGACCCTCGAGTGGATCGACGCGGTGTTCGACGACGCCGAGCGCCGCGACGCCCCGGGCGTCGTGCTCGGGATGCAGGCGGACATGTGGGACTCCTCGGCGCCCGCGGGCGAGCTCGCCGCCTTCGATCCGATCAAGGCGGTCCTCGCCGACCGGGCCGCGCGCTTCGGCAAGCCCGTCCTCCTGCTCGAAGGCGACTCGCACAAGTTCCTCGTCGAGAAGCCTCCCGGCCAGCCCGCCAATGTCACGCGGGTCGTCGTCCAGGGCTCGACGAACACCCCGCACGAGTGGCTCAAGCTCCATGTGGACCCGCGCGATCCGGGCGTGTTCTCGTGCGAGAACGTCGTGTTCGGCGCGCGCACGACCACGCCGTGCCCCGCGCCGCTGGCTCCCTGAGGCGGAGCCGCTGGATCCTGCGCGCGACGGGCCCCTCGGTCCCGTCGCGCGCAGTTGGGTAGCGGCGACGGCCCTAGGTCAGCCATGTCGCCAGCTCCTCGAGGGCGCCCGGGATGACGTAGTAGTAGGCCCACAGACCCTGGCGCTCGGAGCTGACGATGCCGGCATCGCGCAGCACCTTGAGGTGATGAGAGACGGTGGGCTGGGAGAGATCGAAGAGCGGGACGAGCTCGCAGACGCAGACCTTCCCGGCGTGCTTGCGCAGGACGTCGACGAGTTCGAGGCGGACGGGTTCACCGAGAGCCTTGGCCACGCGGGCCATGCGCTCGGCCTCCCGGCGCTCGACGTCGGGGTAGACGACGGGCTCGCAGCACGGTTGGCCGGTGGGGCGCTTGGACTTGGGAGCGAGCTCCAGATCGACGGGCATCGATAAGAAACTATCGATTGAAACGACAGACGTCAATGCTTAGACTCCGGCGGGGGCCGACAGCCCCGCTGAGCGGCAGGCGGGTTTCCGCCGATGATCTCGCCGGGGCGGCTGATGACGCTCCGCACGCGCGTCGGGATTGGACACATGTGAGCGCTCCACGCATCGGGATCAACGGCTTCGGCCGCATCGGCCGACTGGCCCTACGCGCCGCCTGGAACCGACCGGGGCTGACCTTCGCCCACGTCAACGAGCTCAAGGGTGATGCGGCGACGTCAGCCCACCTACTGGTCTTCGACTCCGTGCACGGGCGCTGGCCTCACGAAGCACATGGCCGCGGCGACGCGCTCGACGTCGACGGGCAGCGCATCACCTACTCTCGCGCCGGCGAGCCGGGGTCGGTGCCATGGGCGGAGCACGGCGTCGAGGTCGTGCTCGAGTGCTCGGGCCGATTCCGGACCATGGAGGCTCTCGACGCCTACTTCCGGGCGGCCGTGCGCAAGGTGATCGTCGCGGCGCCGGTCAAGGACCCGCGGGCTCTGAACATCGTGGTCGGAGTGAACGACGACCGGTACGAGCCCGGGATTCACGATGTCCTGACCGCAGCCTCGTGCACCACCAACTGCCTCGCGCCGGTGGTCAAGGTCCTCCACGAGGGGATTGGCATCGAGCGCGGATCGATCACCACGCTGCACGACATGACCAACACGCAGACGATCGTCGATGCGCCGCACAACGATCTGCGCCGGGCGCGCTCGGCTTCCGTGTCACTGATTCCGACCACCACGGGGTCGGCCACCGCGATCGGGCTGATCTTCCCCGCGCTGCAAGGCAAGCTCGACGGCCTGGCAGTACGCGTCCCGCTGCTCAACGCCTCCTTGACGGACTGCGTGTTCGAGGTGGCCCGGACAACCACCGTCGGGGAGGTCAACGAGCTCCTCTCCGCCGCGGCCACCGGTCCACTGCAAGGAATCCTCGGCTACGAGGAGCGCCCGCTGGTCTCGGTCGACTACAAGGACGACCCACGGTCCTCGATCGTCGACGCCCTGTCGACGATGGTGACCGACGAAACCCAGGTCAAGGTGCTCGCGTGGTATGACAACGAGTGGGGCTACGCGAACCGGCTCGTGGAGCTCGCCCAGCTGGTCGCCGCCAGCCTGCCCCGTCAGGTCGGGATGTAGTGACGGCCGTGGCGACCCACGGCCGGGGGGGAGATCTGCGCAACTACGCGCTCGTCACCGGCGCCTACTGGGCCGACACGATCGCCGACGGGGCGAGCCGGATGCTCGTGCTCTTCTACTTCTACGAGCGCGGCTACAGCCCGTTCAAGGTGGCCTCGCTGTTCCTCTTCTACGAGGTCTTCGGAATCGTCACCAACCTCGTCGGGGGTTGGCTCGCGGCGCGCCTGGGGTTGCGTACGACGCTGCTCGCGGGCCTCGCCGTTCAGCTCCTCGCCCTGGGCATGCTCGCGCTCGTACCCGCCTCCTGGCTGGTCGTCGCCTACGTCATGGTCGCGCAGGCGCTCTCGGGGATCGCCAAGGACCTCACGAAGATGAGCTCCAAGAGCGCGGTGAAGCTCGTCGTCCCCGCGGACTCTCCCGGGTCGCTCTACAAGTGGGTCGCGATCCTCACCGGCTCGAAGAACGCTCTCAAGGGGGTCGGATTCTTCCTCGGCGGCCTGCTCCTGACCCTTGTCGGCTTCCAGCCCGCGCTGCTCCTCCTCGGCGCGTTGGTGCTGATCGCGCTGCTCGTAGTGCTGGGGTTGATGCGTGGCGAGCTCGGTCGGCCCGATCGCAAGGCGAAGTTCAGCCAGATGTTCTCCAACAGCCGCGCGGTGAACCTCCTCGCCAGCGCCCGGATCTTCCTGTTCGCGTCGCGTGATGTCTGGTTCGTCGTCGGCCTGCCGGTGTACCTCTACGACGAGCTGGGCTGGGACTTCTGGCAGGTCGGGACGTTCCTCGCCGTCTGGGTCATCGGCTACGGAATCGTCCAGGCGTCAGCACCGCGATTCGTTCGGCATCGCGCGGACGAGCAGGACACCGAACCTGACGGAAACACAGCCGCACGCCTGGCGTTCGCCCTCGCCGCGTTTCCCGCCGGTATCGCCCTCGCACTGAGCGCGGACGTCCACCCGACGATCGTCGTGGTCGGCGGGCTCATCGTCTTCGGAGTCATCTTCGCCATGAACTCCGCCGTGCACTCCTACCTGATCCTGGCCTACGCCGATGGCGACAAGGTCGCCATGAACGTCGGCTTCTACTACATGGCCAACGCCGGAGGCCGTCTCGCCGGCACCGTGCTATCGGGACTGCTCTACCAGTGGCAGGGGCTCCCGGCATGCCTCTGGGCATCGGTCGTCTTCGTGCTCGCGGCCGGCCTCCTATCCCGGCTGCTCCCAAGCAGAAGTCCGCGACATCAGCAAGACCTCGGGCGCGCAGTGGGTCGAGAACCTCGTCCGCATAGCCCTCCGGCTGCGGCGACGGGCTCGAAGCCCGGCGTGGTGGGCGTCTTGACGCTCGCGCATACCGACCGCACACCAAACGTTCACAGGCTGGGACCCGGGCCGTAACAAGTCCGGGTCCCGGTGCGTCGAGGATGGGCGCGTCGTCAACCAAGGCTCCCGGAAGTGGTCCGGCGGCCGTCCCCCTTCCGGAGGTTTCCCCCTTGTCCCTGCCCCCCCGCGGCCGCCGCGTGCGCCGCCTCCTGCCGCTGGGCGCCCTCGTGGCGCTCGCCGCCTCGCTGGCGCCGGTCGCCTTCGCCGCCGACCCGGTACCGGACCCCATCCGCGTCAACTGCTCGGGCAAGACCCTGCCGGCGAAGGGCGATACGGCGCAGGTGAACTACCGCTTCTCCTGCCGCGGCGGCGACGTCAAGTCGTTCGCGGTCGTCGCGGCCGACTCCGTCAACGGCTTCGAGGCCAACGCCGACGTCTTCGTCCGCAACACCACCGCGCCGTCCACGACCGACTCGGCCGGGTGCGAGGGCGAGTCCCCGTCGCGCGGCTTCCACTGCAAGGGCGTCGTCACCCACCGCAACACGGTGAGCGGCCTCTACGAGCCCGTCGTGGCGCCCTGCTCGGCCAAGGGCCGCTGGCAGCCGAAGGTCGCCGTCGTCGCCGTGGCCGCGGACGGGACCGTCTCCGGCCCCTTCGGCATGGGCGGCCCGGGCAAGTGCAAGCCGGCCCGATCCACCAAGCGTCGCTGATCCAACCCAGACCTCCAGAAGGAGCCTTTCCGTGAAGCGCAGTCCCCGCACCATCGCCGCCGCCGTGACGATCGCCGCCGTGGCGGCCGTCCCGGCCGCCGCGGACGCCAAGCCGACCATCACCATGAGCGGCTCGACCTCGGTCGCGCCGCTGGCGGCCAAGCTCATCCGTACCTACCTCCGCCAGGGCCACAACGTCCGGTTCTCCCTGCTCCAGGGCGGGTCGGACATCGGCGTCGCCGACGTCGCGCGCCGTCGCGTGTCGATCGGCAACTCGTCGCGTGACCCCAAGCCGGGCGATCCCGGCGGCCTCGTGTTCAACCCGATCGCGAAGGACGCGATCTGCCTCATCACGAACTCGGCCAACCGGCTTCCCTCGCTGTCGCAGGCGGGCGTCCAGGCCCTGTTCTCGGGTAGGGTCCGGAGCTGGAGCCAGGTCCCCGGGGCCACGGTCTCGGGCACGGTGGGGCTCAACGTCCGCACCGCGGCGTCGGGCACCCAGGACGCGTTCCAGAAGATCTTCCAGAACCCGTTCACGATCTCCTCGACCGCGGCGGCGCGGGCCTCGAACGGCCTCGTCCAGCAGTCCGTCCAGCGCAACAAGCGCGCGATCGGCTACGTCTCGCTGGCCTTCACCAAGGGCGTGCACCCGGTTTCGTACAAGGGCGTCGGGTGCAACCTGCGCAACGCGAAGTCCGGCCAGTACGGCGGCCTGCGGACCTTCTACATGGTCACCCGCGGCCGGCCGAAGGGCGCCACGCGGGACTTCATCCGCTGGATCACCCGCAACTCCGCGGCCAAGCGCGTCACGGCCACGAACTGGGTCCCGCTCTCCTAGTGCGGCTCCCCGCCCTCCCCGGGGGCGGGGCCGTCGCCGCGGAACGGCGCGCCGAGCTCGGGCTCGGCGCGCTGTCCGCGACGGTCCTGGTCCTCATCGTCCTCATGGTCGCCTTCGTCTTCGACAAGGCGTGGCCGTCGTTCGCCCACAACGGGCTGGCGTGGTTCGGCTCGGGCGGGCCCGGCGTCGACCAGCAGCTCACGGACCTCTCGAACTCGGGGGTCGGCCCTCGCGCGGACTACACGATCCGCGCCTTCCCCCTGCTCTATGCGACCGCGCTGAGCACCGCGGTGGCCGTGATCCTCGGCCTGGTGCTCGCGGTGCTCACTGCGATCTTCATCACCGAGTTCGCCCCCGAGCGCCTGCGCCGGGTGCTCGAGCCCGTCGTGCGTCTCCTCGCCGCGGTGCCCTCGGTGATCTACGGCCTGATCGGGATCCTCGTGCTCGTCCCGTTCGTGGCGGACAGCTTCATCACCCAGCAGACGCAGGACTCCGTCAACCAGGTCGTCTCCCTGGACGGCGCCTCCCTCGGCCTGGCCTCGCTCATCCTCACGATCATGATCACGCCGATCATGATCGCGATCATCGTCAACGCGCTGCGCGCGGTGCCGAGCTCGTGGGTCGAGGGAGCGGCGGCGCTCGGCGTGAACCGCTGGCGGCGCACCTGGACGATCACCGTCCGCACCGCCCGTCCGGCCATCATCGCCGCCGCCGTGCTCGCCACCGCCCGGGCGCTGGGCGAGGCGATCATGCTCTCGATGGTCTCGGGCACCCAGCCGTTCTCGCCCAACCCCCTGGATGGCTTCCTGTTCTTCCTCGAGCCGGCGCGTCCCCTCGCGGCCACGATCGTCGACAACGGGGAGGTGGTCTCCGGCTTCACCACCGCCCCCTTCGGGCGGACGATCTACGCCTTCGCGGCCGTGCTGCTCGTCTCGAGCGTGCTGCTCTCGCTCGGGGGCTTCGTGGCCAAGCAGCCCCTGCGCAAGTACGGGATGCGCCCGTGAGCGTCGCGACGCGGACCTACCCCCAGGCTCCGCCGGCGCTCGCGCCCCAGCCGGTGCGGGCCGAGGAGCGCTCGTCCTCCTGGCCGCTCGTCGACCGGATCGCGATGCGCGCGTGCTGGGCGGCGGGCCTCCTGCTCTGCGCGGTGGCCGCCGGGATCCTCGTCGTCATGCTCGTGAAAGGGCTCCAGTTCCTGCGGCCCCACCTGCTCGTCGAGCGCCCGCAGGTCGACCTGAACCAGGCCAAGAGCGGTGGGTTCCTCGATCCGCTCATCGGGTCCCTGCTGCTCACGGTGATCGGAGTCCTCGTCGCCCTGCCGATCGGGGTGGGGACCGCGGTCTGGTTGACGGAGTACGGCCGTCCCGCGGGGCTCGCGCGGGCCGTGGAGTCCGGGGTGGAGGTCGTGGCGGGCACGCCGTCCATCGTCCTGGCGATCTTCGGGCTCGTGGTCTTCCAGCAGGGAATCTTCGGCTTCTTGTCGTTCAGCGCCCAGGGCAACGCGGTGTTCGGCCGCTCCTTTCTGACCGCCGGGGTGATGATGGCCTTCATCGCCCTGCCCCTCGTGGTCACCGCGACCCGGGCGGCCCTGCAGTCGATCCCCGGCCACGTCCGGGAGGCCTCCTACGCGCTGGGCAAGACCAAGGCGGCGACGATCCGCCGGGTCCTGCTGCCGGGCTCGCGCTCGGGCATCGCCGCCGGCGCGACCCTCGGAATGGGGCGGATCGCCGGCGACACCGCGATCGTGGTCATCCTCCTCGGCTCCTCGGCCCAGCTCACGGGGCAGGGCTCGGTCCCGCTGCTGAAGACCCTGCGCGGCACGGGCTCGACGCTGACGTCCTACGTCTACAACAACTCCCCCGCCGGCGAGGGCAACGCCCCGGGCAAGGCCTACGCGGCCGCGTTCGTGCTGCTGCTCATCGTCATCGGGCTGAACTTCGTCATCGACCTCATCTCGGGGCGGAAGGAGACCGCACGATGGACCCGCTGACCGCGCCACCCCCGCCCGTCCGCCGGATCGACGCCGAGGGCCCCACGGAGGTTCTCGAGCCCACCGCGATCCCGCGGGAGGGGGCGTTCCTGCGCCCCCCGGCGGCCGAGATCCGCGAGCGCATGCGCACGGAGCGGCTCTCCATCGCCTACGGGACGAAGGTCGCTGTCAACACGGTCGACCTGCCCATCCGCCAGGGCGAGGTGCTCGCGCTCATCGGACCTTCGGGCTGCGGGAAGACGACGCTGCTGCGTTCGCTGAACCGCCTCACCGAGCTCACCACGGGCACCGCCCGCTCGGGGCGGATCGTGCTCGACGACCAGGACGTAGACGAGCTCGAGGTCACCGAGCTGCGGCGGCGGGTGGGCATGGTCTTCCAGCAGCCCAACCCGTTTCCGATGAGCATCTGGGACAACATCGCCTACCCCCTGCGCGACGGGGGGCGGAGGGTGAACCGCAGTGACGTGGAGCCCGAGGTCCGCGGAGCCCTGGAGCGCGCCGGCCTGTGGGACGAGGTGTACGACGACCTCCTCCGTCCCGCGCTGCGGCTCTCGGGTGGGCAGCAGCAGCGGCTGTGCATCGCCCGCTCGCTCGCCGTGCGCCCGGACGTGCTGCTGCTCGACGAGCCCTGCTCGGCGCTCGACCCGCGCTCGACCTCGATCATCGAGGAGCTCGTGATCGGCCTGCGCTCGGACGTCGCGGTGGTCATCGTCACCCACAACCTCCAGCAGGCGCGCCGCGTGGCCGACCGGGTGGCCTTCATGTACCTCGGGGAGCTCGTGGAGTACGGCGCGGCCGATCAGGTCTTCGAGCAGCCCGAGGCCCGGCGGACCCAGGAGTACGTCGCGGGAGCGTTCGGGTGAGCCGGGCGCGCGCGGCGGGGGCGGCGGCGCTGCTCGTCCTCGGCCTGGCCGCCTGCGAGTCGACGCAGGACAAGAGCGCGCGGCTCAAGGCCCAGGGGGCCAAGGTGTTCAAGGAGGCGAAGGGCGTCTCCATCTCGCGCCGCGCCCGCGACGTGACGATCATCAAGCGCGCCGTGATCACCGACCGGAACGGCACGGCCGTCGCCCTCGTGCTGCGCAACACGGGCAAGGCGCCCCTGCCCGCGGCGCCCATCACGATCGACGTCCGCGGCGCGGGCAGGAAGTCGCTGTTCAAGAACGATTCGCCCGGGCTCGAGACGTCCCTGACCTCGGTGGCCAGCCTCGCGCCTGGCCAGGAGACGTTGTGGGTCAACGACCAGGTGACGCCCGCGGGCCGGGCGCGGACCGTCAGGGTCGAGGTCGGGGCGCCGAAGGCGGCGAAGCGGATCTCCGGCGCGCTGCCCGAGATCGCGCTCGAGGACGTCAGGATCCGGCAGGACCCCTCGAGCGGGACGGAGGTCGTCGGCTTCGCGCGGCTCAAGGCGGGCGTCGAGCAGAAGAACCTCATCGTCTCCTGCATCGGGCGCAAGGGCGGCCGCATCGTCGCCGCCGGCCGTGCGAAGATCCCCCTGCTCACGGCCAAGAAGCACCGGCCCTTCCACATCTTCCCCATCGGCCCGCTCAAGGGCGCCCAGCTCTCCGTCTCCGCCCCTCCGACCGTTCTGTAAGAGGAGTCCCGTGTCCACCTTCGCCCCCGACCAGCAGGCCGCCTGCGGTACGTGCGCCGCCCCGCTCGCCGACGACCAGCGCTACTGCCTGGCCTGCGGGTCCCGCACCGTCGAGCCGCATATCCCGCCGTCCCGGGCGACGCCGCCGACTCCGCCGCCCGACGCGCCCACCGCCGCCCCCGCCGAGCGGGACCCGACCCCGCTGCTCGCCCTGGGCGTGCTCGGGGCGCTCGCCCTCGTCCTCGTGGTCGGGGTGCTCATCGGCCGTGGGGGTGACCACGGGACCCCGCAGGCGGCCGCGCCGCAGATCGTCACCGTGGGCGGCGGGGCCGCGAGCGGGGCCGCGAGCGGGACCGCGTCCGGCGGGTCCTCGGCCAACGCGTCGAACACCGGCGGCGCCGTGAAGTCCGAGTGGCCCAAGAAGGACGGGTGGACCGTCGAGCTCGGCACCGTGAGCAAGAGCGGTGCGACGGCCGCGGCCGTCGACAAGGCCAAGCAGGACGCTACGGGCAAGGGCGCCAAGGACGTCGGCGTCCTGGACTCCGACAAGTACGGCTCGCTGCCCGGCGGCGACTACGTCATCTACTCGGGCGTCTACGCCTCGAAGGCGAAGGCGGCGGCCGCCCTCAAGAAGCTCAAGGGCAAGTTCCCGGACGCCACGGTGGTGAAGGTGAGCGCGGGCGGCGGAGGGGGCGGCGGAGGGGGCGGCGGGGGCGGCAACGCGGCGCCGGCGGACGTCGCGCCCCCGGGGACCAAGGCGGTGAGCGGCGCGGCCGCCAAGAAGGCCGTCCAGGATCTCAACCAGTCGGGGGCGGCCTACGAGAAGACCCAGAAGAAGCCCAAGACCATCGCGCTGCCGGGCAAGCCCCCGCCCCCCGACCACAAGGCCGCGGGCGCTGGCGGGAAGGCGCAGACGTTCGGATGAGGGTCCCCCGGCTCCCCTCCCGCGGCACCACCGTCGCCGCGCCCCCTCCCGATCGCGGGGACCTGCCCGGCGGCCCTCCGCCGGAGCTTCTGGAGCGCCGGCGGGAGCTCGCCATGCGCTTCTCCGAGCTCCACTGGGACCTCGGCGGGCTCGCCTACGAGATGGCCCGGCGGGCCTCGTACCGCCTCGAGCTGCTCAACCGGCGCGCGGCCGAGCTCCAGGAGGTCGACGCCGAGCTCGGCGAGCTCGACCGGCTGCTGCGCCTCGGGGACGCGGGCGCCGCGGGGACGTGCACGGCGTGCGGCGCCCCCCACTCGCGCGACGCCGTCTTCTGCTGGTCGTGCGGGACCGCCCTGCGCGGGACGGTGCCGTCGGTCCAGACCAACGGCGCCGGGGGTGCGACGCGATGAGGGCCCTCGCCGCGGCCGACGCGCGGCTGCGCGGCTCCTTCCGCGCGCTCGGGCTGAGCCTGGGCCGCCTCGGGCGACCGCGCCGGCGACCGCCCCCGGCGTCGCTCGGGGCGGTCGCCGTGACCGTCCTCGCGTCGGGGATCCTCATCGGCGTCGGGATCGGCCCGCTCGCCCTCGGTGTGAGCTCGGCGGCGCGACAGCTGCTCGTGCTCGTCACGGGCGGCGCCGCCGCGCCCGCGCGGCACGACAACGCCGCCTCCTCCCCGCCGGCCGGGGGCGGGCTGGCGCCGCCCTCGGGTCAGGCCGACCTCGGCGGCGGCGGGGGCGGCGGCGCACGGGCGCCGGCACCCGGACGGGCCGCGCCCTCCCCGGCGCCCGCCGGCCCGACTCCCACGCGCCCCGGGACCGAGCACACCACTCCCGCGTCTCCCCTCCGGCCCGCGCCCCCGGGCACTCCGACGACGCCTCCCGCACCTCCGGTCACCATCGCCCTCACCGGCCGCGTGGCCCACGTGAACCCGCTGAACGGCGCCCTCGCTCTCAGCGGGCGGCACGGTGACCTGAAGTCGCTGCACCTCTCCGCAGGTCCGAAGCCCGGCCAGCGGCTCGAGGTCCAGGCCCGGCACCTGCTCAACGACACCTACGCCGTCGACGATCCCCTCCCCGGCGCGACCGACGACCCATCTCCCGTCGAGCTCACGGGCACCGTGACGTTCGTCGACGTGCCCAACTCCTTCTACGTCCTCTCGGCGCCCGGCGTCTCGCTGGCGATCGGTGTGGGGGAGACGGCGCCGCCGCTCGCGCCTGCGCCCGCCTCGCCCTTCGCGCGCCGGCTCGCGTCCCGGGCCGCGCGGCGCGCCGCCGCGGTGGACCCGCCGCCCGTCATCCCGCCCCTCATACCCGTCCCGCCGATCACACCGCCGCCCGTCGCGCCCCTCCCGCCCATCGCGACGCCGCCGCCGGCCCACAACCTGCCCCCACTGCCGTTGGTGGGCGACCGCCTGGCGATCACCGCCGACTCGGTCGCCCGCACCGAGGCGGGCGCGCCCCCGTGGCTGCGTGAGCGCGCCCGCAACCCCGAGGGCGGCAGCCGGAACAACGTCCTCGACGCGGCCGGCATCGTGCTCGCGCTGGACCCGCGGCAGCGGACGCTCGTCCTCTCGGGCGACGACGCGCACGAGACCACCGCGGTCCTGCCCGTCGCCGTTCCCCCCGACCTCCCGCTGAAGGGCGTGGTCGCCCAGGAGTCCGTGGTCGCCCACGTCCGGCCCGACGGCCATGGCGCCTTCACGTTGACGGGGATCGCCGCCGACACGGGCCCCGACACCGCCGACGACCCCACCAGCGCGCTCGGCGACTTCTCCCCCTTCGCCGCCGCGCTCCGCGCGAGCGTCAGCGCGGAACGAGGGCGATCGCCGTCGGGACCGGCCGGCCGGGGACGATCGGGGTCCCGTCGCCCTCGCGCGGCGCGTTGGCCAGGGCTCCGCCGCAGACCAGGGACGTCGAGCCGCCCCCGTCGAGGTTGAGGGCCGAGACCGCCCCGCGCGCCGCGAGGGCCTCCGCGAGCTCGGCCAGGGTCAGACCGGCCTCCCCCCGCGCCCGCCCGTCGCACGCCACGAGCATGACGCGCCCCTCACCGTCCAGCGCGATCGCCGCGCGCGGATGGCGCTCGGCGGTGATGTCCGAGTCGAACTGTGCGGCCCCGGCGGAGAAGCCCTCGGGGTCATCGCGCTCGCGCACCACGGGCACGCCGCCGGCGACGAGCAGCGGGCCGGCCTGCAGGAGGTCTCCGCGCG
>JAABUR0100004236.1_pt1 | contig 19341 bp, 21 predicted proteins | sample 5560091 | NCBI WGS metagenome assembly JAABUR01 (sample SAMN10711879, study PRJNA513375) | rock metagenome | isolation source: Antarctica rocks | place: Antarctica: Victoria Land, University Valley sud | reverse complement strand
GTCCTCACCGAGCACGGCGACCTGCTGCGCGCACTGGTCCTCGACCCGACCTGTGACTACCAGCGACAGGCCTGAAGGTGTCAACTGTGTCCCGAGACAGGTGTCAACCATGTCTTGAGACATCACACAGGGCGGTGGAGGTGGGATTTGAACCCACGGACGGGTTGCCCCGTCACACGCTTTCGAGGCGTGCGCGCTCGGCCGCTACGCGACTCCACCGCGGACCAGCCTAGCGAAGCGGGCGCTTAGGCTCGAAGAACGTTCGGAGCAGCTCCGCGCTCTCCTCGGCCCGTACACCGCCCAGCACCTCCGGGCGGTGGTTGAGTCGCCGGTCCCGTACGACGTCCCAGAGCGAACCCACCGCGCCCGCCTTGGGGTCGGCGGCCCCGAAGACCAGCCGCTCCACCCGGGCGAGCACGAGCGCGCCGGCGCACATCGTGCAGGGCTCCAGGGTGACGACCAGCGTGGTCCCAGTCAGTCGCCACGACCCCGTCGCAGCGCCGGCCCGCCGCAGCGCCAGCACCTCGGCGTGCGCGGTCGGGTCGCCCGAGGATTCCCGCCCGTTGTGACCGCGGGCGATCAGGGTTCCCCGCCGATCGACAACGACCGCGCCCACGGGTGCTTCGCCTTCGGCCAGGGCAAGGGCCGCCTCAGCCAGCGCGAGCCCCATCACCCCGGCGTACGCCGAAGCCCCGGTCACCCCCCGCGCAGCTGCTCGAGCTGCTCGAGGCAGCCGGCCCGCTCGCAGAGTTCGGTGATGACGTCGGCCGGGAGCAGCCCCTCCTCCGCGCAGAGCTCGACCAGCCGGTCACCCGTGGTTCCGAAGTCGGTCAGTACGTCGACATCGCCGGCCGGTTGCGGCAACGGCTTGACGCTCTCCTCCTCGTCCTCGACCGCCACCGCCGGCCGTTCGACGGCCAGATCCTCGGCCAGCCGCACCGCCATGTCGCTGTATGCCAGCACCCGGGAGTCGGAGATGAACACCCGCGGATCGCCTTCCCCGTCGATGCGGGCCACTCCCAGCCACTCGTCGTCCTCCTCGACGAAGAGCAGGGTCACGTCCGCCGAGTCCTCGGCCGCGACTTCGCGCAGCGCATCGGCCACGCCGTCGAGATCGTCCGGCTCGTCGAGGTCGAGCTCGCGACCAAGCCACCCGTGGTGGGTCCGGGCGAAGACAGAAGCGAAATAGGGCACCTGAGGGTCTCCAGAGCTGCTAGCGGATCGCGCCGTCTAGTGCCCGCTCGTACGCCGCGGCGAACCCCAGCCGGCGGGCAATCGCCTGCAGCATCTCGTCGGCGTAGGAGTCGGTGTCGGCCAGGATCGCGCCAAGCTCCATCTCCTCCAGGCCGAGGTCGGTGAAGATCGACAGATCGCCGGCGGGCAACACGTCCTCCATGTCGTCGTCGTCCGGGATAGGTATCTGCAACGTGGCGACGACCTCGCGGGCCAGGTCCCAGACCGCGGCCGCCGTTACGTCCGATACCAGGATGGACAGGTCGTCCGGACGCACCCGCAACGCCACGAAGAACTCGTCCGCGACATTGACAAGGCCGATGGTGCCGCCCTCCCCGGGCTGCTGGCGCAAGGCCGCCACCAGGCCGCCCAGGTCTCCGACCAGGCGGTCGGGGAGCAGCGCTGCCTCCCAGCGCCCTTCCTCGCGGAACACCATCACGCCGGCGACATACTCGTCGTCCTCTGCGGCCATCACCGCCCCCTCGACTGCTCAGCGCGATCGTGTCAGATTCCCCCACCAGGACGCGACGCGTAGCCGCGATTGGCCGCCGTTGGGCGGCGCCGGTTCCCGTTCCGCGGACGGGGTAACGGCACTAGGACCCAGTCGCCAGGAAAGGAAACCCGAACGATGAGTGAGCGCAACACGATGGCCCGGACCCTGCACGACGTTGGGCTTGCCGCCTGGTTCGGTGGCTCGTTGATGGGAGCGACGGGGCTCAATGGGGCGGCGGCCGACGTCGACGACCCACGCCAGCGCGCCCGCGTGGCCAACGCCGGCTGGAGTCGCTGGACGCCGTTCAACCTGGCCGCGATCGCTGCTCACCTGGTGGGCGGGGCCCAGCTGGTCCGTGCCAACCGCGATCGGATCGCCGGCCAGAAGGGGGTGGCCGGCATGACCGTGAGCAAGGCAGCCCTGACCGGTGCCGCACTCGGTGCCACGGCCTACAGCCGGGTCCTCGGCCAAAAGATCATGTCTGCAGGCGACGTACCGGTGGCCGGCGGGACCTCCCCGTTGCCGACCACGCCACCCGAGGTTGCCGGCGCACAGAAGCAGCTCAAGGCGCTGCAGTGGGTGATTCCTGGGCTGACCGGGGGGATCATCGGCCTGGCGGCCTACGCCGGGGAGCAGCAGCGCCCCTCGCAGGTGCGCAAGGGCAAGCTCGGTCGGGCCGGGCAGGTGGCCAAGGGAGCGGCCCTCGCGGGAGCAGCAAAGACCGGCCTGACCAGGGGCGACGACTGCTAGACGCTGGCAGGATCCTCCCGCCGGTGGGCCGCCGCTGATCTTCGGGCAGTGGCATCACGGTTGGTGATGTCGTCAGTACGCCGCGTGCCAGTCGACATTGCGGCGTGCGTGTCCGGCAGCTGCTCCGTCCGGGTCGCCGGCGCGACCGCGACACTGGCCCGGTGATAGTACGGCTGGAACGGGCTCGCACGGTCGAGCGGCTCGAGCGGCGGGTCGGCCGGCAGGCCGGCGTGGCCGAGCTCGCCAGGGCGGCGCTCGACGGCGGGCCGCTGGTGGCCCTGCTCGACCTGGCCGCGACACTGGTGGCAGAGCTGCTGCCCGCAGCGGGTTGTGAGATTTTCGAGGTCTCCGCCGACGGCGAGCTGCTCCGGGTGGCCCCGGCCGTTTCCGCGTCCCGGCCGGCGGCCGCCCCTTCGGACGAGGCCGCCCTGACCTCACTGGCCGCGACCGCGTTGCGGTCAGCCGACCCGGTGCCCGCGCTCGACCCTGCCACTGCCGAGCCGGCCGGGCGGGGGACCCGGTGGCCCCCCGCCCGGTTCGTGTCGGTCCGCATCGCCGGCCGCGGTCAACCGTACGGCGTCCTGTCGGCGTACACGACGCACCCGCGCATCTTCGATGCGGAGGAGATGGAGTTCCTCTCCACGGTGGCGTCGGTGCTGGCAGTGGCGGTCTCCCGCCGGCGAGCCGAGGACGCCATCCGCTTCCAGGCCCTGCACGACTCGTTGACCGGGCTGCCGAACCGCACGCTGCTCTGGGATCGGCTGGTCCAGGCGACCAGGCGGGCCGACCGGACCGGGGAGGCGGTCGGCGTCCTGGTTGCCGACCTGGCCGGATTTCGGGCGGTCAACGACGCTCTCGGCCATGCCGCGGGCGACGCGGTCCTGGTGGCCGTGGCGGAACGGCTGCGCGGTTGCCTGCGGGCCGGCGACACGGTGGCTCGGCTGGGGGGTGACGAGTTCGGGATCTGCCTGCCCGGCCTGACGACGGTGGAGCAGGCCGCGGCCGTCGCGGCCAAGCTCACCAGCGCCCTCGACCGGCCGCTGCGCCTGGGGGAGGTTTCCGTGCCGCTCTCCGCCAACGTCGGCGTTGCGGTCTTCCCGCACCACGGCACCGACGCGGCCACCGTCCTGCAACGGGCGGACCTTGCCATGTACCAGGCGAAGATCGCTCAGCGACCGGTGGAGACCTACCTGGCGGACAGTGCTGCGCTCAACCCGCGTCGGCTGTCGCTGGCCGGCGAGCTGGCCAGGGCCATCGACAACGACGAGCTCGAGCTCGACTACCAACCGCTGGTCGACCTGACGAGCGGCGCCGTGCGATCTGTCGAGGCGCTGGTGCGCTGGCGCGACGTCGGCGGCGCCGAGGTCCTCGCGGCCAGCGACCTGGTGTTCCTGGCCGAGCACGGCGGGATGATCCGTCGGCTGTCGGCATGGGTGCTCGACCGGGCACTCCGCCAGGTCGGGCAGTGGCAGCAACAGGGGGTCGAGCTACGGGTCGCGGTCAACGTCTCCGGCGGCGTCCTGGAGGACACCGGCTTCCGGGACCAGCTGATCGGGACTTTGAAGCTCGCCGGCCTCGCACCTGCCCGGCTATCGCTGGAGATCACCGAGTCGGTCCTGCTGTCCGAACACGCGCGGGCCGCCCTCTCCCGATTGGCGGCCGAGGGCATCGCGATCTCCATCGACGACTTCGGGACGGGCTACGCCTCACTCTCCTACCTGAAGCACCTGCCGGTGAGCCAGCTGAAGGTGGACCGCTCCTTCGTGACACGGGTCGCCGAAGACCCCCGCGATCTCGCGATCGTGCGGTCGGTGGTCGACCTGGCCCACGCACTCGGAGTGCAGGTCGTCGTCGAGGGGGTCGAGGACGCCGCCGCGGCCGAGCTGCTGCGAGGCCTGTCTGCGGACCTGGCGCAGGGCTTCCTGTTCTCCCGTCCGGTACCACCGGACCAGCTGACCAGCTGGTTACTCTCCCGGCCCGATCAGGACCGGCCACCGGCACGCCAGCTCACCCTGCCCGAGGCGATCGACGTCGGCGTCCACTAGCAACCGCAGCACTGGAACACTGCACCGATGCGCGCGCTGGTCGTCGATCATCCGTTGGTCGCACACAAGCTGACCGCGCTTCGGGACCTACGGACAGACTCTCCCACCTTCCGCCGGCTCACCGACGAGCTGGTCACCCTGCTCGCCTACGAGGCGACCCGGCAGGTGCGCACCTCCGCGGTGACCGTGAACACCCCGGTTGCGCCCGCCAGCGGCGTACGCCTGGCCAAGCCGGTTCCGCTCGTCGTGCCGGTGTTGAGGGCGGGCCTCGGGATGCTCGACGGCATGACCAGGTTGTTGCCCACCGCGGAGGTCGGGTTCCTCGGCATGGTCCGGGACGAGGGCACGCTGCTGGCAACGACGTACGCGACCCGGCTCCCGTCCGATCTCACCGGCCGGGAAATGTTCGTTCTGGACCCCATGCTGGCCACCGGCGGCACGCTGGCGGCGGCCGTGCGGCTGCTCGCCGGCCGTGGCGCCGCAAGCGTGACTGCAGTGTGCCTGCTGGCTGCGCCGGAGGGGATGGCGGCGATGGCGGCCGCGTTCCCTGCCGGGACCGCACCCGAGGTCACCGTGGTCACCGCGGCGGTCGACGAGCGGCTGAACGACCGGGGCTACATCGTTCCCGGGCTCGGTGACGCCGGCGACCGCCTGTACGGCGTCATCTGACCGCCCGTCAGATGCGGTGCAGGAAGGTCACCGATCCCTGGACGCCCCCGTCCGACACGGTGTGTAGCGGCGAGCTGACGGCGTCGAGGGTCAGGCAGGCGCCGTCTGGTCGGCGCACGCGCAACAGTGACCGCGCCAACGCGCCCGCCGACAGTGCCAGCAGCGGAGGGATCCGGGATACCTCCTCGGCAGGCACCGGGAGCCCACCGTTGAAGTCGAGGACGCGCAGCACCGTCTCGAACAGCCGAGCGCCGGCCAACTCCATCAGCGGCACGCCGATCAGGTCGGCGAAGGCGGGTGACGCGGCGGCCACGGCTGCGTTGCTGTCGAGCAGAACGCACGCTTCCGACGCCGAGCAGACGGCGGTTGCCCACGCCGCGAGTGCACCGCGGCTCGACGTCGGTTCGTCCGGCGCAAGCTCGCGCAGGGGCGCGAGAAGGTGGCGCACGCGGGCTCGTTTCGGTTAGGGGGCCGCGCCGCCGAGTGGGGCGCCCTGTCCACGGTAGGCAATGCCGCGCCACACATCATCGGCCGATCAGCCGTCACCGCGGGCGCCGCGGTTGCGTCGTACGGCGGATGCACAGGGGCCGCGGGACCGTGCCGGAAGAGCCGGCTGCGAGCGACGACAGGGATGACTTACTCCGACGGAGCGTGTCCGCACTCGGTGTCTGTCGTTGCATTGGACGAGACCGGCGTTGAGCATCACTGGAGGTGACCGTGCGCTGGCTGAACCCGACCACTGATGAGGGCCCCGCCGGTGCGCCGTTCGGGGGGGCCTTCGCGCGCTCGCGGCGCCTGGTCCTCGCCCACGTCGACGGTCACGAGCTGAGGAGTTGGCCGCTCGACGGCGTCGTACGCCGGGAGGGACAGGCTTTCCGGGTGACCCACCACCGGGGAGTGCCGCCGGCGCCCGGGCAGCTGGACTGGACCTTTGACGTTTGGGGCGTCGAGGTCCGCTGACCTCCTCAGCGTCGCAGGGCCGCTCCCCAGGTCGTCTGGTGGTAGCGGCCGCCACCGGTGGGTCGCGATGCGACGCACCACGCGGCGTAGATCGACCGGCCGTTGACCGCCAGACCCATGTAGTCGCCCAGGAAGGCCACCGGAGCTCGGGCGGCGTACCTGAGGTTCGTCGCCGGCCCCAATGCCTGCCCGCGGTCGAAGCTGCGCCCGCCGTCGGCCGACTCGACCAGGCGGAAGCCGACGTACTGCGACAGCCCGTGCGCGTTGTCGCGGGTGCGGAACGAGACGTAGACGTGACCACCGTAGGCCGCGACGTCGGGCGTGAAGTGGTCGATGCGGCTGTTCACGGGGTCACTGTTGACCCGGACCGGCCTCGTCCAGCTGGCGCCGTCGTTCGAGCGTGACAGCAGGATGTCCCCCTGCCCGTCGGTGCGGTGGCGATTGTCCGTCCAGCTCACGTACAGGGTTCCGGTCCTCGGGTCGACGGTCCCCGACGGGAGCTCGCCGTCCCGGATGTCCGGTGGCCCGAAGCCCTCCTGCCGGGAGATCACGTGAGGCGGCCCGAATGAACGGCCGCCGTCCCGGGAGGTCTGCGCCACCTCGAAGTTGCCGGCGGCCGTGTACTGCTCGTAGACGTCGACCAGTACGCCGCCCGGCCGGACCAGCGGCTGGGCACCCTCGGTGTGCGTTCGCGAGCCGGAGATGTAGACCAGTGGGCTCCAGGTCCGGCCCCGGTCGTCGCTGTAGCGCAGCACCTGGCGGGAGGAGACTTCGTTGCCCCTGTCGTCGTACTTGAAGCGCGTCCAGGGGCCGTAGATCCGACCGTAGTAGGGGCTGCCAGGGTTCGTGTCGACGGTGATCCAGTTCTTGTCCTCGAACAGGCTGCAGGTGGAGGTCCGCTGCTCGAGGACCGGCCGGCCGAAGGTCGCACCGTGGTCGTCCGAGCGCTGTACGGCGATGACGTTGATGCAGTTGCCGGTGTTGAAGGCGAGTGTCGAGATGTAGACCGCACCGTCCGGACCGAAGGCGACGGCGGGGTCTGAGGCGCGGTCGAAGGCCCCCCCGACAGCGGTGGTCAGCTTCGGCAGGTTGCCGTGGTGCCAGATGCGGCCGGCGTCGTGCGACCAGGCGTAGCCCGGGTCGACCGAGGCGCCGTCCGCAAAACGCCCCTGCTGGAAGGTGGCGACGACGTACCGCTCGTCGTTCGGGTCGACTGCGATGTCGGGCTCGGTCTGAGTGTCCGGCTGCGATCCAGGCTGCGGTCCTACCGCCTGCTCGGCGATCTGCTGCACGGCAATGACCCGAGGGAGCGCTGCGCTGGCGGTCGCGAACGGCGGCGCCGGGAGGTGCCGAGCCGGTGGGGCGGGGTACGGACTGGCGGGTCCGAACCGGTCTGGGTTACCCGGGAGCCGCTGACCTGCCGCTGCCGTGGAGGGCAGCGCCATTGCCAAGGCGGTGGAGACAACGACGGGCACGACCAACAAGCAGCGACGATGCACCGGGGCTCCTGACCGAATTGCGACCTTGGCCGCCATGCTGCTCTTGATCAGCGGGCCCGGCAACAGCCTTTACCGAGGTGTCATCCCCCAGCTTCCCCGGTCGTGCGTTCACTGATCGCTAGTGGAGATCATGCCGGCATCACCGGGCCCGGCGGCCGCCGCGGCCGCGGCCGGTCAACCCCCAGGCGCCGGGCAGCAGCCCAGCAGCGAGCAGCACCTTGAGCGCGTCGCCGACGAGGAAGGGGCGAACACCGGCCCGCCAGGCCGCGGCGGCGCTGAGGTGAAGGTCGGCCATCAAGTAGGGCGCGCCGACCGCGTAGATCAGCAACGTCCCCAACACCATGGTCAGGACGGTTCGCACAGGTGTGCGGTCACCACCGCGGGCGGCTAGCGCGCCAACGACCGAGCCGGCCAGCACGAACCCGATCACATAGCCAAGCGAGGGGGCGTGCACCCCGCTGCTGTGCCCCGCGAACCAGGGAACGCCGGCCATCCCGGCCAGCAGGTACAGCCCCATCGAGGGCAGCGCGCGGCGCCAACCCAGTGCGGCACCCGCCAGCAGGACCGCGAAGGTCTGCCCGGTGACCGGCACCGGCGTACCGGGCAACGGCAGGCTGAGCTGCGCCGCCAGGCCCACCAGCGCCGCCCCGCCGCCGATGAGCAGCACGTCACGCCCCAGAGCGCCTGGAACCAGGTCGCTGAGCACGAGCGGTCGTCGGCTCTGAAGGTGCACACCGGCAGTGCTCACAAAAGGCTCCTGACTCGGGATTGCCACAGTCCTACCAGCACGCGACGGACACCACCGTCACCGGGTCGTCCTGGGTGCCGGCGGGAGACCCTTGCGGGACCGCGATGGGGTCTGCTCCTCCCCTCGACCGGCAGGGCATCATGTCCGGCATGGGATTTCGCGGCTGGTCACCGACGGCCGTCGAGTTCTATGCGGGGCTCGAGGCGGACAACTCGAAGTCCTACTGGCAGGCGTACCGGGCGACCTACGAAGAGCACGTCCTGCATCCGATGGAGGAGCTGCTGACCGAGCTCGGCCCGGAGTTCGGGGCGGGGAAGATCTTCCGGCCGAACCGCGACATCCGGTTCAGTGCGGACAAGTCGCCGTACAAGACGGCGATTGCAGCCACGCTCGCCGGCGGCGGTTACGTGCAGTTCTCGACCGACGGGCTCGCGGCGGCCTGCGGCATGTACACGATGACGCCCGACCAGTTGGAGCGCTATCGGCGGGCCGTCGCGGATGACGACAGCGGGGCGAAGCTGGCTCGCATCGTCACCGGCGTACGGCGGGCCGGCGTCGATGTCACCGGGCACGGGACGCTCAAGAGCGCTCCCCGGGGGTTCCCGAAGGAGCACCCACGAATCGACCTGCTCCGATTCAAAGGGCTCGTCACCTGGCAGGAGTGGCCCGCCGAGGAGACCGCACACGGGACCCGGCTCGTCCGCGGGTTCCTGCACGCGTCGGCACCGCTGCAACGGTGGCTCAGCACGCACGTCGGCTGACCGGCTCACCTCCCCCGGCACCGCGGAGTGGTCGGATTCGCCGGCCGCGACCCGGCCTGGGTGGGTGAACAGTGCGCGCGCTCGGAGGGACTCGAACCCCCAACCTTCTGATCCGTAGTCAGATGCTCTATCCGTTGAGCTACGAGCGCAGAATTCTGACGTGGTGAGTGTAGACGCGAGGCGACGCCCTCAGGACTGCACGTCGCAGGCCGCTCGTAACACCCGCCGACCCCCTGTGCGGTTCGTGCAGCGGAGGCTCCGGGATTCGAACCCGGGATGGGCTGTTGACCCAAACCGCATTAGCAGTGCGGCGCCATAGACCGGACTAGGCGAAGCCTCCCGGGGCCTGCCGAGGCCACCGCGGCGAGGATACCGGCGGGCAGGTGGCCTCGGCAAAGCATCTCCGGGAACCCCACCGGCTACACCCGGGTGCCCCGCCGACCACCCATGTTGAGCAGCAGCCCGGCGACTAGCAGCACCGCCGCGACGATGAGGAGCCACTTGGCGACGACGAATCCGAGCACCAAGGCCACAGCGGCGAGCACGAGCAGCAGAATCATCGTGTTCATGATCGACCCTCCAAGGGGGGCACTCGCCGCCGGGTCGCCAGGTCGACGGTCCCAGGCCAGTACGGCGCGCGCTGCGTCGATCCTGCCCGGTACCGCTCCGCGCGACACCCGTCGGGGGACAAACCAGACGAGGCGGCCGGTTGGCCGCCTCGTTCCGTTTAGTCGGCTCAGGTCTGCAGGACCCGAGGTCCGCCGCCGCTGGAGCTGATCTCTACTTTGCGCGGCTTCGCCTGCTCGGCGACCGGGATGGTCAGCGTCAGGACGCCGGCGTCGTACTGGGCCTCGATCTTCTCGGTGTCCAGCGTCTCGCCCAGGAACATCTGGTAGGCGTCCATGGCATGACCGCCGGGCGGCTCATGGTGCCGAAGGCCTGCTGGGCCAGCCGGTCCAGCTCCCGGAACGGGTCGGTGCGCGTCAGCATCGGTGCTTCCTCCGTCCTCGTGTAGCGCTCTGCGCTGCCTACACACCCGCCCTACCCGGTGACCCGCAGTCTTGACTCCCTCACGCGCAACTTTTTCTTCGCCGAGAGTCACCCCCACCCCTCGACGCGGAACGCCCGGCCCCGTGAGGGATTACCGGGCGTTCCGCGAAGGGTCCTCGTGAGCTAGAAGCCGCCGGTACCGTTCGGCGTACCGAGACCGGTCGGGCCGTCGTAACCACCCACGGCGTTGCACAGGTACGCCGTGCTGCACGTTCCGTTGCTGCCGCCAACCACGTCGAACAGCGAGGTGGTGTGGCCGTACGGGTAGCTGCCGTAGGTCACCGCGGTCGCGTTGCCGGCCAGCGCGTACACGCTGGCGATGATCGGCGCCGAGACGCTGGTCCCGCCGAAGACCAGCCAGCCCTTGACCCCCTTGGAGGCGTAGCTGTCGTAGACCGCCACGCCGGTGTTCGGGTCGGCGACCGCTGAGACGTCCGCGACGGTGCGCTTGGCGCAGCCACTGTCGGTCTGCCATCCCGGCTTGGCGTTGTACGCGGAGCAGCCACTGCCGGCTCCGGACCACGCCGTCTCGCCCCAGCCGCGAGCGCTAGCGTCCCGGACCAGGTGGGTGCCGCCGACCGCGGTCACGTACTGGGAGGAGGCGGGGTACTCGACGCCGTAGCCGTTGTCGCCGGAGCTCACGGTGATCGCGTGCCCCGGGTGGTTGTAGTACTTGCCGTAGTTGGCGTCGGAGGCGTCGGAGCCGCCGTAGCTGTTGCTGATCGCCTGCGCGCCGAGCGCCGCGGCGGTGTTCTCCGCGGTGCCGAGGTTGGCGAACGACGGGGTCGTGGCCTCAACCAGCAGGATCTTGCAGTTCGGACAAACCGCGGAGACCATGTCCAGGTCGAGCGAGATCTCCTGCGACCATCCGGAGTCGTTCCGGGGGTAGCTGGTGCCACCGTTCTGGTCGACCTTCTTGAAGCAGCCGTTCGCGGTCGTGCAGGCGGACAGGCCGTACTGACTGCGGTACACGCCGAGGTCGGCCTCGGCGTTCGGGTCGTTGTATGCGTCGACGACCGCGACCGTCTGGCCGGCGCCGGCCGTGGCGGACGGGAGCTTGTACGCGCTCTGCAGGTCGGCCGGGCCGTAACCGGAGGGGGTGCTCGTGACAGCCGGCTGGCCGTTGCCGTCGGTCCGTACCAGGGCTGAGCATGCGGCATAGCCGGGTTGGGCCGGTCCGCAGACCCGGGCGCTGCGGTGCGCCGTGCCATCCGAGAAAGGACTGGCGCTGGCCGTAGCGGCGAGTGCGAGCGGGGTTGTCAACGCGGCTGCGAACGCCACGCCAGCGAGGATACGACGAGACATGAAACCTCCGGACACGACCTCGATCGGATGCGAGGCAGTTCGAACAAGGGTGCTCGCGGTCCTATCGGACTTACCTGATGGGACGGCAAAGGGTTGGCCATGTTAGACGGCGCTCAGGTGGTCCGACGCCTAGAACTGCTGCTCCTCGGTCGACCCGGCGAGGGCCAGCGTCGACGCGGTCCCACCCGAGATCACCTGCGACACCAGGTCGAAGTAGCCGGCACCGACCTCGCGCTGGTGACGGGTAGCGGTGTAACCGGACTCCTCCATCGCGAACTCTGAGTCCTGCAGTCGGGCGTACGCCGCCATGCCCTCGGCCTTGTAGCCGGCAGCCAGCGAGAACATCGAAGCGTTCAGGGCGTGGAATCCGGCCAGGGTGATGAACTGGAACTTGTACCCCATCGCGCCGAGTTCGCGCTGGAAGCGGCCGATGGTGTCCTCGTCCAGATGACGCCGCCAGTTGAAGGACGGCGAGCAGTTGTAGGCCAGCAGCTTGTCGGGGAACTCTGCGTGCACCTTCTCGGCAAACGTGCGGGCCTGGTCCAGGTCCGGCGTCGAGGTCTCGCACCACAGCAGGTCGGCGTACGGCGCGTAGGCCAGCGCCCGCGACGTGGCGGCCTCCTCACCGGCCCGGACATGGAAGTAACCCTCCGGCGTCCGCTCGCCGGTGGCGAAGGCGGCGTCGCGAGGGTCGACATCGCTCGTGAGCAACGTCGCGGCCAGTGAGTCGGTCCGGGCCACGATCAAGGTCTCCACACCCAGTACGTCGGCCGCCAGCCGGGCGGCGGTGAGCGTGCGGACGTGCTGGCTGGTCGGCACCAGCACCTTGCCGCCCATGTGCCCGCACTTCTTCTCCGAGGCGAGTTGGTCCTCGAAGTGCACTCCGGCGGCACCCGCCTCGATGATCGACCGGGTCAGCTCGTAGGCGTTGAGCGCCCCACCGAATCCGGCCTCGGCATCCGCAACGATCGGGGCGAACCATTCGGCGCCCTCGCGACCCTCGGCCCAGTCGATCTGGTCAGCGCGGCACAGTGCGTTGTTGATTCGCCGGATGAGCGCCGGGACGCTGTTCGCCGGGTAGAGACTCTGATCGGGGTAGACCTGCTCGGAGAGGTTGTTGTCTCCCGCTACCTGCCAGCCGCTCAGGTAGATGGCGCTCAGGCCGGCCTTGATCATCTGGACCGCCTGGTTGCCACTGAGCGCACCCAGCGCGGCGACGTAGTCCTCGCTGTGGAGCAACTCCCAGAGCCGGGTGGCACCGTGCTGGGCCAACGTGTGCTCGACCGGCACCGAGCCCCGGAGGCGAACGACGTCGGCGGCGGAGTAGTCGCGCCGGATGCCGGACCAGCGACCGTCGTCCCGCCAGGACCGCTCTAGCTGATCGATCTGCGCCGGCCGGTCCATCGGGCTCCACTCCTGTGGCAAACGGGGAGTGCTAACGGTGCCAGTGCGGACGTGACTTGCACCAGCCCGCAAAGCCTTGAAGAATCGTCGAAATTCCGAATCAGGTAATCTCACGACGAACTTCTCCCCGAAGGATGCGCAGCGTGGCCGAGCCGGCGATCGATCTGCCGATGTTCGGCCACCGGCTGCGCCACCTCCGCCGCTCGCGTGGCCTCACCCTGGGCGAGCTCGCGGCGAAGGTGGCGCGCCCCGCCTCCCAGCTTTCGCTCCTCGAGAACGGCAAGCGGGAGCCCCGGCTCTCGTTGCTGCAGGCGCTCGCCGCCGCCCTCGAGGTGCCAGTTCCCGAGCTGCTCGAGCCGCAGGCACCCAACCGGCGCGCCGAACTGGAGATGGCGGTCGAGCGGGCCCAGCTCGATCCGGTGTACGCCGAGCTCGGATTGCCGCACTTCAAGCCGGGGGCGCGGGTGCCCAACGACGTACTCGAGCACATCGTGGCCCTGTACGAAGAGCTGCGGCGCCGGTCCGTACCGCAGACCGCCACCCCGGAGGAGGCTCGACAGGCCAACGCGGCGTTGCGCCGGACGATGCGGGAGCGGGAGAACTACTTCGCCGACATCGAGGCACTGGCGGAGCGCGCGCTGGCCGCGGTCGGTTACCGCGGCGCCGGAGCACTGTCCCAGCGGGCCCTGCTCGACATCGCCGGGCACTTCGGGTTCGCCGTCGAGTACGTGCAGGACCTGCCCCGGTCGGTGCGGTCGGTGACCGATCTGAGGCATTCGCGGATGTTCATTCCCCAGCGCGACGCACTGGGCAGCCAGGACGCCCGGACGGTTGTCCTGCAGACGCTGGGACACTTCGCCTTGGGCCACTCCGACCCGGTCGACTTCGCCGACTTCCTACGGCAACGGGTGGAGGCCAACTACTTCGCGGGCGCGGTGCTGGTGCCGGAGAGCGTGGTCCGGCCCCTTCTCGAGCAGGCAAAGGCGGACCGGGACCTCTCCGTCGCCGACCTCGAGGACGTCTTCGCGGTGTCCTACGAGATGGCGTCCCACCGGTTCACCAACCTGGCCACCCGCCACCTCGCGATCCCCGTGCACTTCGTCCGTACCGACGAGAGCGGCACGATCTTCAAGGCCTACGAGAACGACGGCGTGGTGTTGCCGGCGGACGCCCACGGCGCGATCGAAGGCCAGCGGGTCTGCCGCAACTGGGGTGCCCGGAGGGTCTTCCGGTCGGCCGAGAAGTTCTCGATCCACTATCAGTACACCGACACGCCCACCGGCTCCTTCTTCTGCGTCAACCACGTGGAGGCCGGCCGCGACCCGCACCATGCCGTCACGGTGGGCACGCCGGTGGCCGAGGCACGCTGGTTCCGAGGCCGGCTGACCAGCCGGCGTACGACGTCGGGATGTCCCGATGGAGCGTGCTGCCAGCGACCGCCGGCCGACCTCGCCGCACGCTGGGAGGGCTACGCCTGGCCCTCGGCGCGGGCCCACTCCCACGTGCTGGCCGCGATGCCGGCCGGCACGTTCCCCGGCGTCGACACCACCGACGTCTATGCCTTCCTCGAGCGGCACCCGCCGAAGCGCTCCGGCGGCTGAGTCCCTGCCGGCGCGGGTGGCTACTCGCCAACTGCCAGTCGCTCCTGCTACGGTTGTCCGCGGTTGCAGTTGCAGTTCCTCGAACGTTTGCGAACGCCCGCGGAGCCTGACAGCGGGCGTTCTCTTCTTTTCCAGGCCCTACCTGGAAGAGGACGACGATCACCGCGGCAGCCCGAGGTCGCGAAGTGCGGCCTCGACCCGTCCTCCACAAGGAGACCGCAAGTGGCACAAGGCACAGTGAAGTGGTTCAACGCCGAGAAGGGCTTCGGCTTCATCGCGCAGGATGGCGGTGGCGCCGACGTGTTCGTGCACCACTCGGCGATCCTGGCCGACGGCTACCGCTCGCTCGACGAGAATCAGCGCGTCGAGTTCGAGGTCACGCAGGGTCAGAAGGGCCCGCAGGCCGAGCAGGTCCGGCCGATCTAGCTTCGCCCGTTCCCCGAAGGCCCGGCCGCGAGGCACGGGCCTTCGGGCTTTCCCAGGGTTGGTGAACGGGTCACGGACTAGAGCCGCTGCGGCGCCTGCTGCACTGCCGAGAGGACCTCGGCGGCATGCCGGGCCGGATCCACCGACGGCCACACCTGGGCGATATTGCCATCCGGGCCGACCAGGAAGGACACCCGCTTCAGCATCGGCAGGACGCCGCCCGAGCGCCCCACGCCGTACGCCGCCGAGATCGAACGATCGGAGTCAGAGGCGAGCGCGAAGCGCAGCCCGTACTTCTCCCGGAAGCGGGTGTGCGAGTCCCAGCTGTCGGTGCTCACCCCGATGACATCGGCGCGGGCCGAGGTGAAGTCGTCGAGACTGTCGTTCAGCGAGCACGCCTCGGCGGTGCACCCCGGGGTGTCGTCCTTCGGGTAGAAGTAGACGAGCACGTGCCTGCCCCGCAGGTCCGACAGGCGCAGCGGCGTCCCGTCCTGCTCGCGTGCCTCGATGTCCGGAGCCGGCGTACCAGCGGCCAACAAAGTCATGCTCAGACAGTACGGCGAGCATCCAGCGGCCGTTGACTCGGCTCCCACCCGGTGGTAGGCAGCGCCGCATGCAGACTCTTCGCGCTGGCCATAGGTCCGCTCCGAACCCGCGCCGGCGGCGCAGCCGCGTCATCGGCGTTCTGGCCGTCGGGCTCCTTGCCGGCGCCGTGACCGGTGGCCTGGCGGCGCCCGCGACCGGCTCGGCCTACCCGCTGACCCACCGCTTCGCTCCCCGGGTCCTGCCGGCGGCGGATGCAGGCGGCGCGCCCGCCGCGCGTACGGCGGCCGCGGCTCGCTCGGTCCACCCGTTGCGGCCATCGGCGACCGGGACGAGCGGCTGCAGCGACCGGGACGGCGGCAACGTCCGGGTCAACACCGACTGCACCAACCAGGACGACCTGTCGGTGCTCAGCCGGGTCGGGCCCGGCGTGCAGCAGAGCTCGGCGTCGATCGCGGTCGACCCGAGCAACCCGGACCGGCTGATCGCGACGAGCAACGACTACCGCCACGGCGACTCCTCGTGCGGGGCCGACTGGAGCCGTGACGGCGGCCGGCACTGGGGCAGCGGCATCGCCCCGCTGTCGTTCACCGCGCCGGGGTTCACCGCCCTGCGGCACTACTGGGACGTCGGCGGTCTGTCGAAGGTCGGCTTCGACAGCCGCGGTACGGCGTACCTGGTCTGCAACGCGATCGACCGCGGCACCACGGCCGACAACGGCGACCCCGCCACCGGCATCGTGGCCTTCCGCTCGGTCGACGGCGGCGCATCGTGGAGCTTCCCCGGCACGGTGATCGCCCAGGTGCCGGGTACCGGAAGTCCGGCCAACCTCAACAATCCCGGCTTCGCGGTCGACACGAACCCGGCCAGCCGCTTCCGGGACCGGCTCTACGTGTCCTGGATCTCCTACAACCCCAGCTTCACGGTGGGCCGAGTCACGGTCGCCTGGTCGGACGACGCCGGCGTGAGTTGGCACCAGACCGGATCGGTCAGCGGCCACTCCGCCACACTGTGCCCGGTCAACCCGACGGGCGAAACAAGCTCGCCGTGCAACGTCAACGGATTCCCGCAGCCGGTCGCGCTGCGCAACGGCGACGTCGCCGTGGTGTTCCAGAACTTCAACGTCTGCAACGCAGTCACCCCGTCCTGCGGCGCCGACCCTCGGGACAATCACGACCAGGTCCTGGCCGTACGCTCGACCGACGGTGGCCGTCACTTCTCGGGACCGACGAAGGTCGCCGACTATTACGAGTTCCCGGACTGCTTCACCTACACCGGCCAGGACGAATTCGCGCCGTGCCTGCCCACGCACCCGCTGTCGACGCGCAGCATCTTCCAGGGCAGCAACTACCCCAGCCCGGTCGCCACCCACGACGGGCTGGCGGTCACCTTCGGCAGCTTCATCAACCCACACTCGAACCCGGCCCGGGGCAACTGCGCTCCGGCGGGGCTCTCGCCACGGACGGGTCTCAACCGGTACCGCGGGGTCGGCCGCGTGGGCGGGTGCAACAACGACGTCCTGGTCTCCACGTCCACCGATGGGCTCCACTTCACCGGGGCGTCGACCCCGGTGTGGCGGCTTCCGGCGATCTCCGGCGACGGGTTCGCCGACCAGTGGTGGCAGTGGGCCGCGGCGACACCCGACGGCGGCTTTGCCGCGACCTTCTACGACCGCAGGTACGGCGCGGACCAGGCGACCGGGGACCTCGACGTGACGCTGCGCCGCGGCGACGGCAGGTTGGTGCGGGTGACCGACCGGCACCTGCCACCCGCGAACGAGTTCCCGGACACCAGCGGCTTCTCGGTGTTCATGGGCGACTACCTCGGCCTCGCGGTCGGCTCCGACGGCGTGGCGCACCCGTTGTGGATGGACACCCGAAACCCGATCTACGTCGTCAACCCGGCGGACCCGCGTCGACCGGCCTTCGCAGGACAAGGGACCGATCTCTACACCGCCCGGGTCGACGCCCACTGAACCGACGGCCCGGTGGACGACGGCAACCCAGCGGGGGCGATGGTGACGCCAACCGTCGCGACCGCCGCCTTCCCCGCGCCAACGGCCGGATCGTCTTCGAGCAGGACGGCGCCCTGTCGCCCGACGGCAAGCAGGTCGCCTACACCGGCGGCAACGAGAACCCCAGCTCGACGTGGCTCCCATCCAAGGGACCCAACCGGCCTGGATCCCTAGCCGCCGGCCATGGCCCCGACGACCAGAAGAGGCTCGACCCCAGTCGCGACCGCAGCGGGGAGCGGGGCGTCCGGCGGTTCGTGGGAGAGGTCCTGCTCGCAGGCGAAGAACCGAACGAAGGCCCGGCGCTGTTGGCTGCCCCGGTCGCGGATCGTCCCGCCCAGCATGGGATAGCGGGCCTCGAGTGCATCCAGGACCGAGCGCTGGGTAACGTGGCCCTCCACTTGAAGCTGGACTTCGCCGTCGACATGGGCGATCGCCCGCAGATGCGCCGGCAGCACGACTCGGATCATGGCAGCGTCTGGACCTCGACGGACAGCACGGCCGGCAGGTCCCGGACGATCGGTGCCCAGCTGTCCCCGGCGTCGGCCGATGCATAGACCTGCCCGCCCGTCGTACCGAAGTACACACCGCAACTCTCGAGCGAGTCGACGGCCATCGCGTCCCGCAACACGTTGACGTAGCAGTCGCTTTGCGGCAGGCCCTTCGTGAGCGCCTCCCACTCGTTGCCGCCGGTCCGGCTGCGGTAGACCCGCAGCTTCCCCTCGGGCGGATAGTGCTCCGAGTCGCTCTTGATCGGCACCACATAGATGGTGTCCGGCTCGTGCGCGTGCACGTCGATCGGGAAGCCGAAGTCGGTCGGCAGGCTGCCACTCACCTCGTGCCAGGACTCACCGGCGTCGTCGCTGCGCATGACGTCCCAGTGCTTCTGCATGAACAGCACGTCCGGGCGCGACGGGTGCATCGCGATGCGGTGCACGCAGTGGCCGACCTCGGCGTCCTCGTCGGGAATCTGCCCGGACCGCAGGCCGCGGTTGATCGGCTTCCAGCTCTTGCCGGCGTCGTCGCTGCGGAAGGCTCCCGCAGCCGAGATGGCTACGAAGATCCGCCCGGGATCGGTCGGATCCAGGACGATCGAGTGCAGGCACATCCCACCCGCACCTGGCTGCCACGAGGAGCCCGAGTCGTGGCCGCGCAGCCCGGACAGCTCCTGCCACTCCTGCCCGCCATCGACCGAGCGGAACAGTGCGGCGTCTTCAACCCCGGCGTACACCGTGTCCGGATCGGTCAGCGACGGCTCCAGATGCCAGACCCGCGCGAACTCCCACGGGTGCGGCGTGCCGTCGTACCACTGGTGGGTGCCCGGTACGCCGTCGTACTCGAACTTGTTGCCGACCGGGTCCCACGTCCGGCCACCGTCATCGGAACGCTGGATCAGCTGCCCGAACCAGCCGCTGGACTGCGACGCGTAGATCCGGTTGGGCTCCGCGGGAGATCCCTTGACGTGGTAGATCTCCCAGCCGCCGAAGTGCGGGCCGCTGACGTCCCAGTGCTCGCGCTTCCCGTCGGCCGTCAGGACGAACGCGCCCTTCCGCGTACCAACCAGCACCCGTACCCCGGTCATCCCGTACTCCCTTCGAGCCTGGCGCCGTCGCCACTCTCCACCGTAGGACCTCTACCGGGTAGCAAACTCATCGGTCGCCGCGAGGTCCGCGGGGCCGGTCAGCTTCGCCCGCATGGCTGGTCAGCGGAGGGCGAGGTGTCCGAGTTCAGGACATCGTTGACAGGTGTCTCGGGACATCGTTGACACCCTCCAAGGTGGGGGGTGTCCGGTGTCGAAGGCCCGTCTGGTCGTCACCGCTGTTGTCCTCGAGAACCGTTCGCA
>JAABUR0100004233.1_pt1 | contig 19347 bp, 16 predicted proteins | sample 5560091 | NCBI WGS metagenome assembly JAABUR01 (sample SAMN10711879, study PRJNA513375) | rock metagenome | isolation source: Antarctica rocks | place: Antarctica: Victoria Land, University Valley sud | reverse complement strand
CGAACACGAAATGGGCCGCATCGACGAAGAACACATGACCATCTCCCGCTTGGGCGGCGTCCAGGCACGGTTTCAGTTTCGTGTCGAGAAACTCGGCTTGGGTGGCGACGTGCTCGGCCAAGTTTTTTTGGGGGGCACGGGGATGGCGCGGACGAACCGCCACTTCAGGCCCAGGTCCTTGAGGAACTTACGCACTTGGCTGGGACCACGCCGCAGCCCGGTCAGTTGAAAGATCCGGTCGCCCGCTTCGGCGATCGTGCGGACGGGAGACTTCTCGAACGACTCGCGGATCAGGTCGCGATAGGCGACCAATTCACTGACTTGGCCTTTGACGTCCCAACGCCGGAGACCGTCCAAGCCCCCGTCTCGGAATGCGGCCACGTACCGTTGGACGGTGGCTCGTCCGACACCGGCGACTTCCGCGGCTTTCTGGCGAGTGACGCCACAGTGCAACATCCAAAGGATCAGCATTTTTTCCCGAACCCGTGGGTGGGATGCGGCGTCCGTTCCTCATTCACAATGGACTGCTGCTCCTCAGTCAGCTGCACGCGAAGCCAAGCCATAGTGTATCTCTTTGCGTTACGACACGAGTCGAACTCACCTCTCTTGCCGCCAGGGCCGCAAAACGATCAGAATCGTCCCAGTCGGAAATGTCTCGTTGGGTTCCGCGCGGAGTATAGATTCAATAGATTCACCACCTCGACAGAGAGACGTATTCTTCGGACGGCGCGGACGCCGCAAGGAGGGATTGCGATGCGACTCGTGTGGTTTCTCATGGCCGCCGGGCTGATCTTGACCTCGGATGCCGGGGCGGATGAGCCGATCAAGACGTACCAGGTCGTGAGCCCGAAAGGCGTCGGGATTGAAGTCACCGGCATGAATGGCCGTGGTGATGTCGTCGGTTTCGAGTGGGCCGACGACCAGGCTCATCCCGGCGTGGTTGAGCAGAGGCCATTCCTCGCCAGGGGCCGGGAGATGACGTATCTCCCTCTCCTGGAGGGCTACACGGCGACCTTCCCTGCCGCCGTCAGTGATGACGGGCTGGTCGTGGGTCGCGCGAGCAAACCCGCTCCCCCCGGGGTTCTCGTCCCCATTCGTAACCAGGCGTTCCTCTGGGACGCCAAGGCCGGCATCCGCGGCCTCGGCGTGGTGGAGGAGGACCGGGCCTCGTTCGCCTGCGGGGTCGCCCGCGACGGCCGACGAATCAGCGGCTACTCGGTCGGCGACGACCGAATACGCGCTTGCGTCTGGGACCGGGAAGGCGACGCCTGGAAGGCGACGACGCTGCCGCACGCCTCCCGGCTTGGGTCCAACACCGTGGCCCTCAGCGGCGACGGCCGGTATGTCGCGGCCGTCGATGGGGCCTCGCCCTGCCTCTGGACGCGGGGTGCCTCCGGCGAGTGGTCGCGCGAGGTGATCGGGGACGACGGTTCCCTGATCCCGCGTGCGGTCAATGATTCGGGCACCGTGGTCGGCCTGCAGTCCACCGGCGACGGCCTGACGCATGCAGTAATCTGGTCGCGTGACGCGGGCCGGCGCCGGTTGGAGACACCAGAGGGGTACGTGCGATCGGAGGCCTTCGCCGTCAACAACGCGGGGACGGTGGTCGGCCTGCTCGACGGCCCCGCCGGCACGGAAGTCGGGCCGAACGCGTTCGTGTTTGAAGGAGGCCGGCTTCGCCTGCTCGCCGAGGGAGGGCTTTCGTTCGCCTACGCCACCGCCATCAATGATCACTGGCAGGTGGCCGGAGTGATGGAGGAGAGGGAGCGATAATCCGCACTACGCCTCGAAGGATCGCACGGGTTCGGTCGTGTGATTGGGGTTCGGCAACGACCCGATCCACGAATCGTTCCGGCCGAGAGAGTCGATCATAATCTCATGGGAGCGACGAATACCTTCTCGAACCGATCAGGCTGTACCCTTCTCGGAGAGAGACCCGCATGGACTCGGACGCTTCCGTACCTCCATCTCGCGTCGAATGGCGTCGCCTTCACGCCCTCGGGTTGCCGTCGGGGAGCATCCGCGCCCTGCTCGCCCTCCTGATATTCGCGACCACCTGTGGCCTGCTGGTCCTCAGGCCGTCGCGGGAGGTGCCGGATTACCTCCGCGACCTCCTCCTCATCATCATGGGCCACTATTTCGCCGCCCGCCGACATGCCGGCCAAGGCGACGAGCCCGGGCCCCCTCCGCTCTACCTGCCTCGCGGGAGCGTCCGGCTCATCCTCGTCGTGGGGAGCGTCGCCGTGGCCCTCCTGCTCTACCAGAGGGGGCAACTCACGGCACCCCAGCAGAACCCGGGGGTTGTTACACTCCTCCTGGTCGGAGGCTTCTTGCTCGGTGTGATGGTGAACGCCGTATCCGACGCGTTGAGGGAACGGGGCCACCGCCCCCCTCGGCTCGCCGAAGATCTGCGGGCACTCGTCGCGGTGGCCGCTGCCTTGATCCTGATCGTCCTGGTCCTGAACCGTTCGATCCTCTTTTTCTCCCCGGAGCGGGTCGACGCGATCCTCGCCCGATGGGTCCTCATCGGCCGATACGGCCCGGAACATATCCTGGCGGCCGTCGTCGGGTTCTACTTCGGCTCGAGGTCATAGCCGTATGGCACAGGCATCGGTCTCTCGTCGGGGCGCGTTTCCCCCATCGCCTCGGCGTGTTGGCGGCCATCGGCCGGCTGTTCACTTCGGCCGGCCCTCTCCTCTGGTCGTCGCTTCCGATGGCACCTTCGCCAGGCCGTCCAGGTCCGACAGCTTCAGGCGCACGCTGACGACATACGGCGATCTGCCCGCGGACCAGTGTCCATACGTCGTGGTGACGAAGGTGCCGTCGGGCAAGACCTCCACGCCGGGGTAGGCGCAGTCGGATGCCTTTGTGTTGTCCATCAGCCGGACCCGGTACTGCCCCTCGCGTCCGCGGGCGATGTCGGCGTAGGTGCCGACCCAGCCGACCCAGTCGCCTCTCGTCGGGCTCTCGCGCGTGGTGTCTCGGAAGGAGAGGAACAACCGGCCATCGGGAGCATACTTGCCGACGTGCCGGTCGCCCGTCAGCGCCCCGGGCAACTCCCTGGGCCCCGTCCAGGTCTTTCCTTCATCGTCGGAGAAGATGACGAACGAGTTGTGCGTGCGGCCGTTCTCGCGGAGCAAGACGGCGATCTGGTCGCCGGCCGGGGAACGTATCAGACCCGGTTCGCACAGGTGCGCGGTCGCGTGCGCGGCGATGACTTCCGGCCGGCCCCAGTTCAGTCCGCCATCCCGTGAAATCGTCTTGTAGACCCGGAATTTCGCGGGGGTCGTGCCCTCGCCTCGCAAGAATCGGCCGTCGTCGTGGAAGAGCGCCAGGTAATCGCCGTTCCCCAGCCGTTCGACGCTGGACATGGCCACGATGCCTCCGAAGTCACCGATCGGCTCCAAGGGGGACCAGGTCTGGCCGTCGTCCTCGCTGATGGACCTGCGGATCGGGTACAGGCCGGAGAATACGATCAGCCGCTTCTTGCCGCGGGCATCGACCACCCGGTGGATCGTGGGCGTCTCCTTCGAGGTGGCCCAGTTCTCGGGCGTGGGGAGGCGATCGGACCAGGTGAGCCCGCCGTCGGTGCTCCGCTTCAAAATGATGGCCCCTCGCCCGTGCCCCTTTGGGTAGACGGCGACGATGGTCTTGCCGTCCTCGAGCAGGACTGTCGTCGGGTGCCCGAGGTACTGGCCCTCCTCCCGGTCCACGACGACCTGCCGATGCCCCTCTCGTGCCAGGTCGATCAGCGGGATGGAGTAGCCCCTCTGGGCAGTCGTCGGACCGGAGGGGTCTCCGAAAACAACCGGCTCGGCGGCCTGAAGAATCGACGGTCGGGCCGCGAGCACGGAGAGTGCGACAAGCGCAAGGACTCGAATCCGGTGGCTCATGAGGCTCCTCATTTGTGTCGCGTCGACGAGGCCCGCGAGCACCTCGGTCGGCCGGCGAACCCGCGCGTTCAGACGTCGTAATACAGGACGAACTCGTAGGGGTGGGGGCGGACGCGGATGGCCTCGACCTCGTGGGTCTGCTTGTACCAGATCCACGTATCGATGACGTCGGGAGTGAAGACGTCGCCGCGGAGGAGGAAGTCGTGGTCGGCGCGGAGGGCATCCAAGGCAGCCTCGAGAGAGCGAGGGGTGGCCGGGACGTCGGCGAGCTCTTCGGGCTGGAGGTCGTAGATGTCCTTGTCGAGCGGATCGCCGGGGCGGGTCTTGTTCTGGATGCCGTCGAGGGCGGCCATCAGCATGGCCGAGAACAGGAGGTAGGGATTGGCCGCGCTGTCGGGACAGCGGTACTCGATCCGACGTCCCCTGGGACTCGGGCCCGAGATCGGGATGCGGATGACGGCCGAGCGATTGCGACGGCTATATGAGAGCTTGGTCGGGGCTTCGAACCCGGCAATGAGTCGCTTGTAGCTGTTGGTCGTCGGATTGGCGAACGCGCAGAGCGACGGGGCGTGCTTGAGGAGGCCGCCGATGGCATACAGGCCCAGGTCGCTCAGGGCAGCATAGCCGGTGCCCGCCAGGAGCGGGGTCTCCCCCTTCCAGAGCGAGAAGTGGGTGTGCATGCCCGAGCCGTTGTCGCCGAAGAGGGGCTTGGGCATGAAGGTCGCGGTCTTGCCGTGGCGACGGGCGACGTTTCGGATGATGTACTTCGCGAGCATGACCCCGTCGGCGCTCTCGATCAGGGGACGGTGCACGAGGTCGACCTCGCACTGGCCGCCGGTAGCGACCTCGTGGTAGTGCGCCGAGACGGCGACCCCGCATTCGGCCATCCGCTCGGCCATCTCGGTGCGGAGGTCGGCTAGGCTGTCGGTCGGCGGGCACGGGAAGTAGCCCAGGCCCGAGCCCGGCTTGTAGCCGAGGTTCGGATTTTCGGACCTCCCACGGTTCCAGGTCCCCTCGACCGAATCGACGTGGTAGAACGCCTCGTGGCCGCGCTGATCGTACCGGACATCGTCGAAGACGAAGAACTCGAGCTCGGGGGCGATCCGGCAGGTGTCGGCCAGGCCGGTGCTGCGCATGTGACTGACCGCCTTGCGGGCGATGTTGCGAGGGTCGCGCGTGTAATCCTGCTGGGTGATCGGGTCCTGGATGTTGCAGACCATCGTCAAGGTCGGCCGGGCCGTGAACGGGTCGATCAGCGCCGTCTCGGGCTGCGGGACCACGAGCAGATCCGCCTCGTTGATCGCCCTCCAGCCGACGACGCTCGACCCATCGAAACCGATCCCATCCTCGAACGTTTCCTCAGTCAGTGCGTCGGCAGGGATCGAAAAGTGCTGCCAGACGCCGGGGAAATCCATGAAGCGGAGGTCGACCGTCGTGACCTCGCTTTGTCTGATCCGCGCCAAAACCTCTTTGGGAGTCACCGCGCCCTGTTCCTTTCCGTCATCACCCACCGACGATGCAAGGCGCCTGGCTGCGCCCTCGGCCGTTCGTGGGCCGCCCGAGTTCAAGCTACCGCAAGCGCCGGGCCCCGGCCAGCCCCGGCCATCGTCACCCCTGCCGTGTTATTGCAAAAAATGCACGACTCCATTGACGACAGGTGGAAACCTGGTATTCTCAATTCGGTTGACACTGAATCTCAATGGCGTGCAATATCAACGGATTGGATGTTTTCGGAGGCCTGAATGGCCCACCGGACGGTTTTGGCCACGTTCGCAGGCTCTGAGCCGCACCAAAGGCTCCAGGTTGCACTCACGCAGGGCAGCGATGGCCGACTGGCGATCGACCTGCGCGATCAGCATTACGCCGAGGGGATCGGTTGGTTTGACCAGCGGACCTTGACGCTCGACCCTCGGCAATTCCGGCAATTGAAAGCCGTCCTGGGCCTGAACTCTTCTACGCTCGCGGTTTTCGAGGACGAGGCCCCTACCACCCTCCCCTTCCCAGGACCCTCAATGCCTCAGCCCGCGCGGCAGGCCGCGGGAGACCTGGGCTGAGTGATTGCTCGGCTGAAGGAACGGCCGATAGAGGGGATGGAACGAGGGCGCGGAAGTAACCTGGCCCTCCAAAAATGGGCCGAGGCCGATGGCATGCCTAATACGCAATCCAGGAAGTTCCTGCCCGTCGGTGGGACGGGCCTCCAGAGCCGGGTGCATGTTGAGAGCGAAGTCATTCCATTGACCGAGATAGTACCCCGGGCCCGAGCGGGTACAGAGATTTCCTGGAATGCGTATAAGGATAAGGGCGGGTATTCCGCCCGCCCTCCAAGCAACGCCGCTCGCCGATCCACGCTCAGCCGGCCTTCTGCCCCTGCGAGGTCCGACTGCCGGTAATTGCAAGTTCTCGCTTCTTGAGAAGCTTCTCCAGGTGGTCAACTCCTTCTTGCTCCTGTCGGCAGATGTCCTCGAGTAAGACGCGCAGGGCCACGTCGCGAGGGCCGCAGAGTTCCAGGGCTTCGGTGTAAAGCTCGACCTGCTTGCTCTCGACCTCGAGCGAGTACTCGAGCATCTCTTGCAGCTCGGTCGACTGCTTGACCTCGCCTCGTTCGACGGTAGTCACGCCCCCCAGGGCCACGATCTTGTCGCCGACCAGGTGCGCATGTTCGAGGGCTTCCTCGCCGTTATCGCGGAAGAACTTGGAGAAAACCTCGCGCCATGTATCCTGGACCAAGAAGCTGAATTGGGTGTACTGGACCAGGCCGGCGTACTCCCACTTGAGGACTTCGTTCAGCTTATCGATCATCTGGGCCTTGTCCATTATCAACTCCTTGCAGCATGTCATTCGAAACGCGTATCGAGTCGGCTCGCGAGCACTTCTGCCGAGTGGGACCATTCGTATTGTAGACCGGAGGGCGATACCGGGTCTAGCCTGGAAGGTGCCGCCGACCTGGCGACCTGGCGAGAGTGGGGGGTAGGATGGACCGTTTCGTGGTCCTGGAGCATGACTGGGACGGGTTGCACTGGGACTTGATGCTCGAGCGGGGTGAGGTCTTACGCACCTGGGCCATCGACGCGCCAATCGTGGCGGGTATTGCATTGCCGGCCCGTGCCCTTGCCGATCATCGTCGGCTCTATCTCGAGTATGAAGGTCTGATCTCGGGAGCTCGAGGGACGGTCAGGCGCGTGGAAGAAGGGCGTTATCTCGTACTCCACTGGGCTCCAGACCGGGTTGTGGTCCGACTTTCTGGCGTTCAGCTCGTGGGCGAGGTGGAGTTGCGAATGTTGTCCTCAAGAGGGGAAGCATCCCCCTTATCATGGTCCTGCTCATGGACGTTCCGCCTGGGGAACTTCGACTGAAGTACCTTGCGAGTGGGGAGTCTCGGGACGCCGACGATCCCATTGCCCCGGACGGAGCGGCCCGCCAGGCGGAGCTGCCCGCGACGGATCTGGAGCTGCTCCAGGACCACGTCGTCGCGTCCCTCGTGCGGCGAGTAGCGGATAATCGCGACCGGGAGGCCCTCCTCACGCTCCCAGCGGAGGTCGAGGCCTTGCTTCCAAGCGTGCTGGGTAATCCGGTCGATGATCTTCTCCGCGGGGATCGGCAGGACCCCCGCCCGGATCTTCTCCAAGGTGAGGGCGACCACGTTTTCCTCGGGGACACGAGCGCGGGCCACGACCCAGATGACCGAATCGACCGGCCCTTGATCGAGCTGGAATGCGAGCGTGACCCGGTCGACCTCGAAGACGAACCGAGGCTCGCGGACCTCGGGAGGGAGCAGGTCGGCGAAGTGCGTGACGAGGTCTTCGGCCAACCACGCGTTCACCTCTTGATCGGTAAAGACGGCCTCCCAGGTCGGCTCATTGACGATATCGTTGCGCAGCTGGAGGCTATGGGCCACGAACGACTTGGCCTCCGCCTGGACCTGCGCGCGAGGGATGCGGACCATCGCGCGATAGAAACGTGGCTGATGGGTCAGCGAGACCCAGATCGCACCGGGGATGGTCGCCAGCAGGGCGAGCGCCAACCCGATGATGAGTACGCGTCTGCTCCGTTTGGCCATATCGCGACCTTCTTCCTATGAAAAGGAGGGGAAGGGGTCGAATGCGAACGCCGCGGGAATGGGAAGGCCGGACCGGGTTGTGCTGATACGCGCGGGAGAGGGGTCGATCCGGCGCGGAGCATACGCCGACGCCAGTTGGCCGTCAACCCGAAGGGCGATCGGCCACGACCCTCCGGCCGTCGCTCGGTCCCGCCCTGTGAAGGCCCAATGGGCCGGCTGAGACGGGGACAGATGCGGGGTTCACCACGCGGCGCTCCTCCCTTCGACTTGGGCCCGTCCCAAATTGTAGACCACGACTCATCCGCCAGAGGGCCGGGAATATTGAAACGACGCAACCATCCGAGCAGTCCATCGAATCCTCTCTACCGCCGTGCCAACTTACTCCATTCTACGTCGTGATGTCCTGTCTTGTGTCTCGGGTGTGCCGACGCGCCTCTCCAATTGGGGCTCATTCCGCTCCCCCCAGGATCGTTCCTATAGCCTGCCCGGATGTTGGATTGACCGCGGGTTCCGCCTGAGAATCTCAGGGGCCGCGACATCCCCGCCTCCACGAGGCGTCCCAATGATCTTCCCGCGTGAGCCCCTACTGTTCGCCGAGCCTTTGCGCTATATTGTTTGGAAGCAAGACAGACGCACGGAGCATAATCGGCATGCCTGCTCGACTCTTCAGCGTGGCGATCCTGGCCTTCTGGTTGGTCGCCGCGGTGGGTTTGGTGACCCGCGATCTCTTGCCCGAACTACTCATCGGCGATCCTCCCGACCTACGCACGATCGCCGGCGCAGGGGACTCCGCGGAGCCGGCACGCTGGACGATGCACGTTGCCGACGGCGCGTCGTCCGAGGCTCTACGCACCGTCGGCGGGGCCGTCACCACGTCGCTCCGCAAGCCGGATGGCTCGGTCCGCCTGGTGAGCGATGTCTGGTTCGACGCGGGGGGGTTGTTGAAGGGGACGCCTTTCGACGCGAAGGCCAAGATCAAGCTCAAGGTGCTCAGCCGTTACGAGATCGATCCCTCGGGCAACCTCGTCACCTTCCGCATGGACGTCTCCCCGATGGAGGGCCCCAAGGCCGAGGCGGGGGGGGGCCCCGAGATGTTGGGCAGCCTCTCGGGGGTGGTCAAGGACCATGCCGTCGAAGTCACCGCTCGGGGGCCGCTGCCGATGATGAACTGGACACGGTCCTTCCCCTATCAACCTCGGTCGCTCATGCAGAGCACGCTCGGGCCGCTCGATCGCCTCCCCGGCCTCCACGTCGGCCAGCGCTGGGAGACCCGGCTCGTCAGCCCACTGACGGGTCGCGTCGAGAGGGTCGGCGCCGAGGTGACGCGGCACCGGACGATCCAGTGGGGCAAGGACAAGAACCCGGTCAAGACGCTGGAGATCGTCCACCAGATGGCCCCGATGTCGGCGCGGACGTGGGTCCGGCCCGACGGACTGGTCCTCCGCCAGGAGGTGCCGTTCCCGTTCGTGAAGCTCGTCCTGGAGCGCCTCCCCGGCGGCTCGACCAACGCGGACGCACGGGGGCCCGGGCGATGATCGAGTTGCGCGGGGTGACCAAGCTGTTCGGCCCGAAGCGGGCGGTCGACGGCATGGACTTGCACGTCCGCTCGGGCGAGCTCTTCGCCTTCCTCGGCCCCAACGGCGCGGGGAAGACGACGACCATCAAGATGGTCTGCGGGCTCCTGACGCCGACTTCGGGCGAGGTCCGCATCGGCGGCTGGCCCGCCGCCAGCCCGGAGGCTCGGCAGTTGATCGCCTATGTCCCCGACCAGCCGTATCTCTACGAGAAGCTGACCGGGCGCGAGTTCCTCCGCTTCGTCGTCGAGATGTACGGCCTCGATGGCAACTCGGCAACGCGCCGGATCGACGAGCTGATCGAGACCTTCGAGATGGGCGATTACATCGACAACCTTTGCGAGAGCTACTCGCAGGGGATGAAGCAGCGGGTCGTGTTCGCCTCGGCATTGGTGCACGACCCCAAGGTCCTGATCGTCGACGAGCCGCTGGTTGGCCTCGACCCCCGCAGCGCCCGGATCGTCAAGGACCTGTTCGTCGCGCAGGCGCGTTCCGGCGTCGCCATCCTGATGTCGACTCACCTGCTCTCGATCGCCGAGGAACTCGCCGACACGATCGGTATCGTCGACGGCGGCCGGATGCTGGCGCGGGGGACCCTCGCGGAGCTCCGCGAGCGGCTTCATTCGCACGGCCCGCTGGAGGACCTCTTCCTGAAGCTGACCGGCGGCGATCGCCCCTACAGCAACGGGCGAGCCCCGACGCCTCGGCAGGTCATCCCCCCCGCGTGAGCCGTCACCCCATGAGCCCGCCGTGTGCGGGGGTGAACCCGGAGGCACCCGCGGAGCCTCGCACACCCGGCCGGGGGTCCGGGCCCACGAGGAGGATTACGATGAGCGTCCCCCGGGAAGAGTCGATCCGCCTGCCCTACCCCGGCGAGGTCGCGCGGGCCTTCCGGAGGCTCCGCTGGCGGCTGGTCGCGAACTCGGCGAGGGGAACCCTCTCCGGGTCGAGGCTCCGCCTGGCGATGATCGTCTTCTGTAGCGCCATCTTCTGGGCGGGGCTGTTCGGGCTCTTCTTCGAGGGCTTCCGCTTCATCGACCCTATTATCCCGCTCACCAACGAGCTCATCGAGTACCTCTTCAGCATGTTCTTCCTGTCGCTGTGGATCATGCTGGTCCTCTCGACGGGCATCCTCAGCTACACCAGCCTCTTCCGGTCGCGCGAGGTGGCCTTCCTGCTCGCGACCCCGGCCTCGACCGACCGCATTTTCGCCTACAAGTTCTCCGAGGCGATCGCCTTCTCGAGCTGGGGATTCCTGCTCCTGGGGAGCCCGATGATGGTGGCCTACGGCATCATGGTCGAAGCGTCGGGGTCCTTCTATGCGATCTTCCTTGCCTACCAGCTCGGTTTCGTGCTGCTGGCGGGGTCCCTGGGGGCCGTCTCCGCGATCCTGATCGCCAACTTCCTGCCGAGGCGGCCCAAGACGATCCTGACGATTGGCCTGACCGCCCTCGTGGGGCTGGCCGTCGCCGTGGTCCTGCGGATGCTGCGGACCCCCGGCGGTGCGCTCACCAGCGACTGGCTGAACTCGTTTTTGGAACGGCTCGAATTCAGCCAGCACCCCCTCTGGCCGAGCCGGTGGATGTCGAGGGGATTGGCGGCCGCGGCGAGAGGCGACTGGTCGGACGGGCTCTTCTACCTGATGGTCCTCTCGGCCCACGCCGGCCTGGCCTACCTGGTCGCGGCGGTCGTCGCCCGCGACCTTTACCGCCAGGGATACGGCCGGGTCCAGGCCGGCGGGTCGTCGCGACGCCGGCTGGACTGGTCCGGCTTCGACGCCCTCTTCCACCGCCTCTTCGGCTTCCTCCCCCGGCCGATCCGGCTCCTGATCCTGAAGGACCTCCGCACGTTCGTGCGAGACCCCGCGCAGTGGTCGCAGTTCCTGATCTTCTTCGGGCTCCTCGCCTTCTACTTCGCCAACATCCGCCGGCTCAGCTACGACGGGCAGGCACCCTACTGGCGCAACCTGGTCAGCTTCCTCAACCTGGCGGTGACCGCGCTGCTGCTCTCGACGTTCACCAGCCGGTTCATCTTCCCCTTGCTGTCCCTCGAAGGGAGGAACTTTTGGGTGCTGGGTCTCCTCCCCCTGAGGCGCGAGTCGATCCTGTGGGGGAAGTTCGCGTTCGCCTCGGGAATCTCGCTGGTGGCGACCGAGATCCTGGTCGTCCTGAGCGACCTGATGCTGCGCATGGACGCCGGAATCATCGCGCTCCACGTGGGGATGGTGGCCGTGCTCTGCCTTGGGCTCTCGGGGATCAGCGTCGGCCTGGGGGCCCGCCTGCCGAACCTGAAGGAGAGCGATCCATCGAAGATCGCCGCCGGGTTCGGCGGGACGCTGAACCTGCTCGTTAGCCTGGTCTTCATCTTCTCGATCGTGACGGCCCTGGCCCTGCCGTGCCACCTCTACTTCGCCGGCCGTGACGCCGTCGACCTCGGCACGGCCGCTCTCTCGGAGGGCCGGTTCCACCTCTGGCTGGGCTTGGCTATCGTCGCCAGCCTGATCGTGGGGGCCGTCGGCACGATCGTCCCGCTCCGCATCGGGATCAAGGCCTTTCAGAAGATGGAACTCTGAGGCCGACCGCGCCCGCCGCCGGCTCGGTGCGAGCCTCGGGCCAGACGTCTCCTCGCCCGGGAGCCCCGGGCCCGATTGGTATCCCGACACGGGAAACACACCGTTGGAGAATTTTCGATACACCCGTCCATGACGCGCGACAGTCATACGAGGAAGTTTTCGGCTTGATAGTTCCTTGTCGAAGAGGACGAGGACCCTCACTCGAATCGTTTCCAGTGGCGATCGACAACTCTGTTGCTTAAGATATTCTCAAGACCTCATTTCCACAGTCGCCACGATCAATGTAATCTCCAGGAGACTCATCCTCTGGAAGGATGAGGAAGTGGCCAACATGCTCGACTTCAAGGCTGGAGGGGCGACAAGGAGGTTGTCCGAAGCATGGCAGTTCGTGCTCGCCGCGTGGATGACCGGACTGATCCTCCCCGCGGTGATGGGCAAGGAGCCTGCCCGTCCGAAAGAGCCGCCGACATTCACCAAGGACGTGGCCCCGATCCTCCAGAAGAAATGCCTCTACTGCCATCGACGTCATCACGTCGGGCCCTTCGCCCTGGAGACCTACGAGCAGGTCAGGAAGCGCGCCTCAGATATCGCCTCGGTGGTCGGGGATCGGCTGATGCCGCCCTGGAAACCCGAGGTCGGGGTCGGCCCGAAATTACAGCATGATCAGTCGCTCTCTTCGGAGGAGATCGCGACCCTCGAAGCTTGGGCCGAGGGGGGTGCCCCGAAGGGCGATCTCAAAGACATGCCGCCGCCGGCCCAGTACGCCGAGGGATGGAAACTGGGTACGCCGGACCTCGTGCTCGTCTCAGCGGAAGACTTCGCGATCCCCGCCTCGGGCGCGGACACCTATCGCTGCTTCGTGATCCCCACGAATCTCGCCCGCGACACTTTCATCTCGGCGATCGACTTCCGGCCGGGCAATCCCCGGGTCGTGCATCACATCAACGCGTTCCTCGACACGAGCGCCGCGGCGCGCAAGCGGGATAAGGACGAGCCGGGTCCGGGATACACCTCTTTCTCGGGGCCCGGCATCGAGGATTACGAGGAGCTGAGCTTCTGGACCGCCGGGCACGTCCCGAGCCATCTCCCCAAAGGAGTGGGACAGCGCTTGCCCCGCCAATCCGATGTCATCCTCCAGATTCATTACCACCCCACCGGCAAGCCCGAGGTCGACCGCACGAGCATCGGCGTCTACTTCTCGCGAGAGCCGGTAAAGCAGGCGCTCCACTGGAACACCGCGTCAAACTCGGAATTCCAACTCCCGGCTGGCGACTCTCATGTCGAGGTCAAAGCAAGCTGGTTCGTCCCGGTCGACGTCGAGGCCCTGGCCATCTCGCCGCACATGCACCTGCTCGGTACCGACATGCGCATCTGGGTGACCTACGCGAACGGTCGCAAGCAAGACATGATCCACATTCCCGCCTGGGACCCGTCCTGGCAAGGCACCTATTCCTTCCAGAAACCAATCCCCCTCCCCAGGGGCTCAGTCGTCCACGTGCTCGCCCACTTCGACAACTCCGACCATCCGCGTAACCCGAACCATCCCCCCATTCGCGTGAAATATGGCTATGGGGCGTTCGACGAGATGTGTGAGGGTTTCATCGCCGTGGTGAAGAAAGGTCAGGACCTGACTGTGCCCCGAGCGAGCGACGACCTCGCCGATACCTTCAAGAAACAGCGCGTACGCAATAAGACGAAGCAGATGACGAAAAAGTCCCGTTGACAACCCCCCTCCGATCTCCCCGGAATCCGGTCGCAAACGGAGCGGACCTTTCGTCGGGGTGGCGAGGGATGTAGTCGCTTCCCTTTCCGAGGTCACGTACCGACGCCTTTTTCGGTGAGCGGGACTGCGCTTCGAGTGCACCCCTCTCCTCCCCACCTCCAATGCACCAGCAGTTTCACGAAGCGTTCGGACCATCGAGCAGGTCCAATCCAGCATCCACATGCCTTCCGGGATCAGCCTGCGCGTCGACCACGATGGCTTCTCAAAAGGCACATAGAGGGTGAGCCGATGGCAATTTTACCGAATGCGGGACCTTACGCGCGCGGAAATGCCGCCTTCAGGCTCAACTAGGTTGCGGGGTGATCGCAGCGCTTTGCCCCTCCGAGGCACACCCCACAGATCACCCCGCAAGGTAACAGAAACCTACTTTGATATCTCTGATCTCGAACAAAAGGCCGTTGCCATTTCGCGATTCCTTCCTATACTTTCAATAGAGACTGAAACGACAAAAACCAACTCGTGCGGACCTTGTAGCTCGTCCTCAGAGTTGGCGAGCGTTTTGGGGAGAGGATGGGAAGGACATGGCCACTCGCCTGCGAGTGGGGGCTGTGAGCTATCTCAATGCGAAGCCCCTCTATTATGGCTTGGCGGACGCGGCACCCGAAGTGAGCTTGTCGATGGACGTCCCCAGCCGACTGGCCGACCGGCTTGGGGCGGGGGAATTGGACGTCGCCTTGATCCCGTCGGTGGAATACTTGCGTGGGGCGTCGCGCGGATACCAGATCGTCCCTGGCATTGCGATCGCTGCCCGGGGGGCGGTGAGGAGCGTGAAGCTGTTCAGCCGCGTGGCATTCGGGCAGATTCGCCGGCTGGCGTTGGACGCGGGGTCGCGGACGAGCCAGGTGTTGGCGAGGGTCTGGCTCGATGCCGAGCACGGGGTCCGGCCCGATCGGATCGAGACCTTGCCGATGGGAGTCCCGGCGATGGAGAGCACCGCTGACGCCGTGCTCGTCATCGGCGACCGGGCGATGTGCGTCCCCGATGCGTCGTTTCACGCGGTGGTCGACCTGGCCGAAGCCTGGGGCGAGATGACCGGCTTACCGTTCGTCTTCGCGACCTGGGTGGCCCGGCCCGGGGTCGATCTGGGCGCCCTGCCCGACATGCTGGAGCGTTGTCGGGCCGAGGGCCTGGCGCACGCATACGACTTGGCGGCCGAGCACGGTCCGAGGCTCGGCCTGGACGTCGCGACCTGTTACGATTACCTGACCCATGCCCTGTCCTACGACCTCGGCGCGGCCGAGGTCTCCGGACTCCGGCAATTCGCGCGGATGGCCGCGGCCTTGGGCCTGGCCCCGAAAGGAGCGGACCTTGTCTTCTACCGTCGCCGCGATCTTGCAGCGCGTCCTTGACGGCGAGCGGCTGGGCTTCGCCGACGGGGTCACCTTGCTCCGTTCGGCCGACCTCCCCTCGCTCGGCTTCGCCGCCGACGCGGTCTGCCGGAGGCTCCATCCGGAGCCGTTCCGGACCTTCAACATCGACCGCAACATCAACTATACCAATGTCTGCTCCGCGGTCTGCGACTTCTGCGCCTTCTACCGCAAGCTCGGCGACGAAGACGCCTACGTCCTCCCGCGCACGGTCCTCCTGGAGAAGGTCCGCGAGACCGTCGCGCTGGGGGGGGACCAGATTCTCATGCAAGGGGGGCTCCACCCTCGTTTGGGGCTGGAGTGGTACGAGGATCTGCTGCGGGACATCAAGTCGCACTTCCCCGAGGTCAACATCCACGGGTTCAGCCCCCCCGAGATTCACCACTTCACGAAAGTGGCGAAACTCCCGCTGAGAACCGTCCTCGAGCGGCTGAAAGCGGCGGGCCTGGGCAGCCTGCCCGGTGGCGGAGGCGAGATACTCGTCGACCGTGTCCGCGCGGCGATGACCCGGGGCAAGGTCATGACCGACGACTGGCTGGATGTGCATAGAGTCTGGCACCATCTGGGGGGGCGGTCGACCGCGACGATGATGTTCGGTCACATCGAGACTTTGGAGGAGCGGGTGGAGCACCTCGAGCGCGTCCGACAGTTGCAGGACGAGACCGGCGGCCTCACGGCGTTCATCTCGTGGACCTTCCAGCCCGACCACACCGAGATGGCCGACGTCCCCCCCGCCGGCGCCTTCGAATATCTCAAGACACAGGCGTTGTCGCGGCTCTACCTCGATAACGTCTCCAACATCCAGTCGTCCTGGGTGACGCAAGGGCCCAAGATCGGCCAGCTGGCCCTCCTCTTCGGCGCCAACGACATGGGGAGCCTGATGATCGAGGAGAACGTCGTCGCCTCGGCAGGCACTGTCTACGCCCTGTCGCTGGAAGACATCAAGCGTGCGATCCGGACTTCCGGCTACATCCCCCGCCAGCGGAACGTGTTCTATGAGTACCTGGACGCCGAGGCGGTCGCGGTTCCGGTCGCCGTCGCGGTCGCTTGAGGGCTGCGTTCCGAAGCCTCCAGGTGGTGAACTCATTCGCCGTCGGGTGGACCCGCCTGGTGGATGGTGATCCGACCCTGAAAGTCCGCGCTCGCGAGCTGCCGCCCGGTCGGGGAGAAGCTCAGCGCATGGACCCTGCTGGCGGGGCGGGCGACCCGGCAGAGATCGCGGAGGCCCGAGGGGTCCCAGAGACGGACCGACCCGTCGTCACTCCCAGTGGCGAGGGTCCGGCCGTCGGGGCTGAAGTCCAGGTCCCAGACCCCTCCAATTCCCGAGGCCTGTCTGCTCATCGCCGGGGAAAAAAGCGATTCCCCTCGGACCCAGGAGTGGAGCCCTCCGGCGGAATCGCCGGCCACCAGCATCTTGCCGTCGTTTGAGAAGGCCAGGCATGTGAGCGGATTCCGGGAGTCGAGCATCTGGACCAAGGTATGGTCGGGCCGGCGCCACAGGCTGATCCTGCGCTGATGGCTCGCCGCGGCCAGGACCGAGCCGTCGGGAGACCAGGCCAGGCCGTACGTGTCCACGTGGGGAGGAGTGATGCGCAGGATGCGATCGGTCTCCCGTTCCCAGACGTAGATCACCGGCGCGTTGCCGCCGATGGCAACGTGACGGCCGTCGGGAGACCAGGCGAGCGTGCGGACCTTCCCCGGGAGGTCGGCGAGCGATCGAACGGGCGCATCAATCCTGACAAGGTCCCGGAGGCGGACATGGCCTTCGTAATCGGCCGACACGAGCGTCTTGCCGTCGGGCGACAGGGCCAGTGCCGTGACGAGCGTCTCGTGTGCGCCGATCTCACGGACCGGGGCCCCGCGCCCGACGTCCCAGAGCCGGATGTGGTCGTCGTCTCCCGCCGAGATGAGTTGCGTCCCCCCGGGGAGGAACGCCAGGTCCCACACCTCAGCGCCGTGGTTCATCGCGGCGGGAGGCTCGGGCTTCGGGGCGATCGGCCAGAAGCGGATGGAGTTCTCAGGGCCGTGGGCGACCGCGGCGACCGTCCCCGCATCCGGATAGAACCCCACGGCGGCGATCGGTCCGGGCGTGAAGGGGGCCGTCGCACAAGGATGGCCGGACTCCGCGTCCCAGAGGCGGACAAAGCCCTTCACGTCCCCCGAGACGACGTGCCGGCCATCCGGCGAGAAGGAGAGCGCCGTGACGAGCGACTCCGGCCCGAAGAGCTCGGGGCCCGCTTTCCAGAGGGTCCGGCCGTCTCGGGTATCGACGACTTCGATGTGAGTCGTCCGATCATTCACGGCGACCCGCCGGCCGTCGGGAGAGATGGCCAGTGTCGTCGAGTAGTGATGCCTTCCGAACCCCTCGCGTTCATCGACGAACCACTGCTCCCTGCTCACCCTCGGGAAGGCGGTCCCTCGCCCCGACGAGAGGTCGTAGACGACGAGTGAACAGGTCGCTCGGCCCGGATCATGGAACGCCAGGCAGGCGAGGGTCTGGCCATCGGCGGAGATGACCCTCTCGAGGGCGTCGGGCACCTGGACGACCTTCAGGGTGGAACCCGAAACCAGGCGGGTCTGCCGCGTCTCCGCGACCGGTGGTGTTGCGCCTCCGACGTCCGCAAAGCGGTCCGGGACCGAGAGGACGAGCACTCGTCGGTCGGGCGAGAGGAGCGGACGACCGCGCATGTCTTCGAGGAACTGGCCGCCCGCGTCGTCCTGATACCAGACCCTCCTCTCTTCGAGATCGAGCCGGGCGAAGGTCTTGCCTTGCGTCAGGAGATACGATCCCGCCCAATCGTGGACGCTCATCCCCGATGGATCGATGTGGATCCATTTGGCGGATTCGCTCAGCCGGGGGGCCTGCGGCTGGCCCCGGCGCATCCGCTCGACCCAACGCGCCGGATCGGGCACGATCGAGGACGGTTCGGCGAGGTCATGGACGGTGTAATCCCGCGTCGCCTCGGCCCAGAGGTGATACCAGGCGAACTCGCGGGGGTCGTCCTCCCCGGGTTGGGGGATGTGCCGGCGGAGGTCGGACTGGGCGGCTTCTCGGCCGCCGCCCTCTAAGTGCGACGCGGCGGACCTCATCCCGTCGGCGTATCGCTGACGCTTTCCCTCCAGGTCGCGCTGGTGGATGTTGTCGAGCGCGGCGGTGAGTAGGCGATTGGAGGCGTCGAGCTGCTTCACGTATTCCTGGAGCCGCGCATTGGTCCGGGAGAGGCAGGCGTTCGACCCGGCCAGTTCGATCTGGTGTCGGGTCGAGAGCCCCAGCCACGCGACCAGACTGAGCATCGACAGGCCCGCCAGCGCCGCCAGGCTGGGGTTGCGACGCGCCCAGCGGGCGCCCCGCCCCCAGGGCGAGATCGGCCGGGCAAGGATGGGGCATCCCGCGAGGTAGCGTTGCAAGTCGTCCTGGAGCGCCTCGGCAGAGGCGTATCGCGCGGCCGGGTCCCGCTCCAGGCACTTCAGGCAGACGGTCTCCAGGTCGCGCGGGATTGCTCTCTGGAGTTGACGCGGCGAGATCGGTGGGTCGCCCCGATGGAGCCGGACGCCCAGCTCCGCGAGCGAGCGGCACGGATAGATCGGCCGGCCCGTCAACATCTCATACAGGATCGCACCCAAGGCGTAGAGGTCGGCCCGGGCATCGATGGGCCCCGCGGCGGTGAGCACCTGCTCCGGAGCCATGTACGGCGGCGAACCTTGCCAGACGCCGGTCAAGGTACCCGGCTCGAGCGGCTCGCGGTAGGCACCCAGGCCGTAGTCCGTGATCCTCGGCCCCGGCATCGCGGAGACAGGCACCGGGCATAAGACCCCGGGGGTTACTGATTCCGGGGGGACCATGAGGACATTGTCGGGCTTCAGGTCGCGGTGCAGGACCCCGCGGCCATGGGCATGAGCAAGGCCCGAAGCCAGACGCTCGGCCAGGGTCGCCGCCAGTCGCGGGGCCAGCCCCCCCGGCGAGCGGGCGAGCCAACGAGACAGGGACTCGCCCTCCTGATACGAGGTCGCGATGAAGAACACCCCCTCGATCACGCCGGCGTCGAGGACCGGGACGATCGCCTCGTGGTCCAGCGTCGCGGCCAGCCGTGCCTCGCGCGC